>Ga0207976_100497_pt1 | contig 14939 bp, 14 predicted proteins | sample LakWasMe94_HOW11_2_FD_183916 | JGI IMG/M metagenome (GOLD analysis project Ga0207976, IMG submission 183916) | Freshwater sediment methanotrophic microbial communities from Lake Washington under simulated oxygen tension - Sediment Metagenome... | ecosystem: Environmental > Aquatic > Freshwater >... | reverse complement strand
GGCCCTGACCATCTTTGGTGTCGGGCTGTCGAGTTTCGTCGGCGCCAGTTGGGTCGGTAAACCGCTGGCCGGATTCGAGCCCATGGCGATTCCGCTGCTGAGCGAAATCCCGCTGATCGGGCGCATGCTGCTTGCCCAGGACCTGCTGGTCTACCTGTCCTTTGCCCTGTTCGCCGGGGTGGCCTGGGTGATCCTGAAAAGCCGGGTCGGCCTGATCATCCAGGCGGTCGGCGAAAACCCCGACGCGGCCAGTGCCATGGGCCTGCCGGTGCTGCGGGTACGTACCCTCGCGGTACTCTTCGGCGGTGCCATGGCCGGCCTGGCCGGGGCTTACCTGTCCCTGGCCTACACACCGATGTGGGCGGAAAACATGAGCGCCGGTCGCGGCTGGATCGCCCTGGCGCTGGTGGTGTTCGCCAGCTGGCGAGTGTGGCGCCTGTTGCTCGGCGCCTACCTGTTCGGCCTCGCCAGCATCCTGCATCTGGTAGCGCAGGGCTTGGGCCTGGCGATTCCCTCGAACCTGCTGGCGATGCTGCCGTATGCCGCGACCATCCTGGTGCTGGTGCTGCTGTCCCGGGATGCGCTGCGCACCCGCCTGTATGCGCCGGTGTCGCTGGGGCAGCCGTGGCAGGCGGGGCGTTAGGCGGCGTCCATACGGACGCTATCGCGGGCAATCGAGCGTCGACCGGCCGCTCCTACAGATGCCGATGTCTGTAGGAGCAACCCGGTCAACGCTCGATTGCTGCGATAAAGCTAAAGCCTGGAGTATGCTCCAGGGTCAAGCCCTCCCGAGACTCCAGCATGCGCATCGGTGAACTTGCCCAGGCCTGCGCCGTCAGCCGCGATACCCTGCGTTTCTACGAGCAGCGCGGATTGATTGCGGCGCAACGCACCGCCAACGGCTATCGTGATTACCCCAGCGACATGGTGCAGCTGGTGCTCTACATCAAGACCGCGCAACGCCTGGGCTTCAGCCTCGGCGAGATTGGCAGCAGCGTTGCCGCGCTGTGGCAGTCGAGCGATCCGGACAGCGCGGTGACGCAACTGCTGCAAGACAAACTGACGCTGATCGAGACCCGTATCAGCGAACTGGGCGAGTTGCGCCAGGAGCTGCAACAACGGCTCGGCCAGCGTTGCCCATTAAATCCATGATCTTCACTCATCAAGGAATCCACGCATGTCTACGCCAAAAACCGCACTGATCATCGGCGCCTCCAGAGGCCTGGGCCTGGGCCTGGTGCAACGCCTGCTGGACGCTGGCTGGCAGGTCACCGCCACCGTGCGCAACCCGCAAAAAGCCGAGGCGCTCAAGGCCCTGGGGCCGGTTCGCATCGAGCAGTTGGACATGGACGATCAGCAGGCGGTGATCGCCCTGAACCAGAAGCTCAAAGGCGAAGTGTTCGACCTGCTGTTCGTCAACGCCGGGGTCAAGGGGCCGGACGACCAGACGCCAGGCAAGGCGACCCTGGCGGAAGTCGGCCAGTTGTTCTTCACCAACGCCGTGGCGCCGATCAACCTGGCCCAGCGTTTCGCCCCGCAGATCCGCCCGGACAGCGGCGTGCTGGCGTTCATGAGTTCGGTGCTGGGCAGTGTGACCATGCCCGACGCGCCGGAGCTGGCGCTGTACAAGGCCAGCAAGGCGGCGCTGAATTCCATGACCAACAGCTTCGTGACCCAGCTCGAGCAGAAGCTCACCGTGCTGTCGCTGCACCCGGGCTGGGTGAAGACCGACATGGGCGGCGAAGGCGCGGACATCGACGTCGAGACCAGCACCCGCGGCCTGATCGAGCAGATCAATGCCTATACCGGCAAGGGCGGGCACCATTTCGTGAACTACAGGGGCGAAACCATTCCCTGGTAAGCCCGCACCTGTAGCCGCTGCCGACATCGCAGCGCCCACTTCGTGATCGAGCGCAGGACGCCATCGCGGGCAAGCCTCGCTCCTACAGTCACCGCCGTGTGTAGGAGCGAGGCTTGCCCGCGATAGACCGCAACGCGGTCTCACCGTAAACTGCACTCCGCGTCGATCCTGACGCCCCTGGATCAGCAGACAGGGCAACACTGAGCTGGCTAACCTGAACCCACTTTCAGAGGAGCCGGCCACCATGCCTGCGACCCGTACCTGGTTAAAAAATCCCCTCGCCATTTTCACTGGCAATGCCCTCGACGCCCGTGGCGGCCTGGTGCTGCAAGACGGCCTGATCGTCGAAGTGCTCGGCGCCGGCCAGCAACCCGCCCAGCCCTGTGGACACATCTTCGATGCCCGCGAGCATGTGCTGCTGCCGGGGCTGATCAACACCCATCACCACTTCTATCAGACCCTGACCCGCGCCTGGGCGCCGGTGGTCAACCAGCCGCTGTTTCCCTGGCTGAAAACCCTGTACCCGGTCTGGGCCCGGCTGACCCCAGAGAAACTCGCCCTGGCCAGTAAAGTGGCGCTGGCCGAACTGCTGCTGTCCGGCTGTACCACCGCCGCCGACCACCATTACCTGTTCCCCGAAGGCCTGGAAAACGCCATCGACGTGCAGGTGGCCAGCGTGCGCGAATTGGGCATGCGCGCCATGCTCACCCGCGGTTCCATGAGCCTCGGCGAAGCGGATGGCGGCCTGCCGCCGCAGCAGACCGTGCAGCAGGGCGAGGTGATTCTCGCTGACAGCCAACGGCTGATCGCCGACTACCACGAACGCGGCGCCGGCGCGCAGATCCAGATCGCCCTGGCGCCCTGCTCGCCGTTCTCGGTAACCCCAGAGATCATGGCGGCCAGTGCCGAGCTGGCGGAAAAACTCGACGTGCGCCTGCACACCCACCTGGCGGAAACCCTCGACGAGGAAGACTTCTGCCTGCAACGTTTCGGCCTGCGCACCGTGGACTACCTGGACAGCGTCGGCTGGCTCGGCCCGCGGACCTGGCTGGCCCACGGCATCCATTTCAACCCCGATGAAATCGCCCGCCTCGGCGCGGCCGGGACCGGCATCTGCCATTGCCCGAGTTCCAACATGCGCCTGGCCTCAGGCATCTGCCCGACCCTGGAACTGACCGACGCCGGCGCTCCTGTGGGCCTGGGCGTGGATGGCTCGGCCTCGAACGACGCTTCGAACATGATTCTCGAAACCCGTCAGGCCCTGTACCTGCAGCGCCTGCGCTACGGCGCCGAGAAGATCACCCCGGAGTTGGTGCTGGGCTGGGCCACCCAGGGTTCGGCACAGTTGCTGGGGCGCAGCGATATCGGCGAGCTGGCCGTGGGCAAGCAGGCCGACCTGGCACTGTTCAAGCTCGATGAGCTGCGCTTCTCCGGCAGCCATGATCCGTTGTCGGCGTTGCTGCTGTGCGGCGCGGACCGGGCGGACCGGGTGATGGTCGGCGGTCAGTGGCGAGTGATCGATGGGCAGGTCGAGGGCCTGGACCTGAAGGGGTTGATTGCCGATCACAGCCAGGCGGCCCGGCAGTTGATCAGCGGCGTCTGATCGAACGCCATCGCCGGCAAGCCACGCTCCATGCCTCTGTAGGAGCGAGGCTTGCCCGCGAAGCTTTTACAGCCCCAACAGCGACAACATGATAAAGGTCGCGAACAGCACAAAGTGGGTCATGCCTTCGATGGCATTGGTCTCACCGTCATTGAGGTTGATCGCGCTGACGATCAGGGTGATGAAGATCATCACGGTCTGCACCGGGGTCATCGCCATCTGGAACGGCTGGCCGGTGTAGAGCGCCATGGCTTCCATCACCGGCACCGTCAGGATCACCGTCGACAATGACGCCCCCAACGCAATATTGACCACCGACTGCATGCGATTGGCTAACGCCGCGCGCAGGGCTGTGAGAATTTCCGGCGCCGCGGAAATCGCCGCCACCAGGATCGCCGTGATCACCGGCGGCGCGCCTGTGCCTTCCAGCCCCAGGTCGAGGGTCTTGGACATCACCTCCGCCAAGGCGCCGATCAACACCACGCCGAACACCAGGGTGGCGATGGAAAACGCCAGGCTGACAGGCGCGGGCTGATCTTCCGTCGGTTCTTTCTTGCGGCGTTTTTCCGGGTAGCTGTAGCTGAAGAAGTAGCTGTGGGCACCGACCTGCATGCGCAGGAACAGGGTGTACAACAGCACCATCGCGCCAATGGTGAAGGCTGAGTAGAGCTTCCATTTCGACTCGGGAATGAACTCCGGCACCACCATCGACACGCCCATGGCGGTGAGGATCATCACGCTATAGGAGCGGGCCGAGTCGTCGTTGTAGGCCTGCTCGCCATGCTTGATCCCGCCCATCAGCGCGGCCAGGCCGAGGATGCCGTTGATGTCGAGCATCACCGCCGAATAGATGGTGTCACGCACCAGGGTCGGCGAGGCCTCGTTGCTCATCATGATCGCCAGGATCACCACTTCGACCAGGACCGCGGCGAGGGTCAGGATCATGGTGCCGTAGGGATCGCCGACCTTCTCCGCCAGCAGCTCGGCGTGATGGGCGACGCGCATCGAGGCGGCGACGATGAAACCGATCAGCACCAACCCGGAGATCAGCGCCACGCCCTGGCCGCTGTTGAGCAACGCATGCTCCAGCGGATAGGCAACCAGCGCCGCGAGCAGCGCCAGCAACAGAAAACTTTCTTGCTTGAGTGAAGTGAACATTGCAGTCCTTTGACCGGATAAATCGAGCAGTAAGAGATGAGCTAAAGACTGCATGGAGTCACTAACGTTTCGTCACGCCTTCGTGCACCAGGGGTTGGCATGGAGTGGGCGTGGCGCACCGGGTTAGCTCTTGGGCGGCCTTGAAATTGATCGCGGGCAAGCCTCGCACCTACAGGTTTTACGCCATGCCGGACCCCATGATCGCCGCGATTCTGTAGGAGCGAGGCTTGCCCGCGAAGGCTTCACCCTGGCCCCGAAAATTTTGTTGTCCTGTTGGTCAGCTATTTGCATTGAGCCATTCAAGCCTCAGAGCCCAGCCTCGCCCCACAACAAAATGGAGTCCGGATTCATGCATAAACGTCCGCTGCAAAAACTGCTGTGCGCCCTCACCGCGGCCATCGGCCTGAGCGTCTCGCTGGGCGCCAGCGCCGCCGATCCGTTGAAGGTCGGCTTCGTCTATATCGGCCCGATCGGCGACCACGGCTGGACCTATCAGCATGAACAGGGGCGCCTGGCGCTGGTGGAAAAATTCGGCGACCGGATCAAGACCAACTACGTGGAGAACGTCGCCGAAGGCGCCGACGCCGAGCGGGTGATCCGCAACATGGCCAAGGATCAGTACGACCTGATCTTCACCACCTCCTTCGGCTACATGAACCCGACCCTGAAAGTCGCCAGGCAATTCCCCAAGACCACCTTCGAGCATGCCACCGGCTACAAGCAGGACAAGAACCTCGGCACCTACCTGGCCCGCACCTATGAAGGTCGCTACGTCGGCGGTTTCCTCGCGGCGAAGATGACCAAGAGCAAGAAGGTCGGCTACATCGCCTCCTTCCCGATCCCGGAAGTGATCCGCGACATCAATGCCATCCAGCTGGCCCTGAACAAGTACAACCCGGGCACCGAGATCAAGGTGGTATGGGTCAACTCCTGGTTCGACCCGGGCAAGGAAGCCGACGCCGCCAACGCCCTGATCGACCAGGGCGCCGACGTGATCTTCCAGCACACCGACAGCCCGGCGCCGATCCAGGCCGCCGAACGCCGTGGCGTGTATGCCGTGGGCTATGCCTCGGACATGGCCCACTTCGGGCCGAAAGCCGTGCTGACCTCCATCGTCAACAACTGGGGCCCGCACTACATCCAGGCCACCCAGGGTGTGCTCGACCACAGCTGGAAATCCCAGGACTACTGGGGCGGCCTGAAGGAAGGCACGGTCCAATTGCCGATTAGCGACCTGGTGCCAGCCGAGGTCAAGAACGAGGCCGAGCAGATCATCGCCGATATCAAGAGCGGCGCCTTCCATCCATTCACCGGGCCGATCAAGGATCAGGCCGGCGTGGAAAAACTCGCCGCCGGGGTCAGCGCCAGCAATGCAGAGCTAGCGTCGATGAACTATTACGTGGAAGGCATGAAGGCCGACATTCCGAAATGACTCGCCTGTAACCGCTGCCGCTGGCTGCGCTAAGGTCCGAAAGACCTTTGCTCGATCTCAAGAGCACGCCCCCTCCGGGGTCGATCGCAGCCTGCGGCAGCGGCTACAGGACAGTGGGTACCTTAAGAGCATTTATATGAACCAGCTTCCAATCATCGACATCAGCCCGCTCTACGGCGACGACGCCCACGGCTGGAACAGCGTTGCCCAGCAGATCGACCGCGCCTGCCGCGAGTGGGGCTTCTTCTATATCAAGGGCCACCCGATCACCTGCGCGCGCATCGGCCAATTGCTCGACGCCGCCCGGCAGTTCTTCGCCCTGCCGGCCGCCGAGAAACTCAAGATCGATATCACCCAGACCCGCCACCATCGCGGCTACGGCGCAATCGCCACCGAGCAGCTGGACCCGAACAAGCCCAGCGACCTCAAGGAAACCTTCGACATGGGCCTGCACCTGCCGGCCGAACATCCCGAGGTGCTCGCGGAAAAGCCGCTGCGCGGTAGCAACCGGCACCCGGATATCGCCGGCTGGGAAACCCTGATGGAGCAGCACTACCTGGACATGCAGGCCCTGGCCCAGACCCTGCTGCGGGCCATGACCCTGGCCCTGGGCATCGAGCGCGACTTTTTCGACAGCCGCTTCAAGGAGCCGGTCAGCGTCCTGCGCCTGATCCATTACCCGCCGCGGCACACCGCCAGCAGCGACGAGCAGCAAGGCGCCGGCGCCCACACCGACTACGGCTGCATCACCCTGCTCTACCAGGACAGCGCCGGCGGCCTGCAGGTGCGCAACGTCCAGGGCCAGTGGATCGACGCCCCGCCCATCGAAGGCACCTTCGTGGTCAACCTCGGCGACATGATGGCGCGCTGGAGCAACGACCGTTACCTGTCGACGCCGCACCGGGTGATCAGCCCGCTGGGGGTGGACCGCTACTCGATGCCGTTCTTCGCCGAGCCCCATCCGGATACCCGCATCGAATGCCTGCCCGGCTGCCAGGATGCCGAGCATCCGCCGAAGTACCCGGTCACCACCTGCGCCGAATTCCTCTTGTCGCGGTTCGCCGATACCTATGCCTATCGCCGGGAACTGCAAACCTCCTGATCGCCCGGCTGGTCAGGTTTTGCCGAATCGTCCGCGTGCGCCTGTAGAATGCCTGCCCTTATGGGCGCGGTGAAACCTGACGCGCCCGCGCAGCCCTGGGGAAACCCGGGGCCGGCGCCTGTCATCGAACCTTGCGGTCGGCTTTTCGCCGCAGGATGATGGAGCGCAACACGTTCACGCAGCGCTCGACTGCACCTGATGAGATCACACCCATGTACGACTGGCTGAACGCCTTGCCCAAGGCCGAACTGCACCTGCACCTCGAAGGTTCCCTGGAGCCCGAGCTGCTGTTCGCCCTGGCCGAACGCAACAAGATCGCCCTGCCCTGGAGCGATGTGGAAACCCTGCGCAAGGCTTATGCCTTCAACAACCTGCAAGAGTTCCTCGACCTGTACTACCAGGGCGCGGACGTACTGCGCACCTCCCAGGATTTCTACGACCTGACCTGGGCCTACCTGCTGCGCTGCAAAGCGCAGAACGTCATCCACACCGAACCCTTCTTCGATCCGCAGACCCACACCGATCGCGGTATTCCTTTCGAAGTGGTGCTCAACGGCATCGCCAGCGCGCTGAAGGATGGCGAGCAGCAACTGGGCATCACCAGCGGCCTGATCCTCAGCTTCCTGCGCCACCTGAGCGAAGACGAAGCGCAGAAAACCCTCGACCAGGCGCTGCCGTTCCGCGAAGCCTTTGTCGCGGTCGGCCTGGACAGTTCGGAAATGGGTCACCCGCCGAGCAAGTTCCAGCGGGTGTTCGACCGGGCCCGCAGCGAAGGTTTCCTCACCGTCGCCCACGCCGGTGAAGAAGGCCCGCCCGAGTACATCTGGGAAGCCCTCGACCTGCTGAAGATCCAGCGCATCGACCACGGCGTGCGCGCCTTCGAGGACGAGCGGCTGATGCAGCGCATCATCGACGAGCAGATCCCGCTGACCGTCTGCCCGCTGTCGAACACCAAGCTCTGCGTGTTCGATCACATGTCGCAGCACAACATCCTCGAGATGCTCGAGCGTGGGGTGAAAGTCACCGTGAACTCCGATGACCCGGCCTACTTCGGCGGCTACGTCACCGAGAACTTCCACGCCCTGTACACCCACCTGGGCATGACCCAGGATCAGGCCAAGCGCCTGGCGCAGAACAGCCTGGATGCACGGCTGGTCAAGCCGTAAACCCCATCGCGGGCAACCTGCCCGCGATAACCCTGTAGCTGCTGCCGGAGGCTGTGATCGACTTGGGCGGCACTCCGACGCAGCGGGCGCCGCTCTTGAGGGCCTCGGAAGGTTCTTCGAACCTTATCGCAGCCTACGGCAGCGGCTACAGATCAAGCACCGACTTCGCTCAACTCCTCCAGCGTCTTGCCCCGGGTCTCCATCCCGAACAGCCAGACCACCGCCGCGGCGACCGCGAAACACAGCGCGCCCAGGGCGAACACCCCACCCTGCCCGGTCATCGGAAACACCACGCCGGTCACCAAAGGTCCGAGCAGCGAACCGATGCGCCCCACCGCCGAAGCGAACCCGGAACCGGTAGCCCGCGCCGAGGTGGGATACAACTCGGGCGTGTAGGTGTAGAGCACCGCCCACATGCCGAACAGGAAGAACTGCATCAACAGGCCGGAGCTGATCAACAGCGCCACATTGCCGCCGAACACCGCGCTCTGCCCGTAGAAAAACGCCATGACCCCGCCGCCCAGCAGGGTGATCACGCACACCGGCTTGCGCCCCCAGCGCTCCACCAGCCAGGCAGCCATGAGGAAGCCGGGGATTCCGCCGAGGGAAATCAGCACCGTGTAGTACACCGACTGGGTCACGGCGAAACCCGACTGCTGCAGCAGGGCACTGAGCCACGAGGTCAGGCCATAAAAACCCAGCAGGGCAAAGAACCAGACGCTCCAGATCATCATCGTGCGTTGGCGATAGAGCGGCGACCAGATCTCGCGCAAGGCCGAGAAGAAATGCCCCGGCATGCTTTCCACCCGCGGCAGGCGCACCGGCTCGGGCAGGTCCGCACGCTGCAACGAGGCCCGGACCTTATCCTCGATCCGCCGCAGCACCTGGTCGGCATCGGCGTGCCGCCCGGCCTGCTCCAGCCAGCGGGGCGACTCGGGAATGAAAAAACGGATCGCCAGCACGAACACCGCCGGGATCGCCAGGACCAGGAAGATGTCGCGCCAGCCGATCAGCGGCAGCAGGAAGTACGAGAGCACGCCCGCCGCAACGAAACCCAGCGGCCAGAAGCCGTCCATCAAGGCGATATAGCGCCCGCGCCGCTTGGCCGGGATCATCTCCGACAGCATCGACTGGGCGATGGGAAACTCCATGCCCATGCCGACCCCCAGCAGCACCCGGAACAGGGTCAGGCTGTCCACCGTCTGCGCCGTGGAGCACAGGTAACTGGCGATGCCCCAGAGCACGATGCTCCACTGGAACACCGGCTTGCGCCCGAAGCGGTCGGCGAGCATGCCCGACAGCGATGCGCCGACCACCATGCCGAAGAAACTCGAACTGGCCAGCAGGCCGGCCTGGGCCGTGCTCAGGCCGAACTCGGCTTTGATCGAGCCGAGCAGGAAGGTCATCATCGCCAGGTCCATGGAGTCGAAGAAAAACGCCAGGGCGATGATGATGAAAATGACTCGGTGATAACCGCTGATGGGCAAGCGTTCCAGACGCTCCGCCGCACTGTATCCCTGACTTGCCATGCCCCGTCCCCCCGATTGAATGGTCTGCAATCGAGTGTGCAAGATCGACGCCGCCGCTCAGTGCTGGATGCGACCTGCCCGCACCCCGCAACGACGCCGCCGGCCAGGGTCAGTGATCGGCGTGGGCTGGCTTGGGGTAGTGCGCGGAAATTTCAGCGCAGCGCGCCTGCAACATGTCCCGCAGCAGCTTCACCGGTTTGCTCAACTGCGCCCGATGGGCGCACAACAGGTTCAGCGGTGCCCGTTCGCAGCGCAACTCCGGCATCAGCACCTTGAGCCGCCCGGCCAGCACATCGGCCGCCACGTCGAGCCAGGACTTGTAGGCGATGCCCCGCCCCGCCACCGCCCACAGGCGCACCACATCGGCATCGTCGCTGAAACGATCGCCGCTGACCGTCAGGCCGACCTCGCGCTTGCCGTCATGGAAACTCCAATGGTCATGCACCCGACTGCCGAGCATGTAGAGCAGGCAATTGTGCTGGGCCAATTGTTCCAGCTGACGCGGCTCGCCGTGGCGGGCCAGGTAGTCGGGGGCGGCCACCAGCACCCGGCGGTTCTGCGGCGCGACCGGCAGGGCCACCAGGCTGGAGTCTTCCGGTTCGCCATAACGCAGGGCGATGTCCACCGGTTGGCGAAACAGGTCGGCGATACGGTCGCCCAGCAGCAGGCGCACCGTGAGTTTGGGATGCTCCAGCTGGAACTGGTCGAGCCAGGGCAACAACAGGTTGCGGCCAAAGTCCGAGGGCGCCGACAGCTGGAGAACGCCGCTGACCTGATCCTGCCCGCTGGCCAACAGGCGCCGCCCTTCCTCCAGATTGCTCAGCGCCGCGCGGGCGTATTCGAGAAACCCTTCGCCCTCGGCGGTCAGGCGCAGGCTGCGGGTCGAACGCGCCAGCAGTCGGGCGCCGAGTTGCTGCTCGATGCGCTTGAGGGCGGCACTGGCCACCGCCGCCGACAGGTCCATGACCCGCGCCGCGGCGGACAGGCTGCCGAGGTCGGCGGCGCGCACGAACAATTGCAGGTCATCGAATCGCAGCATCTGGCTCACCGGGCATTATCAAAAAAATATTGAAAGAGACTGCTGTTTTAGCCGGTTTTATCTGCCAGGGAAATGGCCAATGATCTGCGCACTCTCACACCAGCCCGTCATACCCGCCCTGAAGGACGCCGCCATGTCGCAAGCCTTTACCGCCATTGCCACCCTTGTCGCGAAGAACGGCCAGCAGGCCCTGCTCCAACGCGAACTCACCGCCCTGGTGCAACCGAGCCGTGAAGAAGCCGGCTGCCAGTACTACAACCTGCACCAGGATGCCGAAGCCCCAGACACCTTTTATGTGCTGGAGCGCTGGGACGATGAGGCGGCCCTGGAATTTCACAACGCCACGGCGCACTTCCAGCATTTTCTCAGCCAGACCCGCGAGGCGATCGAGCACTTCGAACTCAAACGCCTGCTGCTGATCCCCTGACCCAACCTTCATCTTCATCAGGAAAACTCACCATGAAAGCCATCGCCTACTACGCCTCCCTGCCGATCAACGATCCCCTGTCCCTGCAAGACATCGAACTGCCGGAACCGGTCGCCGGCCCGCGCGACCTGCTGGTGGAAGTCAAAGCCATCTCGGTCAACCCGGTGGACACCAAGGTCCGCCAGAACGTCCAGCCTGAAGGCGGCGCCGCCAAGGTGCTGGGCTGGGACGTGGCCGGGGTGGTCAAGGCGGTGGGCAGCGAAGTCAGCCTGTTCAAGGCCGGCGACAAGGTGTTCTACGCCGGCTCGATCGCCCGCGCCGGTGGCAACAGCGAACTGCACGTGGTGGACGAACGCATCGTCGGCCATATGCCCAAGAGCCTGGGTTTCGCCGAAGCCGCTGCCCTGCCGCTGACCGCGATCACCGCCTGGGAACTGCTGTTCGAGCGCCTGCAGATCGCCGAAGGCCAGGCCGATCAGCAGCAGAGCCTGTTGATCGTCGGCGCGGCCGGCGGCGTGGGGTCGATCCTCACCCAACTGGCCAGCCAGCTCACCGGCCTCAAGGTCATAGGCACTGCCTCGCGCGCCGAAACCCAGGGCTGGGTGCGGGAGCTGGGCGCCGACCTGGTGATCGACCACAGCCAGCCGCTGAGCCAGGAACTGAAGAAGGCCGGCCAGGCCAGCGTCACCCATGTCGCCAGCCTGACCCAGACCGATGCGCACCTGGACGAACTGGTCGAAGCCCTCGCGCCCCAAGGCCGGCTGGCGCTGATCGACGATCCGAAAACCCTCGACGTGACCAAGCTCAAGCGCAAGAGCCTGTCGCTGCACTGGGAGTTCATGTACACCCGCTCGCTGTTCGAGACCGCGGACATGCAGGAGCAGCACAAGCTGCTCAATCGCGTCGCCGAGCTGATCGACGCCGGCACCTTGAAGACCACCCTCGGCGAGCACTTCGGCACCATCAACGCGGCCAACCTGCGGCGCGCTCATGCCTTGCTGGAAAGCGGCAAGGCCAAGGGCAAGATCGTGCTGGAAGGGTTCTGAGACGAGGGTCGGACGGCATCCTGCCGGCGCCAAAAAAGAGGCAGGATGCCGTCAGTCCGACAGTTGATCCTTGTCATACTTGTGACCGTATTCAGGTCTACACTGGGGGCCTTTGCAGTGCAAATCTTTTACCCGAGGAGGTCAGCAATGAAGATCCTGATAAAAGAATTGGCAAAATCCCAAGGCACCCAATGGCAGGTTCAACTCGACCAGCATGCGGTGACCTTCCGCAGCGAGGCCGAAGCCCGAGCCTTCGCCAATACGCTGGAAACGCGTTTGCACGCCCCCCATCGATTTCCCGAAAGCCAACAGCGCGCCGCCAGCTGATTACAGCTGAGCGGCTTGCAGCGCCCTGGCGTTCTGCAATTTCCGGGTGACCATCGCCAGCGTCACCACCAGAATCCCACACAGGCTGATGACCGTCGCCATCGGCACGGCGCTGCCGTCGTGCAGCACGCCCACCAGCGCCGCGGCGCCGGCCGCCACGCTGAACTGCAGGCAGCCGAGCATCGCCGAGGCACTGCCGGCCCGTGCGCCCTGACCGTTCATGGCGCAGGCCGAGGCATTGGGAATGATGCAACCCAGGCTGGCGATGCAGATGAACAGCGGCACCAGCAGCGGCCAGAGTTGTTCCGGGCGCAACGAACTGACGGCGAGCAGCGCCAGGCCACCCAGCAGATAAATCCACACCGTGCGTGCCAGCAGGAAGGCAGGACCGCGCTTGGCCAGCAATCGCGCATTGATCTGCGCCACCAGGATGAAGCCGCCGGCGTTGATCCCGAAGAACCAGCCGAAGTGCTCGGCCGGCACGCCGTAGAGTTTGATGAAGACGAAAGGCGAACCGGCGATGTAGGCGAACATCCCGGCGATGGCGATGCCCCCGGTCAGGGCATGGCCGAGAAACACCCGGTCAGCCAGCAACCGGCCGTACTGACGCAAGGCCCCGGACAACGGCTGGCGCGGCACATGGGCCGGCAGGCTTTCCGGCAAGCCCAGCGCCACCGCCAGGCCGGCCAGGGCGCTGAACAGGGTCAGCATGATGAAGATCGACTGCCAGCCGTAGAGATTCACCAGCAGGCCGCCGAGCATCGGCGCCAGGATCGGCGCCAGGCCCATCACCAGCATCAGCTGGGAAAATACCTTGGCCGAACCCACCGCATCGCACTTGTCGCTGACCACCGCCCGGGAAATCACCATGCCCGCGCAGCCGCCCAGTGCCTGGACGAAGCGCGCACCAATCAACCATTCCAGGTTCGGCGCGTAGGCACAGGCCAGGGACGCCAGGGTGAACAGCCCCACCCCGACCAGCAACGGGATGCGCCGGCCAAAGCGGTCGGCCACAGGGCCGTAGGCCAGCTGGCCGATGGACAGGCCGAGGAAGTAGGCCGCCAGGGTCAGCTGGACGTGTTTTTCATCGGTGCCAAAGGCCAGCGCCATCGCCGGGAATGCCGGCAAATAGAAGTCGATGGCCAGAGGACCGAAGGCGCTCAGGGCGCCGAGAATCAGGATTGTGCGAAGGTTCATCAGGCATCCAGGTGCGGGTCGGTCGGCAGTCCGACAGTTTATCCGCGCTTGGAGGCCTTGAACATTCCGATAGGTCGCTAACTATTAAAAAGACCAGGTAAATCCGTCAGGCCAGCTTGACCGCATAGCCTTCTTCGCTGATCAGGCTGATCACCTCGTCGGCGGACAAGCGGCTTTCCACACTCACTTCCCTGGCCCCGAGATCGACCTTGACGCTAGCCGCCGGATCCTTGCTCTGCACCGCCTGAGTGATGGCCCGGACGCAGTGACCGCAGGACATACCTTCGACATTGAACACTTGCATGACGCTTCTCCTGTAGTGAGGGTTGTCGCCAGTCTTGGCCTTGCCACCATGGCAAGGTCAAGTTCCGGATACATCTGCCGGGCTGGCAATAGTCCACGCGCTCGGCCAAGCTTCACCCTCAATGACACGACACTAGGAGATTCAGCCATGCGCTGGTCGGTTATCAGCCTGTTCAGCCTCCTCGGCCTGATCGCGGCAACCCCTTCGGTCAACGCCGCCGGCGAGGACTACGGCGTCCTGATCATTTCCCGGGAACGACTGGAAGTCGCCACGTCCTGCGAAATCGGCCTGTACATCGAGGACCAGTTGGCGGGCCGGCTGTTCCAGGAACAAGCCACGTCCTTCAACCTGCCACCGGGCAAAGTCTCGCTGCGCCTGAAACTGCTGCCGGGGCAGGTGCCGGGCTGCAACCCGGGCATGCTCGCGCCGGGCTCCCAGGACATCAGCCTCAAGGCCGGCGACGTACTGAAGTTCCGCATCGCCATGAGCCCGTCGGGCCTGCACCTCCAGCCCACCGGCCTGGGATATTGAGGCACCGGGTCGTCGCCTGCGCCCTGTCCCTCCCCGGAACCGGCACGGGCGACGATTCAGGTTTACCCCCCGAGACAGATTGAAGCACCCCGCACCATGGCGCTTGACCTTGCCAACATGGCAAGGTTGATCCTGTAGACAACCGTTTACAGGGAGTGTCAGTGATGTCCGAATCAACCACTTTTGACCTGCCGATTGCCGGCATGACCTGCGCCAG
>Ga0207976_100496_pt1 | contig 14943 bp, 10 predicted proteins | sample LakWasMe94_HOW11_2_FD_183916 | JGI IMG/M metagenome (GOLD analysis project Ga0207976, IMG submission 183916) | Freshwater sediment methanotrophic microbial communities from Lake Washington under simulated oxygen tension - Sediment Metagenome... | ecosystem: Environmental > Aquatic > Freshwater >... | reverse complement strand
GCCTGTGGATCGTCCCGAGCTGGCACGCCGCCCCCGAGCCGGACGCGGTCAACCTGCTGCTCGATCCGGGCCTGGCTTTCGGCACCGGTACGCACCCGACCACCGCCCTGTGCCTGGAATGGCTCGACGGCCAGGACCTGAAAGGCTGCAACGTGCTGGACTTCGGTTGCGGCTCCGGGATCCTGGCGATCGCCGCCCTGCTGCTGGGCGCCAAACAGGCGGTGGGCACCGACATCGACGTGCAGGCGCTGGAAGCCTCCCGCGACAACGCCGGCCGCAACAACATCGCCGAAGCGCTGTTCCCGCTCTACCTGCCGGAAGACCTACCGCAGGTCCAGGCGGACGTGCTGGTCGCCAACATTCTCGCCGGCCCGCTGGTTTCCCTGGCACCGCAGCTGTCCCGCCTGGTCAAGAGCGGCGGCCGCCTGGCGCTGTCGGGCATCCTCGCCGAACAGGGTGAAGAAGTCGCGGCGGCCTACGCTCAGGACTTCGACCTGGATCCAATCGCCAACCTCGATGGCTGGGTACGCATCACCGGCCGTCGGCGCTAGAATGGCCGCCTGCATGAACCGGATCGCCGCATGACCGACAGTTTCGTCACCCAGTGCCCGCATTGCCAGACCAGCTTCCGCGTCAGCCACGCTCAGTTGAGCGTGGCCCGGGGCGTGGTGCGCTGCGGCTCGTGCCTGCAGGTGTTCAACGCCGCACGGCAGTTGCTTGAGCAACGCGCTGGCAAGGACGCTGTCGCTGCACCTTCCACACCGGCTCCCCCTGCCGAACCGCTGGCCCCGCCACCACCGCGCGCCATCAGCCAGAAGCAGTGGAGCGCCACCGAACTCGACCTGGACAGCCTCGACCTGGACGAGGAGCTGGCCAAGCTCGAACAGCGGGAAATCCAGCCAACCAAGGCCTTCGGCCAGGAACGCGCCGCCAGGGAGGACGCCCTCAGCGCCCGCCGCGACCAGCCGGATGCCGAAGAAGAACACTGGCCCGACAGCCTGTTCAGCCAGCCACCCGGCACCAGCGACGACCTCGACGAAAAACCCGAGCAGCCAGCCGTTGATGCCGGCCGATCCGGGCGCACCGAACCGTCGCTGTCCTTCAACCTGGATGATCTGGAAGACGAACCCAAGGCGCCCTCCCTGCTCCTGGACGACGACCTGGAGCCCATGCCAGCGCACGACTCGCTGAAGGCCGACGAGCCCGACGAGATCGAGCCGCCTGCCAGCCCGGCGCCACGCAACAAGCGTGGCCGCGCCGAGCCTGAGGCGCCGGACGCCGTGCTGCTGGACCTGGAAGACGACCCGATCCAGCTGGACTGGCAGAAGCGCCGCTCACCCTGGGGCCGCCGCCTGCTCTGGAGTTTGCTGATCCTGCTGGCCGCCGCCGGCCTGGCGGGTCAGTACATCGCCTATCACTTCGACGAACTGGCGCGCCAGGACCAGTACCGCCCCTGGTTCCAGCAACTGTGCCCGGAACTGGGTTGCACCGTGCCCTCGAAGGTCGATATCGGCCGCATCAAAAGCAGCAACCTGGTGGTGCGCAGCCATCCGGACTTCAGCGGTGCCCTGGTGGTGGATGCGATCATCTACAACCGCGCGTCGTTCTCCCAGCCCTTCCCGCTGCTGGAGCTGCGTTTCGCCGACCTCAACGGTCATCTGATCGCCAGTCGTCGCTTCAAGCCTGGCGAATACGTCAAGGGTGAACTCGAGGGCGTGTCGGAGATGCCGCCACAGACGCCGATCCATATCGCGCTGGACATCCTCGATCCGGGCCCCAAGGCCGTCAACTACAGCCTAAGCTTTCACTCGCCCGAGTAAGACGGGCCATCCGAGCAAAGGCCGCGCTGGATTGACGACGGTTTTCTGACTGCTGCCCAGCGGACCAAACCGTTGGCAATAACAGAATAACTGTTCAGATTTTATCCAATTCAGCCTTTATCCGGTCATCGAGAGCGGGTATCATGCCAACCCTTTTTCGAACTCTCATGATCCGGCCCCACAACAGGGAAGTCCTATGTCGGCGGTACGCATCGGCCCATATACATTGCACAACGGCTTGATTCTCGCCCCCATGGCGGGTGTCACCGACCAGCCCTTTCGTCAGCTTTGCAAGCGGTTGGGTGCAGGCCTTGTAGTCTCGGAAATGGTCACCAGCGACATGAGTTTGTGGAACAGTCGCAAATCGCGTCTGCGCATGATCCACGAGGGTGATCCCGAGCCGCGCTCGGTACAGATCGCCGGTGGCGATGCACAGATGCTGGCGGATGCCGCCCGCGCCAACGTCGAGTTGGGTGCACAGATTATTGATATCAACATGGGTTGTCCGGCGAAGAAGGTCTGCAACAAGGCCGCCGGCTCCGCGTTACTGAAAGATGAAGATCTGGTGAACGAGATCCTGCAGGCCGTGGTGGCTGCAGTCGATGTGCCGGTCACCCTGAAGATCCGTACCGGCTGGGACCGGGCGAACAAGAACGGCCTGACGGTGGCGAAGATCGCCGAACAGGCAGGTATCACGGCATTGGCGGTCCATGGCCGGACCCGGGCCGACCTGTACACCGGCGTTGCCGAGTACGGCACCATCGCTGCGATCAAGCAGGCGGTGTCGATCCCGGTCTTCGCCAACGGCGATATCGACTCGCCCGAAAAGGCCCGCTACGTCCTCGACGCTACCGGTGCCGACGGGCTGTTGATTGGCCGGGCCGCTCAGGGGCGGCCATGGATTTTTCGTGAAATCGAGCATTTTCTGCGTACCGGTCAAACCCTGCCGGCACCTGAGCTGTTCGAGGTGGAATGTATTCTGCTTGAGCATCTGGCCGCGCTGCATGCCTTCTATGGCGATGTCATGGGCGTACGCATTGCTCGCAAGCATGTGGGCTGGTATCTCGCAACTCTGCCGGGCGCCAGGGAGTTTCGCGCCCACTTCAATCGTTTGGAAGATACGGAAGCACAGTGCGCCAACGTTCGTGAGTTCTTTGCCGAGCGTTACAAGAGCCTGGTGACAGGGGACGGAGAGGGGGTGGCCGCATGACGATGATGACCGAGACTTTAGTGAGTGGAACAGCACCCGTGAGCGACAACGTGAATTTGAAACAGCACCTCAATACACCGAGCGAAGAAGGCCAGACCCTTCGCGGGAGTGTCGAGAAGGCGCTGCACAATTATTTCGCCCACCTTGAGGGCGCGGCCGTCACGGACGTGTACAACCTGGTGCTCTCCGAAGTCGAGGCTCCGTTGCTCGAAAGCGTGATGAACTACGTCAAGGGCAACCAGACCAAAGCCAGCGAGCTGCTCGGTCTGAACCGCGGCACCCTGCGCAAGAAACTCAAGCAGTACGATTTGCTGTAAGCATTCAATCAAACCAGAAAGGCGCCCGCGTAAAACCGGTCGCCTTTTTTGCTGACTCCTTTGCTTTTGATGGAAATTGAGATGACCGACCAGACTACCCGCCTGCCGATCCGCCGCGCCTTGATCAGTGTTTCCGACAAGACCGGGATCCTCGAATTCGCCAAGGAGCTGGAAGCCCTGGGCGTGGAGATCCTCTCCACCGGCGGGACCTTCAAACTGCTGCAGGACAACGGCGTGGCCGCAGTGGAAGTCGCGGATTACACCGGTTTCGCGGAAATGATGGACGGCCGGGTGAAGACCCTGCACCCGAAAATCCACGGCGGTATCCTCGGTCGTCGCGGTATCGACGACGCCATCATGAACGAGCACGGCATCAAGCCGATCGACCTGGTAGCGGTCAACCTCTACCCGTTCGAAGCCACCATCTCCAAGCCGGGCTGCGACCTGCCGACCGCCATCGAGAACATCGACATCGGCGGCCCGACCATGGTCCGCTCGGCGGCCAAGAACCACAAAGACGTGGCCATCGTGGTTAACGCCAGCGACTACGGCCAGGTGCTGGAAAGCCTGAAGGCCGGCGGCCTGACCTACGCCCAGCGTTTCGACCTGATGCTCAAGGCCTTCGAACACACCGCGGCCTATGACGGCATGATCGCCAACTACATGGGCACCGTGAACCAGGCGGCCGAAACCCTGACCACCGAAGGCCGCAGCGAATTCCCGCGCACCTTCAACAGCCAGTTCATCAAGGCCCAGGAAATGCGCTACGGCGAGAACCCGCACCAGAGCGCGGCGTTCTACGTGGAAGCCAAGCCTGCCGAAGTCGGCATCGCCACCGCCACCCAGCTACAAGGCAAGGAACTGTCGTACAACAACGTGGCCGACACCGACGCCGCGCTGGAATGCGTGAAGAGCTTCGTCAAGCCGGCCTGTGTGATCGTCAAGCACGCCAACCCGTGCGGCGTGGCCGTGAGCCCGGACGCTGAAGGCGGTATCCGCCAGGCGTATGAGCTGGCTTACGCCACCGACACCGAATCGGCCTTCGGCGGCATCATCGCCTTCAACCGCGAACTGGACGCCGAGACCGCCAAGGCCATCGTCGAGCGTCAGTTCGTCGAAGTGATCATCGCCCCTTCGGTCAGCGAAGAGGCCCGTGCCATCGTTGCCGCCAAGGCCAACGTGCGCCTGCTGGCCTGCGGCCAATGGTCGGCGGACCGTGTCCCGGCCTGGGACTACAAGCGCGTCAACGGTGGCCTGCTGGTGCAGAGCCGCGACATCGGCATGATCGGCGCCGACGACCTGAAGGTGGTGACCAAGCGCGCCCCGACCGAACAGGAAATCCACGACCTGATCTTCGCCTGGAAAGTGGCCAAGTTCGTCAAGTCCAACGCCATCGTCTACGCCAAGAACCGTCAGACCATCGGCGTCGGCGCTGGCCAGATGAGCCGCGTGAACTCCGCGCGTATCGCCGCGATCAAGGCTGAACATGCCGGCCTGCAAGTGCAGGGCGCGGTCATGGCGTCCGATGCGTTCTTCCCGTTCCGCGACGGCATCGACAACGCAGCCAAGGTCGGCATCACCGCGGTGATCCAGCCAGGCGGCTCGATGCGCGACAACGAAGTGATCGCCGCCGCCGACGAGGCCGGCATTGCGATGGTATTCACCGGTATGCGCCACTTCCGCCACTAATACGGCAACGGTTGCACTGACGCCGGCATCTGCTGCGTTGGAGCCCACCCCGATGATGCTCATTGCCAGAAGGCAACTCCGCTCATCGAGGTGGGCTCCGCCTTGCATCTACCGGCGTCATTGCAACCTCCCAGCGCGTGAAACGCTTTGGGCTCCAAACAGAATTTGCGTCATCCGAGGTTTTTGAAATGAATGTACTGATCATTGGTAGCGGCGGTCGTGAACACGCCCTGGCCTGGAAAGTCGCTCAAGACCCACGGGTCGAGAAAGTCTTCGTTGCCCCGGGCAACGCCGGCACCGCCACCGAAGCCAAGTGCGAGAACGTGGCCATCGACGTATTGGCCCTCGAGCAGTTGGCCGACTTTGCCGAGAAGAACGTTTCCCTGACCATCGTCGGTCCGGAAGTGCCGCTGGTGGCCGGCGTGGTCGATCTGTTCCGCTCCCGTGGCCTGGACTGCTTCGGTCCGACCGCTGGCGCGGCCCAGCTGGAAGGTTCGAAAGCCTTCACCAAGGATTTCCTGGCTCGCCACAAGATCCCGACCGCCGACTACCAGAACTTCACCGAGATCGAGCCGGCCCTGGCTTATCTGCGGGAAAAGGGCGCGCCGATCGTGATCAAGGCCGACGGCCTGGCCGCCGGTAAAGGCGTGATCGTCGCCATGACCCTGGCCGAAGCCGAAGACGCCGTGCGCGACATGCTGGCCGGCAATGCCTTCGGCGATGCGGGTTCCCGTGTGGTGATCGAAGAGTTCCTCGACGGCGAGGAAGCCAGCTTCATCGTCATGGTCGACGGCAAGAACGTCCTGCCCATGGCCACCAGCCAGGACCACAAACGCGTCGGCGACGGCGACAGCGGCCCGAACACCGGCGGCATGGGTGCCTACTCCCCCGCTCCGGTGGTCACCGCCGACGTGCACCAGCGCGTGATGGACCAGGTGATCTGGCCGACCGTGCGCGGCATGGCCGACGAAGGCAACGTCTACACCGGTTTCCTGTACGCCGGTCTGATGATCGACAAGGCCGGCAACCCGAAGGTCATCGAGTTCAACTGCCGCTTCGGCGACCCGGAAACCCAACCGGTGATGCTGCGCCTGCAGTCGAGCCTGGTGCTGCTGGTCGAGGCCGCCCTGGCCCAGGCGCTGGACAAGATCGAAGCGCAATGGGATCCACGCCCGAGCCTGGGCATCGTCCTGGCCGCCGGCGGCTATCCTGGTGACTACGCCAAAGGCGCGGTGATCGAAGGCCTGGACGCAGCCGCCAAACTGGAAGGCAAAGTCTTCCACGCCGGTACCGCGCTCAAGGACGGTCAAGTGGTAACCTCCGGCGGCCGTGTGCTCTGCGCCACCGCCCTGGGCGAAAGCGTGGGTGCCGCCCAGCAGCAGGCTTACCAACTGGCAGCTAAGATCGATTGGCAAGGCTGCTTCTACCGCAAAGACATCGGTTACCGGGCCATTGCCCGCGAGCGTGGCGAAAGTCAGGAGTAATCCTGTCTTCCGGTCAGGCAAGGGCCACAGGCCCTTGCCTGACTGCTCCAGCGCCGCGCATAGTTATAATCTGGCATCAACCTACGAAGGGATTTCGCCGTGCGCTGGCTCAGGACTGCCATAGGTTTCACCGTCACTCTGCTGACCCTGCTCTGCTTGATCCCGGCCCAGGCCGCACAAGGCAGTAACTGGGCCGTTTTGCTCGATGAACAGGCCGACCTGCAACTGAGCGACATCCGCTCCCCGCGCTACACCAATCAATTCAGCCCGATCGAACTGGAACGCATCACCGCCGCCGAACCCGGAGGCGCGTTATGGCTGCGTTTCAAACTGCAACCGGGCAAGCACGAACAACTGCTGCGGATCTTCGCGCCCGACCTGTCACGTCTGGACATGTATGTGCTGGACGGCGACAACCTGGTCGAACAACTGACCTCCGGCACCCAGCAGCCCCAGGCCGAACGGCCTTTGCCCAGCAGCGACTTCATGTTGCCGCTGCCGCAGAACCAGAAGACCCTCGATGTCTATCTGCGCCTGGTCTCCGACCATCAGTTGCGCCCGTACATCACCCTGCAATCGGCGGTCATAACCGCGGCCAATCAGGGCCAGAGTGTGCTCTACGGCCTGCTGTTCGGCTGCATGGGCATGCTGATGCTGCACAACCTGGTGCGCTACGCCTACACCCGCTCGCGCAGCAGCCTGTGGCTGGCGTCTTGCGAAGCATTGGTCATGCTCAGCCTGGCGCTGATGCTCAATCTGTTCGGCCCCTGGCTGCCGGACTGGCATGCGATACAGACCCCAGGCGCCTATCTGGCGCTGTTGCTGACCACCCCTTGCGGGTTGATGTTCGTCTATCGCTTTTTCGCCCCGCTGGGCCCGCATCCGCTGAACAAGCTGCTGCTGGTGGACATCCTGATGGTCGGCCTGTGCAGCCTGTTGCTGCTGTTCGTCGATTCGCTGCCGCTGAATCTCATCACCTACGGCCTGGTGGCCCTGGTCGGCCTGAGCATGCTGTTCATCGCCGGTTATCACTGGCACAAAGGCTACCACCCGGCGCGCTACTTCGTGGCCGGCATGGGCATCTTCAACATCGGCGCGCTGATCGTGCTGCCAGCACTGCTGGGGCTGACCATGGTCGCGCCCCAGGGGCTGATCATCACCCTGCTGGTGACCATGTGCCTGAGCGGGTGGGCGATGAGCATCGCCCTGGGCGAGCGCCAGCGCAGCATCACCGAGGATGAATTCAGCGTCAGCCGCGACCTCGCCGCCAGCAACGCCGAGGTCAATGCCAAGGCCGAGTTCCTGGCGAAGATCAGCCATGAGATCCGCACACCGATGAACGGCGTGCTGGGCATGACCGAACTGCTGCTGGGCACGCCGCTGTCGGTCAAGCAGCGCGACTACGTGCAAACCATCCACAGCGCCGGCAACGAGCTGCTGACCCTGATCAACGAGATCCTCGACATCTCCAAGCTCGAGTCCGGGCAGATCGAGCTGGACGATGTGCAGTTCGACCTCAACGCACTGATCGAAGACTGCCTGAGTATTTTCCGCGCCAAGGCCGAGCAGCAGAACGTCGAGCTGATCAGCTTCATCCAGCCGCAGGTGCCGCGCGTGATCAGCGGCGACCCGACCCGCTTGCGCCAGGCCATGCTCAGCCTGCTGGAAAACGCCCTGAAGAAGACCGACGAAGGCGAGGTCCTGGTGGTGGTCGCGCTGGACGAGCGCACCAGCAAACCGCGCCTGCGCATTGCCGTGCAGGACAGCGGCCAGCCGATGGAAGCCGAAGAGCGCGATGCCCTGCTGCATTCGGAACTGCACAGCAAGAACTTCCTCGCCAGCACCCGCCTGGGCGGCAATCTCGGCCTGGTCATCGCCCGTCAGCTGATCCTGCTGATGCATGGCGAGTTCGGGATCAAGACCAGCGCCAACCAGGGCAGCACCTTGTGGCTGACCCTGCCGCTGGACCCGGAACGCCTGGAGCATCCGACCTCCGATCTGGATGGCCCGCTGCAAGGGGCGCGGGTGCTGGTGGTGGACGACAACGACACCTGCCGCAAGGTCCTGGTGCAGCAATGCAGCGCCTGGGGCCTGAACGTCAGCGCCGTGCCTTCGGGCAAGGAAGCCCTGGCCCTGCTGCGCACCAAGGCGCACCTGCGCGACTACTTCGACGTGGTGCTGCTCGACCAGAACATGCCCGGCATGACCGGCATGCAACTGGCGGCCAAGATCAAGGAAGACCCGAGCCTGAACCACGACATCCTGCTGATCATGCTCACCGGCATCAGCAACGCGCCGAGCAAGGTCATCGCGCGCAACGCCGGGGTCAAGCGCATCCTTGCCAAGCCGGTGGCCGGCTACACCCTCAAGACCACCCTGGCCGACGAACTGACCCAGCGCAACAAGGGCCAGTTCGTGCCGCACCAGCCCCATGCGCTGAGCGGGGTCCCGGCGCCGGTCAAGGTACCGAGCGACTTCCGCATCCTGGTGGCCGAGGACAACAGCATTTCCACCAAGGTGATTCGCGGCATGCTCGGCAAGCTCAACCTGCAGCCCGATACCGCGAGCAACGGCGAGGAAGCCCTGCAAGCGATGAAGGCCCAGCGCTACGACCTGGTGCTGATGGACTGCGAAATGCCGATCCTCGACGGTTTCTCCGCCACCCAGCAACTGCGGGCCTGGGAAGTCGGCAACCAGCGCGTGCGCACGCCAGTGGTGGCGCTGACCGCGCACATCCTCACCGAACACAAGGAACGCGCGCGGCAGGCCGGCATGGACGGGCACATGGCCAAGCCGGTGGAGCTGTCGCAACTGCGCGAGCTGATCGAACACTGGGTGGCGCAGCGCGATCTGCAGGACCGCACCACGGCGCAACCGTCCTGAGCCGACAGCGCGGCAAACGCCTGTTAAACTCCGCTCGCCCTCCTTCGCTGTGAGTTTGCGCCATGCTCCATGTGCTGTTCAGCGTGTACCTGAAGATGCTGGTGCTCTACAGCCCCTTCTTCGTCCTGTCCTGCTTCATCAGCCTGACTCGCGGTTACTCCAGCAAGGAGCGTCGACGCCTGGCGTGGAACGTCGCCCTGGCGACCCTGGCCTCCAGCGTGCTGCTGTATCTGTTCGGACGGGTGATCTTCAGTGTGTTCGGCATCACCGCAGACGCCTTCCGCATCGGCGCGGGCAGCGTGCTGTTCATCTCGGCGCTGGGCATGGCCCAGGGCAAGTCGGCGATCCAGACCGACAACGTGCAGCAGGACGTGACCATAGTGCCGCTGACCATCCCGCTGACCGTCGGCCCCGGCACCATCGGCGCCCTGCTGGTGATGGGCGTCAGCCAGCCGCACTGGGACGACAAACTCACCGCGATCCTCAGCATCGCCCTGGCCAGTTTCACCGTCGGCGTGGTGCTGTACCTGTCCAACCGCATCGAGCGGATCCTGGGTGACCAAGGCTTGCAGATCGTCAGCCGACTGATGGGGCTGTTCGTTTGCGCCCTGGCGGCGCAGATCATCTTTACCGGGGTCAAGGGCTACCTGGGTTAAAGGCAGTTGCAAGCGGCAAGCTACAAGCTGCAAGAACGAGCGGGCTCACTGGGGACAGTGAGCCTGTGCTGTTTCTGGGGTAGGGATTTTTTAAGCGTCCAGGCGCCACTGCAAGGCATCCAGGGCGTCGCAGCCGTCTTGTAGCAACAGGTGGGCGGCGTTGACGAAGTGAATCAGATCCTGGTCGCCCACGCCTTTGACACTCAGGCAGTTGAGGCTGTGCATCAGATCCCGCGAGGCCTTGATGCGCTGTACCGCGCCGCCATGCAAATCCGCTGCGGGCGCGTTGCGGTCGAGGTGGAACACCGGGTTGGGGGTGAGATTGCTTTGTAGGGGGATGAAGTCGGTCATTGGGAAGCTCCATGGTTAGCATTTCTGCACTCATAGGCTCGCTTTCCGACCGGCTAAGATCGGCCGCCGATGCGTCGGCGACCGGGCAACTATGGCGTTGAGGGAAGTCAGCGACAACCGTCAAAGTGTTGCCATTACCTTCCGCAGAACCACACCGACCGGGGGCGACCCTATTCCTCCTGTAGCCGCTGCCGAGCCCTAGCGAGGCTGCGATAGGACCGAAGGTCCTCCTGCGGTCTCCAAACCTTGCGCCCCCTTCGGGGTCGATCGCAGCCTCGCAGGCTCGGCAGCGGCTACAGGGTTCAGCGCCGACCGGCAGGTCGCGCCCGGCTTTGGCTTTGGCTTTGGCTTTGGCTTTGGCTTTGGCTTTGGCTTTGGCTTTGGCCTTGGCTTTGGCTTTGGCTTTGGCTTTGGCTTTTGATCTCGCTCTTGATCCACCCGCCCCATCGGGAGGCCGAGTGGAGGTGTTCATCAGGGGGATGGCGCGCAGCGCCCCTCGACGCAGTCGAGGACATCGTATGGAGGTCGAAGCGAAGCCGACCGGAGTCGATGCCCCCTGATGGACGCCGGAACGAGGGAACCCGAGCGCAGCGAGGGCTGTACGCAGGGGCAAGCGTTTTTTGGTTACTTTTTTTGGCGTTTGAAAAAAAGTGACCCGCCGTAAGGGCGGAACCATAAGCAGCCGCTACCGCAGAAACGGATATGTACACCATCCGAAAAATACAGCGCCAACGAGGACGCCATCGCGGGCAAGCCTCGCTCCTACAGAGTCAGCGATCGACGGAAACAACAATGGCGCCACCCGGGCGCCATCGAAGTCAACGCAGAACAGCAGTCAAGCCTTGACCGGCTCCAGCGCCAGCTCGGTCGCCTCCGGCCGCTTCACCACCGCATACACCACCGCCGTCAACAAACTCCCGGCGACAATCGCCAGCAAATACAACAACGCATGGTTGATCGCATTCGGAATCAGCATCACAAACAACCCACCATGGGGCGCCATCAGCTTGCAGCCGAAATACATCGACAGCGCCCCGGTCAGCGCGCCGCCGGCGATGCTTGCCGGGATCACCCGCAACGGGTCCTTGGCGGCGAATGGAATCGCGCCTTCGGAGATAAAGCACAGCCCCAGCACCAGCGCCGCCTTGCCCGCTTCGCGCTCGGTCTGGGCAAACTTGCGCCGGGCGATAAAGGTGGCGATGCCCAGGCCAATCGGCGGCACCATGCCGGCGGCCATGGTCGCCGCCATCGGTGCATAACTCTGCGACGCCAGCAGCCCCACGGAGAAGGCATAGGCCGCCTTGTTGATCGGCCCGCCGAGGTCGACGCACATCATGCCGCCGAGCAACACACCCAGCAGGATCGCGTTGGTGGTGCCCATGCTGTCAAGGAAATGGGTCAGGCCGGCGAGCATCCCGGCCACCGGCTTGCCCACCACGTAGATCATCACCAGGCCAGTGAACAGGCTGGCCAGCAACGGGATGATCAGGATCGGCTTCAAGGCCTCCAGGCTCTGCGGCAAGCGCGCGTATTTGCTGATGGCTTTGGCCGCATAACCGGCGATGAAACCGGCAATGATCCCGCCGATAAACCCTGCCCCCAAGGTGCTGGCAAGCATGCCGCCGATCATCCCCGGCGCCAGGCCCGGCCGGTCGGCGATGGAGTAGGCGATGTAACCGGCCAGCAGCGGCACCATCAGCTTGAACGCGGTGTCGCCGCCGATCTGCATCAGGGCCGCGGCCAGGGTGCCCTCCTCCTTGAACGCGGTGATGCCGAAGACGAAGGACAGGGCGATCATCAGGCCCCCCGCCACCACCATCGGCAGCATGAACGACACCCCCGTCAGCAGGTGCTTGTAGACCCCGGTTTTCTCTTGCTTGGCCGGTAAGGCATAGGCCGCCTTGTTGATCGGCCCGCCGAGCTCGACGCATATCATGCCGCCGAGCAGCACACCCAGCAGCAGCACGTTGGTGGTGCCCATGCTGTCGAGGAAATGGGTCAGGCCAGCGAGCATGCCCGCCACCGGCTTGCCCACCACATAGATCATCACCAGACCAGTGAACAGGCTGGCCAGCAAGGGGATGATCAGGATCGGCTTCAAGGCCTCCAGGCTCTGGGGCAAGCGCGCGTATTTGCTGATGGCTTTGGCCGTATAACCGGCGATGAAACCGGCAATGATCCCGCCGATAAACCCTGCCCCCAACGTGCTGGCAAGCATGCCGCCAATCATCCCCGGCGCCAGGCCCGGACGGTCGGCGATGGAGTAGGCGATGTAACCGGCCAGCAGCGGCACCATCAGCTTGAACGCAGTGTCGCCGCCGATCTGCATCAAGGCGGCAGCCAGAGTGCCCTCTTCCTTGAACGCGGTGATACCGAAGACGAAGGACAGAGCGATCATCAAACCGCCCGCCACCACCATCGGCAGCATGAACGACACACCGGTCAGCAGGTGCTTGTAGACCCCGGTTTTCTCCTGCTTGGCCGGGGCCGCGACGACGCCCGCCGCTGCCGACTCCACCTGGCCTTCGGCCAGGGCCTTGTTCAGGGTCGCCTCGGATTGCTTGAGGGCGATACCGGTGCCGCAGCGGTAAATCTTCTTGCCGGCGAAGCGCTCGGTGGGCACTTCGATGTCCGCGGCCAGCAGCACCACGTCCGCCGCGGCGATGGCCTCGGCACTCAAGGGGTTGCGCGCGCCGACCGAACCCTGGGTTTCCACTTGCAGCTCATACCCCAAGCGCTTGGCGGTCTGCTGCAAGGCCTCGGCCGCCATGAAGGTATGGGCCACGCCAGTCGGGCAGGCGGTGACCGCCACCAGCCGGGGCGCGCTTTTGCTGGCCGGCGCCGGCTCGGCCACGGCTGCGGCCGCGACATACACCTGGGCCTCCTCGGCGCCGCGCCGCAGCACGCCATCGACGTCCTGCAGGGCTACGGAGGGCGAGCTCTGGAACACCCGCTTGCCGACAAACCGCGACATATCCACAGGCCCGGTGCTGACCACCAGCACCCATTCGGCCGCTTCAAGGGTGGCGGCCGACAATTGCCGTTCCGGGTGCGCCGCGTCATGCACTTCGACGCTGGTGCTCCAGCCCTGGCGCTGGGCCGCGGCGTCCAGCAACCGGGCGCACAGCACACTGGTGACCATGCCGTTCGGGCAGGCGGTAACAATGGCTAACTTCATGACCAACCCTCTTATTGTTCTATGAGGGGATGAACGCGCACCCCCTGTTCAAGCTGTGCCAACTGCGCGGCATCGGTGATGCCGAAACCGATCTGGGTCACGGCCATGGCGGCGATGGCCGTGGCGGTGCGCAGGGTCTGTTCGAAAGCGTGGGCGCTGAGCAGGCCGTGAAGCATGCCGGCCAGCAACGAGTCGCCGGCACCGACGGTGCTGGCCACACTGACCTTGGGCGGCAGCGCCTGCAAGGCCGGCGCGGCACTGAACCAGTTCACGCCTTCGGCGCCATGGGAAATCACCACATGCTCGACACCCTGGGCGTGCAGGCGCCTGGCGGCTTCGGCCTGGGTCGCCAGCGACAGCACCGGGCTGTCCAGGGCTTCGGCCAGTTCCTCGGTATTGGGCTTGACCAACCAGGGCCCGGCGGCCAGGCCGGCGCGCAGGGCTTCGCCGCTGGTGTCCAGCGCCACTTTCAGCCCCAGTGCCTTAAGACGGCTCAGCAAGGCGTTCAGCCATTGCGGGCTGACGCCGCGCGGCAGGCTGCCGGCCACCACCACCGCGTCATGCCCCGGGGCGATCTGTTCCAGGCGGGCGAGCAAGGCCTGTTGCGCCGCTTCGTCGACCTCCGGGCCGGGGCCGTTGAGATCGGTGATGCGCCCGTCCTGCTCGGCCAGCTTGATGTTGTTGCGGGTTTCCCCGGGCACACGGACAAAGGCGTCGACAAAACCGCGGCGGGCGAACAACGCCTCGAACGCCTGGGGATTGTCTTCACCGAGGAAGCCGCTGACGGTCAGTTGATGGCCAAGGTCGGCCAGCACCTGGGCCACGTTCACGCCCTTGCCGGCGGCGTGGGTGTGCATGGCTTCGCTGCGGTTGACCTGCCCCGGTTCCAGGCGCGTCAGCTGGACGGTGAGGTCCAGCGCCGGGTTCAGGGTCAGGGTAAGAATCTTTGCCATTACATGGCCTCCACAAGGGCGCGCACATCGTTCGCGCTGCCGACGGCCAGGGCCTGCTCCGCAAGGGTTTGTGCCTGGGTCAGGCTGAGCTCGCGAATGCGTGCCTTGACCTCGGCGATGCTGCGTCCGGAGACGCTCAGTTCGTCCACGCCCAGGCCGACCAGCACCGGCACCGCCAGCGGATCGGCCGCCAGCTCGCCGCACACGCCGACCCACTTGCCGTGGGCATGGGCCGCGCGCACGGTGATGTCGATCAGTTGCAGCACCGCCGGGTGCAGGCCATCGGCCTGGGCCGACAGGGTCGGGTGACCACGGTCGATGGCCAGGGTGTATTGGGTCAGGTCGTTGGTGCCGACGCTGAAGAAGTCCACTTCCTTGGCCAGCACCGGCGCCAGCAAGGCA
>Ga0207976_100495_pt1 | contig 14944 bp, 8 predicted proteins | sample LakWasMe94_HOW11_2_FD_183916 | JGI IMG/M metagenome (GOLD analysis project Ga0207976, IMG submission 183916) | Freshwater sediment methanotrophic microbial communities from Lake Washington under simulated oxygen tension - Sediment Metagenome... | ecosystem: Environmental > Aquatic > Freshwater >... | reverse complement strand
CAGAGCAACCCCTGGCAAGCAGTGGGCATCGCGGCGGGCGTGGGCTTTCTGATCGGCCTGTTGGCGACCCGGCGCTGATATGGCTATCGATGAATCCGGCTCCACCGCGGGTCAAGGCTCTTCAACGCGGCGCCTGGGCGCGGCTTTCCTGGGTTTGTTGCACAGCCACGTCGAACTGTTCGGCATCGAGTTGCAGGAACAGAAGGCCAGAACCGTCAGCCTGCTGCTGTTCGCCGGGCTGGCCCTGGTGTTCGCCCTGCTGCTGTTGATAGGCCTGTCGGCGCTGGTGCTGATCCTGTTCTGGGACACCTATCGCCTGCCCGCCATCATCGGGCTGTGCGTCTTCTATACGCTGGCTGCGCTGTTCTGCGCCATGCGCCTGAAGGCGGCGATTTTCGACGAGTCCTCGCCCTTCCATGCCACCCTTGAAGAGCTGGCCAACGACAGGGAGCGCCTGCTGCCATGAGCCTGCCCGACATCCCGCAAACCAATTCCCGGCGCGAGATGCGCAAGGCGCTGATCCGCCTGCGCATGGAAATGCATCGCCAGGAAATCCGCCACGAATCCCAGCAGTTGCTGCAACCCTTGCAGCGGGTCCGTGGCCTTGGCCAAAGCTGGCAACAGGGCTTCGGCATCAAGCACGCGCCGTTGTGGGGCGTGGCCGCCGTGACCCTGCTGGGGTTTCTCACCGGCAAAGGCGCCAAGAGCGGCAGCGTCAGAAGCTTCGCCCGGCTGGTGCGGCTCAGCACCGGCCTGTTGCCGCTGATCAAGCTGGTCATGCAAGGTTCTTCGAGCAAGCATTGAGCCGGCGCTATCTGGCTGCATTCTTGCAATCATTGCCGCAATAGCTGCGCTCCCGACCTCTCTCACGAGAGGTCGGGTTATGCCTGCCTGTTGCGTCGGCGCAGCGCCAAAATCAACAAGATCAACCAAGGAGGCCCTGTGATCGACGGGCAACCGCTTGCCTGCTTTCAACCCTTCATCGACACCGCCACCGGCCGCATTGCCGGTGTCGAAGCCCTGGGCCGCCTGCGCCAATCGAACGGCCAGCTGTTGTCGGTCGGCCCATTGTTCAATGATCCCCGGACCTCCTCCACCGCCCTGCGGCGGCTCGACCGGCTGATTCGCGCCGACGCCCTGAGCCGCCTGCATGAAGCCCCCACGGACTGGTTCCTGAGCATCAATATCTCGCCCCGCTGGATCAGCCGCCTACGCGCCGGCCAGCCGTTGCCGAGCCTCAGGCAATTGCAGCAACAGGGCGTCGATCCGCGGCGCGTGGTCTTCGAAATCACCGAGCTGGGCGGCAACAGCCAACGCCTGAGCGAAGTGGTGGCGCGCTACCGCGAAGCCGGCGCGCGGATCGCCATCGACGACTTCGGCGCCGGCTACTCCCAGCTCGACCGGGTGCTGGCCCTGCAACCGGACATTCTCAAGCTCGACATGCGCCTGTTCCAGGCCGCGGCCCGTGGCGGGCCCAGCAGCGATGTGGTCAAGGCCCTGGCGCAGATGGCCGAGAAAACCGGCTGCTGGATCATCGCCGAGGGGGTCGAGAGCGAAACCGAACTCAACTTCGCCCTGGAATGCGGCTCGCGGTATGTCCAGGGTTTCCTGTTTGCCCGGGCCGAGCAGGCGTTCTTCGCCAGCGATGCTTTCGTCGCGCCCTTTGCCCGGGTGCGCCAGCGCTATGTGCAGCAGAAACTGGCCGAACGCGGACGCCTGATGCAGATGCGCCAGCAACTCGCGGAGCTGATGACCCTGCTGCAGGAGTGGGCCCAGGCCCGGGCCCCGATCGAGCGGTTGCCCCAGCTGGATGCCTTTCCCTGGTTGCTGCGCTTCTATCAATGCGATCGCCACGGCACCCAGCTGACGCCGAACCTGGAATGGCGCCACAACCGCTGGCAGGCCGACCACAGCTACGTCGGCCACAACTGGTCGTGGCGTCCGTACTTCTATCACCTGCTGGCCGAAGGCTGGGACGAGCGGCGGCTGACCCTGTCGAACACCTACCGCGACACCACCAGCAACCAGTACTGCCTCACCGCCGGGCAGTTCTTCGACAATGGCCAGCGCCTGCTGCTGATCGATATCGATGCCGCGGGGCTTTAGTTCCACTTGCAGGCTTTGGCGCGAACCGGGAAGCTAGCTCATCAGTCATTCGACGGAGAGACCCCGCCTTGGATTGGCATACCCTGCTTACCCGCGAACGCCTTGGAAAACCGCTGCACAGCTCTGAAGAGCTGGGCCGCAGCCCCTTCCACAAGGACCACGACCGCATCATTTTCTCCGGGGCCTTCCGCCGCCTGGGCCGCAAGACCCAGGTGCACCCGGTGTCCAGCAACGACCATATCCACACGCGCCTGACCCACTCCCTGGAAGTCAGCTGTGTCGGTCGCTCCCTGGGCATGCGGGTCGGCGAGACCATTCGCGACGCCCTGCCCGACTGGTGCGAACCCAGCGACCTGGGAATGGTGGTGCAATCGGCCTGCCTGGCCCACGACATCGGCAACCCGCCGTTCGGCCACTCCGGCGAAGATGCGATCCGGCACTGGTTCCAGCAGGCCGCCGGGCGCGGCTGGCTGGACGCCATGAGCGAAAACGAGCGCAACGACTTCCTCAACTTCGAAGGCAATGCCCAGGGTTTCCGGGTGCTGACCCAGCTGGAATACCACCAGTTCGACGGCGGCACGCGGCTGACCTACGCCACCCTCGGCACCTACCTGAAGTACCCCTGGACCGCGCGCCATGCCGACTCCCTGGGCTACAAGAAGCACAAGTTCGGCTGCTACCAGAGCGAACTGCCGTTGCTCGAACAGATCGCCAACAAGCTTGGCCTACCGCAACTCGAGGAACAACGCTGGGCCCGCCATCCGCTGGTGTACCTGATGGAAGCCGCCGATGACATCTGCTATGCCCTGATCGACCTCGAGGACGGGTTGGAGATGGAGCTGCTCGACTATGCCGAAGTCGAGTCGCTGCTGCTCGGGCTGGTGGGCGACGACCTGCCGGAAACCTATCGCCAGCTCGGCCCGCGGGACTCGCGCCGACGCAAGCTGGCGATCCTGCGCGGCAAGGCCATCGAGCACCTGACCAATGCCGCCGCCCGGGCCTTCGTCGAACAGCAGGACGCCCTGCTCAGCGGCACCCTGCCCGGCGACCTGGTGGAGCACATGCATGGCCCGGCCAAGCGTTGCGTGCTCAATGCCAAGGACATCGCGCGCAAGAAGATCTTCCAGGACAAGCGCAAGACCCTGCACGAGATCGGCGCCTACACCACCCTGGAAATCCTCCTCAACTCGTTCTGCGGCGCCGCGCTGGAACAGCATGGCGGACGCACGCCGTCGTTCAAGAACCGGCGGATTCTCGACCTGCTGGGCAATAACGCGCCGGACCCGAACGGCTCGCTGCACGCCTCCTTCCTGCGCATGATCGACTTCATCGCCGGCATGACCGACAGCTACGCCAGCGAAATGGCCCGGGAAATGACCGGGCGTTCCAGCCCGCAATGACCCGCCGTTGAACGGCTGCCTCGTGTTATCGAGGTGGCCGTTCGAGCGGTTTCTCGTGAGCCAGCAACTAAGGGATTCCCCTAGTCCCTTATCAGGCAATATCCTGATGAAGTCGTTACTTCAACTTTGATCGCCTGCCCGTCTCACACGGCTCGACAGTGCCGCTCATTTCCATCCAGTTCGCCAGATATCATCCGCTAGACACTATTCCAGACAGCCTTCAGCACCTAGAGCACTTGCTCTATAACTAGCGATATCGACCGATATATGTTGCCGAACAATCAATCCAACTAGCCTGAATTAAACAGACCGTTAACGATACAACCAAACATCCTACCTTTACCTTTCGATACATTTGCTCACCCTTGAGGCCGAAACCCTTGCAATACACGGGCCCTGTGGGAGTCCATGCGATTACAAATTCCGTACAAATCGACTTTATCGTTTCCGCTAGTCTCGACCCCTAATGAGTTAACGAAGATTAATTTCGCTCTTCGACAGCTCGTTCCCCTTGCATGACCCTACGCCGGATGATCGCCGGAAAAACAAATAGCAAGCAAACTAAGTACTCTCATTCAAACTCCAGCCAACCTGTTAGTTCATTAGATATTTTCAAAATAATTTCACCCTCGCTGTAACAAAGAGCGCGCTCAGGACTCAAGCGTCAAAATGGAAGTGAGTACACGGAATGAATCCGTGTCGATAAGTTGCTCCCGCACTTCCTCGTCCGTTTTTCACTATTAAGGATGTCGAGTGCCCCATACGTCCTCAAGTCACCCAAGCGGCCACACCGGCCTGCGCCGCTGGTTGCTGCTCTCGCTGCTGGCCGGGTCCCTGCCGGTGGCCGCCGCCGATATGCCACAACCGGGTCAGGAAGCCCTGCGCCTGCAGCAACAGCAACAGCGCGACCTGCAACAATTGCAACTGGAACAGCGCCAGCGCCAGTTGCAGCGCGGCAGCTTCGGGACCCCGGCGGTAACCCCCGCCGAAACCGTCCAGGGTGGCGAGGATGAACACTGCTGGGCCCTGAGCGGCACGCGGATCGCCGGCGTCACCCTGTTCAAGAAAGACCGGCTGAACCGCCAGCTCGAACCCTATATCGCGCCCTGCATGGGGGTGAACGGGATCAACCGCCTGCTGGCGCAGATCACCCGGATCTATGTCGAAGCCGGCTACATCGCCAGCCGCCCCTACCTGAGCAGCGCCCCCGCCGCCGGCCACTCCCTGGATATCGTGGTCGACGAAGGTTATGTCGAGGCCGTCGAACTGGCCGACCAGAGCCTGCCGGTTTCCCTGGCCGGGGCCTTTCCCGGCATGCTCGGCGAACCACTGAACCTGCGCGACCTGGAACAGGGCCTGGACCAGCTCAATCGCCTGCGCTCCCTGGACCTGACCGCCGATATCGCCCCCGGCAGCCAGCCCGGCGCCTCGCGGATCATCCTGCGCCCGCGCAGCAGCGGCGCCTCGCGCTGGGCCCTGGGGCTGGGTGTGGATAACCTCGGCAGCGCCAGCACCGGGCGCGACCGCAACGCCATCAACCTGAGCCTCGACAGCCCGCTGCAACTCAATGACGCGCTCAACCTGAACTTCAGCGACACCCTCAACCACGGCCCGCGCTACAGCCGCAGCACCAGCGTCTTCTACTCGATCCCCTACGGCTACTGGACCTACAGCCTGTTCGCCAGCCATGCCGAGTACCGGGCGCCGTTCAAGCTCAGCAGCGTAACCTTCTACAACAGCGGGCGCACCGACCTGCTCAGCCTGCGCGCCGACCGCGTGCTGTGGCGCGACCAGGGCCACCAGTTGAGCGCCAACCTGCAACTGGCCCACAAGGACGTCGACAGCTACCTGCAAAAAGCCCGCATAGGCATCCAGAGCCCGACCCTGACCGTGGCCGAAGCCGGGCTCAACCTGTTCTGGCTCAACAGCGCGGTATGGAACCTGGACTTCAACTACGCCCAGGGCCTGACCTGGTTCGGCGCCGACCGCGACTCGCAACAGGTGCAGAAAAACCTGCCGCAGGCGCAGTTCCACAAGTACCGCGCCAGCCTCAGCCAGTGGCGCAATGGTCGCTTCGGCAGCCAGCCCTGGCAGTGGCAGAGCCAGCTGTCGCTGCAATACAGCCCCGACCCGCTGCCGGCCATCGAACAACTGCTGGGCACCGATGACTCCGCGGTGCGCGGCTATCGCGAGAACAGTGCCTCGGGCGCCATCGGCGGCATCTGGCGCAACACCCTGCGCCTGCCGTTGCAGAACGATCTGCCCGTCAAGCTGACCCCGCGCCTGGCCTTCGACCATGGCCGGGTCAAGGCACAAGAGGGAGCCAGCAGCGAGCGCCTGAGCGGCGCCAGCATCGGCCTGAACCTGAGCTGGAAGAACCTGCAAGTCGATGTCGACTACCAGTACAGCCTGGAAACACCACAACGCTTTCACCACGAACCGCCCACTTGGCTGACTCGCCTGAGTGTGCAGATCTGAGGTCCCGCGAACCGTGCACCAGCCTGAAGAAAACAGCCGAGCCTGAACACCACAGCAGCGTTGCAACGAACAACGCGCATTGCCACTCGGCCCACACATAGAGAGCTTCTTATGCCCGACAACACATCTGTGTTTCACCTGTCCCCCAGGGGCAAACTGCGCCTGGCCATCGCCAGCCTGCTGCTGGTCTCCCACCTGCCGCAGGCGCTGGCCGGCGGTATCACCGTGGCCCCGGGGCCGGGTGGCATCCCGCAGCTGCAAAACCAGAACGGCGTGCCTATCGTCAACATCGTCGCGCCTAACGGCGCTGGGCTCTCCCATAACCAGTTCCTCGATTACAACGTCGATCGCCAGGGCGTGGTGCTGAACAACGCCCTGCAATCCGGAGCCTCGCAACTGGCCGGGCAACTGGCCGCCAACCCGCAGTTCCACGGCCAGGACGCCAGCGTGATTCTCAACGAGGTGATCAGCCGCAATGCCTCGGCGCTCAACGGTCCCCAGGAGATCTTCGGCCGCGCCGCCGACTATGTGCTGGCCAACCCCAACGGCATCTCGGTCAACGGCGGCAGCTTCATCAATACGCCGAACGCCAGCCTGCTGGTCGGTCGCCCCGAGCTCAACGACGGCAAGCTGCAAGCCCTGAGCACCCGTGACGCCAAGGGCCAGCTGACGGTCGAGGGCAAAGGCCTGAGCAACGACAAGGGCAGCATCAACCTGATCGCCCCGCGCATCGACAGCCAGGGCGACCTCACCGCCGGCAACCAGCTCAATCTCACCGTCGGGCGCAACCGCGTGGACCCGGCCAGTGGCAAGGTGCTCAGCACCGACCCGGCCGGTAACACCAAGGAGCAGCGCATCGACGCCAGCCTGTTCGGCGCCATGCAGGCCGGGCGCATCAACATTGTCAGCACCGCCGAAGGCGCCGGTGTGCGTGTCGGCGCGGTGCAGGTCAAAGGTCGCGACGGTGTGGATATCGCGTCCGCCGGCGACTTGCACATCAGCGGCCAGGCCAAGCCCGACAGCCTCGACGCCATCCGTGCCGGCGTGCACAGCAGCCAGGGCGACGTGCAGCTGCGCAGCGGCCAGGACCTGACCCTCGCCGCCACCGATGTCAGCGCCCGCGACGTCAAGCTCGACGCCGGGCGCAACCTGACCCTGAGCGCCATCGAAAGCCGCAAGCTCCAGGAAAAGCGCGAGCAGTGGAGCAACAGCACCATCGGCATCACCTGGGAAACCTACGACCGGACCCTGACCGACAGCGATAGCCGTCAGCACGGTAACCGGCTGACCGCCAGCCGCGATGCCGAGCTCAAGGCCCGCGCCAACACCGAACTCAAGGCCAGCCAGGTCAAGGCCGGCAACAACCTGACAGTCGACAGCGGCGCCGACCTGCGCCTGACCGCCGCCACCGAAACCCACGAACAACGCGACCAGGGCCACCACCGCAAACACCTGTGGAAAGCCGACTGGGACAAGTCCAGCAGCGAGCAACGCAGCATCACCAGCCAGCTGGAGGCCGGCGACGACCTGCAACTGACCAGCGGCAAGCAGCTGCAACTGCAGGGCGCCGAACTGGCCAGCAACAATATCCAGCTGACCGGGCGCCAGGTGGACATCACCAGCGCCAGCCGCACCCAGAGCAATAGCGACAAGTCCTACTCCGGCGACCTGGTCGGCGGCAGCTTCTTCGGCAAGAACGGCGACGGCGACAAGGGCAAGACCCTGAACAAGGGCAGCAAGGTCAACGCCAAGGGCGACCTGATCGTCAAGGCCGACGAAGTCCGCATCAGCGGCAGCCAGGCCCGTGGCGGCAGGCAGGCCAGCGTGATCAGCGAAAACGGCTCGCTGATCATCGACGGCGTGCAGGACCGCTCCCACGACAACAGCTACAGCAAGAACAGCAAGTTCTTCGGCATCACCAAGGACGAAAGCCGGCAGAACCGCAAGGACAGCACCACGGTCACCAGCGACCTGCGCTCGGACAGCAACCTCGAGCTCAAAAGCGCCAAGGACATCGCCCTCAGCGGCGCACAAGTGACCGCGACCGGCAAGCTCGAAGCCAAGGCTGACGGCGACATCAAGATCGACTCGGCGCAGGACACTACGCAGAGCGAAAAAACGACCCACACCCGTGGCTTCGACGCCTATGCCAAGGAAAACTCCCCAGGCACCCGGCAATACCGCGCCGGCGTGCGTTACGAAGACCAGCAGAAAACGGAGAAGACCGACGACACCCGGCAACGGGGTTCTAGCCTCAGCGGCGGCAGCCTGGAAGTCGCAGCCAAGGGCGACCTGAGCATCAAGGGCGGCAACCTGAAAGCCACCAATGGCGATGCCAGCCTCAGCGGTAAGCAGGTCGAGTTGCTGGCCGATCACGACAGCAAGAGCGAAAGCACCGACACCCGCACCACCGGCGGCGGCTTCTACTACACCGGCGGCCTGGACCGCGCGGGCAACGGTGTGGAGTTCGCCCACAGCAGCACCCAGGACACCCGCGACACCAGCACCGCCAACACCACCGGCATCGCCGCCAGCGGCAACCTGACCATCAAGGCCGGCAACACCCTGGTGACCGAAGGCGCCCAGGTCAAGGCAGACGGCAAGTTGCAGGTGAACGCCGAGCAGGTCGACAACCGCGCGGCGCACAACACTGAGTCCACCAGCCACAAGGAAAACACCTGGACCGCCGACGTCGGCGCCAACATCGAATACAAGGGCCTGACCCGTCCGGTGGAAAAAGCCATCGAAGGCGTGGCCCAGCGCAAGTTCCATCAACCGGGCCTGCTCGATGCCCTGGAACAACCCAACGTCGGCCTGGACGTGGAAGTCGGCCACCAGAACAAACAGCGCACCGAGCAAGGCAGCACCGCCGTGGTCAGCCAGTTCAAGGGCGGCCAGGTGGAGGTCAAGGTAGCCGGCCAGTTGCAGGATGAAGGCAGCCGCTACGAGGCCACCCAAGGCGCGCTGAAGATCGACGCCGGCAGCCAGGTGGCCAAGGCCGCCAGCGATACCCACAGCAGCAGCGAGCAGGCGCTGGACGCCAAGGCCGGCGTGCGGGTCTACACCACCACGGGTGAGGACCTGAACCTGCGTGGCAGCGGCGCTGGCGGCAGCAGCGACAAGCGCAGCGACAGCAGCAAGGCGGTGGTCGGCAGCTATGTCGGCAAACAGGGCGTGGACATCGCGCTGAGCGGCGATGGCCAGTACGAAGGCAGCCGCTTCGATGGCGGCGAAGTCGGCGTCAAGCTGCACAGCGGTGGCGAACTGGCACTGAACCAGGCCAATGACCGCCAGAACAGCAGCGACTCCAGCCTGCGCGGCGATGCCTCGCTCACCGTCGGCAGCGCACCGGGCGCCAACGGCAATAACCTCAACCTCGGCGCCGGCGTACAACTGGACCACAAGCGCCTGGACCAGCAGGACAGCCAGGCGCGGGTCGCGACCATCCAGGGCAAGGGCCCGGTCGAGTTGACCAGCGGCGGCGACCTGATCCTCCAGGGCACCACCATCGGCAGCAAAACCGCCAAGACCGGCGACATCAGCCTGAGCGCCGGCGGCAAACTCGACCTGCAGGCCGCGGTCGACACCCATAGCAGTCAGGGCAGCAACCTCGGTGGCGGCCTGACTGGCGGCGCCAGCAAGACCAGCAGCGAGCAGAGCAGCGGCAAGAGCGCCAACCTGAGCGCCAACTTCAACATCGGCCGGGTCTCGGAGCAGGACCAGAACCAGACCGGCGGGCAACTGCACAGCAATGGCCAGGTAAAACTCGCCAGCGGCTCCGACAGCAACACCGCGCTGCACTTGCAGGGCACCCAGGTCGAGGGCAAAAACGTCATCCTCAGCGCCGACAAGGGCGGGATCTACCAGGAGTCGGCGCAGTCCACCCAGGCCCACAACAACTGGGGCCTGACCCTGGGCGCCGGCGGCAACGGCGGCAAGACCACCCGGGCCGACGCCGGTGAACACGACTCGCCAAAAACCGATCGCGGTATCCACGCCCGGGCCAAGATCGACGTCGAACAGCTGCACAGCAACACCCAGCACAACAGCCTGATCAAGGCCGACCAGGTGACGCTCAACAGCAACGGCGATACCCATCTGGCGGGGGCGCGCATCGACGCCAATCAGGTGGACGGACGGATCGGTGGCGATCTCAAGGTAGAGAGCCGCAAGGACCAGCTCAGCAGCGCCACAGTCAACCTCGACGCCCGCCTGGACGCCGAGAAGAACCAACCGGGCGTGGTCGACAAGCTGACCAAGCAGACCGGCCCGCTCAAGGACAAGCTGCAAGCCAAGGCCGAAGGCGGTTTCGACAAGCACCGCGAGAAGCTGGAAAACGCCGTCGACAAAGGCACCGAGCGCCTGGTCGCGGCCAAGGACAACCTGGTGAACAAGGCCGAAATCGCCAAGGAGCGCCTGGGCGAGAAATTCACCCGCAGCGGCAGCTACGACGTCAACCCGGAACCCAAGGGCGCCTTCGGTCGTGGCGTGGACAAGGCCAAGGGCTACCTCGCCGACAAGACCGAAGCCTTGGGCGATCGCTTCTCCAGCCTCAAGGAACGGGTCTGGCCGAAAACCAGCGACAGCTACGCCGTCAGCGAGAAAACCGGCGCTGGCAGCAAGCTGACCAACACCGCGGAAGGCGTGCTGTTCGGCGACAAGAGCGGCAACACCTCCTACACGCCGACCCTGAACCTGAATGTCAGCCGTCAGAGCAAGGACAGCGTGGCAGAGGCTTCAGGCATCAGCGGGACCCAGGGCGTGAGCCTGCAAGTGTCGGGCGAGACTCGCCTGAGCGGCGCGCGGATCGGCGCCAGCGAGGGTAAGGTCGACCTCGGCGGCTCGACCGTCAGCACCACTGCGTTGGCCGGAACGGATTACCGTGCCGACGTCGGGCTGAACCTGTCGAAGTCGCCGGTCAACCTGGCCCTCGGCGCCAAGGATGAGCTGACCCGCAAGCAGGACGAGGCCACCCAGAAGGATCAGGCGTTCAACCTGGGGCCGCTGCGCGTCGGCGGCCATAGCGACAGCCAGCTGCTGCAGGCCGGCATCGATCAGAAAGCGCCCTGAGGCAAGCGCTCCGTGATCGGCTGCCCCCCATGATCGGGGGGGCAGCCTTGCCCTACTCCCTTCCCTCCTCCCTTTATTGCCCTGCGAAAAACTGCACTAAACCGCCAACATCTTCTTACCTTTTACATGGCTGGATACTCATTCCTACTTTCAACTGAAAAACCGCTGTAATCCGAAACCGTCTTTCATGTAAGAACTGCCTTATTGTCCCCAACCCCGCCTTAACCCGCATATATCCACTGCCCTGCCTGCGTTAAGGTCCAACCCTGTATTTATTCCCACGGGTTTGACCATGAGTTCTGTGTTCATCATCGACGACCATCCCGTTATCCGACTGGCCATCCGCATGTTGCTGGAACATGAAGGTTATAAAGTGGTCGGCGAAACCGATAACGGTGTCGATGCCCTGCAAATGGTTCGCGACAGCATGCCGGACCTGATCGTGCTCGATATCAGCATTCCCAAGCTCGACGGGCTGGAGTTGCTGTTGCGTTTCGGTGCCCTGGACAAGTCGTTGCGGGTGCTGGTGCTGACGGCGCAATCACCGGCCCTGTTCGCCGCGCGCTGCATGCAGGCCGGGGCCTGCGGCTATGTGTGCAAGCAGGAAGACCTGAGCGAAGTGCTCAGTGCCATGAAGGCCGTGCTGTGCGGCTACAACTACTTTCCGAGTCACGCCCTGCAAACGCCACGTCAGGATGAAACGGCAAACAACGAACTGAGCCGTTTGATGTTGCTCAGTGATCGGGAATTGATGGTGTTGCAACTTTTTGCCAAGGGCAGCACCAGTACGCAAATAGCTAACAGCATATTTCTCAGTGGCAAGACCGTCAGTACCTATAAAAAAAGAATCATGCACAAACTTCGTGCAACTTCCATGGCGGAACTTATCGAGTTGGCACAACGCCACGAACTGGTGTGAGGAACAGGATGTTCAAACCCATTCTTTATTATTTAACCCTGACGGCCACGACCGTCTCGGCGGTGCTGTTTTTGGGTCTGGTCGAGGCCTGGCAACGGGCGCCCGGAATAACCGCCACCCACCCGTGCACTGATACGGCACCTTGTCTTGAGTCAGCCACCGCCCCGCCCCTCGATAATGACTATCGCGGGCTGCTGCTCGCTGGCCTGGGGCTCGGCGCGCCACTGCTGGTGTCCCTGGGCTGGAATGCCTGGCTGCACCGGCGCCTGACCCGCCAGCAACAGGCCACCCATGACTTCAGGCACCAGTTCGAATTCATGCAGGCCTGGGTCGACGGCATGCCGCATCCGACTTACGTGCGCGACCGCCAGGGCCTGCTGCAAGGCTGCAACGCCAGCTACCTGGAGAGCTTCGCCACCCGGCGCGAAGAGCTCATCGGCAAAACCCTGTTGCAGGGGGCCATGGACGATCCCGAGCAGGCCCGCGAATATCACGCCGACTACCAGCGCGTCATGGCGCAAAACAGCCCGCTGCTGCGTGACCGATCACTGCGCCTGAACGGACAGGAGCTGACCGTCCAGCACTGGGTTGTGCCCTATCGGGATGCGAACGGCGAGGTCCAGGGCATCATTGGCGGCTGGATCGATATCAGCGAACGCCATCGGCTCAACGAAAGCCTCAGGGCCGCCCGGCAACAGGCCGAAGCGGCCAGCCTGGCGAAAAGCGCTTTCCTGGCCAGCACCAGTCACGAACTGCGTAGTTCCATGAATGCGCTGAGCGGTGCACTGGAACTGGTGCTACAGCGCTCCGACAGCCAGTCCCGGGATCGTCCGGTCATTGAAATGGCTTATCGCTCGGCCCGGACGATACAGACCCTGGTCGACGATACCCTCGATATCGCCCGCATCGAATCAGGCAGCCTGGCCCTGAGGCTCGAATGGCTCGACCCGCGCGCCCTTGTCGAGTCCATCGTCAGGGAGTTCGACGGCCAGGCCCGGGAGAAGCACCTCAAGCTGCTGCCGAGCTTCCACTGCAGCGTCGAGCCGGTCGATGTGCGGCTCGACCCACTGCGTTTCAAACAGGTGCTGGGCAACCTGCTGCACAACGCGATCAAGTTCACCGAACAGGGCCAGGTCAAGATCCATCTCGACCTGCAAGCGGCCACGCAGCCGCAACAGGTGCGGCTGATGCTGCAAGTGACGGACAGCGGCATCGGCATCGACGAGCAGGATCAGCACCGGCTGTTCGAGCCCTTCTTCCAGGCCCAGGCTCGTACCCTTTCCCGGCCTGCCGGCGCAGGGTTGGGCCTGCCCCTTTGCCGTCACCTCTGCGAGCTCATGCAAGGCACGCTGCAACTGACCAGCCAGCCGGGCATAGGTACGGAAGCCCGGGTCCTGTTGCCGCTGGCCTGTCAGCCACCACGAAAACCCGCAGCCATCGTCGAACCAGTTATTACCCATGCCACCCGGGCCTTGAACATACTGGTGATCGATGACCATTCGGCGGACCGCATGCTGCTGAGCGAACAACTGCACTTTCTCGGGCACCGCTGCCGCACTGCCGAAGACGTCGAGCAAGGCTTCGAACGCTGGTGCAAGGGGTTCTTCGACCTGCTCATCGTCGAGTGCAACATGCCGGGTATGAACGGCTATGAGCTGGTCCGCGCCATCCGCGAGCATGAACGCCTGGAGTCCCGCGTGGCCTGCCGGGTATTGGGGGTGACCGCCAGCGCCCGGCCGGAAGAAAGACAGCAGTGCAAACAGGCCGGCATCGATGACTGCCTGTTCAAGCCTGTCGGCCTGGCGAGCCTTAGCCATAAACTGGCGGGCCTGCAACCGCGGCCCTGGAATGGTGTGTTCAGCCTGAAGGCGCTGCGCACCCTGTCCCGCGGCAAACCGCAGTTCGCCCTGCGCATCCTTACCGAACTGCTGCATTGCAGCTATCGGGACCGCCAGAAACTGATGGCCCTGCCCTGCGAGACGCCGCCCCAGGCACTGGCGGAGCTCGCTCACAAGATCAAGGGCTCGGCCCTGATGGTGCAGGCAAAAGACCTTGAAGCGCAGTGCGAAGCCCTTGAACAGGCCGTTCTGCAAGACGCGGACAGGCAAACCCTGATGCAACACCGAACCGCCCTGGAACAGGCCATGCTCAAGCTCGAACGGGCCCTGCTGTGGCAGATCGATCAACAGCCCAGCACGGTCACGAGCTGAGCCCATCAGCAGCGCAGCGCCTTGTGTTGCAGCCAGTTGCCAGTTAGATATCAAAAAGCCACTATCTTGTCAGTCGGCCCCAAAAGCGTCATGGCGAGCCTCCGCCTGGCTGCAACTCGCAACGCCCCCGGAGCCGCCGCCCCTGAGCACAATGCACCTGCCTTAACTATGCTGAAACGTTGAGTTGCGCATCACGCGCCCCCTGGAGAGAGCTGCAATGCCGAGCACGCTGTCGTTCGATAAACGCCGATTTCCTCTCCATGTGCATATCAGCGTGATGTTCACCTGCCTGCTTCTGCTGACCGGCGTGGTGCTGGGCGTTTTCAATTACCAGCAGACCACCCGCATTATCCTTTCCAGCAGTGAAAAGCTGTTCCAGCGCATCGAACAGGACGTGCAGCTGGACCTGAAAGCGACCTACGAACCGATTCGCCATCTGCTCAGCCTGCTGGTGAGCAATCCGGCCGTCCAGGCCAGCGACCTCGGGCAACGTCTGGCGCTGCTCGGGCCTTTCAGCCAATCGCTCAAGGACAACCCCGAACTGGCCTCCCTCTATGTGGGTTATGCCGACGGTGATTTTTTCATGGTCCGGCCCTTGCGCAACCAGGCCTTGAAGGAAGCCCGCCAGGCTCCGGACGCCGCGGCCTATGAAGTCTGGAGCATCGAGCGCGACCGTCGCACCGGGCAACTGCATTCGCAGTCGCTGTTTTACGACGCCGGCCTCGCCCTGGTCAGCCGCCGGGACAATAGCCAGGAATCCT
>Ga0207976_100493_pt1 | contig 14965 bp, 12 predicted proteins | sample LakWasMe94_HOW11_2_FD_183916 | JGI IMG/M metagenome (GOLD analysis project Ga0207976, IMG submission 183916) | Freshwater sediment methanotrophic microbial communities from Lake Washington under simulated oxygen tension - Sediment Metagenome... | ecosystem: Environmental > Aquatic > Freshwater >... | reverse complement strand
GTGTGGGCGAAGGCAATGCCGCCAAGTTCTCTTCTGAGGGCCTGACCGTCAATGGCGCGGGCTTCAAGGGCGCCGCCGCTGCACCCGCCACCCCTGCTGCAAAGGCAGACGCCAAGCCGGCTGCAGCACCAGCATCCGCTCCTGCAGCCCCCGCAGCCAAGAAAGAAGCGGCCAAGCAAGCCAAGGAAGATGCGAAAAAGGCCAAGGCAGAGAAGAAAGATGCCAAGGCCGATGCACCCGCTGCCGCGGCCAGCACCCCCAAGAAGTAGGCACTCCAAGCGCCGCTACCCCCACACCCGCTTCGGCGGGTTTTTTGTTGCGCAAATTAGCCTGTAGCCCCCGTCGATATTTCACATGTAGCTACCATAACGATAGCACCAAAAAAATCAAACCAAGGCAATCAAGTCGGTAGTCCCCGGGTCCACGCCGGCCTGCATCAACAGTGTGGTCACCTGCCCCCGGTGGTGGGTCTGGTGGTTGAAGAAATGGGTCATGGCCTGCCAGGCCGCATGCTCGCGCCGCACGCCCGTGGAGGTGACATAGCGCATCGTGCACTGCGCGAAACTTTCCGGCATATCGGCCGCCCATTGCACGATGGCGGCATCCAGTTGCGCACGCTTGGCGCGCAACGCCGCCCAGTCATCAAACAAGACCGTGTTCAACACGGACCCCGGCGGCAAATCCAACACCGCGTCGGTCAGACCCGGGACCTGCCAGCCATGCTCCAGCCCGCAGTGGCGAAAGCGTTTGAGCCACATCTGGTCACCGACCAGCAAGTGGTTCAGCGTGCGGTGAACGGAGCCGAAGAACGCGCCCCGGTCCAGCTTGCGCTCGGCGTCCGTCAGGCGCTCACAGGCATCAAGCAGGTTGGCATTGAACCACTGGTTGTAGCGTGCGAGAAAGCGGTAGTTGTTGGCAAAGTCGTCCATGCCCAACATTGTGCCGCGTTCATCGCCTCCTGCCCCTGAAGCCAACGTCCTGATAAATGACCGTGCATGGGATCAGCGGCCACTGCCTATTGCTGCGCGACGGCCTCCACCTGGATCACCACCCGCACGTTCTTCGGAATGCCATATGCCGTGCCCCAGTCCATTCCCCATTGGGTCCGGTCGACGCTGGTTTCGAAGTCGCCTCCACAGATTTCACGTTTGAGCTTGGGATGCACATAGCAGTTGAACTGGTTGACCTTCAAGGTGACCGGGTTGGTCTTGCCCAGCATGGTGAGGGCGCCCGCCACTGCGACCACTTTGTCGCCATTGAATGTCAGCTTGTCGCCGGAGAAGCTCGCCGTCGGGTACTTCTCCACGTTGAAGAAATCAGGGCTCTGCAAGTGCTTGTCGAAAGCTGCGGTGCCAGTGTTCAAACTCGCGAGGTCCAGCGTCACCTGGACCGCGCCGGTGCCTGCGGCCCGGTCAAACTGTACCGATCCCTCGGTCTTGCCCATGCGTCCTCGGTTGGTGGAGGTGCCAAAGTGGACCACCTCAAACGTGGCGTGGGTATGGGCCGGATCGATGGCGTAACTGGCCGCCATGGCCGACCCATGGACCAGCGCGAGCGCGGCCACGCTGGTGAGAACAAAAGGAATCAAACGCATCGAGAACTCCAAAATAAATAGTGAACAGTGATTGAAAAAACCACTGAAAGACACAGCGGATTAGTGCTGGGCTACGCCATCACGTGCCCCAAGAGATTGCGTGATGGCCTAGTGCAAGCAATGGTAAAAGTGACGGGGTACCGGCGCGATAACAAATGTTAAGAATGCCGGGCATTGCCCAATACAGTCAAACGGACTCGAAGGCCTTCACGCTCTTGCTGCCATCAAGTGCGTGGCCAAACGTTTGCCCAGGCACAACAGCGTCAGTGTCGGCGGCAATCCCCATGCTTCGGGGATTACCGACGCATCGCAGACAAACAGGTTTGCGGTGGGGGTTTGTAGATTGCGATCCACACCATCGTCAATCCTGACACTGCCGCCGGGATGTGCCGCAAAATGCCAGCTTTTGAAGACGTGCTTCGCTCCCGCATTCACCAAAATTTCTCGCGCCAATTCAACACCGCGCTTGAGCTTTTGTTTGTCGCACGGCTGCAAAGATTTATTGACCCACCGTGGTCCGATGCGCCCGCCCAACTGGTCGCGAATCTTGACCATGACGGTCAATGTTCGCCGATGTGCGCGCAGCCGATCGAAGCGGCCTACTTGGGCGGTGAAAGCCTGGTACATCGCTTGCGGCAAGGTCATGTCGGCAAGCATGATGCCTTCGGTATCGAGATGCATGCCGGCGGCCATTGGCACCTCTGCCCCACCCTCGATACCATCGACGCTGCCCATGACGGCGATCACCGGATCGCTGAAGTGACGTTCTCCGCCTCGGGAAAGCCCTGATGCGTGCAGAAGACGGGGACTGCCGATGCCGCCGCCAGCCAGCACGACGATGCCGCTGAAGACTTGTTGGCGAAGATTATGGCGCGTAAATTCGATGCCGATTGCGCATCCGTCCTTGACAAGGATGCGATGCGCCTTCGCATCATCCAATAGCTCTGCGCCATTTTCAATCGATTCATCGAGAAAATTTCTCGCCGTCCATTTGGCGCCAAACGGACATCCGTAAATACAGCGCCAACATCCGGTACGGCACTTATCAGCATAGATCATCTTGTCGAGCTTTTGCCAATCATGGCCCAGTGTCCTGGCGCTTTGCATGATGCGGTGTGCCATGGGTCCGATTAGCGCATCGGGCAATGGCGCCATCGGCAGTTCTAGCCGCACCGCGTCCAGTGCGGGTTGGAGGTCGATGCCGTAGGCCGCAAACAGGGGCAATGGTGGTGCCATCGCGGTCGCGAAATTAATCGCCGAACTGCCACCGGCGGTGATGCCTTGCACCAGCAAGGACGCATCCTGGTTGAAGAAGGCGCCTTTGCCGGGAACCGCGGCGATGGCTGCCATCTGACGCAATGTCCCCTTCAGCGGGGTCGCGCTTCCTTGCTCAAGAATCAGGACACGCAATCGTTGCCGTGCCAATGCGCGTGCGACCGTGGCGCCGCCTGGCCCGCTGCCGACAACGATTGCATCGTAAGAGCTAGGGATAGGATTATTCATTTTGATAATTGGGTGGAGCCTGCGATGCTGTTTGTTTGCGTAAATTGGCGGTGCTGGCACGAAAAAAAATGCGCGGCCAGAGAATAGCGGAGACTCCAGCCGTAGGCACGGCTGGAGTCTCCGCTATTCAGCGTACTTTTTGACCAATTTATCGTAAGCACCGGTTTGTTTGAGCGTGGCCAGCGCCTGGTCAAAGGCGTCGCGTAGCGCGGTGTGGTTACGCAGCTTGGAAAACCCCACATACGCAGGCACCTCTTGCACCGGTAGCTTCAGTTCCTTGACCTGGTCCAGCTTCCCAAAACGCTTGAGTTCATGGATGGCACCGAAGCGGTTGCTGACCCAAATATCGGTCCGCCCGGCTAACAACTTGCTGATGCAGCTCTCGATACTGTGCGCCACATCCGTACGCAGCAACTCGTATTTGACCGCTGCGTCGAACCGCTCCCCGTAACTCACCGTGTTAACCACACCAAATGAATAGGACTGGAGCTTGTTCAGATCTCCCGTGAACTCGATTTTTGAGTCCCTCAACACCCACAGCGACACGGTCTGCGTGACCACGGGCTCCTTGCCAAACAGCGCATACTCCTCGCGCTGCGGGTTCTTGAAGTAGGTGAAGATGCCGTCTGCTTGACCCTGTTCAAACATTCTTTGAGACCGCGCCCAGGGATAGGATTCGATCACCACCTCATGGTTCATCAGCTTGAATGCCGCGCGGACAACCTCCACCGCCAAGCCCTTGACCTCCCCGTTTTCGGTGTACTCATACGGGGGGTATTCCAGCGTCACCAGCTTGAAAGTGTCAGCCTGCGCCACCACTGAAAACAGCATCGCTGCCGTGAGCGCCAACCAGGGCTTCAAGTGCTGCATACCGCTCTCCTTGCTCTAACCCCAAGCGTCTACGCGCCGTACCCACCACCCCCTGGCGTTGAAATTTCGAAAATGTCGCCGGCATGCATTTCCGCCTGTCCGATGTGGCCCAGTTGCTCCACCTCGCCATTGGCGCGCAACACACGGTTTACACCGACTTGACCCGCTTGTCCACCGGCCATCCCGAACGCTCCATGGCTGCGGCCATTGGACAAAATGCTGGCCGTCATGTTCTCCAGGAAGCGCACACGCCGCACACCGCCATTGCCGCCGTGCCATTTACCCGCACCACCCGAGCCTTCGCGGATTTCATAGCTCTCCAGGCGCACCGGGAAGCGGAATTCAAAAATCTCGGGATCGGTCAGTCGCGAGTTGGTCATGTGGGTCTGGACCACGCTGGTGCCGTTGAAACCACCCACCACCTCACCGGCCACATTGGTCATCACACCGGCACCCGAGCCGCCCGAAATGGTTTCGTAGTATTGGTAGCGCGCATTGCCAAAGGTGAAGTTGTTCATCGTGCATTGGCTGGCCGCCATTACACCCAGCGCGCCATACAGCGCATTGGTGATGCAGCTGGACGTTTCCACATTGCCCGCCACCACCGATGCCGGTGGATTGGGGTTCAGCATGGAGCCCTGCGGGATGATGACCTGCAGCGGCTTCAGGCAACCGGCGTTCAGCGGAATGTCATCGTCCACCAGCGTGCGGAACACATACAGCACCGCCGCCATGCACACCGCCGTGGGCGCGTTGAAGTTGTTGATCTGCTGCGGCGACGTCCCCGTGAAATCGATCACCGCGCTGCGCTCCTTGGCGTTGACGCGGATCGCCACCTGGATCTGCGCACCGTTGTCCAATGGCAGCGTGAATGCGCCATCCTTCAGGCGCGTGATCACGCGGCGCACGGACTCTTCGGCGTTGTCCTGCACATGGCGCATATAGGCCTGCACCACATCCAGGCCAAACTGCTCCACCATCTTGCGCAGCTCCTGCACGCCCTTTTCATTGGCGGCGATCTGCGCATTCAGGTCTGCCATGTTTTGCTGCGTGTTGCGCGACGGGTATTCGCCGCTGCTGAGCAGCGCCACCATCTCGGCCTCGCGCAGCACGCCGCGGTCCACCAGCTTGAAGTTGTTGATCTGCACGCCCTCTTCTTCAATGCGCGTGGAGAAGGGTGGCATGGAGCCCGGCGTGGTTCCACCCACGTCCGCATGGTGGCCGCGCGAGCCCACGTAGAACGTCGGTTTGCCGTCCATATACACCGGCGTGATGACAGTGATGTCGGGCAAATGGGTGCCGCCGTGGTAGGGGTCATTGAGCACATACACGTCACCCGGCTGCATGGTGGCGGTGTTCTCGCGCACCACGGTCTTGATGCTCTCGCCCATGCTGCCCAAATGCACCGGCATGTGGGGTGCATTGGCAATCAGGTTGCCTTCTGCATCAAACAGCGCGCAGCTAAAGTCCAGGCGCTCCTTGATGTTGACCGAGTAGGCGGTGTTCTGCAGTTGCAGGCCCATTTGCTCGGCGATGTTCATGAACAGGTTGTTGAACACTTCCAGCAGCACCGGGTCCACCGTCGTGCCTACTGCATATTTGATAGCACGCTTTTCAGTCCTGACGAGGGCTAGATGGTCAAACTCTGTAAGCGTTGCTTGCCAGCCGGGCTCCACCACGGTGGTTGCATTCTTCTCGGCAATGATGGCCGGACCGGGTATGACATCGCCGGGGCGCAGGTCTTCGCGCACCACCAGGGCCGCCCGCACCCACTCACCACCCGAGTACATGCGCACCCTCTCGCGCACCGCGCCGCAGGCGTGCAAATCGCGCGGCGGGTGCATGGCATGGCGGTGTTCCTCCGGGGCGTCACCGGCAATCACGGCCTCGACCGACACGGCTTCCACGATCAAGCCCTTGCCTTCCATCAGGAACGCAAAGCGCTGGCGGTAGGCGGCCTCAAAGCCCTCCACGATCAATGCCGCCGTGGCGTGCGCACTCGCACCACGCGTCGGGTAAGGCACAACCAAGGCCGCGTCACTGCCCTCATAGCGCACATGCACCCGGCGGTGCGTGGTGATGGTGCCGTGGTTGACCTGTTGGCGGGTCAGATCGCCCTCGGCCTGTGCAGCCAGGGCGTCGAGCTTGACCTCGATGAAGGCCAGTGCGTCGGGCTGCAGCTTGACCTCGATGGCGCGCTCGCGAATCACCGACTGGTCGGCCAGGCCCATGCCGTAGGCGCTGAGCACACCAGCCAGCGGGTGCACAAACACGCGGGTCATGCCCAGCGCGTCGGCCACCAGGCACGCGTGCTGGCCACCGGCGCCGCCAAAGCACTGCAGGGTGTATTGGGTGACGTCGTAACCACGGGCCACGGAAATCTTTTTGATGGCATTGGCCATCTGCTGCACGGCGATGTTGATAAAGCCTTCGGCCACCTCCTCCGCCGGACGCTGGGTTTGCTCAGCCAGTTTGGCGAACTGGGTCTGCACCGCCTCCAGGCTCAGGGCCTCGTCGGCATGGGGGCCAAACACCTTGGGGAAATAACGGGGCTGTATCTTGCCCATCATCACATTGGCATCGGTCACCGCCAGGGCACCACCGCGGCGGTAGCTGGCCGGGCCCGGATTGGCGCCGGCACTTTGTGGCCCGACCCGAAAACGCGAACCGTCAAATGCTAGCAAGGAACCCCCACCAGCCGCCACCGTGTGGATGCTCATCATGGGCGCGCGCATGCGCACGCCGGCCACCTGGGTCTCGAACTCGCGTTCAAACTCACCCGCGTAGTGCGACACATCGGTGGAGGTTCCACCCATGTCAAACCCGATGGTCTCCTGGATACCGGCAATGGCCGCCGTACGTGCCATGCCCACAATGCCACCGGCCGGGCCACTCAAAATGGCATCCTTGCCCTGGAAGCTGTGCGCGTCGGTCAGGCCACCGGACGACTGCATGAAGAACAGCTTGACGCCCGGCATTTCACCGGCCACCTGCTCCACATAGCGCCGCAAAATCGGCGACAGGTAAGCATCGACCACCGTGGTGTCGCCCCGGCTGACAAACTTCATCATCGGGCTGGTTTCATGCGAGGTGCTGATCTGGGTAAACCCAATCTCCTGCGCGATGCGCTTGGCCGCCAGCTCATGCGCGGTGTACCGGTAGCCGTGCATGAACACAATCGCAACGCTGCGCAGCCCCCGTGCGTATTGCGCAACCAGCTCCTTTTTTAATAGCAATTCGTCCAAGGCCTGGACCACATCGCCGTGTGCGCCGATGCGCTCCTGGGCCTCCACCACGGCGCTGTACAGCAGCTCGGGCAGCATGATGTTGCGGTCAAAAATGCGCGGGCGGTTCTGGTAGGCAATGCGCAGCGCATCGCGGAAACCGCGCGTAGTAACCAGCAGCGTGGGCTCGCCCTTGCGCTCCAGCAGCGCGTTGGTGGCCACCGTGGTGCCCATCTTCACGCATTCCACTTGCTCTGGCGTGACGGGCTCACCTTTTTGTAGACCCAGCAGATGCCGGATTCCGGCCACGGCGGCGTCGCGGTACTGCTCGGGGTTTTCGCTGAGCAGCTTGTGGGTGACCAGGCTGCCGTCCGGGCGCTTGCCCACCACGTCGGTGAAGGTGCCGCCGCGGTCGATCCAGAATTGCCAGAGTTTGCGGTCGAGGGAGTGGGTATGTGTTTGCATGGTATGGAGTCTGTGAATGGTGACAGAAATTTCTAGTTGAAGTAATAGGGGACAAAGATGTCGCTGGCGGCATGACCCACGGAACGCACCCATTCACGCGAGAAGCGCTCGCCTATGCGTTTGAGATCGGTTTCCAGTTCGCTGGATATGCGGTCCACCTTGATGCCGTTGGCCTGCAGCTCCCGGGTGGCCGACTGGGCGACGGCCTCACTGGTCATCCAGCCCCGGCTTTCCGCGTCGGCCGCGGCCTTCAGCACCGCCGCGCGTGCGTCGGGCGCCAGGGCTTCAAAGCTCTTGGCGTTGACGAACACGATGTTCTTGGGGAACCAGGCACTGATTTCGTAGTAGTGCTTGATGGGGCCCCACACCTTGTTCTCCACACCGGTGACGGCCGATGTGATCATGGCATCCATGCGGCCTTCGTTCGCGGCCTTGCCGACATCGACCATGGCGACATCTACCGATGTGGCGCCCATCATTTCCGCAAGACGGACCGTGGTCTGGTTGTAGGTGCGCATTTTGATGTTCTTGAAGTCGCCCAGTGCCTTCACCGGGCGGGTGGTGTACAGCCCTTGCGGAGGCCAGGGCACGGCGTACAAAATCTTCAGGCCACGGTGCGCAAATTCGCGCTCCATGCCGGGGCGCTGCAACTCCCACAGGCGCTGCGCGCGTTTGTAGGAGCCCACGACAAACGGAATGGAATCGGCACCGGCAATCGGTATGTCCTTGACCATGCTGGTCATGATGGTCTCACCCGCCTGTGCCTTGCCCTCCTCCACCGCCTGGCGAATATCGCCCAGTTTGAACAGGCTGCCGTTGGGCGCCAGTTCAATCGCCAATTGACCCTTGGTGGCCGCCGATATGTCACGGGCAAACTGGGCAATGTTCTCCGTATGGAACGACTCGGCCCGGTAGCCAGTGGCCAGTTTCCAGGAGGTTTGGGCGTGCGCGACCGAGGCCGCGCACAAGGCAGCAAGCAGAATCGTTTTCATGGGAGAGTCTCCGAAGAGGTTGGCTTGCCTGGAAACCCCAGGCGGGGTCAGAACTTCAGCTCATATTGCGCGGCATCCACAGCACCAGGTCCGGCACAAAGTAGGTCAGGAACACCATGAACACCATCACCAGGAAGAATGGCAGGGCCACCTTGGCCAGGTAGGTCAGTTGCCGCTTGGTCAGGCCTTGCAGCACGAACAGGTTGAAGCCCACCGGTGGCGTGATCTGCGCCATCTCTACCACCAGCACGATGAAGATGCCGAACCAGATCAGATCGAAGCCGGCCTTCTCCACCGTGGGCAGCAAAACCGACATCGTCAACACCACCATCGAGATGCCATCCAAAAAGCAACCCAGCACGATGAAGAAACCCACCAGCAGAACGATCAGCATCAGAGGCGACATGTTCAACCCACCGATGAACTCGGCCAAATGGCGTGGCAGGCCGATAAAGCCCATGGCCAGCGTCAGGAAGGCGGCACCGGCCAATATCAAACCGATCATGCAGTAGACGCGGCAGGCGGCCTTCAAACCGGCGGTAAAAGTAGACCAGGTCAGCGTGCGCTCCAGCAACGACAGGATCAACGAACCAGCCACACCCAACGCGGCAGCCTCGGTAGCGGTGGCGATGCCTGAGTAGATCGAACCCAACACCAGGGCAATCAAGGACACCACCGGAATCAGATTGCGCGAGGCGTAAATCTTTTGCGCAAACGTCATCGTCATATCGGCTGGCGGCACCTTGTCCTTATTGAACAGCGCCCACACCATGATGTAACCACTGAACAGCGCGGCCAACACCAAGCCCGGAATCACACCGGCGATGAACAACTTGGCAATCGACACATTGGCGGCCACGCCGTACACGATCATGATGATGGACGGAGGGATCAGCAAGCCCAGGGTGCTGGCCCCGGCCAGCGTGCCAATGGAAATGTCGTCCGGGTAGCCGCGCTTCTTCAGTTCGGGCAAGGAGATCTTGCCGATGGTGGCGCAGGTTGCGGCCGATGAGCCCGACACCGCGGCGAAGATGGTGCTGCCGATCACGTTCACATGCAACAGGCGACCGGGCAAACGGTCCAGCCACGGAGCCAGGCCCTTGAACAAGCCTTCGGACAGTTTGCTGCGGAACAGTATCTCGCCCATCCACAGGAACAGCGGCAGCGCGGTCAGCGTCCAACTGGAGGTCGAACCCCAGATGGTCAGCAACATGGCATCGCCCACGGGGCGTTGGGTAAACGTTTCCATGGCGAGGACGGCCACGCCCAACAGCGAGAGGCCAATCCACAGGCCGGAGCCCAGTACAACAAAGAGCACCACGATCAGTGCTGCGGCGATCAAGATATCCATGATGGTCTTTCGGTTAAGTGGGGGTGGACCTATTCGGCACGGGCGGATTCGCCGTCGGACTCTTCAAAGAAGGTGCGACCCTGGATACGGCTGATCAGCGCATCCCAGAAGGCCACGGCAAAGCCAATGCTGCCCAGCACCATCATGGTTTGCGGAATCCACAGGGGTGTGACATCGGCCGCCGGCGAGATGTCGTGAAAGGTGTACGAGATCCAGGCCATGCGGCAGGCAAACCACGCAAAGTAGCTGCTCAGCGCGGCGGCCGCACCCAGGCACCAGTATTCAAAGAGGGACTTGGCGCGCTCGGGCAGTTTTTGCAAGACCATCGTGACCCGGATATGGTCGCCGTGGCGCAGCGCTTCTGGCAGCGCCAGGAACAAGGTGGCGGCGATGGCGTAGCCGGCATAGGCGTCCAGGCCGGGGATGTCCCACAGGAACTCCCGAGCCGCCACGCCCAGCATGATCACCGCGAAGGCCATCACCATGGCAACGCAGGCGAGAAACATGAGGAACTTATAGAAATTTTTGACGAGTGTGTTCATGGCTTGCTCCAAATGGGCACCAACGACGAGGGGGAGAAAAAACGCGGCAGCGCAGTGCCGCGCCGGGGTAACGAACTTACAGCTTGCGGTAGGCGTCAATGATGGCCTTGCCGTCGGGACCGGCGCTCTTGAGCCATTCTTCGGTCATGGTCACGCCGATCTTGTTCAGGCCTTCGTAGATATCCTCGGGTGGCAGGCTGCTGGTCATGCCGTTCTTCACCAGTTCCTTCACGTAGGCGGCATCATGCGCCCGGCTGGATGCCCAGCCACGCTCTTCCGCCGCGTTGCCGGCCGCCACGATGGCGTCCTGTGTGGCCTTGTCCAGGGCCTCAAAGGCCTTCTTGTTGACGACGGTGGCGTTGCGTGGTAACCAGGCGTTGACGATGTAGAAATACTTGGTTTGCTCGTACAGCTTGCTGTCCACACCGCTGGCGCTGGAGGTCAGGAAATTGTCGACGGAACCGGTCGCCAGGGCCTGGCCCAGTTCTGCCAACTGGATGGTCACGGGTTGGGCCTGGACCAACTGCGCGATACGCGTCGTGGCCGGGTTGTAAGCACGCATCTTGGTGCCCTTGAAGTCGCCCATGGTCTTCATGGGCTTGATGGAGTACAGCGACTGGCCGGGCCATGGCACCGAGAACAGCAGCTTCAGGCCTTGGTCGGCCAGCAGTTTTTCGGTGGCCGGACGGGCCGCGGTGTAAAGCTTCTTGGCGGCGCCGTAGCTATTGGCCAGGAAGGGAATGGAGTCCACGCCAAACAAGGGATTCTCGTTGGATGCGCTGGACAGGATGAACTCGCCAATTTGTGTCTGCCCGGTTTGCACCGCCCGTTTGATTTCAGGCATTTTGTACAGCGACGCGCCAGCATGCACCGTGATCTTGAGCTTTCCGCCGGTGGCCTTGGCCACGTCGTCGGCAAACTGCTGCACGTTCTCGGTCTGGAAGGTGTTGGTGGCGTAACCGGTAGGCAAGTCCCACTTGGTCTGTGCGAAGGCCAGCGGAGCAGCCAGCGTGGATGCGCAGGCGATGATGAGGGCAAGTTTTTTCATGGCAGTTCCTTAGGTGGTCGCGGTCAAAATGATGCGAGTTGTTGGTTGAGCAGGTCAGTGATCAGCATCGCCCCTGGCGCGTGGGTGATGCAGAACGCGGGGCGGGCCTGGACCAAGGCTGCTTGTGGCGTCACGCCGCAGGCCCAGAACACCGGAATTTCGTCCTCCATGACCTCGACCGCATCGCCGTAGTCGGGCACGTCCAGACGGGTAATGCCAATCAGGGCCGGGTCCCCCAGATGCACCGGAGCGCCATGCACATTGGGAAAACGCGACGTGATCTGCACCGCGCGGATGGCCGCGGCGGCCTTCATGGGGCGCATCGTCACCACCATGGGCCCATGGAACAGTCCCGCACGCTCGGTCTGGATATTGGTGCGGTACATGGCCACGTTCTTGCCCTGCGCGACATGGCGCAGCGGCAGCCCCGCTTCGAGCAATGCTTCCTCGAACGAGAACGAACAGCCCAGCACAAAGGTGACCAGGTCGGCGCGCCACAGTGGCGTGATATCGGTGGGCTCATCCACCACCTCGCCGTGGCGCCACACGCGGTAGCGCGGCAGATCGGAACAAATGTCGATGTCGCCACCCAAGCTGGGTAACTTGGCCTGGCCGGGTTCGGAAACGGCCAGCAGTGGGCAGGGCTTGGGGTTGCGTTGGCAGTAGCGCAGAAAGTCGTTTGCCATCACTTCTGGAAGGATGACCACATTGCCCTGCACGTGGTCACTGGCCAGGCCACTGGTGTGGGAATGCCAGTCACCCTGGCGGATCAGCTTGCGCACCTGCTGTGCGTTCTTGGCGGCTTCAGGACTGAATACCGAGGCTATGGATTGCGATGCAACACTCACTTGATTTCCCCAATTCACATGTCAGATGGATGACGATGGGCGAATTGTGGAAGCCCATCCGAGCTTCTGCAAATTCAAAATATTTCGCTAGCGGTATCGATTTTTTCGATAATTAGGGTTAACCCTTTGCGGATTTTTTTGGTGCATTGGCCGGTGCATTGACAAAGGCAATTGCGGACTTGACGACCGTCTCCACCGTCTGCGCGGTCGGATCGGTGCGGTAGCTGGCGTGGATCGGCAGGGCCTGCAGCTTGGCATCACAACTGAGCAGTTTGAGACTGGGAAAACCGGTCAGGCGCTGCACGGCGGCACGCGGCAGCAAGGCCACGCCAAAGCCGCCCTGGACCAGTTGCACCATGGCCGAAATGGACGAAATCGCATGCACCCTTTTGGGCTCCATCTGGTGCTGGCGGAACAAATCCAGCAGGGTGACATGCGGTTGCGAGCCTTTTTGAAAGGTCAATAACTCCATTTCGGCCAGCTCATCGAGCCGGTATTTTCTTTTTTTATGCAACTCCGGGTGGCCCACAAACGCCATGTCCATGGACGGCAGCGCGCGGTTGCGCACGCCATCGGCCGATGCGGGCAACACGGCGAACACCAGATCGACTGTGCCGCGCTGGATATGGTCCATCAGAATGGGCGTGGTCTCTACCGTCAGCTCCAGTTCCAGGCCAGGTTGCTCCGTGCGCAATTTTTCCAGCCACGGGATCAACCACGAGTGCAAGACCGATTCGATGGCCCCAATGCGCATGGACACCGCGAGCGGCGCACCCGAGCCCATCTCGGCCTTGACCTCGCGCTGCAGCTCCAGCAGCTTTTGCGCATAGACCAGAAAGCGCGCACCGGCCGCGGTGAGCTTGAACTGCTTGTCGCGCCTGTCCAGCAGCAGCACGCCCAATTCTTCTTCGAGCGTGGAGATGCGACTGGACATCGCGGACTGGGTCAAAAACAGTTTGTCGGCCGCACGGGAGATGCTTTTGAGCGAGGCCACCCAGTAAAAGGCTTCTACGAATCGCAGGTTCATGGTGGGTAGTATCCGGCTTGGGTTTGCGACGGGGGTATGCCCGAAGCGCAAGGCACAGCATTTGCACGTATCCTATTGTTACTCTCAACACCTGTCACTCTGGAGCTTCGATGAAAATCACACACGCACTGACGCTGGCACTGCTGCTTGCCAACGCCACAGCCTTTGCCCAAACCAAGTGGGACCTGGCCAGCGCTTACCCCGCCACCAACTTCCATTCCGAGAACCTGGTGCAATTTGCCAACGACGTGGACAAGGCCAGCGGCGGCAAACTCAAGATCACCGTGCACGCCAACGCGGCGCTCTTCAAGGCGCCCGAAATCAAACGCGCGGTACAGGGCGGCCAAGCCCAGGCTGGCGAAATCTTGCTGGTCAATTTTCAAAACGAGTGGCAACTGTTTGGCGCCGATGGCCTGCCCTTCCTGGCTGACAGCTACGATGCATCCGCCAAGCTGTACAAGGCACAAAAGCCTGCACTGGAAAAGAAGCTGGCCGAGCAAGGCATCAACCTGCTGTACGCCGTGGCTTGGCCACCGCAAGGCATTTACAGCAAGAAGCCACTGGCGTCCGCCGCCGACCTGAAGGGCATCAAATGGCGTGCCTACAGCCCCGCCACCAGCCGCATTGCCGAGTTGGTGGGCGCGCAACCGGTGACCGTGCAAGCGGCCGAGCTGTCGCAGGCCTTTGCCACCGGCGTGGTCGAGGCCACGATGACCTCCGGCGCTTCGGGTGTGGACAGCAAGCTGTATGAGAACCTGAAGTTCTACTACGACATGCAGGCCTGGCTGCCCAAGAACGCCGTCATCGTCAACAAGGCCGCGTTTGACGCACTGGACAAGCCCATGCAGGCTGTGGTGTTGAAGGCAGCCGCCGACGCCGAGGCCCGCGGACTGGCCGCCAGCAAACGCGTCAATGTGGAGTCGATTGAAAAACTCAAGGCCAATGGCATGGCCATCGTCGTGCCATCGGCCCAGCTCAAGGCCGACATGAAGAAGGTCGGCGACACCATGGTCAAGGAATGGCTGGACAAGTCGGGCGCCGAGGGCAAGGCCGTGGTTGACGCCTACACCAAACCCTAAGCCCACCGCACACACTGTGATGCGAACGCTATTGAACGCCCTGTACGACGGCGCGGCCGCACTGGCCGCGTTGTTCTTGGCCGGTCTGCTGGTCATGGTGCTGCTGTCGGTCGTGGGGCGGCAACTGAATTTCTATGTGCCGGGCACCGACGCCTACGCCGGCTACTTGATGGCGGCCAGCGGCTTTCTGGCACTGGCCCATACGCTCAAACGCGGTGAACACATTCGCGTGACCTTGGTCCTGGCGGCGCTCTCCGGGCGCTGGAAGAAAGCGCTGGAAGTGTGGGCGCTGGCCTTTGCGTCGGGCTTAAGTGTCCTGTTCGCGTTCTACTGCTGCCGCCTGTCCTGGCAGTCGCGCGCCTTCAACGACATCTCCACCGGCAGCGACGCCACGCCCTTGTGGATTCCGCAAATCGGCATGG
>Ga0207976_100491_pt1 | contig 15021 bp, 9 predicted proteins | sample LakWasMe94_HOW11_2_FD_183916 | JGI IMG/M metagenome (GOLD analysis project Ga0207976, IMG submission 183916) | Freshwater sediment methanotrophic microbial communities from Lake Washington under simulated oxygen tension - Sediment Metagenome... | ecosystem: Environmental > Aquatic > Freshwater >... | reverse complement strand
ATCACCGTTGAAGAAGGCTCGGGCCTGGAAAACGAACTGTCTGTCGTTGAAGGCATGCAGTTCGACCGTGGCTACCTGTCCCCTTACTTCATCAACAAGCCGGACACCATGGTCGCCGAGCTGGATGGCCCGCTGATCCTGCTGGTGGACAAGAAGATCTCCAACATCCGCGAAATGCTGCCAGTGCTGGAAGCCGTTGCCAAAGCCGGCCGCCCACTGCTGATCGTGGCTGAAGACGTTGAAGGCGAAGCCCTGGCGACTCTGGTTGTGAACAACATGCGTGGCATCGTCAAAGTCGCTGCCGTCAAGGCACCAGGCTTCGGCGACCGTCGCAAGGCCATGCTGCAGGACATCGCCGTCCTGACCGGCGGTACCGTTATCTCCGAAGAGATCGGCCTGAGCCTGGAAAGCACCACCCTGGAGCACCTGGGTAACGCCAAGCGCGTGATCCTGTCCAAAGAAAACACCACCATCATCGACGGTGCTGGCGTTGAAGCGGACATCCAGGCTCGTGTGACCCAGATCCGTCAACAAGTGGCCGACACTTCGTCCGACTACGACCGTGAAAAACTGCAAGAGCGTCTGGCCAAGCTGTCCGGCGGCGTTGCGGTGATCAAGGTTGGCGCCGGTTCCGAAGTTGAAATGAAAGAGAAGAAAGCCCGCGTTGAAGATGCCCTGCACGCTACCCGTGCGGCCGTTGAAGAAGGCGTGGTACCTGGCGGTGGCGTAGCCCTGATCCGTGCTCTGCAATCGATCAGCGGCCTGAAAGGCGACAACGCCGATCAGGACGTGGGTATCGCAGTTCTGCGTCGCGCTGTCGAAGCGCCTCTGCGCCAGATCGTTGCCAACTCCGGCGACGAGCCAAGCGTAGTGGTCGACAAGGTCAAGCAGGGTTCGGGTAACTACGGTTACAACGCTGCCACCAGCGAATACGGCGACATGATCGAAATGGGCATCCTGGACCCAACCAAGGTGACCCGTTCGGCGCTGCAAGCGGCATCCTCCATCGGCGGTCTGATCCTGACCACCGAAGCGGCTGTTGCTGAAATCGCTGAAGACAAGCCTGCAGCTGGCGGCATGCCAGACATGGGCGGCATGGGTGGCATGGGCGGCATGATGTAAGCCAGCCTTACCCCCGTACGAAAAAGCCCCGCCGGCGAAAGCCGGCGGGGCTTTTTTATGGGCGGGATCTTTGCGGCCTGGGCTGGCGCCATCGCGAGCAAGCTCGTCTCTATGCGCTAGGCGCGAGCTTGTTCGCCGTAAGATCAGGCCTTGACCGCTTCCGTCTCCATCACCGGCTCAGCCTTGCCTGCCGGTCGATAGAGAATGAAGTAGTAGGCCCCCAGGCAGATCAGCCAGCAGAAAATCGCGGTCCAGACGTTGTGGGAGAAGAAGTGCGCGCCCTGCAGCATGCGGCCGATCGAGAACACCGTGCCGAGGGCAAAGGCGAACACCAGCGCCTTGCGCGCCAGGCGCGGGCGGCGATCACGCAGGACAAAAAACAGCGCGAACAGGGTGAAACCGGTGGCGGCATGGCCGCCTGGCCAGCAGCGACCGGGCTTGTTGGTCGCTGGCCGCGGGCTGAGCAGTTCGCTGTAGGTTTCCTTGCCGCCGAACTCTTTCAGGCTCCACGGACATTGCACGGCGGTGACCGCCTTGACCGGGGTGACGAACGCGGTGGCCAGGCCCAGCGACAGCACCAGGCAGCCCAGCTCGCGCTTGAACGGCTTGAGACGCTGGACGAAGAAGGCGCCGATGAAGCCGACAATGGCCAGCACCGAAAAGACGATGACCAGCTGCTTGGCCCGGTCATGCAGGATGTTTTCCAGGAAGTAACTGTGGCTGCCGATGAAGTCGCCGGCGACGGGATCGTAAAAATACTTGGCCAGGTCCATGTCCAGGGTGGTCAGTTCAAGCAGCAGCAGGATGACGGCGGCAAGGGCGGGTATGCCCAGGCAGATCCACCCGTTCAGTGCTCTGGAGGTGGGGCGGGCAAAGGTCGAAGCCATGGGGAATCCTTTTGAGGGGAGCGTTGCGATCGCGGGTTCCCGCGGAGTCTAAACCTGCCGCTGTCGTCAGCGTGTGAACCCCTGGTGAAAAACTCGTCAAGGCCCTGGAGTCCTGCGGCTGCATTCGCCACGGGGGATTGAACAGCCCTAGCCCTGAGCCACGCTTGGCCTTAAGCTGCGCGAGCCAAGACGGCCGTAACTGTGTGCGGGGAGAGTGCCCATGCGAATTCTACTGGTTGAAGACAACCGCGATATTCTGGCCAACCTGGCCGACTACCTGGGGCTTAAAGGCTACACCGTGGACTGTGCCCAGGACGGTCTGTCGGGCCTGCACCTGGCGGCCACCGAACATTACGACCTGATCGTGCTGGACATCATGTTGCCGGGTATCGATGGCTACACCCTGTGCAAACGCCTGCGTGAAGATGCCCGCCGCGATACGCCGGTGATCATGCTCACTGCCCGTGATCAACTGGACGATCGCCTGCAGGGCTTCAAGTCCGGGGCCGACGATTACCTGGTCAAGCCTTTTGCCTTGTCCGAGCTCGCCGCGCGTATCGAGGCGGTCATGCGTCGTGTCCAGGGCGGCGGGCGCCGGGCCCTGCAAGTCGGCGACCTGAGTTATGACCTCGATACCCTGGAGGTCACTCGCGAGGGGCGCCTGCTCAAGCTCAACCCGGTCGGGCTCAAGTTGCTGGCGGTGCTGATGCAGAAGAGCCCGCATGTGCTGCGCCGTGAAATTCTCGAAGAAGCGCTGTGGGGCGACGATTGCCCGGACAGCGACAGCCTGCGCAGCCACGTCCACCAATTGCGCCAGGTGATCGACAAGCCATTCGGCAAACCGTTGCTGCATACCGTGCACGGTGTCGGTTACCGCCTGGCCGAGGGTCGTGATGGAGTTTAAGCAAAGCCTTTCCCAGCGGATCATCATCGCCTTTGCGCTGATGAGTGCGCTGGTCGCTGGAGCCTTCGCCCTGGGTATCGTGGCGACGGTGCACCTGGTGGAAGAGAAGCTGATTTCCGCGGGCCTGGGGGGCGACCTTCAGCGTCTGCTGTTGATGGACAACGTTTCCGACTGGAGCCACCGTCCCGAGCCGGACCAGCTGTTTTACTTCAGCGGCGGGCGTGGCGACTTCGAGCTGCCCAAGGATCTGCGGCATCTGGATCCGGGCTTTCATGAAGTGTTCCGCGAACAGTTGTCGTATCACGCCATGGTCGAAGTGGTCGACGGCCGGCGCTACGTGCTGCTGCAGGATCAGAGCGATTTCGAAGAGCGCGAACGGGTGCTCTTCGCGGTGGTGCTGGTGGGCTTTGTGCTGAGCCTGGCCTTGGCGGTGTTCCTTGGCTGGGTGCTGGCGCGCCGGGTCATGGCGCCGGTGGTGCGGCTGGCGCGTCAGGTGCGGCATCGCGACCAGTTGCTGGGGCTGGCGCCGCCATTGGCACCGGACTACGCGGCTGACGAAGTAGGGGAGTTGGCGGTGGCCTTCGACGCCACCCTGGGGCGCTTGCGCCAGGCCCTGAATCGCGAGCGCCTGTTCACCAGCGATGTCAGCCATGAACTGCGTACGCCGCTGATGGTGCTGGCCAGTTCCTGCGAGCTGTTGCTGGAAAACCCGGCGATCGATCAGCGCGGTCGAGCCCAGGTCGAGCGCATCGCCCGGGCGTGCGGCGAAATGCGCGAGCTGGTGCAGACCTTCCTGATGCTGGCCCGTGCCCAGCGTGAAGACGGTAGCATGTCGCCCCAGACGACCTTGAGCCAGGTGGCCGATGACCTGATGGGGTTGTGGGGCGAACCGATCCGGCAAAAGGGCCTGGAGCTGATCTTCGACGCCGGGCAACCGCTGGACACCCGCTATAACGCCACCTTCCTGCACGCGGTGATGGGCAACCTGCTGCGTAATGCCTTGCACTACACCGAGCAGGGCTTCATTCGCTTGAGCCTGGAGCCCTGCGGCTTTGTGGTCGAGGACAGCGGTGTGGGCATTCCCGAGGAAAAACGCGAGGCGATGTTCGAGCCTTTCGTGCGCGGCAACGAGAAGCGCGGCGAGGGCCTGGGCCTGGGTCTGTCGCTGGTGCAGCGGATCTGCGAGGACCAGGGCTGGAGCGTCAGCCTCAGCACCATGGAGCCCAACGGCTGCCGGTTTCATGTCGAGTTGAACCGCCGCAGCGCATGACGGGTCTCTATGGCTTCGGTGTGGGCCGTCACGGAAATTTCCTCGGTGATGGCCCCAGGCCACTCGTGAGAGCCTGTAAAACCTGGAAATATTTCCACTCTGGACCGGACGAAGTTTTCACAAAGACATGACCTGACGCTGACACGCCGCTGCCTAAGGTGGGGCCATCAGATTCAGGAGACTGTGTGATGGCGAGCCCGATCAAGCTGAAATTTTCCGACAAGTACGACGAACAACATGCGCAGGAGTATCTGCTCAAGCATCAGGACGGCTTAGCCCGTCGTTTGTCCCACAAGCGTGACGAGCAATTGGCGCGTGCGGCGCTGGCCATGGCCGGCGAGCCGGGGCTGGTACTCGACCTGCCCTGTGGTGCCGGGCGTTTCTGGCCGTTGCTGGCGGAGAAGCCCAACCGCGTGATCATCGGTGCGGACAATTCCGCGGCCATGTTGAAGATCGCCACGGTGGCACAACCGGCTGACGTGGTGAAACGGGTACGACCCTTGCAGACGTCTGCCTTCGACATCGACTTGCCGGACAACGCCGTCGACAGCATTTTCTGCATGCGGCTGCTGCATCACATTGGCGAGTCGTCCCATCGCCTGGCTCTGCTCCGGGAGTTCCAGCGGGTTACCCGGGACAGCGTGATCGTTTCATTGTGGGTCGATGGCAATTTCAAGGCCTGGAAACGCAAGCGCATGGAAGCTCGGCGCAAGGCTGAATCCGGGCAGGAAGGTTACCAAAACCGTTTTGTGTTACCGGCTGCCACGGTTGAAGAAGAATTCAAGCAGGCCGGGTTTCGTGTTCAGGATCATCTGGACTTTTTTCCGCTCTACGCCATGTGGCGAGTCTACGTATTACGCAAGAGGTAACAGGATGGCTGTTGAATGTGCACGGGAAATGGAAGTCGCTGCTGCAGACCGTTTCGATTACTTCTGGAGTCAGCAGGGGGAGTGGGTCGAAGAGCCCAATCAACGTCGAGGCGGCGAAAGTGGCGTTCAACGTCTTCCGGGCACTGACGGGCGTGTGCTGTATGCCAAGCGCCAGATCGGTCATATCTATCGCAGTTGGTTGCACCCCTTCGGCCGTCCCACGGTGTTGCGTGAGCAGGATGCGCTCAAGGGCCTGAGTCAGCTCAATGTGGAGGTGCCGCACCTGGTGTTCTGTGGGGCGCAGCGCGATTCCCAGGGCCAGTGGCGTGCCTTGCTGGTGACCGAGGCGCTGGACGGCTTCGTGGAAATCGACCACTGGTACGCCGCTGGCGAGCGTGAGCACCACGGCGAGGCCCTGCACGAGCGTATGCTCAAGGAACTGGCGGCTACGCTGGCGCGCATGCACCAGGGCCGTTGGCAGCATGGCTGCCTGTATAGCAAGCATGTGTTCGTACGGGTCATGGGTGAAGGCGCAGCGGCGAAGGTGGATATCGCGCTGCTGGATTTCGAGAAATGCCGCCAACGCCTGACCGCTAAACGGGCTGCGGCCCATGACATGAAACAATTGCGACGCCACTCGTCGTGGAGTACCACGGACTGGGACAAACTCTACTATTTTTATAGAACGGCGTTTGGCAGCGCTATCAAAGGCTTATAGTGATGAAGCTCGAAATTGCACGAGGTTTGTTTTTAGTAGGAGCCTTGGCAGTTGCATCCTTGGCGGTGGCTGCCTGGGAGCAGCCACGCATGGAAGTTCTCAGTAGTACACAGGCGGGGGCGCACTGTCCTCTGCCACGGGTCGCCAAAGTGCCCAGGACAAGCACGGCGGCCAGACCTGATCAGGATCTTTTGTTGTTCATGTTCGGCCTGACTCAGGGAATGAGGCCACAGAGTTGAAGACCATCAAGCCCGATAAAAAGGCCTCGCATCGCTAGGCCTTTTTTATTGCCCGTGTCCTTCACTTGTCCGGCCTGGCCAGCAGGGTGTAGATGCAGGGCAGCACGAACAGGGTGAACAGGGTGCCGATCGACATCCCCGTGGCGATCACTGTGCCGATGTCGAACCGGCTGACCGCGCCGGCCCCCGTGGCCAGGATCAGCGGCACCATGCCGAAGACCATCGCCGCGGTGGTCATCAATACCGGTCGCAGGCGAATGGCCGCGGCGGCTTCCACGGCCTCGCGCGGCGTCAGTCCCTGGTCCTTGCGCAGCTGGTTGGCGAACTCGACGATCAGGATCCCGTGCTTGCTGATCAGGCCGATCAGGGTCACCAGCCCGACCTGGGTATAGATATTCATGCTCGACCAGCCGAGAAACAGTGGGATCAAGGCTCCGCAGATCGACAGCGGCACCGTCACCAGGATCACCACCGGATCGCGGAAGCTCTCGAACTGCGCCGCCAGCACCAGGAAAATGATCGCCAGCGCCAGGCCAAAGGTCACCCACAGCGCCCTGCCTTCCTGGACGAACTGTCGCGAGGCCCCGGCATAGTCGAAGGCGTAGCCCGGCGGGGCTTCTTCCTCGGCGATCTGGCGCACGGTATCGATCGCTTCACCCATGCTGACGACCGGGAACCCGGAAATGGTGGCGGCGTTGAGTTGCTGGAACTGGTTGAGCTGTCGCGGGCGGGCCCGATCGTGGACGGTGATCAGGGTCGACAGCGGCAGCGCCTCGCCCTTGGCGTTTTTCACGTAGTAGTTGTTCAGCCATTCGGGGTTGTCGCGATAAGGCCGCTCGACCTGGGCGATGACCTTGTAGCTGCGCCCCTCGATGGTGAAACGGTTGATTTCCGCCTCGCCGAGCAAGGTGGCCAGGGTCCCGCCCAGGTCCAGCATCGACACGCCCATCTGCGCTGCCTTGTCCCGGTCGATGTCGACCACCACTTCCGGCTTGTCGAAGGCCAGGTCGATATCGACGAAGGCGAACTTGCCCGACTCCATGGCGCGCTTCTTCACCCGGTCGGACAGTTCCAGCAACGACTCGTAATTGTTGGGGCTGTTGATGATGAAGGCGAATGGCAGCCCTTCGCCGGTGCCCGGCAGGGACGGCAGGTTGAAACCGAAGACCTGCAGCCCGGCGATGCCCGTGAGCCGGGCCTGGACTTCGGGCAGGATCTGCATTTGCGTGCGCTTGCGCTCGTTCCAGGGTTTGAGCAGAAAGCCGCCGATCCCCGATTGCACGCCGTTGAAGCCGTTGATCTGGAACGAGGAGTAGTACTCGGGGAACGTCTTGAAGATCTCCAGGAACTCGTCGGTATAGGTGTTGAGGTAATCCAGGTTGGCCGGCTGGGGCGCGGTGGCCATCATGAAAATGATGCCCTGGTCCTCGTCCGGGGCCAGTTCCGACTTGGTGAACTTGAGCAGGGCCGGGATCAGGCACAGCACGATCAGGGCGAACACCAGGACCACCGGCCGGGTGTTGAGGGTGCCATGCAGCAGGCTCTGGTAGCGGCGCTTGAGGCCCTCGAAGATCAGGTCGAGACGGTGGGCCAGGCCGCTGGGGTTTTCATCGTGGCGCAGCAGCAGGGCGCACATCATCGGTGACAGGGTCAGGGCGACGATGCCGGAAATCACCACCGCGCCGGCCAGGGTCAGGGCGAACTCCTTGAACAGTGCCCCGGTGAGCCCCTGCAGGAAGCCGATGGGGGCGTAGACCGCGGCCAGGGTGATGGTCATCGACACCACCGGCATGGCGATTTCCCGGGCGCCTTCGAGGGCCGCGTCCAGCGACGTCTTGCCTTCCTCGATATGACGGTGGATGTTTTCCACCACCACGATGGCGTCGTCCACCACCAGGCCGATGGCCAGTACCATCGCCAGCAGGGTCAGCAGGTTGATCGAGTAGCCCATCAACTGCATGAAGAACATCACGCCAATCATCGACAGCGGAATGGTGACCACTGGGATCACCACCGAGCGCAGCGCGCCGAGGAACAGAAACACCACCACGATCACGATCAGCACGGCTTCGAACAGGGTTTTCACCACCTCGTTGATCGAGGCCTGGATGAACAGCGTGGCGTCGTAGGCGATTTCGGACTTGAGGTTGGGCGGCAGTTGGGCCTCCAGCTCCGGCATGATCTTGCGTACTTCCTTGATCACGTCCAGCGGGTTGGCGTTGGGGGTCGCCTTGATGCCGATGTAGACCGAAGGGATGCCGCCAAAGGAGCTGATGGCGTTGTAGTTCTCCGCGCCCATTTCCACCCGCGCCACGTCGCTGAGCAGCACCCGGCTGTCACCCTCGGTCCGCAGGGGAATGGCGGCGAAGGCCTCGGCGGATTTCAGCTCGGTGCTGGCGTTGATACTGGTGACCACGTACTCGCCCTTGACCTCGCCGGCCGCGGACAGGAAGTTGTAGCGGCGCACGGCGCTGGTCACGTCGCTGGCGCTCAGGCCGTAGCCGGCGAGCTTGACCGGGTCCAGCCACAGGCGCATGGCGAACACCTGGTTGCCGAGGATCTCGGCCTCGGCCATGCCCGGCAGGGTCGCCAGCTTCGGCTGGATCACTCGCGACAGGTAGTCGGTGATCTGCGGGTTGCTCAGCTCCTGGCTGAAAAAGCTGATGTACATCAGCGCCGAGGCGTCGGCGGCTTCCTTGCTCAGCACCGGGTCCTCGGCGTCCTGGGGCAGCTTGTTTTTCACCTCGTTGGCCTTGGCCAGCAGCTCGGTGAACAGGCGGTCGCTGTTGGCGCCGATACGGGCGTAGACCGAGATCACCGAGAAGTTCTGGCGACTGACCGAGGTCATGTAGTCGATGCCCTCGGCACTGGCCAGGCTCTGCTGCATCGGCTGGGTGATATAGCCCTGGATGGTCTCGGCGTTGGCCCCGGGGTAGGCGGTGGTCACCGTGATCAGGGCGTTTTCCATCTGTGGATACTGGCGCAGCGGCAGTTTGCTCCAGGCCTGGAAGCCCAGCAGCACGATCAGCAGGCTGACCACGGTGGCCAGGACCGGACGACGGATGAACGGATCGGTAAAAGCCATGAGGATTCCTTGATCAGTTCGCGCGTGGCTGGCCACTCTGTTCGGCGGGCAGCATCTTGTCCGGGGTGATGGCGATGTGGGCGCCATGGTCCAGCTTGATCTGCCCGGCGCTCACCACCTGTTCGCCGCTGCTCACGCCCTTGTTGATCAGCACCAGGCCGTTGCGGCGTTCGCCGGTTTCGATGAAACGCCGCTCGGCAATCAGTACCGGCTGGCCCTTGTCGTCTTTCTCCGGGTTGCCGTCGGCGGCCTTTTTCTCGGCCACCACGTACAGCGAGTTACCGTACAGGGTGTAGGTGATGGCGCTTTCCGGTACCACCACCCGGGGCTGCGGATCGGGCAGCAGCACCTGCAGGTTGGTGAACATGCCGGGCAGCAGTTTGCCGTCGGGATTGGCCAGGGTGGCGCGTACCTGCACGTTGCGCGTGGTGTCTTCGACCTTGGGGTTGATGGCGCTGATGGTGGCGGTGAACTGCTCCGCCGGATAGGCGGAGACCATCACACTGACCGATTGGCCCAGGGCGATTTTCGGCACCGCCTGTTCCGGGACGAAGAAGTCCACGTACAGGCTGCTGAGGTCCTGCAGGGTGGCGATCACCGTGCCACTGGCCAGGTAGTCGCCGACATCCACATGGCGAATGCCGATGGTGCCGCTGAAGGGCGCGAGCAGGCGTTTTTTTGCCAATGCAGCCTTGAGCTGATTGACCGTGGCCTTGTTCTTTTGCAGCACCGCCGACAATCGATCGTATTCGCCGCGGGAAATCGCCTGGCTGCCTACCAGCTGGCTGCCGCGGCCGAAATCCAGCTGGGACAGGCCCAGGTCGGCCTGGGCGGTTTCCAGCAGGGCGCTTTCCACGTCGCTGTCGAGTTGCAGCAAGGGCTGTCCGGCCTTGACCTTCTGCCCGGATTCGAATTGCAGTTCCTTGACGGTTCCGGCCACTTCCAGGCTGAGGTTGACCCCCTGCAGGGCCTTGAGGGTGCCGACCGTAGGCAGGCGGGTTTGCCACGGTTGTTCGCGAGCCGCGGCCACGGCCACGCTGATCGGCGGCTTGGGCACCGCGAAGAGCTTGACCTGCTGATAGATGGAGAAGGCCTTGTAGCCCGCCAGCGACAGCAGGATCAGCAGGACGACACCCAACATGATAAGCATGCGGCGACGCAGCATATTCCGGTCCCTTGGAAAACGAAGCTGGGAAAACCAAGTTGGTAAAACCAAGCTGATTGTCGAAGACATTACTCCGACTTCCCGGGGGCTTCCAGATGACAATCCGGTCATCTGCGGCCCGGCTTTGCGATCCTGCGCGCAGGCGAAAAACTAGACCAGGTGCAAATGGTTGTCCCAGAGCCCTGCCGGCAAATCCAGGGGCTTTGCCTCCAGTTGTTTCTGGCGACAATCGTAGAAGCGGCAGCGCCCCTGACCCGAGGTCACGACAAAACCATCCGCCACCGCACCGACTCCGGCACAGTCCGGCAGGGGCGCGTCCAGGCGCACTTCGGCGCTGTCCAGGTCCCAGATGAAAAAGCGGTTGCCGCGCGGGGCGGTGAGGGCCACCAGGCGCAGTTCGCTGTGCACCGCGACGCTGGCGGTGTAGTGCCCCATCGCCTGCAACTGATGCTCGGCCACCGGGAAGGCCTGGAACGGCTGCCCCGGGCGCTTGATCGCCAGCAGCTGCGACGACTCATGGGCGTCGCCCATGAACTGCTGGCCGGTGACTATGGTGCCGTCGCCGGCGATGCCCATGTGGCGCACACTGTTCATCTGCTGGGCCAGGGTTTCCTTGCTCAGCAGGTTGCCGTCGCGCTGCATCAGCACCAGGCTCGGCTCCATGGCGTTGAGGTTCATCTCGACGCGGCTTTCCGCCTCGGTGCGAATCCCGCCGTTGGCCACCACCAGGGTTTCGCCGTCCGGCATCCACGACACCTGGTGCGGGCCGATGCCGTGGGTCGGGATCTCGCCACTGTGCACCAGGCGTTCGCCCTCGAACCGGTACACCCCGAGCAGGCCGCGCCCCGGATCGCGAGTGTCGTTCTCGGTGGCGTACAGCCAGTCGCCGCTCTTGTGGATCACCGCGTGGCCATAGAAGTGCCGGTTGGGCTGCGAGGCCAGGGTTTGCAGCAAGGTGCCGTCGCGCAGGTCGATCAGGTAGCTTTCGGTGCCCGGGCGGCGGGCGACGAACAGGGCGATCGGCAGCGTCGGGTGGTTGACGATGTCATGGCAGCGTTGACCGACCTGGGTGGCGAACACTGGCTGGCCATCCAGGCGATAGCCGACGGCGTAGTGCTTGCCGTCGCCGTCATCCCGCGCCGAGAGCAGCAGCGGGCCTTGGTCCTTGTGCTTGAACAGCGTCCAGCCACCCAGCGTGACGGCGCTCAGCAGCAGGCTGCCGAGTGCCAGAGCCTGACGTCGCAGCATGATCAGTCACCGTCGTTGGCGTTGAAGCCCAGTTGGATGCCCAGCGCTTTGGCCAGCTCACCTTCGTGCAGGCGGTGGACGACGTTGAGGCTGTCGTAGATATCGTTCAGTTGCTGGCGGCCGGCGTCGTCGGCCAGCAGCTCGGTCAGCGAGCGCTGGGTGCTGGCGAACAGTTTCAGCGAGGCGGCGTAGGCGGCATCGATCTTGTCCGCCAGCGGCTTCTGCTCGGCCGGCAACAGGCCGCGCAGGCCCTTGTTGTCGACCCCGGCCCAGACGGTCTGGGCCGCGGCGAGGCTGGCTTCCAGGCTCTGCATGGACGACTGGCTGCGCCAGGCGTCGGCCTGGAACGGCTGTGGAATGCCCTTGCTCTGACGGCCCATCGGCGTGCCGAGCTTCTTCTTCAGGGTGTCCAGCGCCGTGACCTGGACCCGCAGCAGGTCGGCGATGGCCTCATGGGAATCGGCGTAGCGCTGGTTGGGGAACTTGCTCATCTGCGCGAGCATGCCGTCGCTGGTGTTCCAGCGCGACAGGATTTCTTCGGCGAGCTGCTTCTGGCGTTCGCCAATGGCAGTCAGCAGCGGGCAGTAGCGAGCTTTCTGCGCGCTGTCGGCCATGTCGATCTTGCTGTCGAACAGGATGTATTCATAGGCCGAGAGGCCTTGCACCACGACGCTGGACTTGGCCAGGGCGGCGGCGTCGATTTGCGGCGTGGCGGTGACCAGCTGTTCGACCTGACGGCCGACCAGGTTCTTCTTGTCCGGCCAGAACTGCACCTGCCAGGAGCGGTTGCCCTCGGCCAGCGGGCCGATCAGCAAGGGTTGCAGTTCGGCCCAGGCTTTCTGCGCGTGCAGGAAGTCGGCACGGGCGGTGTCCAGGCTTTGCTTGCCTTCACAGAAGGCCAGGGCGCTGATCGCCAGCTGGCGGTCGGCTTCGACCCAGCGGCTGTAGGTCGGCAGGATCACCTGCTTGGCGATGGCCGCCGAGGTCACGGCTTGTGGGTCCTGCGGCGAGCAGGCGCCCAGGGCGAGCGCGGCAAGGCTGGTGAACAACAGCTTGGGACGGAACATGTTCGGGCTCCCGGTTCTTGTAGGAAGGCGTTAAAGAGAGTTCAGGAATGCCAGCAACGCAGCGCGTTGTTCGGCATTGAAGGATAAAACCTGTTGCTGCGCCGCCTGGGCTTCGCCGCCATGCCAGAGCACGGCTTCGAGCAGGTTGCGGGCGCGACCGTCATGCAGGAACTGGGTGTGGCCACTGACCGTTTGCGTCAGGCCGATCCCCCACAACGGCGGTGTGCGCCAGTCGCGGCCGCCAGCCTGGAATTCGCTGCGGTTGTCGGCCAGGCCTTCGCCCATGTCGTGCAGCAGCAGGTCGCTGTAGGGGCGGATCACTTGATTGGCCAGCTCGGGTTCCGCGGCGTCGGCAGCGGTGGTGAACTGGGGGGTATGACAGGACTGGCAGCCGGCCTGGTAGAACAGGTTCTTGCCGGCCAGCACCTGTGGCGAGCCAACATCGCGGCGCGCCGGCACCCCGAGGTTGCGGCTGTAGAACAGCACCAGGCGCAGGATATTGTCGCTGACTTCCGGTTCGCCATCCGGCCCGTTGCCGTTGGGGGCTTGCTTGCAGGCGGTCTGGGCGTCGGTGCAGTCATCGAAGGGTCTCAGGCTGGTGGTCAGGCCCATATCACCAGAGAACGCGTGAACATTTTGTTGATTGAGGTTGGGTTGTCCGGCTTTCCAGCCAAAACGCCCGAGTACGGTCTTCTGCTGGGCGTCGTCCCAGACCCGGTTCGGTCGTCCGGCGATGCCGTTGCCAGCCTTGGCCTGCGCTTGGGCATTGGCCAGGATAGCTGCCTCGGGGATGGCTTCGAGCAGGCCCAGGCCGATCATCGGCGGCGCCACGCGCGCCGAGAAACGGGTGTCGGGATGCATCGGGCCGTAGCCGAGCTGGGTGATCTGCAGCTTTGGCTTGCGCAGTTCGACTTCGCTGCCGTCCTTGAAGCGCAGGGTCAGCGGTTCGTACTCGACCCGCACCTTGCCTTCCGGGGCGACGCCAGGCACCGCCATGTCCTGGAACTGCCCGCCGTACACCGGCTCGGGCACTATGCCCAACTGCTCGATGACCTTGGCGTAGGCCGGCTCATTGGGGATCGACAGGCGCACCAGCATCGACACGGCGTTGTCCGAATCGGGCGTCGGCGGGTGGCCACGGCCGTCCTTGATATGGCAGTTCTGGCAACCGTTGGTATTGAACAATGGGCCCAGGCCATCGCGGGCGGTGGTGGTCGAGGGGGCGATCACCCAGGGGCTGCGGAAGAAACTGTTGCCGACGCTGAAGTCCAGGCGCCGGGTCGGCGACAGGTTGGCTGACGGCATGGAAAAGGCGTTCTGGTCGCTCTTGCGCACGGTCGCTTCACCACCGGAACGCGCTTCGCCCGGCTCGGCCTGGGTAAAACGCGGGGCGTCATCGCAGGCACTCAGGCTCAAGGCCATGAACAGCGCAGACCAGCGAAGCAGCGATCGGGGCATCGGATATCCTGCAGGACGAGCAAAACAAGGGCGCAAAGTCTAACAGGGCGGGGGAGTTTGAATAAGAGGAATTATCGTTCCGCTTGACCTGAGACAAGGACGCTAGGCACAAAAAAGGCGACCCGAAGGTCGCCTTTTCATTCCCGCAACGCTGATCAGAACTCGTGATCGGCGTTGTCCGGGTTCAGGTCGCTGATGCCCAATTTGCCCGCGGCCTGTTCGATCGAACCGGTCTGCTTGACCAGCGCGGCGATGGCGTCACGCACGATCTGGTTGCCCGCTTCGTTGCCGGCGGCGATCAACTGGTCGTAGTGCTCACCCTTGTTGGCGTGATCGACCATGACCTGGATCTTGGCTTCGGTGGTGGCCAGATCGGCTTTCAGCGCGCTGTCGGCGGCCGGGTCGATTTTCGCCACCAGCGACGACAGGCTGGCGCCGCTCAGCTTGGTGCCGTCGACGCGGGTGTACTCGCCCAGGTAGACGTTGCGGATGCCCTTGGCGTCGTAGAAGTGCGAGTTGTGGGTGTTGTCGCTGAAGCAGTCCTGCTCGTCTTCGGGGGAGTTGGCTTCCAGGGAAACCTTCATGCGCTCGCCCGCCAGTTCGCCCAGGGACAGGCTGCCCATGCCGAACAGCATTTTGCGCAGGCCGCTTTCAGCCGGTTCGGCTTCCAGGGTGGCGCGGTAGTTGTCGGCCACGTTCGGCTTCCAGTTGCCGACCATTTCTTCCAGGTCGTTGACCAGCAGTTGGGTCACGGCTTTCAGGTAGGCACGACGACGGTCGTTGTGGCCGCCGGTGGCGCCAGCGCCTTCCAGGTAGTCGGACGCCGGACGGTTGCCGGCGCCAGGGCCGGTGCCGTTCAGGTCCTGGCCCCAGAGCAGGAATTCGATGGCGTGGTAGCCGGTGGCGACGTTGGCCTCGGAACCGCCCAGCTCGTTGAGGCTGGCGAGTTTTTCCGGGGTGATGTCTTTCACGTCGACCTTGTCTTCGCC
>Ga0207976_100482_pt1 | contig 15135 bp, 15 predicted proteins | sample LakWasMe94_HOW11_2_FD_183916 | JGI IMG/M metagenome (GOLD analysis project Ga0207976, IMG submission 183916) | Freshwater sediment methanotrophic microbial communities from Lake Washington under simulated oxygen tension - Sediment Metagenome... | ecosystem: Environmental > Aquatic > Freshwater >... | reverse complement strand
CAGGAACTCGCGCAATTCCTTGCGGAAGAACTCGGCACGCGGCGGGTAATCGAAGCCCAGGGTCGACAGCGCATCGATCACCCGGTAATTACCGGTGTTGCGCCCGAAAAAGGTTTCGACGCCGATGATCGACACTATCACCTGGGCCGGTACACCGTATTCCTGCTCGGCACGGGCCAGTACCGCCTCGTGCTGGCGCCAGAAGTCCACACCACGGGCGATACGCGCGTCGGTGATGAACATCGGCCGGTATTCTTTCCACTGCTTGACCCGCTCGGCGGGCCGGGAAATGGCGTCGAGGATCGACTGCTTGCGCTCGGCTTCGCGAAACACGCCCATCAGCTGTTCGCCCGCGAAGCCATAGTCGCGAGTCATTTCGCCCACGAACTCGGCCACTTGGGGCGAACCTTCGTATTCGCCGCCGGCCAGCGCTTCCTGCGCCGCACCAAGGATGCCTACCAGACCGACCCACGGCGCATACCGAGCGGTCCAGCCACGCATTACTTGCATTGAATTCTTCACCTTATTCAAACCTGCGCGATCCACTTACGATGGGTATGGATCGACATCAAAACCCCAAACGCTGACAGCAGCGTCACCAGCGAAGTTCCTCCGTAGCTAATGAACGGCAACGGCACCCCCACGACCGGCAACAGGCCACTGACCATACCGATGTTGACGAAAACGTAAACAAAAAACGTCATGGTCAGGGCGCCGGCGAGCAATTTGCCGAACAGCGTCTGCGCCTGGGCGGTGATCACCAGCCCACGACCGATCAGCAGCAGATAGATCAGCAGCAGGGCGCAAATGCCCACCAGGCCGAACTCTTCGCCCATGACCGCGATAATAAAGTCGGTGTGGCTCTCGGGCAAAAAGTCCAGGTGGGACTGAGTGCCCAGCAACCAGCCCTTGCCGAACACGCCGCCGGAGCCGATGGCCGCCTTGGACTGAATGATGTTCCAGCCGGTGCCCAACGGATCGCTTTCCGGGTCGAGGAAGGTCAGGATCCGCTGCTTCTGGTAGTCGTGCATGATGAAGAACCACATGGCGATCGCCACCGGCACCGCGGCGGCCAGCACACTGAGGATCCAGCGCCAGCGCAGCCCGCCCATGAACAGCACGAAGGCACCACCGGCAAGAATCAGCAACGAGGTGCCGAGGTCCGGCTGGCGCACGATCAGAATGAACGGAATACCGATCAGGATCAGGCTGATGCCCACATGCTTGAGTTGCGGCGGCAAGGTGCGCTTGGCCAGGTACCAGGCGATGGTCGCCGGCATGATGATCTTCATGAACTCCGAGGGCTGGAAGCGGATCACCCCGGGGATGTTGATCCAGCGGGTGGCGCCCATGGCGTTGTGCCCCATGACATCCACCACCACCAGCAGCACCACACCGAACACATAGGCCAGTGGCACCCAGCGGGCCATGAACCGGGGCTCGAACTGGGCAATGACGATCATCGACACCAGGCCGATGCCGAACGAGGTGGCCTGCTTGCCCAGCAGGTCCCAGCTCTTGCCGCTGGCCGAATAAAGGACGAACAGGCTGCCGGCCGCCAGGGTCAGCAGCAGTATCAGCAATGGGCCGTCGATGTGCATGCGCTGCAGCAGCGTCGCACGGCGACGCATCACATCCTCGCTGGACAGGATGCGATCGAAATTACTCTTCACGGGCCGTAGCCTCCGCACTGATAGGGCCGGCAAACTCAGGCTTGAGCTGGCCATCCGGGCCGAGGAGCCAGGCGTCCATCACCTGGCGCACCACTGGGGCCGCCACGCCGGAACCGGACTCGCCGTTCTCGACCATGACCGAAACCACGATTTTCGGGTTTTCCGCCGGCGCGAAGCCGACGAACAGGGCATGGTCGCGATGGCGCTCCTGAACCTTGGAGCGGTCGTACTTCTCGCCCTGCTTGATCGCGACCACCTGGGCCGTACCACTCTTGCCGGCAATCCGATATTGCGAGCCGATGGCCGCCTTGCGCGCCGTACCGCGGGCGCCGTGCATCACCTGCTGCATGCCGTGGTTGACCTTCGTCCAGTCCGACGGATCGCGCAGGACGATGTCCGGCATCGGGTTTTCATCCACCGGCTTTTCGCCTTCGATGGTCTTGGCCAGGTGCGGACGGTTCCATTTGCCCTTGTTCGCCACCAACGCCGTGGCCTGGGCCAACTGCAACGGGGTGGACTGCATGTAACCCTGGCCGATCCCGAGAATCAGCGTCTCGCCCGGGAACCAGGCCTGGCGACGGGTGGCGCGCTTCCATTCCCGCGACGGCATCAGGCCCGGCGACTCCTCGAACATGTCCAGCGAAACCTTCTGGCCGATCCCGAACTTGTTCATGTAGGCCGACAACCGATCGATCCCCAGCTTGTGGGCCAGGTCATAGAAGTAGGTGTCGTTGGACCGCATGATCGCGGTGTCGAGGTCGACGTAACCGTCACCGCTGCGGTTCCAGTTACGGTACTTGTGATCGTAGTTGGGCAGTTGGTAGTAGCCCGGGTCATAGACCCGCGTGGAGGCCGTCACCACCCCGGAATCGAGACCGGCGATCGCCACCGCCGGCTTGATGGTCGAGCCCGGGGGATACAGGCCGCGCAATACCCGGTTGAACAGCGGACGGTCGATGGAGTCGCGCAGCTCGGCATAGGCCTTGAAGCTGATGCCGGTCACGAACAGGTTCGGGTCGAAGCTCGGCTGGCTGACCATGGCCAGCACTTCCCCGGTGTTCGGGTCCAGCGCCACCACCGCGCCACGCCGACCGCCCAAGGCGGCCTCGGCGGCCTCCTGCAGCTTGATGTCCAGGCTCAGGACAATGTCCTTGCCGGGAATCGGGTCGGTACGCTTGAGCACCCGCAACACGCGGCCGCGAGCGTTGGTCTCGACCTCTTCGTAACCCACCTGGCCGTGCAGCTCGGGCTCGTAGAAACGCTCGATACCGGTCTTGCCGATGTGATGGGTGCCGGCGTAGCTCACAGAGTCCAGGGTCTTCAGCTCTTTTTCGTTGATCCGCCCCATGTACCCCACCGAGTGCGCGAAGTGCGCACCCTGGGGGTAATGGCGGACCAGCTGCGCCACCACTTCCACCCCGGGCAGGCGGAACTGGTTGACCGCGATCCGGGCAATCTGCTCTTCGTTGAGCTCGAACAGGATCGGCACCGGCTCGAATGGCCGGCGCCCCTGTTTCATGCGTTTCTCGAACAGCACCCGGTCTTCCGGTGTCAGCTCCAGCACTTCGACAATGACGTCGAGCACCTGGTGCCAGTCCCCGGAACGCTCGCGGGTCATGCTCAGGCTGAAGCTCGGCCGGTTATCGGCCACCACCACGCCATTACGGTCGAAGATCAGACCGCGGGTCGGTGGAATCGGCTGGACGTGAACCCGGTTGTTTTCCGACAGAGTCGAGTGATAGTCGTACTGGATCACCTGCAGGTAATACAGGCGCGCGATCAGCACCCCGATCAGGCAGACCACGGCAATAGCCCCGAACACGACCCGGCCACGCACCAGACGGGCGTCTTTTTCGTGGTCCTTGATACGGATCGGCTGGGACATTAGGGGCGCGGACTATTTGTGATAAGGGTGCCCGGACAGGACTGTCCAGGCGCGATACAGCTGTTCACCGATCAGGATCCGTACCAGCGGGTGCGGCAAGGTCAGCGGCGACAGCGACCAGCGCTGATCCGCCCGCGCGCAGACTTCCGGCGCCAACCCCTCGGGGCCGCCGACCATGAAGTTCACGGTGCGCGAGTCGAGGCGCCAGCGATCCAGTTCCACCGCCAGTTGCTCGGTGCTCCAGGGCTTACCGTGGACCTCAAGGGTGACGATCCGCTCGTTCGGACCGACCTTGGCCAGCATGGCTTCGCCCTCCTGACGGATGAAACGAGCCACATCGGCGTTCTTGCCACGGGTATTGAGCGGTATTTCCACCAGTTCCAGCGCCAGCTCGGATGGCAGACGCTTGGCATACTCGTGCCAACCCTCTTCCACCCACTTGGGCATGCGTGAACCGACAGCGATCAGACGCAGGCGCACAGCCGTCCCTTATTGCTGGTCTTTGTTGAGCTTGGTGAAGTGCTCATGGGTGTGTTCCGGGCTGTGGTGCTTGCCATCGGCCGCACGGCTCTGCTCAGCGCCCTGCCACAGACGCTCCAGGTCGTAGAACTGACGAGCGGAGGCGGTCATCATGTGCACGATCACGTCGTCCAGGTCCAGCAGCACCCAGTCGCTGTCGCCCTTGCCTTCTTCACCCAGCGGCTTGACGCCCTGGGCCTTGACCATCTCGCGGACCTTTTCCAGCATCGCGCCGATCTGGCGGTTGGAAGTACCGGTGGCGATGATCATGTAGTCGGTGATGCTCTGCTTGTCGCGAACATCGATCACCAGGACGTCCTGGGCCTTGACGTCTTCCAGCGCGGCGACTGCCACCTTGACCAGATCTTCGCCTTTCATTACTTGGTTAGTCATATAAAACTCGTTCAGCTCGTATGTTTGGCGCGTTGCACGGCATTGGCCGGCAGCGCGCCTTCAGTTCGGCCCACGGTAAAGACCGTGGGCATCGATATAGGCCAGGACCGCATCAGGCACCAGGAAACGTACCGACTTACCGCTGGCCAGCAGTTGACGGATCTGGGTGGCGGACACCGCGAGCGGTGTCTGCCAGACGAATGCAATGTGTCCTCCGGGCCCTTGCAGGGCCAGGGGATCGCTCACCGAGCGCGCCGCCAGCAGGTTGCGCAACGCATCCGGCGGCTCGCTGTCGGCATCCGGGCGTTGCAGCACCAGGATGTGGCAATGCTGGAGCAACTCCTCCCAGCGATGCCAGGTAGGCAGGCCGCAAAAAGCGTCCCAGCCCAGCAACAGGAACAACTGGTCATCCGCGGCCATCTCGGCCCGCATCTGTTCCAGGGTGTCTATGGTGTAGGACGGTTTGTCCCGTTTCAGCTCACGGTCGTCCACCACCAGGGGTGAAACGCCCGCCACCGCGCACTCGACCATCGCCAGACGGTCCAGGGCCGAAACCTGCGGTGCATCGCGATGCGGCGGCCGCGCGCTGGGCGTCAGACGCAGCTCATCGAGCCCCAGCGAGTCGGCCACCTCCAGCGCGCTGCGCAGGTGACCGATGTGCACGGGGTCGAAGGTACCGCCCAGCAGACCGATACGTTTGCTCATCAAGTGCGCACATGGCCGTCGCCGAAGACGACATATTTCTCGCTGGTCAGCCCTTCCAGGCCGACCGGGCCACGGGCGTGCAGCTTGTCGGTGGAAATACCGATCTCCGCGCCCAGGCCATATTCGAAACCGTCGGCAAACCGGGTCGAGGCATTGACCATCACCGAGCTGGAGTCCACCTCGTTGAGGAAACGCCGGGCGTCGGTGAAGTTCTCGGTGACGATGGCGTCGGTGTGCTGCGAACCGTAGGTGTTGATGTGCTCGATGGCCGCGTCCAGGCTGTCGACCACCAGGATCGACAGGATCGGCGCGGTGTACTCGGTGCGCCAGTCTTCTTCGGTGGCCTCGATCACATCGTCGCCCAGCAAGGCGCGGGTACGCGGGCAACCGCGCAGCTCGACCTTCTTGTCGCGATAGATCGCAGCCAGCGGCGGCAGTACGCGCTCGGCAATACCTACGTGGACCAGCAGGGTCTCCATGGTATTGCAGGGCGCGTAGCGCTGGGTCTTGGCGTTGTCGGCGATGCGAATCGCCTTGTCCAGGTCGGCCGCCACGTCGATGAACACATGGCAGACGCCGTCCAGGTGCTTGATCACCGGCACCTTGGCGTCGCGGCTGACCCGCTCGATCAGGCTCTTGCCGCCACGCGGCACGATCACGTCGACGAACTCGGGCATGGTGATCAGTGCGCCAACGGCCGCGCGATCGGTGGTTTCCACCACCTGCACCACCTGCGCCGGCAGACCGGCCACCGCCAGCCCTTGCTGAATGCAGGTGGCGATGGCGCGGTTGGAATTGATCGCCTCGGAGCCACCACGCAGGATGGTGGCGTTGCCGGACTTCAGGCACAGGCTGGCGGCGTCGATGGTCACATTGGGACGCGACTCGTAGATGATGCCGATCACCCCCAGGGGCACGCGCATCTTGCCGACCTGGATGCCCGAAGGCAGGTAGCGCATATCGCGGATTTCACCGATGGGGTCAGGCAGCTTGGCCACCTGACGCAATCCTTCGATCATTTCGTCGATACGCACCGGGGTCAGCGCCAGACGATCGAGCAATGCCGGTTCCAGACCATTGACCCGGCCGTTGGCCAGGTCCTGCTCATTGGCCGCGCTCAGCTCGGGGCGAGCAGCGTCCAATGCATCGGCAGCCGCCAGCAATGCGCGGTTTTTCTGCGCAGTGGTGGCACGGGCGATTACCCGCGACGCTTCGCGGGCAGCGCGACCCAAACGGGTCATGTAGTCAAGAACGGACTCAGTCATGGTCTGCTGTGGTCTTGGCAAAGAGGAAAGCGGCTGATTATAGCTGTCGCGCCGGTCCACGGACAGCGGTCACGGGCGGATGGTCGAAATGGACGGCAAATACCTCTCGTTCAGCCTGAATTAAGCCTGGAATTGATATCATTCCGACCCAATTCCCGTCATCGCTCCTGGCCACCATGTCCATTCTGTCCACTCCGACGCTGCCCAAGGCCCTGCCCGACAGTTTTTTCGACCGAGACGCCCAGGTCCTGGCCCGTGAGCTGCTCGGCAAGATCATCCGCCATCGGGTCGGCGATCTGTGGTTGTCGGCGCGCATTATCGAAACAGAAGCCTATTACTGCGAGGAAAAAGGCAGCCATGCCTCCCTCGGCTACACAGAAAAACGTAAGGCTTTGTTTCTGGACGGCGGCCACATCTATATGTACTACGCCCGCGGTGGCGACTCGCTGAACTTCAGCGCCCAGGGGCCAGGCAATGCGGTGCTGATCAAGTCGGCCTACCCCTGGGTCGACGAAGTCTCGGGCCCCGCCAGCCTGGCGCAGATGCTCCTGAACAATCCCGATGCCAGCGGCCGGCCGCGCCCCTCACAGAAGCTCTGCGCCGGCCAGACCCTGCTGTGCAAGGCCCTGGGCCTGAAAGTCCCGGTGTGGGATGCCAAGCGCTTCGACCATGAAGTGCTGTTCGTCGAAGATGTCGGCACGCCCGTCGCCAGCATCATCCAGACCACCCGCCTGGGCATTCCCCACGGCCGCGATGAACACTTGATGTACCGCTTTGTCGATGCCGCCTACGCCCCCTACTGCACCCGGAACCCGCTACGTCGCGGACAGGTCGAAGGTCGCGACTATTTGCTGCTCGATTGATCCCTTTCGCAGGAACCGGCGTGCCCGCGGACGGTTTTATCGCGAGCAAGTCCGTTTCTACAGTTGAACCACCGAATAACCGGAGTTGAAAACCTATGGGCCAATGGCTCGATGGAATAACCGGCTGGCTGACGATGAACCCTCAATGGCTGGCGGCAGCCGTGTTCATCGTCGCCTGCGTCGAATGCCTGGCGATTGCCGGCCTGATCGTACCCGGCACCGTGCTGCTGTTCGCCATTGCCGTGATGGCCGGTAGTGGCGCGCTGTCCCTGGGTGAAACCCTGGCGCTGGGGTTCTTCGGCGGCTTGCTCGGGGATGTGGTGTCCTACCTGCTGGGCCGGCGCTTTCACCAGAACATCCGCCGCCTACCGGGGCTGCGCCATCACCCGGAATGGATCAACGGCGCCGAGGCCTATTTCCAGCGGTATGGCATCGCCAGCCTGTTGGTCGGACGCTTTATCGGTCCCTTGCGGCCCATGCTGCCGATGGTAGCCGGCATGTTCGACATGCCGTTCCCGCGCTTTTTCGCCGTCAGCCTGCTGGCCGCGGCCGGTTGGACAGTCGCCTACCTGCTGCCGGGCTGGGCCACGGGCGCGGCGATCCGCCTGCCCTTGCCTGAAGGTTTCTGGCCACAGGCGGGAATAGTCGCCGCCAGCATCGCCGTGCTGCTGGGCCTGAGCATCAACAGCTCCGTGCGCCGCCATCGCAAGGCCAGCCCGCTGGTGGCCGGCCTCAGCCTGGCGATCCTGGCAGGGCTGTTCATCGGTTATCCCTACCTGAATCATTTCGACCAGGGCCTGATGGCGCTGGTCCAGGAGCACCGCAGCCCGGTAATGGACGAGGTGATGGTGGTGCTCACCCAGTTCGGCGAATTCCGCACCATGCTGTTCGCCAGCGCCCTGGTCACCCTGCTGTTGCTGGTTGCCCGGCAATGGCGGCAGGCGATGTTCGCGGGCGCCACGCTGTTGTGCACCGCGCTGGCCAACACCGGCACCAAACTCTTCTTCGCCCGCGTACGTCCGGAAGTCCTGACCGACCCACTGACCAGCTACAGCATGCCCAGCGGCCACAGCTCCGGTTCGTTCGCCCTGTTCCTGACCCTGGCGGTGCTCGCCGGTCGCGGCCAGCCGCCGCGCATGCGCCTGACCTGGCTGCTGCTGGGCTGCCTGCCGGCGGCCGCGATTGCCGTGTCGCGGATTTACCTGGGCGCACATTGGCCCACCGACATCCTCGCCGGCGCCATGCTGGCCGCCTGCGTGTGCGCCGCCAGCCTATGGCTCGCCCAGCGCCAGACTCCACTGGAACCCATGCCGGCCAAGATCTGGTGGCTGGTATTGCCGGCGCTGGTAGCGCTGTTCGGTTTCGAGGCGGTCAGGCATCTGCCGCACGCCATGCTGCGTTATGCGTATTGAGGTTTTGTAGCCGCGAGGATCAGGCGAACAGCTCGCCCTGCAATTCGTCCAACAAGGCCTGGATCGCATCCAGGCGTTGTTGCGGGTCGTCCAGCTGCAGCAGGTCGATCTTGTCCAGTTCGGAGAACGGCAACAGGTAGGCCAGCTGGTTGGCCAGCGACTGCTGGCCGGTGGCTTCGGTGCCCATGTTCAGGGCTTCGACCATCGGGTGTTCGGCCAGCGCCTTGAGCAAGGCGATCAGGTCCCCGTCTTCATCCTGCAACGGTCGCTCCGGCGCCTCGCCCAGCCACACGACTTCAGCCACCCGCAACTGATCGCGCTGCACTTCGCTGCTCAGCACCCGAAAACGCCGTCCACCCTTGACCCGAATCCCCAGCAGGCCGTTGTCCTGCTGATGGAAGTCGGTGATCAGCGCTTCACAGCCCACCCGCGCAAAACCTTCCGGAGCGATGCCCACCTCTTCGCCTTCAAGGATGCACACCACGCCGAAGCCGCTGCCCTGTTTCATGCAGCGACCGATCATGTCCAGGTAGCGCGCCTCGAAAATCTGCAAATCGAGAATGCAGTCGGGGAACAGCACCGTATTCAGCGGGAAAAGCGCCAGGCTCATACAGGTTTCCTTAAACCACCAACGACACCGCCAACGGCAGGAAGACCGCCGTGGCCACACCCATCAGACTCATCGCCAGCGCCGCGAAAGCACCGCACTCATCACTTTCCTGCAAGGCCACCGAAGTGCCCACCGCGTGAGCCGTCATGCCCAGCGCCATGCCTCGGGCCTCCGGGCTATGCACCTGCAGGCGGTTGAGGATGGCCGGGCCGAAAATCGCCCCGATCACCCCGGTGATCAATACGAATACCGCGGCCAGCGCTGCGACACCGCCAATCTGCTCGGCCACCAGCATGGCGATCGGCGAGGTCACCGATTTCGGCGCCATGGTCATCAGGATCATGTTCTCGGCACCGAACCACCAACCCAGCAGTACACCCAGGCCGGTGGCGACCACCCCTCCAATCACCAGCGTAGTAAATATCGGCCAGAACAACTGTCGAATCCGCCGCAGGTTGAGGTACAGCGGTACGGCCAGCGCCACCGTGGCCGGGCCCAGGAGAATGCTGAGGATCTCCGTGCTCTTGCGGTACTCGGCGTAGCTCAGGCCACAGCTCAGCAGCACGCCGATCACCAGCAACATGGAAACCAGCACCGGTTGCAGAAAGATCCAGCGGGTTTTCTCGAAGGCCGCGAGCACCAATTGATAGGCGCCCAGGGTAATGCCGATTCCAAACAACGGATGGTGGATCACCGACGTCCAGGCGCCCTGCCAGTCGAACATCATTGGCCGCCCTCCCGGTGTCCGTGGCGCTTGACCAGCCGCTGCATCAGCACGCCGACGAAGGCCATGGAGATCACCAGCGACAACACCAGCGCGCCGACTATCGCCCAGAAATCCGCGGCGATATCCGCCGCGTACACCATCACCCCCACCGCGGGCGGCACCAGTAACAGCGGCAGGTAACGCAGCAGGCTGGAGGCGGCCAGGTTCAGCGGCTCGCCCACCTCGCCGCGCGCCACCAGGAAGATCAGCAGCAACAGCAGACCGACAATCGGCCCCGGCAGGATCGGCAGGAACAGGTGATTGATCGCCGTGCCGAGCAATTGAAACAGCACCAGCCATGTCAGACCGCGTAACAACATTCCTCATCCCCCCGAAAAAACGCCGGGCATTATAAGCACGCGAACGCTATGGACCGGCATTCGCCAAAAGCATGGAAGGTTGACCGGAGCAACCCCCCATGATGATCTACAGTGGGTGGTCAGGGGGTACGCCCCCGCCCCTTCAGAACGATAAAACCGATGAACCCAAGGAGAGTCTCAATGCCGTATGTTCCTGTTGCAGAGCTCAAAGATTATGTCGGAAAGGAACTAGGACGTTCCGAATGGCTCACCATCGATCAGCAGCGTATCAACCTGTTCGCCGAAGCCACGGGTGACTTCCAGTTCATCCACGTAGACCCGGTGAAAGCCGCCCAGACGCCGTTCGGCGGCACCATTGCCCACGGTTTCCTGTCGCTGTCGCTGATCCCGAAACTGATGGAAGACATCCTGATCCTGCCCAAGGGTCTGAAGATGGTGGTCAACTACGGCCTGGACAGCGTGCGCTTCATCCAGCCGGTCAAGGTCGATTCCAAGGTCCGCCTCAAGGTCGACCTGACGGACGTCACCGAGAAGAAACCCGGCCAATGGCTGCTCAAGGCCACCGCCACTCTGGAAATCGAAGGCCAGGAAAAACCAGCCTACATCGCCGAGCCATTGTCCCTCTGCTTTGTCTGAAACCTTCCTGCTGCGAAACAGCTCACGCTGTTTCGCACAGCCTCTCTATATATAAGCCTCGTTGCTGCGGCATACTCGGTCCCCTAATTATCCGGATCCCGCTATGCGCCCACTTGTACCCCTGGCTCTGACCCTGTTGCTCACCGCATGTGGAGATGGCGAATCGCTGCTACCTCCCGATGCCCGTCTGCCGGACGGTGGCCGCTACCGCGGCGATGTGGTCAACGGGTTGTTGCAGGGACAAGGCCGCATCGACTACCCCAACGGCAGCTGGTATGCCGGCCAGTTCGACAGCGGCCAGTGGCATGGCCAGGGCGAATGGCACGGCAGCGACGGCGAGGTCTACCGCGGACAATTCCAGCAGGGCCTGTTCCACGGCCAGGGCAGCCTGACCACCAAGGACAGCAGCTACACCGGCGGTTTCAAACTGGGCCGGCGCGACGGTGAAGGCACCCTCAAGGAACGCGGCATGACCTACCGCGGCGAATTCAAGTCCGACCTGTATTCCGGGCTCGGCCGTCTCGAACTGGAAGACGGCAGCCAGTACCAGGGCCAGTTCTCCCGCGGCAAACCCAACGGCGAAGGCCAGCGCAGCGATGCCAGCGGCAACCAGTTCAGCGGCCACTTCGTCGATGGCCAGCTGGAAGGCAACGGCACCTTCGGCAGTGCCGAGGGCGATCTCTACGTCGGCGGTTTCAAACAGAACCAGCTCAGCGGCAAGGGTCGCTACGAAAACGCCGACGGCGATGTCTGGATCGGCCAGTTCAAGGAAGGCGCCCTCAGTGGCAAGGGTGAACTGATCGGCGTCGACGGCAGCCATTACATCGGCCGCTTCAGCGACTGGCGCTTCAGCGGCCAGGGCCGCCTGAACCTCAGCGACGGCAGCTTCTATATCGGTGGCTTCGAAGGCGACAACTACCAGGGCCACGGTGTGCTGGTGCTGCGCGATGGCACCGTACAAAGCGGCGACTGGATCAACGGCCTGCGGGTTCGCGATGCCGACGGCCGACTGTTGCCCGACCCATTGGAGACCGGCTTGCTGGCCCAGGGCCGCCTGCTCGACGACGCCCTCGCCGCAGTGCCGGCGTCGACACCCGCCATCGAACTCTACAGCCTGACGCTGGCCGGCGATGGCAAGCAAAGCGTGTTTCTGCGCGAGGCCGACTATGTCAGCAACATGCTCGCCACCCGCTTCGGCGCCTATGGGCAGATCCGCCTGGTCAACCACCGCGACCGCCTCGACAGCCGGCCCATGGCCACCCGGGAAAACCTGCGGCGCGCGGTACAGGTCCTGGCCGAACGCAGCGGCCCGGAAGACCTGCTGTTCATCTACCTGACCAGCCACGGCACCAGTGAACACGAACTGGTGCTCGACCAGCCGCGCCTGGAGTTGGCCGACCTGCCGGCCGACGAGTTGGCCGCGGTGCTGGCGCCGCTGAAAAACCGCGACAAGATCATCGTGATCTCGGCCTGTTATTCCGGCGGATTCATTCCCGCACTCAAGGATGACCGGACCCTGATCATGACCGCTTCGCAGGCCGACCGCGTATCCTTCGGCTGCTCGGAAGAAGCCGACTTCACCTACTTCGGCGACGCCCTGTTCGCCCAGGCGCTGAACCAGACCGACGACCTGGAGCAGGCCTTCAAGCTGGCCAGGGCGACCGTGGCCGAACGCGAACAGGCGGACAACTTCGAAGCCTCCGAACCGCAGATCTGGGCGCCCAAGGGGGTCTTGGCGCACTGGCAGCATCTGCGCAAGCAACAAGCACGAAAGGCGCTGCAAAGCGCCGCCAACGACAGCAAGGAAGCAAAGAGCAACTAAGCTGAAACAGTATCAAGGGGGAAACATTATGTACTTGACGCCTCAGCATATCTTGCTCGCCGGCGCGACCGGCCTGACTGGCGAGCACTTGCTCGACCGCCTGCTCAACGAACCCACGGTAACCCGCGTACTGGCGCCCAGCCGGCGCCCCCTGAGCGAACACCCACGCCTGCAAAACCCGGTTGGCGACCCGGCGGTAATCCTGCCGCAGCTCAGCGGCCGGGTGGACCTGGCGTTCTGCTGCCTGGGCACCACCCTCAAGAAAGCCGGCTCCGAACAGGCGTTCCGCGCCGTCGACCTGGACCTGGTGGTGGCCTTCGGCAAGCGCGCACGGGAAATGGGTGCGCGGCACCTGGTGGTGATCAGCGCCCTGGGCGCGGACGCGAAATCCTCGATTTTCTACAACCGGGTCAAAGGCGAAATGGAACAGGCGCTGAAGGCCCAGGACTGGCCGCAACTGACCATTTGCCGGCCGTCGCTGCTGCTTGGCGAACGCATCGAACCGCGTCTCGCCGAACAGCTGGCCGGGCCGCTGTCCAAGCTGATTCCCGGCAAATACCACGGCATCGAAGCCTGCCATCTGGCCCGGGCCATGTGGCGCCTGGCGCTGGAAGAGCAGGATGGCGTGCGGATCGTCGAGTCCGACGAATTGCGCAAGCTGGGTAAATAACGGGCATCAGAAAGCATCGCGGACAAGCTCCGCTCCTACAGAAAAGCACATGCTTTTGTAGGAGCGAGCGGGCGGCGATCCGACTTGCCCGCGAAAGAACTACAACCCGCCCGTGGCCTGAAACCCAACCCCCAGCACCGTCAGTACCGACAGCGGCAACAGCAGCGTGTCGAGCAAGGCGCTGGCCGGCAGGTCGACACCCGGATAGCTCGGTGCTTCAGCACCGAAGCGATCCATCGGACAACAGCCGCCCTGCATCACATACCAATCCAGGCGCGTCCCGGAATACACCACCGGCGCCCCTGGCTTGGCCGCGTTCAGCGTGCGGGCCGTGGCGCAACCGCCCAGCTGCAGGACGACCAGCAGGACCAGCAGCGACTTACTCATCGCTGCCCGGATGATGCTCGCCCCACCGCGGCAACATGTCCTGCGGGATGTTCAACAGGTTGAGAATCCGCGCCACGACAAAATCCACCAGGTCGTCGATGGTCTGCGGCTGGTGATAGAAACCCGGAGAGGCCGGCAGAATGGTCACACCCATGTTCGACAGCTTGAGCATGTTCTCCAGATGGATGCTGGAGTAAGGCGCCTCACGCGGCACCAGGATCAGTTGGCGGCGCTCCTTCAGGGTGACGTCCGCCGCCCGCTCGATCAGGTTGTTGCAGGCACCCGTGGCGATGGCCGACAAGGTGCCGGTGGAACAAGGCACCACCACCATCGCCGCCGGCGAACCGGAGCCCGAGGCCACCGGCGACATCCAGTCTTCCTTGCCATACACGCGGATCTGCCCGGCCGCCGCACCGGTGTACTCGGTGAGGAAGGCCTGCATGGTCTGCGGCTTGGACGGCAGGGTCACGTCGGTCTCGGTCGCCATCACCAGCTGCGCGGCCTTGGAGATCAGGAAGTGCACTTCACGGTCTTCGCGCACCAGGCAATCCAGCAGGCGCAGGCCGTACTGGGCGCCCGAGGCGCCGGTCATCGCCAGGGTGATGCGTTCCGGGCCGTTGTTCATCGCAGTGCCTCGGCCAGCTTGCCGTGCAGGCCGCCGAAGCCGCCGTTGCTCATGATCACCACGTGAGTGCCCGGCTTGGCCTGGCTCTTCACCCGCTCGATGATGCCTTCCAGGGAGTCGCTGACAATCGACGGCACAGTGCACAGCGCAGCCGTGGCGCCCAGGTCCCAGCCGAGGTTGGCTGGCGAATACCAGACCACCTGATCGGCCTGGTTGACGCTTTCCGGCAGCCCATCACGGTGAGCGCCGAGCTTCATGGAGTTGGAGCGCGGCTCGATGATCGCGATCAACGGGGCATCGCCGATGCGCTTGCGCAAACCATCCAGGGTGGTGGCGATGGCGGTCGGGTGGTGAGCGAAATCGTCGTAGATGGTGATGCCATGGACTTCAGCCACCTTCTCCATCCGCCGCTTGACGCTCTTGAACGCGCTCAGCGCGACGATACCCATGGCCGGCACCACACCGACATGGCGTGCCGCGGCCAGGGTAGCCAGGGCGTTGGCGACGTTGTGCTGGCCGGTCATATCCCACTCGACCACGCCCTGGGCCTCACCTTCGAACATCACTTCGAACTTCGAGCCGTC
>Ga0207976_100479_pt1 | contig 15167 bp, 12 predicted proteins | sample LakWasMe94_HOW11_2_FD_183916 | JGI IMG/M metagenome (GOLD analysis project Ga0207976, IMG submission 183916) | Freshwater sediment methanotrophic microbial communities from Lake Washington under simulated oxygen tension - Sediment Metagenome... | ecosystem: Environmental > Aquatic > Freshwater >... | reverse complement strand
GAGGACTCGTTTTGCGCCAGCTCGGGCCGCAGCACAAACAGCAGTTTGTCGTATTCGGCCGCGGCCATCTGCAGGCGGCGCAGTTGCTCGGGCCGCACCTGCACCAGCCAGGCCAGCACGGCATCCACGTCGGCGCAGCGCAGGGCTTGCTCGGTGGCCCACAGGCGCTGTGCGCCCCCTTTGGCACCTTCTGGCGCCGCCACCCACAGCAGGCGCTGGGGCAACAAGCCCTGCGCGCCCAGGGCCGGCCCAAACGGCATCTGCGGTGCGCCCACCAGCACCACCGCGCCCGTGCCACAGCGGGCCAGGGCGGGCAGCAGCAGGCGCCATTCGCTGTGCACGCCGGGGGGCTGCAGGATTTCACTCAAAGCGCCCAGCGGCCAGCCGCCACCGGGCAACTGGGCATCAAGCAGGGCATCGCCCGTGGCCAGCACCCGCCCCGGCGCGCTGGCCAGTGCGTCGGCCTGCCAGACGTCCGCATGGATGCCGGACAACGTGGCATCGCGTAGGGCGCTGCTCATGGATCCGCTGCCAAGAGCGCGTCCAGCAGGCGGCTGCGTCCATGCCAGTGGACAAAAGACTTCACCCAATACAGGCACGCCCCCGCGGTGCGCAAGCTATAGTGCTTGTACCGCAGAACCTCCTGCAGTTGCTCCAGTAGTTGCTCCAGCAAGCGAAGCGACTGGGGAATATAGGAGACGGGTTTGGTGGACATCGTGAATACTGTTACTACATCCAGTATATGCATTCCAAATGAAGGCTGCAAGCGGCGTTGCGCTGCTTTTCGTTGTTTCGATCAAACCCGCTGGCCCAGCTTAATTCGTCGTCTAGCTTGGGAATGCCAAGATAGGCGCTCGGCTACACCACGTCGGCCGCACACTCGAGTGCTATGGTGATTCCCACTATCAGGTCGCAGCGCCTGGATCTCATTCCGCCTGATCACACCTGTGATTCAGCGTATCAGCGCTTCTACACCGATGGTGAAGCGTCGGCTGCCTATGGAGGCCCTCTTTCGCCTGCTGCTGCGTGGTCTCGCCTTGCCCAAGACATCGGGGTTTGGCACTTGCAAGGGTTCGGTGTCTGGGCTCTTCGCCGCCGCGAGGACGCGGCGATCCTTGGAGTCTCCGGCTTTTGGCAAGGGCGCGGCTGGCCACGCGAGCTCACTTGGTGGCTCTTGCCCGAGGCCCGCGGTCAGGGCTACGCTCTCGAAGCGTCACTCACGGCAGTTCAACATGCCTACGCCGAGTTTGGTTGGGAGTCAGTTCAAACCTACACCGCAGACGCGAATGAACCCGCAAAGGCCCTCATAGCCCGTCTAGGCGGAATGCGAGTGGCAAGGCAATCGTTTCCCGATGGCGAAGACCGTCATGTCTATCAAATTCCGCAGCCAGCGGCCTACCCCTCAGTCAAGGGGACGTCTTGCGCCGAGGCGCAAGCCGCCCCCTTACCTCGAACGGTTAGCCGACAGTAAGAGCGATGGCGCGCTTCGGAAATGCTCGCAGCAATTTCTTGTCCATGGTGACCAACTTCGTGTCGAGCTTCATCGAGAGAGCAATAAATTCGCAGTCGTATGCAGAGCAGTCGCTTTCCTGCACGAGTTCCAGAACAACCGAAGACTCGACCTCGAACTCCGCACCTTCGAGCAAGCTCTCTGCTTCTCGCTGGAGGCTTTTCGCTTGCTCGAACGTGATGGCCTTGCGCCGCATGTATCCTGCCAAGATATTGCGAAACTCGCTACGCCAGAGGATTGGGGCGGCCCAATCAGAATCCTGCTCAAGCAATGCTTCAGCTACGGCAGTGTATTCGCCAGGCAAATACAAGTACGCGAGCACATTCGAGTCGACCACGATCACGGCCGGTCCTCGCGCTTCGCGGCGTCGATGCCACGCGCGCGGAATTTGCCGGGCGGCAAGGCTGCACGCAGTTCGCGAGCCCGGGCAATCCGCTCGCTTGGCATCATCTTGGTTGGTAGCAACACGGACTCAAGGCACACGATGGCCTCGCTATTCAAACTTCGGCGGTGCATTTCCGCAGCAAGCTTCAACCGGTCGTAAACGGCTTCCGGAATATTTTTCAACGTCAGGGTTGTGGGCATTACGCTCTCCATCCAATTTGGAACCATTATGGTTGCATTTGCCTGCCTCGGTCAAGCAGTTGCCTTCGTTGTCGCGGAGGACGTCCCTCATGTCAAACGGGTAGCCCGCTAGACTTGACACCATGGACACAATAGTTCGCCGCGCCGAATCGAATGATCTTTCCGGGGTCCTCGCGCTCTACCGTGAGTTGAGGCCGCACGATCCAGAACTGGCCCCCGATGCTGCCCGAGAGGCATTTCGTGGCCTTACCGCGCGCAATGATGTCCATGTCGTCGTCTGCGAACTTGGGCAAACTCTCGTAGCAACCTGCATGCTCGCGATCATTCCCAACCTGGCGTGCGGCGCCAGGCCCTTTGGGATCATTGAACACGTCGTCACGCTGTCCACCCATCGCGGCCGGGGGTATGGACGCCGCGTCCTCGAACATGCTCTTGACCTCGCCTGGTCTGGACGGTGCTGCAAGGTCGTTCTCTTATCCGGCAAGCAGCGAACCGACGCGCACCGGCTCTATACGTCCGTCGGCTTTGTGGGCAATGTTGAAAGCGGGTTCGTGGCCAAACCAAAGGATGTTGTAGTTCCATCTGGCCCAGGTCAACACACTGTAGAACCGGCGCCGCATGGCCCGTAGCATTGCAAATGCTTGAAAGGTGCCGCAAGCGTTTTCGGACAACAACAAGCCGTTTTGACCCACGCGTTAGGCTTCACAGTCTCTGCGGCACGACCGTCTCACCCTCAACCATGGAGCCCCTCATGTCCCTTCGATTCCTTTCCACTTTTGCCTTGATCGTTGCAGCAGCGGCCAGTCCGGCGCAATCCGCCGAGCTACCACTTGCAATTTCTCAAGTTGAGAAAGTGACAGGCCTTTCCGGTCTGACCACAAAGCCCGCCAAATACGACAAGGTCGGGACCAACTTCGTCACGGCACAGGGCCAAACCGTCATTACATTGAAGGTCGCATCAGCTGCGATCTACGACGTCTGGAAGTCACACCCGTCCATGAACGACCAAGCCCCACTTGCTGGTGTTGGCGAAGATGCAGTGGTCTCCAAGCAGGGGCACTACATCTGTTTCAAGAAGTCCGGGCAGGGAGTGTGTGTCGTCGTCGGCAACGCTGGCACCACGCCGATGAGCGACGCACAGATCGTTGAGCTTGCCAAGTTGGCGTCTCAGTAGCGCGCGAACCTCTCATGGGGCATGGGTTCAACTGGCAACGACCGATGCGGTCAGCGGCGCGGACTCCGGCCCCAGGACCTCGACCAGCTCCACCATCTCGGCCTTCAGCGCGGCCGAGATATCGCGCTCCAGCACCGGCATGACCTGCTCAAACGGCGCCAGCAAGCGGTTCAGGCCGTAGGCGCGGTTGCGGCCATTGACCTTGCCCAGGTAGAGCGCCATGTCGGCGATCTGCATGGCTTTTTCCCAGTTGCAGTCAAGCTCGGACAGCCCCGAAAACGGCAGCGACAAGAAGCCACCGGTGACGGTGATGGTCATCATCTGGTCGCCCACCGCAATCGGCTTGTCACCCACCACGTTGAGCACCCGCTGCGCCAGGTTTTTCAAATGCGCGGCATTGGCCTTGGGCGAAAAAACCAGAAATTCCTCACCCCCCCAGCGCATCACCATGTCGGTGTCGCGCACGGCACTGCGCAGGCGCTTGGCAATCTCGATCAGCACCGCGTCGCCACCGGCGTGGCCCAGCGTGTCGTTGATATGCTTGAAGTGGTCTATGTCCAGAATCATCAGACCGTCGGGGTTGTTGTCGTCCCGGCGTTCCGTGCTGGCGTCACTTGGGCGCCGCTTCATCAGTTCAAAAAACGAGCGGCGGTTGAATAAGCCGGTCAAGGGATCGCGCACCGCGTGGAATTCGAGTTGCTTGTTGGCCTCACGCAGCTTCTGGTTGGTCTGCCGCACGCGCCGGTACAGCATGAAGACAAACACTCCGCCCATCACGGTGACGAGGGCACCCAAAATCGTGACAGCTTGCTGCAGGCGCTGGTTGCTGATGGTTGCGTCCTTCAGGCTGTTTTCACGGGCCAGCAGTTCGATTTGCTTTTGCCGTTGCACCGCGTCAAACTGCTCTTGCAGCGCCGCAACCGACTTTTCGCGGTCTGTCTGGAACAGTTGTTCGCTGAGTTTTTGCTGCTCGCGGATGGTGGACACGGCTTCGCTGTACAAACCAAGCTGTTCGTACATGCGGCCCAACTCGCCCAGGATGTCCTCCTCGTCGGTCATGGCGCCCGCATCATGGGCACGCTTGAGTGCGGCCCGAACTTCGACCACGCCCTGCGCCACCTTGCCCTGGCCCATCAGCGCAAAACCAATGTTGCACTGCGCCGCGGTCGCACCCGCCTGGTCGCTGATCTCTTGGAATTTGACCAAGGCCTGGCGCGCCAGCGACTCGGCCTTGGGGTAGTTGTGGCTGCGCAAATAGCCGTCGCCCATGTTGCTGAGAATGGTGGCCTCCACGCTGACCAGGCCACTCTCGCGGCTGACCTTGAGCGCACGCTCATTGGCTTCGGCGTAGTCCTTGATGCGTCCCAGCACCGCAAACTCACCGCCCTGGTTCAGGTACAGCGTGGCCAGCATTTTCTTGGAGTCGAGCTCCTTGGCAAGCGCCAAGGCCTCGTCAATGACAGCCAGCGTTTTCTCATGGTTCTTCATGGCCGAATAGACCAGGCTCAGGCCGTTGAGCGAACGCAGGCGCGACTGTTTGGGATAGCGCGTTTGCTGGTCGGCGTACTGCAGGCTTTTCAGGTAACTATCCAGGGCAGGCTCAAATTTACCCATGGCCAACTGGGCACCACCCAAGGTACGGTAGTGTTGCCACAAAACCTCCGCATCGGCAGAACGAACGGCAAACGGACGGGCCGCATCGAGCTTGACGAGGGCGGTGGAGTTTTGCGCAGCCAGCACCATGACCGAGGCCTCAAAACCCATGGCCACGGCCAGGCCGGTGTCATCTGGCTTGGCCTGGGCCTTGGCCAATGCCAGCAGCTTGGCAATAGATACCTTGGCGGCGCCCACCACGGCGGAGTCCAGTTCCAGATCCACCCGTTTACTCAGGTATTCGCGCTGCACCGCATACGGTGTGCTACTGGGCATCTCCTCACCCAGCTTACGGATCTGGTCCAGGGCGGCTGCGTTGTCGCGCTGCGACAAAACGTAAATGGCATCGATCCGGTCCATGGTCTCTTGCCGGGCCGCAACGACACCGTGCCACCCCAGGAGCACAGCGAGAATGCAAACGACCAGTTTGAACGGTCTATCCATGCGCAATGGTATGCCCGATTTCGGGCCACCGGTGGCGAATGTAGGTCCATGACACCAGCCCCAGGCCCATCATCAGCAGCGACGACGCAGCCAATGCCACCGTGGAATGCATGACCAGGGGCGAGATCACCCCGGCCACAATGCCATTGGCCGTGGAGCCCACAAACATCTGCAGGCTGGACGCCATGCCGCGGCGCTCAGGGTGCAGATCCAGCACCAGCAGCGTAACCACCGGCACCATCAACGCCCAGCCAAACGAGAAGATGCCCAGGGGCAACAAGGCCCAGCTGACGTGCGCCTTGAACAACAGATTGGCCACCAGGTTGATCACCGCAATCACCAGCATGATGGAAAAGCCAATGCGGATCTGCCGCTTGGGTGCAATCTTGCCGGCCAGACGCCCGCTGACCATGGCCCCACCCATGATGCCGCCAATGGTCACCAGAAAGCACCAGAAGAATTGCTGTGGCTGCAACTGCAAGTGCTCGCCCAGGAAAACAGGCGCGCTGAGGATGTACAAGAACATGCCGTTGAACGGGATGCCGCTGGCCAGCGCCAGCAGAAAGAACCGGGCGTCCGAGCCCAGTTGCCAATAACCCGCCATCAGGTTCCTGGGATGGAAGTGCTGGCGCTGCGATACATGCAGTGTTTCGGGCAGCAAACGAAAGATGGCCAGCCACAGCACCACACCGATGCCGGTCAAGAACCAGAAAATGCCATGCCAGCTGACATGCACCAGCATCCAGCCACCCACCATGGGCGCGATCGCCGGGGCCACGCCAAAGAAGATGGTGACCTGGCTCATGACCTTTTGCGCCTGCGAGGGCGCAAACATGTCGCGTATCACCGCACGCGACACCACAATGCCGGCACCGGTGGACAGGCCTTGCATGGCGCGGAAGAAAATCAGATGGCCAATGTTTTGCGACAAGGCGCAACCGGCGGAGGCCACGGTAAAGGCCGTCAGCCCCCACAGCACCACCGGGCGGCGACCAAAGCTGTCAGAGATGGCGCCGTGGAACAGGCTCATGAAGGCAAAGCCAAACAGGTAGGCCGACAAGGTTTGCTGCATCTGCACCGGCGTGGCGTCCAGCGAGCGCGCAATGTCGGCAAAGGCCGGCAAATACGTGTCAATCGAGAACGGCCCCAACATGCCCAACAGAGCCAGCAGAACCGCAAAGGCCCACTGTGGAGCCAGCCAGAGTTTGTGTGCGTCAGGGTTCATGCGGCTATTGGAACATGCCTCTCTAATCCACCCTCAAGTCTGCAGATTGAACCGCGCAAACAAGCGGCTACCAAATAGATTCACCAGCAGGCCGGCCATCAACAAGGCACCACCCGCAAAATGCACGGGCTTGAGCACCTCGCCAAACACGATCCAACCCGTGGTCAGGCCCACCAGCGGCACCAGCAGCGAGAACGGCGCGATGCGATTGGCCGGATAGCGCGACAACAGCGCCGTCCACACACCATACCCAAACAGGGTAGCAGCCCAGGCCAGGTAGGCCACGGCACCAAAGGCGGTCCAACTGAAGTGCGTCAGCGCAGTGGCCATGGCTTGCGGACCTTCTATCCATGCGGACAACGCGAGCAGGGGTAGTGGTGGCACCAGGCTGGCCCAGACCACAAATGCTAGCTGGTTCATCGGGCTGTAACGTCCCACGGCGCGGGTCACGATATTGCCGCAGGCCCACATGGCCGCAGCGGCAATGGTCAGTAGAAAGCCCGCCAGTGGCATGGACAGGCCATGGGCACTGCCAATCAGCACCAGCCCACCGGCCGCCAGCACCAGGCCCGCCAGTTGGTTGGCATGCCAATGCTCCTTGAGCCAGAAGGCCGCAAACAGCATCGTGAAGAAGGCCTGCGACTGCAGTACCAGCGAGGCCAGGCCCGTGGGCATGCCCACATGGATGGCCGTGAACAACAGCGAGAACTGCCCCACCGAAATTGTCATGCCGTAGAGCACATACAGTCGAATCGGCACTTTGGGTGGACGCAGAAACAGCAGCGCCGGGAAGGCTGCCAACATGAAACGCAAGCCGCCCAGCATCAGCGGCGGCACATCGGCCACACCGACCTTGATCACCGCGAAATTGACGCCCCACACCAGGATAACGACGAGTATCAGTAGCAGGTCTTTGGGTCGCAGGGCAGCAGGGGTCATGCAGGTGGAATCAGGGTTGAGACATAGTCGTCGGGCACGGGGCGCTGACGGGCGCTTTTCTTGCGGGACTGCACGGTACCGATGCTGATGAAGCACAGGGCATGGTCAGCATCGACCAATCCGAACAGCGTGCGCAGGGCGGTCGACTTTACTGCCTTGCCACTGGTCAGTGCCGAGCCATAGCCCAAAGCCGTTGCCAACAACAGGATATTTTGCACCGCGCAGCCGGTGGAGACGATGCGTTCATACAGGTCTATGCCCGGATCGCCACAGTTGCCGTTGACCACCACCAGCATCAACAGCGGGCCGCGGTGGGCCTTTTCCTGGGCTTGCTCGACTTGGTCCGGTGTGGCGTCTGGATCGCGCTCCAACAGCGCGGCGCCAAAGGCATCGGCCAAGGCCGCGCGCGCATCGGTCGGCACGACGACAAAACGCCAGGGTCGCACCTGCCCATGGTCCGGCGCCGAAGCCGCCGCCGCCAGGATCTGCTGCAACTGCCCGGCGTCAGGACCGGGTGCGACCAGGCGCTTAGGCAGAATTGTTTCGCGCGCCTGCATTAGCGCTGAAACGGTGTTGGCCAGATCCTGGTCCGGCGTGAACGCGCCCGCTTGCGTAATGGATTCGCCCTGGTTCACCCACAGCTTCCCATGTGTCCGCACTGCGTACAGTAGTCGCAACCGTCCTTGCGGATCACCGCGTGGGCGCCACACTCACCGCATTTCTTGCCGGCCATCACGGGCAACGGTGCGGTGGCCAAGGCGCTTTCCTGCTGCGGCAGCAAGGTGTCCGATTCACTCTGCACATCGGTGGCGCGGCGGTTGTAGTCGCGGGTCAGCGCACTGTTGCGTTGGGCCTGGATGTTCTGGATGGCAAAGGCGACGGCGGCCACTTCGGAGTCATGCCACATCGGCACCTGCGTGCCGTCTTCCTTCTGGTGCGTGCCCAGACGCACCGGGCCACGGTCCCAGGCCACCTTGCGCATATCGCTCAAGGCCCGTTCCAAAAAGCCACCGCGCGCGGCCAGCGACAGCAGGCGCATGCTGGACGTGATCCATTGCTGCGACTCGCCACTCTGCCCCACCGGCATGAAGAATTCGATGGCGCGGTCCACGGTGCCCACACCATTGGGCGCAGGCACCGGCAGAAAGGACACCAGCAGGTACAGCGTTTTGTGGCCTTCCTGCGTCCAGTAGTCGATCTTCTCGGCCACTGCGGCGAGGGCACCCTTGGGACGGCGTTCGATCACGGTGCGCATGGGGTCGACCACCGGCGCGGGTGCGGCAGGGGCCACAGGCGTTGCCGCGGTCTCGGTCGGGGTCACATGCAACACCGAGCCCAAAATGGCATTCGGCCTATACGTGGCCAGGCCCTTGAGGCGGGCGTTCCAGGCCTGCTGGTACAAGTTCTTGAAGTCGTCGTAGGGGTAGTCGGCCGGCACATTGACCGTCTTGGAGATGGCGGTGTCGACGAACGGCTGCACGGCTTCCATCATCGCGATGTGGTCGGTGGCCGACATTTCCAGCGCGGACACGAAGTAGTCCGGCAGCTTGTTCACATCGCCACCCAGTTCGTGGTACAGGCGCCAGGCGTGGTCTTCGACCGAATACTCGGTGTAAGTGCCATCACCCTCGCGCTTCTTGCGCTTGTACATCCACGAGAACGGTGGCTCGATGCCGTTGGAAGCGTTGTCGGCAAAGGCCAGGCTGACCGTGCCCGTGGGTGCGATCGACAGCAGGTGGCTGTTGCGGATGCCGTGCTTGCGGATGGAATCCTGCAACGCAGCGGGCAGGCGGCTGGCAAAGGTGCCGGCGCCCAGATAGCCATCAGCGTCAAACTTGGGAAAGACCCCTTTCTCTTGTGCCAAGGCCACCGAGGCGGTGTAGGCCGCATCGCGCATGCTGGTGGCAATGCGGGTCGCCATCGCACGGCCCTCGGCCTTGTCGTAGCGCAGGCATAGCATGGCCAGCGCATTGCCCATGCCGGTAAAGCCCACACCAATGCGGCGCTTGGCCGCCGATTCATCGCGCTGCTGTTGCAAAGGCCAAAAGGTCACGTCCAGCACATTGTCCAAAGCCCGAACCTGGATCGCCACCGATTTTTCGAAGGCTTCGAAGTCAAAGGCCGGCACGCCGTCAAAACCAAACGGGTGGCGGATGAAGCGCGTCAAGATGATGGGGCCGAGGTCGCAGCAGCCATAGGACGGAAGTGGCTGCTCGCCGCAGTTGTGCACATACAGGCCATTGGCATCAAAGGCGTGCGCGTCGGCCACCGTGACGTCATACACGTCCTCGCTGCCATCTTCGGTCAGAGATTCCACGGTGGCGGTAAAGCGCTCTGTATTCAGGGCACGGCGGTAATTTGCCAAAGACTGCTCCAAACGCTCGGCCTTGTGCGTATCGGCAAAGCCAATGCGGTCCGCATACACCTGCAAGCAGCTGCCGCTGATGATCAATTCGTGCTGCGCGTCGGTTGCATATGCCTTCATGCCGCCTTTTCCGTCGGGCATGGGCTTGGCCTGTGCCGGGCGGCGATTGGGGTACACGGTCGCCGCAATACCCAGGCGCAACAACATGCGCTGCACCGACTGCAGCAGGTTCAGATCGCTCTGCGCCAGGCGCACGCTGACACCCTTGTCCTGCGCGCCTTGCACGGAACCGTCCGCATCAAACAGACCACGTAACAATCCCACCGAAAAGTCGGACGAGGTCTTCTCCATGGCCGGCGTGATGGACTTGTGGCCCGGACGCATGCCAAAGCCATGGGCCAGATGCCACACGGCACCCGACACCATGCGCGCCTCGCCACGGCCTGCTATGGGCCGCTGAAAGCCACGAAAGTCGGCGCGGTGCGACAGGGTCGACGCAGCTGCTTCTGCCGCGGCAACAATGCCTGCCGCGCCCGTGCTGGCATAGGCCACAGTGCCGTTGGCCACCTGCTTGAGTTCTGGTGCCCAGACGGAGATAACCGCCTTGTCGCTCTTCAGCGTACCGTCACCGACCAGCAGGCCCAGCAGATAACCTTGTTCTTGCGTTCCCACACCGTCCCAGCCACCCAAGGCGCGGTGGTCGTGCAGCATGATTTCATCGCCGGGGCGCAACTGCGCGGCGGGCACCCACTCGGCCTCCAGTACGTAACGGGTCTTGCGTGCCACGCGGCGCACACGGTGGTCCGCCGTCAGACGCAAGGCGTGGCCTTCACGGGTACGCAGGGCCAGCACGGGCTTGTGGCCGGTCTTGAAAAACCCGTCGCTCTCGACACGGTAGGCTTTGCCATCCACCACGGCAGAGAAGTCCTTGCCAATCAAGTCTGCCACCTGTGCGGGGCCATCCGTGGTCGACACCCAGGTATCGGCTGTGACGCAGGGGTTGGTCGCAGCAATGGTCTCGCAATAGCGCAGGTTGTTGTCGGTGTTGATGTGGTCCAGAAACAAAATGCCGGGCTCAGCAAAGTCGTAGGTGGAGCGCATCACGGTGTCCCAAAGCTCGCGCGCCTTCAAGGTCTGGTAGACCCATTTGCCGTCGGCGCGTTGGAAAGCACCCTTCTCCAGCAGGCCTGTTCCGGGCTTGGCCGTATGCACCAACTCCCAGGGTTGGTCGGCGATCAGTGCCTCCATGAAGGTATCGGTCATGCCCACCGACACATTGAAGTTGTTCCAGCGCCCCGGTGTACGTTTGGCGGTGATGAACTCCATCACATCCGGATGGTCGACGCGGAGCACGCCCATTTGCGCACCGCGGCGCGCGCCCGCACTCTCCACCGTGGAGCAAGACTGGTCAAACACGTTGATGTAGCTGCACGGGCCCGACGCCATGGAGGCCGTGCCCTTGACGGCCGCGCCACGCGGGCGAATGCGCGAGAAGTCGTAACCCACACCACCGCCGCGGCGCATGGTCTCGGCGGCCTCACGCAGGGCTTCGTAAATGCCGGGGTAACCGTCGGCATCCATGCCCTGGATGCAGTCCCCCACCGGCTGCACAAAGCAGTTGATCAGCGTGGCCTGGATGTCGGTGCCGGCGGCGCTCATGATGCGGCCCGCGCCAATGGCGCCGGCGTACAGGTTTTCCAGGAAGATGGCCTCGTATTTGGGGCGGTCTTCTTCCTTTTCGACGGAGGCTAGCGCCCGCGCCACGCGGGCGAACAGGTCTTCTATGCCGGTCTCGCCGGGCTTGAGGTATTTTTCGGCCAGCACATCGTGGCTGATGGGTTGGATCACGATGGGAGTCATTTGTGGGCTGATGGGGTCGCGTTTCATGTCGGGGTCTCCTCTGGAAAATGTTGCGGCTTCACGGTCTCTGGCTGGCCTGCGTCGAACGCCACTGCGCCATGCGGTTTTGCGGTAGTCATGCTGGTTGCGCCAATCAGAAGGGCTTCATCGTGCGGGGCATGCAGGTGCCGGGGCTAGCGACTGGAACGGGCGAGATACCGCTGGCGGATGCTAGCGAAGTGGGCGGAAGTTTCTTTGTTGTGCATCAATGATGCGGGTTTCACGTGGCCGCCATCGTAGCAACAGATTGAACCCCTGGCGCAGTGAAACCGAAAGAAAAACAGGGCCCACGCCCACCCGGCGACACGGCAAAAATTCCACATGCCAAAAAAGGTTGTGACCCCCCGGATTGATTGCCGCAGTAGCTATGTCTTTGGTAGCGTTGCCCCACCGGTCCCAGGGAAACGGCTTCAAAAATATTTATTTCCCGAGTCCGCGAATAGACCTTGCACGCTCAGGCCGAATCCGCTAGGCCAACCGATTCAGAGTGCAAGCGGAACACGCCGACGGCCTGCACCAGATCCACCGCCCGGTTCTTGAGGCTGCTCGCAGCCGCGGCAATTTCTTCGACCAATGCGGCGTTCTGCTGCGTCACCTCATCCATTTGCTTGACTGCGGCTCCGACTTGCGCGGCCCCGGCCGCCTGTTCGCTGCTGGCGGCGCTGATCTCGCCCACGATGTTGGTGACGCGCTGGATACTGGCAACAACTTCGTTCATGGTGACGCCAGCCTGGCCGACCAGCGACGTCCCCTGTTCAACGCGCTCAACACTGGCGCTGATCAAGGCCTTGATCTCCTTGGCGGCCTCCGCACTGCGGCTGGCCAGGGAACGTACCTCCCCCGCCACCACCGCGAAACCACGGCCCTGCTCGCCGGCGCGCGCGGCCTCCACTGCCGCATTAAGGGCCAAGATGTTGGTTTGGAAGGCGATGCCGTCGATCACCTGGATGATGTCGGATATCTTGTGCGAAGCGTCGTTGATGCCCTTCATGGTGTCCACGACCTGGGCCACCACATGCCCGCCCTTGACCGCGATGGTGGACGCGCTCATGGCCAGTTGGTTGGCGGTGCGGGCGCTGTCGGCGTTCTGGCGCACCGTACCGCTGAGCTGCTCCATGCTGGCGGCCGTTTGCTGCAGCGCGCTGGCCTGGCTCTCCGTGCGCGTCGACATGTCGTTATTACCCTGGGCGATTTCGGCGCTGGCGTTGGCCACGCCTTCCGAACCCTGCCGTACCATGGTGACCACGCCCGACAGGCTATTCTGCATGGCGGCCAGGGCGCGGAGCAACTGCCCCATTTCATCGCCACCATGGGGCTCAATCTTCTGGCTCAGATCTCCGGCCGCCACACCGCGGGCCAACTCCAGCGCCCGGTGCACCGATGCCGTCGTCGTGCCGGTGATGGCCACCATGATCCAGGCCGTCAGCAGCGTCAACGCGAGCACAACGGCGCTACCCAGCACCAAGCGGCGCTGCGCCGCAGCCACCGCTGCACCCAGTTGGCTGCGCAGCGCGTCAAAGGCCACGTCCACCAAGCTGAATTGCACATCGATGGATCGGGTCATGGCGGCGAAATAGTCGGCCGACGGAAAGTCCAGCGACTGGGCGCGCAGAATTTTTTCCTCCATCAGCCCCAGCCCCTCGTCGGTGGCCCGCTGCGCCTTGGCCATGGCCTCGCCGACGGTAGCCTGTAACGCTGGATTGGCGGCGGACGCCAGTGCCACGGACTTGCGTGCCGCCGCCATGCTGTTGCGGATATTGGCGCCCAGCAACTCGATACGCACCTTGTCCTCGGGCGCGGCGCTGCCGCGCACCAGCAGCGTTGCCCCACGCGCGCGCATTTGGCCCAGTCCTTCGGTGACGCGCGGCATATGCTGCAACACGGCCATTTGCAGGTAGTTGCCCGCAGCATTGGGGTCCAAGGCGATGCCCGACGCATTGACGATGTCTTCTACCAGGGTCATCTCGTCGGCAATCAACGCGGTGTGGCGCGCAAAACTCTCCGGCCCGTCAATGGACTTGGCCGCCACGGCGTCCGACACGGCTTTCCAGGCGCTGCTGATGGCAGCAGCACGTGCACTGAGTTGCGCATCGCCCAGTTCAGCCACCGCGGTCTGCATGTGGGTGATCGCCTGGCTGACCTCCGTCGCCTTATCTTGGCGCGCGTGGGCCTGGGCCCCATTGCCCGCCAGTACCACCGCCGACATGCCCCTGTGTTGCTGCGAAAGTTGCGTCAGCCGCATGGTGAGTTGAATCGGACCCAGGCCACGGACCTCTTGCTGGGCCACTGAAATGCTGGCCAGGTTATCCCGCACAAAGATGCCGGTGGGCACCGCCATCATCAGTGCCGCCAATAGCGCTATGAGAAGAAACTTGTGAGCAAACGGCAAGTTGCGAATGAATGAACCCATGACAGCTCCCTCGTTGAGAAACAGCGGCCTTACCAAGGGATGCAAGCATCGCCCCGGCGCCGCTGTGTTTCAAAATAAGAAAAATCCTGCTCCCGCCGAGGAGAGACCAGGTCAATCACGCTCCAACTCCGTCGCCTCAGTTTAGCCACGCCACTGTAAAAGTCCAGATGTTGACCAGGCAATCCACTTTTATTGATCGGGGACATTGAACTTCTGCATTAGCACTCCATCATAGAGAGTGCTAATATTGCCAACAAGACACAAGGAGTTCTGGCATGTCATACGAAATTGGACATTCATCTGCAGCGGTAGCACTGGCCAACCCATGGTCGGTTGTGCCGTCGCTGGGTAACTTGGACGCCTATATTTCGGCCGCCAACCGCCTGCCCATGCTGACGTTGGAAGAAGAGCAGGAATTCTCGCGCAAGTTCAAAAATGATAACGACCTTGAAGCAGCCGGTAAGTTAGTGCTCTCTCACTTGCGCTTGGTGGTTTCGGTGTCACGCCAATACCTGGGCTACGGCCTGCCACACGGCGACCTGATCCAGGAAGGCAATGTGGGCCTGATGAAGGCGGTCAAGCGCTTTGACCCGGACCAGGGCGTGCGCCTGGTGAGCTACGCGCTGCATTGGATCAAGGCCGAAATCCACGAATACATCCTGAAAAACTGGCGCATGGTCAAGGTGGCCACGACCAAGGCCCAGCGCAAGCTGTTCTTCAACCTGCGCTCCATGAAGCAGCGCTATAAGAGCGATGACGCCGCCGCCGATCTGGGCACCCACCGCGACACGCTGAACGCCGACCAGATCGATGCCATGGCGCGCGAACTCAAGGTTAAGCCGGAAGAAGTGATCGAGATGGAAACCCGCATGTCGGGGGGTGATGTGTTGCTGGACCCGAGCCCGTCCGACGACGGCGAAGACGCCTTTGGCCCCATCGCCTACCTGACCGACACCAGCCACG
>Ga0207976_100477_pt1 | contig 15227 bp, 8 predicted proteins | sample LakWasMe94_HOW11_2_FD_183916 | JGI IMG/M metagenome (GOLD analysis project Ga0207976, IMG submission 183916) | Freshwater sediment methanotrophic microbial communities from Lake Washington under simulated oxygen tension - Sediment Metagenome... | ecosystem: Environmental > Aquatic > Freshwater >... | reverse complement strand
CGGGTCTTGAAAGATGGAGCACCGGTGTTTGACGGGAACATAGTGACCACGCGTATCTACTGGGGGCAGACGTTCGATTACCAGGGGCGGCGAATCAACACGGCGGTGCGTTTGATCAAGACATTGGAATTGTCGCCTGGGAAATATTCGGTCGAGATCGGCACTCTTGGGGAAGTACAGGAATTTCGCAGTATCGAGAGCTACGTAGAGTTCAGTTATTACAATCCCAAGCATTGAGGCCGCAGGTGATCAACGACTTCCTGAGCCCGTTGCAACAGCATGTGGATGAGAGTTTGCGGGAGCGTTGAGTGTTGCCGGGAAGGGGGGCTGGAGCGTTTTTTTTGTGGAAAGAACCTGGCTCCAAGGGATAAATTTACTGGTTTTATTGATGTTGGAGAATTTATGAACGTCAGAATGGGTGTTCTGAGAGTTGCTCGTTGGTTGAAGTTTATGTTGGCGGTTGTGGGTGCCCTGGCGCTTCTGAAGTATGGCGCTATCAAGTTGTTATCTCTTAGCCCCGACCCCGATGATGATGTGACAACGACGGTTTATCTTTCTCCGGATGGAAAGTACACCGCTGCTCATGTCATGCGTGCAGGGGGCGGTGCGATAGCCCCGTTTTGTTCAGATACTGTTTTTGTTTTTAACAGCCTGCAAACTATTGATGAAGTTATTGTTCATCCTGAATATCAGGTTTATTCAGCCGAGTGTGATGTTTTCTTCGATCACGAGGCCTCGCCGAAAGTGAGGTGGGATTCAGACAGTGATCTTCAGGTCGACTTTGCAATTGGCGCGACCCGTATTGTGAGCCGAGACGTCAGTCTGCGCGCCTCGGATGCATCCGGAAAGATACAGGTCAGGTTTTCTGCTTATCGCTAGAAAAGGAATTTTCAAGTTTCCTCTTGAGTGTGCAAGAGGATTTTCAAAGTAAGGAAAGTAAGTGGCTAAATTGACAATTATGCAGGGGCAATTTGGTAAGGACAATTTTCTTGTACAAACCAAAGATGGAAAACTCGTTGAAGCGAAATGGCTGAATGACGGGGCGGGTAGCTATATTATGGACCCTCAGACCGATCAGCCGTTCATGGTGCCGGCCGATTATGATATGCAAGCCTCAATCGAGCAGTTCAAAAAGGTCAGGGCGGAGTATGATGCGTCAACTTTCAGTACGCGTGCCAGCCTCTACAACGATATTTATTACGCTTTCAGACAAAGTGGCGTTGGGGATCTTCAACGTACTTATAACGGTGCTTCGCACGCGACGGGTGCCGACTTTGTTCCCAGCTTCACAAATGCCGCGTCTTTCAACTTCGGTTTGATTGCAACCGTGTTGGGTTTGTACGAAACGGAAGTCATTGGTGGCGGTGGTCTTTATAATTTATACAAGTCTTTCCGAGCTGGTGGTGAAAAGATCAAGACCGAAGGCGAGTGGTGGAACAACGAGCCGAATGTCATTTCAATAAAAACCGGGATGTCGATTATTCATCCTGATCGTGACGGGCAACCGCTCATCGATCAGGGCGGGCCAGCGTGGACCCCGCCAATGAGCCTGTTGAATATTGAAATCAACCCAGATCCTCAGGCGAGCCGCCAGGTACAGCTAGAGAACCAGCGAACACTGGATGTCGCCAATGGCTACGTCTACAACGCCGCGACGCACAACATCTTCGCCCTCGGCGGGATTCTCAACAAAACCGACTTCACCTCCACACAAATGGCCAGTCTGGCCTCGGGCGGTATTCGGCCGGGTGAGATGCAACTCGACCCCAACGCTCGTCCCAACACCTACCTGTCGCAGTTCTACCCGACCCCGGACGCGATGAAGCCGGATTTCAGCCTGCGCAGCGCGGTGACCCTGAACGGTCTGTCGGCGATGTCGACGTTCAACACCTACGTTGACCCGTTGCTGCTGGACCTGACCGGCAACGGCGTGCATATGACCGACATCCGTGACGGTGTGCTGTTCGACACCGACCACAGTGGCACGCTCAAGCGCAGCGGCTGGGCCGATCGCAGCACCGGCATGCTGGTGATCGACGATGGCAGCGGCCAGATCAAGGACGTCAGCCAGATGTTCTCCGAGTACTACGGCGGCAAGGCCGGGGTGAACGGCGCGGCGGGCGAGACGAAATTCAAGGACGGTTTCGCGGCACTGGCCAGCGAGGACACGAACAAGGATGGTGTGATCGACCTGCGCGATCCGATCTGGAGCAAGCTGCGGGTCTGGGTCGACGGCACCCATGACGCGAAAGTCGATGCCGGCGAGCTCAAGACCCTGGCCGAACTGGGCATCACCCAGATCAACGTGCGGGCGGCGGCATCCGCTCAAGCCGAAGTGCGTGACGGCAACCGGGTGCTCGCCACCGGTTCGTTCACCATCAATGGCAAGAGCCAGGAAGCGCTGGCGGTGGATTTCCTCGGTGACCCGGTCAGCAACACCCTGACCAGCCAGGGCACCGGCACGCGGGTGACGTCGACCACCAGCGGCAGCAACAGCCGGACCACCAGCGCCTACGCCAGCCAGAGCACCGTCGGGGAAACCCTGGATGCGGCCAAGCTGGGGGTGAACAACCTGTATGGCGGCAGCGGCGACGACACCCTGATCGCGGCGCCGAGCGGCAGCTGGCTGGTCGGCGGTGCTGGCAGCAATGCCTACATCGGCGGTCAGGGGGATGACGTGTTTGTCATCAGCGCTTCGGACGATACAAGAAACATTCGTGGTAATGGTGGCCGTGACACAGCCATTATCGTCGGCACTAAAGACGTGTTCCTGAACATGGCCAACGCCGGGCTTACCATCGCCGAAGGCGGTGATGGCAACGACGTCATCATGAGCGGCGGCAGCGGCAGCGCCTTTATCAAGGGCGGCTCCGGCAATTCGACCCTGGTGGGCGGGGCGGGCAGCGACGTGCTGGTCGGTGGCAGCGGCCACAACACCATCATCGGCGGCAGCGGCAAGGCGGTGATCTACGCCGGGCCCCAGGGCGACGTGATTTACGCCGCCGAAGGCGGCAGCATCATTCACGCCGGTGGCGGCGCCGACCGGATTTTCGGCGGCGCGGGCAATGACGTGATCGAAGTCGGTCATGGCAACGCGACCATCGACGGCGACGGCGGGATCAACCTGGTGACGCTGCATGGCAACCATGGCGATTACCGCATCACCCGCATCGCCAGCGGCTATGAAGTGGCCGACAAGGTGGCTGGGCGCGACGGCACGGTGACCCTGAAAAATATCCAGAAGCTGAATTTCTCGGATATCTCGGCGGTCGATCTGCAGACCCCCAACGCCATGCCGGTGGCCGACGTGCTGACCCTCGACAAGGACGGCAAGGCCTTCAACCGGACCCAGGCCCATGTGATTTCCGCACAGAGCCTGCTGGCCAACGATCAACACCTCAACAGCCAGGGCGCGCTGCGCATCGCCAATGTCGGCGACGCGGTCGGCGGCACCGTCAGCCTCACGGCCCAGGGTGACGTGCTCTTTACCCCGGATGCGCGCTACACCGGCCTGCTCAGCTTCAAGTACGGCGTGGTCGATGCCGCCGGCAACCTGTCGGCCTCGGTGGTCGACCTGAGCAGCGGGCAGACCGCGCCGATGCGCGCCGGGGTGACCTTGCTGACCCCGGAAGTGCCGCTGGACCCATTGGCGGCCCAGGAGTGGTACCTGAGCGACACCAACGTGCTGCCGGTCTGGCAGGACTACACCGGCAAGGGCGTACGCATCGGTCAGTTCGAGCCGGGCGGCCAGTTCGCCACCGCGCCCGAGATCTTCGACATCGCCCACCCGGACCTGGCCGCCAACGTCGATAAGGCCTGGCTGCAGACCCAACAGAGCAACGGCAGCTTGCCGGGCCTGGTGTCCAACCACGCTACCATGGTGGCGGGGGTGATGGTCGCCGCCAAGAATGGCTCGGGCGGGGTAGGGGTGGCCTACGGCGCGACGCTGGGCGGCTACTACCTGGCCAACAGCGGCGCCGACCTGGCCGGGCTGGGGCACATGGTCAGCTTCGACATCGCCAACAACAGCTGGGGCTTCACCAACGATTTCGCCCTCAGCAGTTTCCAGGACGGCTTCGTCAACACCGCCACGGCGCTGAGCATGAATGCCCAGTACGCCGCGAGTAACGGTCGCGGTGGCCTGGGTACGATCATTGTCGCGGCCGGCGGCAACAGCCGCGCAACCGGCGGCAATGCCCAGGGCTCCTTGACCAACAACAACCGCTTCTCAGTGGAAGTCGGCGCGATCAATGCCCAGGGCGACTTGTCGACCCTGCAGATCGGTTCGTCGCCGTTCTCCAACCCGGGCGCCAGCCTGCTGGTGTCGGCGCCGGGCAGCAACGTGGTGTCCACCAGCCATATGTTGGAAACCGACCGTGGCTCGACCTTCGGCAACGACTACACCAGCATGCAGGGCACCAGCTTCGCCGCGCCGATCGTCTCCGGCATCGTGGCGCTGATGCTCGAGGCCAACCCGAACCTGGGCTATCGCGACGTGCAGCAGATCCTCGCGTTGTCCGCGCGCAAGATCAACGACCCATCCACCCAGTGGAGCGACAACGCCGCCCACGGCTGGAACGGCGGCGGCATGCACACCAGCAACGACTACGGCTTCGGCGAAGTCGACGCGCGGGCCGCGGTGCGCCTGGCCGAAGCCTGGATGACCCAGAGCACCGGCGCCAACGAGTATGTCTACAGCGCCTCCAGCAGTGCCCTGGGCAAGAGCCTGGCGGCGGGGGGCACGCTGACTTCGTCCATCGCCATGAATGCCGGCCTCAATGTGGAACACGTCGAGATCGATTTCGACGCCCAGGTGGGCCGTCTTGGCGACCTGACGCTCAAGCTGATCTCGCCCGACGGCACCCAGAGCATCCTGCTCAACCGCCAGGGCAAGGTGCCGGACGGCATGCCCGGCGCGAGTGCCAGCGATGTCGGCAGCACGCAGTCGGGAGCGTTCAAATACACTTTCATGACCACCCATGACTTCGGCGAGCGCTCGGCGGGCAACTGGACCTTGCAGGTGAGCGATGCGGCTTCCGGCCAGCCGGTCACGCTCAATGCCTGGTCGCTGCGTTTGTACGGCAGCAAGAGCACCCCGGACGACACCTACTTCTACACCGACGAATACCTCAAGTCGGTGGTCGGGCATGCCAACCGCGCGGTCCTGGACGATGCGGTCAATGGTGTCGCGGGCGGGCGCAATACCCTCAACGCGGCAGCCGTTTCCGGGGACACCTCGGTCAACCTGTTGACCGGTGTCGCCAGCATCGGCGGCGCGGCGTTGACGGTGAAAAATCCGGCGAGCATCCAGAACATCGTCACCGGCGACGGCAACGATGTGCTGGTCGCCGGCAAGGCCGATGCCTTGCTCGACGGCGGGCGTGGCAACAACAGCCTGACCGGTGGCGCGGGCAAGGACTTCTTTGTGGTCCATCGCCGTGAAGGTGGCAGCGATGTCATCAGCAACTTCGAGGCCGCCCGTGGCGAGATCATCGACCTGGTGGGTTTTGCCGGGAAGAAGTTCAGCGACCTGGTGCTCAGCCAGCAAGGCGCGGACGTCAAGATCGACCTGGCCAAGGGCCAGAGCATCGTCCTGAAGAACCAGCTGCTGGCCGGGATCGGCGCGGCGAACTTCAAGTTCCAGGACACCTTTGTCGCCCCGACGGCCTACGTCAACAGCGACGCCTCGGCGGTCCAGCCGCAGGAAGGCCTGGGCACCGTGCTGCTCAACGGCGGCGGCAAGGGCGTGATGTACAGCAGCGATGCCCAGGGCAAGATGGTCGCTTCGTTGAGCGGCACTATCTACAGCCATGACAGCGCGACCTCGGATGTGTTCGTGGTGGCGGCCCAGTCGGGCGTCAAGGACTACAACAACGCCTTGCGCGGCTTCCGCCACGGGATCGACAAGATCGACCTGCGCCAGACCGGAGTGACCGATTTCAGCCAACTGACCATCGAGCACAAGAATCGCGCCACCCTCAACGGCCTGACGCAGATTCATGGGGTGTACGTGACACGTAACGGCGCCCAGGGCGCTGCCTCGAACGTCAACCTGGTGTACCTGGATGCGCTGGATGTGGCCCAGGTCAGTGCCTCGGACTTCATCTTCGCCGAGCATGCGCCGCAGGTGGTGCCGACCGTTGGCCCGGTGCCTGCGGTGAGTGAGCAGCCGACGGTGACCGTGCCGGGTACGCTGACGCCGATTGTCGAGCGTCCTGGCGTGGACAAGCCATCAGTGGTCGACCCGGTGTTGCGACCTACGGTTACGATCCCGGACATCACCCTGCCGGAACACAAGACGATCGATCAGATCCTCGCCGAACGCGGTGTCGACCTGAACCCTAAGGTGCCGGAGCACAAGACCGTCGACCAGATCCTGGCCGAGCGTGGTGGCAACCAGGGACCGACGACGGTTCCCGAGCGCAAGACCCTCGAGCAGATTCTCGCCGAGCGCGGCATAGGTTCGCTGGAGCCGTCGAAGGTGCCGGATATCGGCCCGGTCGGGCGTGATCAAGTGGGACGTACCCCGGTGGACGTACCGAGCCCAAGGCCGATCGTGATTCCCGATATCCCGGTGGTCGATATCGCGCACCGCGACCTGGATATTCCGAGTCGCCCGCGGGTCACTGTGCCGGATATCCCGGTAGCGTCGGACCCACGGCTGAAGTTCGACGATCCGCTGCCAGCGGTGACCGACACCGATGATTTCTCGTTCGCGTCGATCCGCGACAGAATCCGTACGCGTCCGACACCGACCACCGTGGAGCCGGTGACGAGCTCGTCGCGCGACCCACTCACGCTGAGCCCGTTGCCGACGGTCGATCCCGCGCCCGTGGCCAGCGATCCCAACACCATGACGGTCAAGGGCTTCTTCGCCAATGTCACCCTGGGGGACGAGAGCAAGACCATCAACGTCGAAGCTACGGGCGCCAAGCTGGTGGCCGGCAACGGTGACAACAAGGTCAACGTGACGGGCCGCCGGGCCGAGATCACCCTGGGCAATGGCAACAACGTGATTGCCGGCGACATCAACAAGCTCACGGTCGGCCATGGCAACAACAGCATCACCGACAGCGGCTCCTTCAGCGCGGTGAAACTGGGCGATGGCAACAACAAGGTGGTGGTCAGCGGCAGCATGCCGACCGTGGAAGTCGGGCACGGGGTCAACGACCTCGAGTTCAGCGGCAGCATGGGCCAGCTGGTGTTCGGCCAGGACATCAGCCCCGAGCGCCTGTGGTTCCAGCACGAAGGGCCGGACCTGCAGATCTCGGTGATCGGCAGCCAGCAGGAAGTCACGCTACACAACTGGTACGCCGCAACCCCCGAGCGTCCACGGGACATCATGACCGGCGACCGTCACCGGTTGCTGGGCAACGATGTGGAAAACCTGGTTCAGGCCATGGCGGCGTTCGCGCCGGCAGCACCGGCCACCATGACCTTCGGCGCTGCCGAGCAACAGGCCTTGCAGCCTGTGCTGGCGGCCAATTGGACATGACCGCGCAAGCTTGATCCGGTAACAGGGCCCGCGATGCTTGTCGCGGGCTTTTGCCGCTCTCGTTCGGGAGCGGTCACCTGCAGTGCTCTGGCGGGCAGGTAAACAGCCATTAATCCCCAGATACAAACAGGCGCCGCTTTCAGGTTGCACAGCAAAGAACGCGACGTTGACCCTTCGCCCGTCGCTGCAAAATCAGCGACCGGGTTTGGCAGCCCGATGTTGTCACTGGGCGCAAGGCGCCACCTTCAGCGAGGCGCTTTTTTCGGCCTGTGCTTTTCTATGGTGGCCGTGCGTAGGGCGCATTCGTGCGCGCCGGGTTCCTAGTGCACCGGTCTACCAACCTGCGTACGGCCGCCACCCTTTCGTTTGGTAGCGATGGTGACGGCTCCTGAAGGATGCACTGGGAGTCAATTTCATGAAGAAAATCGTTCCTGACCCACCTGTCATGGCAGACAGCTTCTCTAGCGCCAAGATGGACTCTGCCAAATTCGAAAGCGCAGCCCACAAAGCCATCAACCACTACCTGTTTCCTACCGCAAATGATGCCCCCGTTCCTCGTCATCGCCCGGGAACGCTGTTCCGTGTAGATCCCAACCTCAGCACCGAAGAAGCACTGAGCAACGCCTGCGAAATCCTTGAGTCCGCAGCAAGTGCCACATACCAATCTACCGAAGACATGCCTGCGACCAGCCGCAAGGTGGTATTGGCAGGCGTGCGCTTGATCGAGATGGCGCAGGTGTTGGTGGAGGCGGTGTTGGATAGGGAGGAGGGGAGAAGTTGTAGGTAGCCATAAAAGAGCCCCGCGGATGCGGGGCTCTTTTATATAGGGGCTGGAGAGTTCAAGTAACAGCTTCTTTGCAGATTGCCATATATCTAGAAGTTTAAGGTTATCTGGTTTCGGCCAAAAGCACAGGCCGGGGATGTCCACCGGAGCGGGGGTAGTCCACTTCTGTCCCCTAACACTTAGATGACATCTGTAGATTCAGGGGAGGCGGGAGCCTCCGGCGCTTCAGGAACATCAGCAATGAAGCCTCGTTCTCGCCACCGGGCAACAACAAAGGTTTCGAATGGAAGATCGCCCTCCATCTCTAGGTCGTCGGCATGATCAGTCACGATGATTTGAGGTGTGATGCCTGTGTCCTTGGCGGTTTGCAAACAGAACTGGTGGAACTGGTTAAACATGTTGGTGACAGAGGCCATGTCGTCATCCACGGAGGTTTTCCTGTCGACGATCGCAGCCAGGGCATTAGCATCAAATGCCCTGCTGTGGTCAATTGTTGCAGGAAAGTAAACTTGCGTTGGCTGATCCAGAAACAGGATTGGCGGTATTTTGCACATTTCATGGTTAGCCGCGAAGGCAGAATGAAGTGCTAGAAACAACGTCAGGTGGGAATATAGCCAGTTGGCCCCACTGCCCATGGATCGTAGATAGACGTTTCCTATTTCCGGGCTCTCGTGCCACAGATCAAATGATGCGAGATCAAACCTCAACTTGATCGGGCAGTAGGCTTTTTCAAACCCGAATTTTTCTCCAATCCTCTCCATTTCGTTGTTGATATAGCCGCTGAGTTCGTCGAGCTTTTCACCAACCTTGTAGGCCTCAAGCAACGGCTTTAGCACCTTAAGCCTGTCTGTAATAATTTTACGAGTACCTTCGTATTCTGACGGAGGATTTTTGATGTATTCCTCCATCTTTAGTTCAAGCTTGACCTTCACCTTTAGCGCCAGTTCGTCGAGCGTCTTCTTGTTTTCCAGATCTCCCAACTGAAGATCCAGCGTGTTGATTTTTTCCTGAATACCAGACAACTTTTCTTTGACCGTCGAAATTTCCTTCAGAATTTTTTTCTCTTCTTCACGGAAACTTTCCCGAGCGTATGCGGACATACGCAGTTCGTCGTTCAGCCAGTCAATCGCCGCGGAAAGGCGATTAACCTCTTGTACGGTTTGATCGCTATGAGAATCGCACAGCGGGCATACTGTCTCCCCTACCTCTGCGAAGTCAGGTGTTACGACCGAGTCGGCAGTCTGTTTGAATTTTTCAGTGAAGCCGATTGAAGATTGTACGGCATGAAGCTTGTTTTGCAGGGTGCGCCGTTCGACCGTTGCTAATGACCTTGCCTCTTCAAGTGCACGCTTTTGCACGCCGAAACTGTCCACTTGACTATCGATGCGAACCGCTACCATGCGAATTTCTTGTAGAGCTTTTTGTGGAGTATTTCCGATTTTTTCTGCACTGAGTGCGACCAAATCGGTGCCACTAGTTGCCTTGTATTCGACCAGAAGGTCAGAGATCTCACTGATGAAACTGTCTTTTTGTTGCTTTTTTTTGGGGATCAGCAGATCAATTTTTTTTAGTTGCGATTGCAACTCATTGTGCTCTTGGCTGATCCAAAAATACTCCTGATCCACGATCCCCATGAAGATCTTGAAGTGATCAATGACTTGCTCTCGCTTTTCCTTTTCATCAAATCGATAAAATAAAGCATGTTTGTTTGCGACAAGATTTTGATGCTGGAGCATAAAGGACGCAAAGCTTCGCACGGACGGTGTGGAGCTTTTCTTTACACCATATTCCCTTGGGGTAGCATCCTCATCGATGTCCGCCAAGGTCACTGCAAAATGACGTCCAAGCTCCTTTTTGAAGTCACGTATAGGGAAATAATGAGTGCTGTCAAAAAAAAATTTATCCCCCACCATCAGGCCCAAGATATGCTCTTGAGCTTCCCCATAGATAGTCTTGAGAAATGCACTCGTTGATTTCCGCTCCCGGGCCAGAACCAGTCGATATGTCGAAAACTGTAAAACGGTGAAAAATACCTTGGTGCGGGTCGTAATTTCTCCAATCGGTATAGTGTCGTTGCCACTTCCCATACAGAAATCAAAAATTTCCATAATTGCGCTCTTACCCGTCGATGACTTTCCGGTAATTACGTTCAGCCCTTCATGGAACGTGACGTGGTGGATATGGTTCTGATGATCAATGACGCCGATAAACTTAATATGGCATTTCATAGCTGCGTGATTCCTAACAGCTGATAAATAGATGGCGCTTCAGCATGCTCAAATAGTCCCGCAAGCTTTTGCGCCGCAACCAGTTGACGTTCCATGCCATCCGGACAGAGCAGAGTTTTGCGAGTCGTGACGACGGAGAGATCTTGGTCGATGATGAGGTGGCTAGACTTCACCAAACCCAAAAGTGCAGTGTTGGTAACGGGCTTAAGTGTCTCAATTCGCTTATTTACCCCAGCTAGTCTCTCCTGCTTTGAACACATTGTTCTTAAGGTGCTTCGGCCCGACAATTTGAACAAATAATCCGAAGTGTTCGTGTGGATAACAAACGGAAGGACCAGATAACTCAGCAAGATGTTATTCCGTGTCACCGGAAGCTGAGAATAAAAGGCGTGCAGAATTGGCGCCAGAATGATGGGGCTTCGAGTCAAGGTGTGAATATGATCCGTTGTGCTTAATCGCATCACCAAAGTCTCCACCTAAAAGGTTCTTTGTCGGGCTCTTCTGCTTCGTCAGCTAAGTGGTGATAAATGCCATTTCGGAACTCGGTTGATACTTTGTCATAGCTTGCGAATTTCTCCAGAGCCTGCTCACCCAGTCGTTCATCATAAAAATTCTTACACTCATCCATCCGATGCACTAACGCCAATTTATTACATCTTCTTGCTGCCATTTCCCTCAAGCTAATATGGCGCTGACGATGGCCATGTTTGTAGTCCTCGATATCATCCTTATCAATCGTAAAGCTTTTTAGCTCTTCAATTAAGATGTGGTCAGCGATCACGTGATGAACAATTGCATTAGAGACTGCCGAAAAATACTCAATTTCGTGTAGCTTTTTAACAAACAAGCGAGAGGAAAAGAATGACTCATCTATTCTGCTTACGATCTCTTTGCGCTCAATTCGAGGGAAAACTGTAGAGTTTTGGTGGTATCTACCAAACAATGAGGCAACTCTATTTCCAAATTGCTCTTGCGTTACTTCACATCCGCTAATTATTAACTCAGGGCTGATTAAAAAACCCAGCAATGCATCGAAGTATTCATCAACTCTATCCGACCTTATTCCGACAGTAATTCTATTTTTCATGGTATTGGCGCGACTGCGTAGATCTGGCTCATTACTGATTATGCGAACCTTTGAGATTACCTCCTTAAAATTCTCATCAGAAAGGTCAGTCAGTATGAGGTCTTGTGCTTGGAGTGTTTTGGGTCGCTTAGTTTTTCCTGACGCCTGAAACCGAGCCTCAGTTTTATCACGAATGCTCGTTAAGAAGTCGACCCGTTGCACTAGGGTCAACTCATTCCAGTGCCGCAGATTAGCTTCCACACCAAAGCTCTGGGTCGTCAGTAAGATAAGTTCGTTGTATTTGGTTTGCTTAAACTTTGGGGATAGCCAGTTTTTAAGGGTGTTCCAGAAGTTGATGTGCCCATCTGTGAGTTCATCAGCGAAATTTTTGACTTCTATTTGTTTATCATTTTCGGTTGTGACATCACCGTATCGCTCCAGCCAAAGACTCTGACCTTTATTAAGCGAATAACATTGCTCCAACGTGACAATAAGTTGGTACACCAATGATTCGAGCAGTTTTGTCGCATCGTTGACGAGTTTTTCGGCCACGTTCCCTCCGAAGGAGCAGAAATCGTTGCGGTAAGGGTGCGTGCGAAGAGGGCTCGTTTGATGTGCCTTCCTGGCAAACAATGATAAAGCCTGTATTTATATACAGGTTTATTCTCCATACCTATTGAGCTTAAGAGTGTATCAGCTCGGACTTGAATATGGCAAAGCGCTACTAATGTAGGATATCTAGCTTCAATATCTACGTTAAAAGATGGCAGAACTTCATCCTGCCCCGTAGATTATTGTTGTCTCTTTAAATGCTGCGGGAGTGCTGTGACTCAAGCTCGAACGACGGCCGAACGGTCGTAGGTAAGTTCGCTATCTTCAGGCTGCAGGTCATACCTCATCTTTGCCCAAACCGACACTCCTTCCTCCTCCTAAACCAGTCACCCCCATCTCTCCATCCGAACCATTTGCCGCCTTTAATAAGAAGCATTACTATTCACGCCTCCCCACCCTCAGCACATTGCAATGACCCCCAAGCCGCCCCGCAGACCAGGCTTTTTCGAGCACTACGAAGAGTTGATCGGTACCTGGACGCGTCGGTTGAAGAGCCGTTCGCAGGCGGAGGACCTGACCCATGACACCTTTGTCCGGGTGCTGGAGTCAGATGCGGCGGCGGTGCAGCAGCCGCGGGCGTATCTGCATCAGACGGCGCGCAATATTGCGGTGGATGCCTATCGCCGTGAGGATCGGCGCGGTGCCATGGAGCTGGAGGCGGTGTATCAAGGCGCGTCGCCCAGCGGCGACCCGGAGCATTTCATGCATGCGATCCAGCTGGCTGACTCCATCGAACGGGCCCTTGGCGAGTTGCCGTTGAACTGCCGCAAGGTGTTTGTCTGGCAGAAGATCGAAGGGCTGACCCAGGCCGAGATTGCCCAGCGCCTGGGGCTGTCAAAAAACATGGTGGAAAAGTATATGATCCGCACCCTGCGGCATCTGCGCGAGCGCGTGGATGGGCCGCAGTGATGAATGCCATGCCTTTTTCACCCCCAGCCCAACAGGATGTTCCATGACGCAGATTCGTGAGTGCGCGTGCGGGCAGGCGATGGTTCGCGATGAGGCGGCGCTGTGGTTTGTGCGCCTGCAAGAACCGGTGATCGCTGCCGAGGAGCGGCAGCGTTTCGACGCCTGGCTGGCGGAGCACGACGCGCATCAGGATGAATACCAACTGCTGCAAGGCCTATGGGCGGCCACCGACCTGGTGCCCAAGGCGCGTTTGCAGGCGCTGTGTGAAGCCCCGAACCCGACCATCAAGCGCCGGCCGCTGCTGCGATATGCCGTGGCGGCCAGTGTGCTGGCGGTGGCTGTGGGCCTGGGGCTGTTCAGCGGCCTGAACCAGTCCGCGCTGTACAACGCCGAGTTCGTCACGGCCCTGGGCGAGCGCCGCCATGTGGCCTTGCCCGACGGTTCCCAGGTGGACCTGAACAGCCGCAGTCGCTTGCTGGTGCGTTATGAACAAGGCCAGCGCAACGTCGAGCTGAGCGAAGGCGAGGCGATGTTCAGTGTCGAGCACGACAGCAGCCGGCCCTTTGTGGTGGTGGCCGGGGCCGGCAAGGTCACGGTCACCGGCACCCGTTTCGATGTGCGCCGCGACGCCAGCCAGACCCGGGTGGCGGTGGAGCAGGGCACAGTGAAAGTGCAGGGGCGGGATGCCGCGGACAGCGACTTCGTCAACCTGACCGCGGGCCTGGGCACCGCGGTGGATGCCCAGGGCAAAGTGGCCGCGGCCTATGCGGTCGATCCCCAGGCGCTGACCGCCTGGCGCAGTGGCAAGCTGGTGTTCAACAACGCCAGCCTCAGCGAAGTGGTCGCCGAGGTGTCGCGTTATCGCGAGCAGCCGCTGCGGGTCGGCAGCGAGGTGGTGGGCAGGCTGCGCCTGACCAGCGTGTTCAAGGCCGACGACACCGATGCGCTGCTCAAGGCCTTGCCGAGCATCCTGCCGGTGGCGGTGAAGACCCATGCCGACGGTAGCCAGGAAATAATTGCGCGATAGATTCAGGTTTTTTTCGAGTTCTTCGTCTTCTTGTCCAACTGCAACTGGTTTGCATTAACAGACGCATCTTCTTGCGATCAACAGGACTGCTCGAACTTGAAACGCCTCGACCTGAATAACAACAATCCTTGCTCGCCCTCCACCCGTTGGTTGCCGCTGGCCCTGGCCCTGGCAGTCAGTGCCGCGCTGCCCCAGGCCCATGCCGAGCAGGCGCCGAGCGCCATCCATATCCAGGCCCAGCCGTTGGGCCAGGCCCTGAGCCAGCTGGGCCTGCAAACCTCGCTGCAGGTGTTTTTCAGCCCTGAACTGGTGGCCGGCAAGCAGGCCCCGGCGGTGGACGGCAACCTGTCGCCGGAGCAGGCGCTGCGCCAGTTGCTGCAAGGCAGCGGCCTGCAATACCAGATCGACGGCGGCTCGGTGACCCTGAGCCCGGCGCCGTTGGCGGCGGGTGACGGCCCTTTGGAACTGGGCGCCACCAGCATCAGCGTGGTGGGTGACTGGCTGGGCGACGCCAACGAAGCGGTGGTGCAGAACCACCCGGGCGCGCGCACGGTGATTCGCCGTGAAGCCATGCTCGAGCAGGGCGCGATGAACGTCGGCGACGTGCTGCGTCGGGTACCGGGCGTGCAGGTGCAGGATGCCAACGGCACCGGCGGCAGCGATATTTCCCTCAACGTCGGCGTGCGCGGCCTGACGTCGCGCCTGTCGCCACGCTCCACCGTGCTGATCGACGGCGTGCCGGCGGCCTTCGCCCCTTATGGCCAGCCACAGTTGTCGATGGCGCCGATCTCCTCGGGCAACCTCGACAGCATCGACGTGGTGCGCGGCGCCGGTTCCGTGCGTTACGGGCCGCAGAACGTCGGCGGGGTGATCAACTTCGTGACCCGGGCCATCCCGGAAAAGGCCACCGGGGAAATTGGCACTACTTTGGAAACCTCCCAGCGCGGCGGCTGGAAGCACATCGACACGGCCTTCCTCGGCGGCACCGCGGACAACGGCATCGGCGCCGCGCTGCTGTACTCCGGGGTCAACGGCAACGGCTATCGCGCCAGCAACAACGGCAACGACATCGATGACGTGATCCTCAAGACCCATTGGGCGCCCAC
>Ga0207976_100470_pt1 | contig 15299 bp, 10 predicted proteins | sample LakWasMe94_HOW11_2_FD_183916 | JGI IMG/M metagenome (GOLD analysis project Ga0207976, IMG submission 183916) | Freshwater sediment methanotrophic microbial communities from Lake Washington under simulated oxygen tension - Sediment Metagenome... | ecosystem: Environmental > Aquatic > Freshwater >... | reverse complement strand
GTCATGTCGCGGGCGGCGCGCCATTCATCGACGCTGCCGACCATGGGGAACATGATCCGCAGCGGACGGTTGTCCGCCGAGCGCAGCAAGGCCCGCAGTTGGGCTTCCATGATCTGCGGACGTTGCAGGGTCAGGCGGATGCCGCGCACGCCGAGGAAGGGGTTTTCTTCCTTAGCAATCGGCCAGTACGGCAGCGGTTTGTCGCCGCCGACATCCAGGGTACGCACCACCAGCGGCCGCCCGGCCAGGCCATCGAGCACGCGGCGGTATTCGGCTTCCTGGGTGGCTTCGTCCGGCGCTTGCGGGTGGGCCATGAAAATCAGTTCGGTGCGCAGCAGGCCGATGCCTTCGGCGCCGTTTTCCACGGCGCTGGCCACCCCGGCGCTTTCGCCGATGTTGGCGAAGACTTCAACGTGATGGCCATCCGTGGTGTGCGCCAGTTGATGGCGTTGTTCGGCGGCGGCCTTGAGCCGTTGTTCGCGGGTGTCGCGCTCTTCGGTGGCCCGTTGCAGGGTGCTGGCATCGGCATCCACATGCAGGCGACCGCGCTGGCCATCAAGCAGCAGCGGCGTGCCCGGTTTGAGCAGCAACACGCCGGCACCAGCCCCGACCAGCGCCGGAATCCCCAGGGCGCGGGCGACGATCGCGCTGTGCGCTGTGGCGCCACCACGGGCAGTGAGAATGCCGGCCACCCGCGCCGGATCGAGGCGCGCCACATCCGACGGACCGACTTCATCCATCACCAGGATGTAGGCCTCGTCCGGCTCGGTCGGGGTTTCAATACCACACAACTGCGCCAGCACCCGCCGGCCGATGTCCCGCAGGTCGGCGGCGCGTTCGGCCAGCAGCGCGTCGTGCAAGGCTTCCTGCTGCCGGGCGGCGGCTTCGATCACGGTCATCCAGGCTGCTTCGGCGCTTTCGCCCTGCTTGAGGCGGGTGTCGACTTCGTCGGTCAGTTCCGGATCGTCGAGCATTTCCTGGTGGGTGACGAAAATCTCGCGAATGGCCTTGGCCTTGCTGCGCTGGATCAGCCCGTCGATGTCATGCCGGACCTCGGCCAGGGCTCGTTGCAGGCGCTCGCGCTCGATGGCGGTGGATTCGCCGCGCAACGGGTAATCGAACGGCTGGATCACCTGGATATGCGCCGGGCCGATGGCGATGCCGGGAGCTGCCGGGATGGCCTGGACCAGGCTGCCGGAAGCCGGCGCGCTGATGGGCACCTCGACTTCTTCCGGCACTTCCTGGGGCGCGCTGGCTTCCGGAACCGGCTCGACTTCTTCCCCCAGCCCTTCGGCGATGGCCGCCAGCAAGGCTGGCAGGGCGTCGGCGGCAATGTTCGGTTCGGCGATCAGCTCCAGGGTCTGGCCACGACGGGCGCCGAGGCTCAGCAACTTGCTCAGGCTTTTCACCGAGACGGCGGAACCCGGCGTGTCGAGGATGCGCACGCGAACCTCGCCCTCGAAGCTTTTCGCCAACTGCGCCAGGATCTTCGCCGGGCGTGCATGCAAACCGTGGGCGTTGGCCAGGACGATGCGCGCGCTCGGCCAATCGGCCGGCAGTTCGCCGCCCAGCACTTCCAGCACCGCACGGCTGCTGGTGGCGCGGCCCAGTTCATGGCCGCGGCCTTCGATCAGCAGCGCGCACAGGCGCTCGAGCAAGGCTTGATGGGCCTCGCCCAGGCTGGCCAGGCAGAACAGCCCGGCCAATGGCTGGCCCAGGTAGCGAATCGGTTTGTCCGGGGTGACGAAGGCCAGGCCCGGGCGCTTGACGGTCTGCTCGCTGTGCAGCCACCACAGGCCATCGCCCAGGGGCAGCGCCTCGACCTGTTGCAGCACGGCGGCAAAACCGTTGCTGACGCAGTCGGCCTGGCGCAGCAGACGGGCGCCGCGCCACACCAGCTCTTCGAAATCTTCGGCGGCCACGCCCAGGCCAATCATTTGTGCATCCAGCGCCAGTTCCTGCGGCGCGCCTTGCAGCAGTTTCAGCAGGGCTTCCGGCGAGCTGGCGCGGCGCAGGGCCTGGCCCAGGTCGGTTTCGCCGAGGGCGCGGGTCAAGAGTTGCAACAGGCGCAGGTGTTCGTCGGATTTGGCGGCGATGCCGATCGCCAGGTAGACGATCTGGCCATCGCCCCAGTCCACGCCCTCGGGAAATTGCAGCAGGCGCACGCCGGTGGCGAACACCTGGTCGCGGGTTTGCGGGGTGCCATGGGGAATGGCAATACCTTGGCCGAGAAAGGTCGAGCCCTGGGCTTCGCGGGCCTGCAGGCCGGCCAGGTAACCTTCGGCGACCAGGCCGTCGGCCACCAGTTTGTCGGCGAGCAGGTGCAGGGCCGCAGACTTATCCACAGCCGACTGGCCCATGGATATCTGCTCAATAGTGAGCTCGAGCATGCTTTCTCCTATTTAGCGCCGGGGCGCTAGGTATTGTTTTGAGTGAATCAGTCAGGCGGCTTTAACGCCACAAACGGGACCGCCGGCTTGGCAAGGCCCTGTTCCCGTCTGCCCATATCCCTAGAAAATACGCGTGCTGAAACGTTTAATCTAGAATATTGGGCACGTTACTCGATAATCTTCCATCCTTGAAGCCCTACCTGTCGGCTGCACGTTCCGACATTGGTCGCCTGCCTATATCGGTTAGGATTGGCGAAAATGTCGGGGCAAGCTCCAGAAAACAAGGAAAACCCGGGTTGAAACTCAGCGATATCGCCAGACTGGCCGGTGTGTCCGTCACCACCGCCAGCTACGTCATCAACGGCAAGGCCGAACAACAACGCATCAGCAATGCGACCGTCGAACGGGTCCGAGCGGTGGTCGAGGAACATGGCTTCACGCCCAACCCTCAAGCCGCCGGGCTGCGCAGCCGGCGCACCCGGACCCTGGGCTTCATCCTGCCGGACCTGGAAAACCCCAGTTACGCGCGCATCGCCAAGTTGCTCGAGCAAGGCGCCCGCGCCCGTGGCTACCAGCTGCTGATCGCCAGCTCCGACGATGCCCCGGACAGCGAGCGGCAGTTGCTGCAACTGTTCCGCGCCCGCCGCTGCGACGCGCTGTTCGTCGCCAGCTGCCTGCCGCCCGAGGATGACACCTATCGCCTGTTGCAGGCCCAGGGCCTGCCGATCATCGCCATCGACCGGGTGATGGAGCCGGAGTTTTTCTGCTCGGTGATCAGCGACGATCAACAAGCCAGCCTGCACCTGACCCGCAGCCTGTTGCAGCCCCAGCCGCGGCAGATCGCCCTGATCGGCGCCCGCCCCGAGCTGGGCATCAGCCGCGAACGCGCCGCCGGCTTCAAGCAGGCGCTGGAAGGTTTCGACGGCCAGGTGCTGATCGAACAGGGCGAAGCCTTCAGTCGCGACTGCGGCCGCCAGTTGATGGAAGCGCTGCTGGAGCGCCTGGGCCACCTGCCGGATGCCCTGGTGACCACCTCCTACGTGCTGCTACAAGGGGTGTTCGACGCGCTGCACGACTTCCCGCTCAAGTCGCGACCGCTGCGCCTGGGCACCTTCGGCGATACCCAGTTGCTGGACTTCTTGCCGCTGCCGGTGAATGCCATGGCCCAGCAGCACCAGCTGATTGCCGACAAGGCCCTGCAACTGGCCCTGGCCGCCATTGAAGAAGCCCATTACCAACCCGGCGTGCACGCCATCGCCCGGACCTTCAAGCAGCGCATTCACGAGGCTTGACCGTGGAGCTGATCGACAGCCACACCCATCTGGATTTTCCGGATTTCGACGCGGATCGTCAGGCGCTGCTGGCGGCCAGCCGCGCCCTCGGCGTGCGGCGGATGGTGGTGCTGGGGGTTTATCAGCGCAATTGGCAGCGCCTGTGGGAACTGGTGCAGAGCGATGCCGACCTGCATGCCGCTTTCGGCCTGCACCCGGTCTATCTCGACGAGCACAGCCCGGCCGACCTGATTGAGCTGGGCGACTGGCTGACCCGCCTGGCGGGCCACCCGCAGCTGTGTGCGGTGGGTGAGATCGGCCTGGATTATTTTCTCGAACAGCTGGATCGCCAGCGCCAGCAGCAGCTGTTCGAAGCGCAACTGCAACTGGCCGCGGACTTCCAGCTGCCGGCCCTGCTCCACGTACGGCGCAGCCATGCCGCGGTGATTGCCACCCTCAAGCGCTTCAAGCTCAAGCGCGCCGGCATCATCCACGCCTTCGCCGGCAGCCGCGAAGAGGCCCGCGAATACCTCAAGCTGGGGTTCAAACTGGGCTTGGGCGGCGCCGCGACCTGGCCACAGGCCCTGCGCCTGCGCAAGGTCATCGCCGACTTGCCGCCGGACGCGGTGGTGCTGGAAACCGACTCGCCGGACATGGCACCCGCCATGTACCCCGGCCAGCGCAACAGCCCGCAACACCTGCCGGAGATCTGCGCGGCCCTGGCCGAGATCATGGCCATCAGCCCCGAACAGCTGGCGGCGGCCAGTACCGCCAACGCCTGCGCGCTGTTCGGCTGGCCCCACAGCGCCTGAGTCAGACCCGGAACGCGCTGATCAGTTGCTTCAGCTGCACCACCTGCGCCGACAGCTGGCGACTGGCGTTTTCGGTCTGGTACGCGCCTTCGGCGGTGCGCTCGCCGGCGCGGTTGATCTCGACGATGTTCTGATCGATGTCGTGGGCTACTGCGGTCTGCTGCTCCACCGCCGCGGCGATCTGCTGGTTCTGGTCGACGATCATGCCCACCGCGCCGAGGATGTTCTCCAGCGCCTGCTGGACCTTCTCCGATTGCCCGACCGTGCCGTTGGCCATCTGATGGCTGACGCCCATGGCCTTGACCGCCGCCCCCACGCCACCGTGAAGCTTGACGATCATCTGCTCGATTTCCTCGGTCGATTGCTGGGTGCGCTTGGCCAGAGTCCGCACTTCGTCGGCCACCACCGCGAAGCCCCGCCCCTGCTCGCCCGCCCGGGCCGCTTCGATGGCGGCATTGAGGGCCAGCAGGTTGGTCTGTTCAGCGATGCTCTTGATCACCTCCAGCACCCGGCTGATGGCCTGGCTGTCGCTGGCCAGCTGATTGATCACCAGCACCGACTGGTCGATCTCGCTGGCCAGTTGGGCAATGCTGCCTTGCTGGGACTCCACCAGCCCGCGCCCGCTGATGGTCTCGTCGTTGACGCTGTGGGCGCTGCTAACCGCGGCCGCGGCGCTGCGCGCGACTTCCTGGGACGTGGCGGACATCTGGTTCATCGCCGTCGCCACCTGTTCGATCTGGCTGCGCTGCCCGGCCACCGCCTGGTTGCTCTGGGCCGACACGGTCTCCACCTGCCCGGCCTGGCGCTCGACCTCACCGACGGTCCTGCCCACCAGTTCGATCAGGTCGTGGATCTTCGCCACGGTGCCGTTGAACACCGTGCCCAACTCTCCCAGCTCGTCGCGGCTCTGGGCATTGAAGGTGACGGTCATGTCACCGGCCGCCACCTTGTCCATCACCGCGCCCAGGCGCTTGAGGGTGGTGCGGGTCGAGACGTAGAAACCGCCGTAGAGATAGAAGATCAGCAGGAACACCGCCGCCAGCGCCACCACCAGCAGCACCATCTGTGTACGGTTCTGCCCCAGCCGCTGTTGCAGCTCCTCGCCGAGGAACTTCAGGGTCGCCTCGTTGAGCTGGTAGGTCTGCGCCATCAACCCGCTGACCTGGTCATAAAAGCCCTGCCAGGGCGCGTCCAGGGTATCGGCCATCACCACCTGTTCTTCGAACAGCTCGCTGGCTTGCTTGAGGCTGCCTTTGCTGGCACTGGCCAGGCTGTCCAGCGCACCCTGGGCGGCCTTGCTCGAGCCCAGCGCATCCTGCAGTTTCAGGCCGTATTCGGCCTGGAGTTTTTCGATCTGCACCAGCAGCTCGTCGAAGCGGGTGCTGGCGGATGAGTTGAGAAAACCCTGGCCCAGGGAATAGGCGCCCATTGCCCGGCCTTCGCCGAGGACTTGCGTGACCTGGGGCGTGACGCTGGTCACCAGTTCGCTCAACTGCCGCACATCGCTCTGGGTATCGCGGCTCAGGCCGGACTGGCTGGCGATGATCTGGCTGAAAATCTGCGCGCTGCCCAAGAGCTTGCCGATCAGCGCGCTTTTGCTTTGCAGCGAGCTTTCCGCCTGCTGCGCCTTGAAGGCCGCGATCATTTCATCGCGCTTGCCGTCGAACACGCCGATCTGCTCCGGGTCCACGGTGACTGCGACCAAGCCCTGCAAGCGTTCGAGCACGGACTTTTCCAGGGCGACTATCTTGCTTTCGATATCCCCGGCCTTGCCGGACTGCCCCAGGGTCGCGTTGATCTGCACCATGTTGTTCAGGGTTTCCAGATCGCGGCGCAGGGTCAGACTGCTGCCCAGCAGGTCCAGGCTTTGCAGCTCGACCTGGGTGCCCTGGAATTCACGGTAGGAATCGCGCACCAGATAGAAGTTGGTGACCAGCATCGGCAGAAAGAACAGCACGCTGATCAGGCTGAACTTCATGCCGAAGCTCAGGCGGTTCATCAGGGCAATGGCGGGATAGAGCAAGCTCTTCACAAGAAGTCCCCCTTTTTTTGCTTTTATTTTTATTGGCAGGTGCGCGAACACGGCAGATAGCCACTATTTGGCGCTGCTTCTGTATAGCTCAAATCGGCAAAAGGGTTTGTAACTTAAGGTTAACCACGGGGACGGCAGACAGAAGGAAGGCTTTATCTGCGCTGGCAAGACCGGGGAGGCTCACCAGCGCTCATTCGCGGCTCGCCGTCAGGGCAGCACGGTCCACAGGGCAAAACCGGCGTACCAGAGCACCGCAGCCCGCAGCAACAGTTCCCAGATCCGGTCCAGGCTGAGAATGCCGTCCGGCCCGGTGATCGGCGCGGGGATTTCCGCGGCGACCAGGCCGACCTTCTCCACCAGTTGCGCGGCGCTGATGTTCCAGTTCAGCAACTCGTGGAGCATCACCCGGCTGACCGCGACGAAGTTGCCCACCAGGGCGAAGCTGGCCGCCAGCAGGCGTACCGGCAACCAGTCGAAGGCATGCCGCAACTGCCCGGCGCGCTCGGCGACCGCCGGGTTCTTGCTGTGTTCGGCGGCCAGCGCCAGCAGGCGATAGCTCAGTGCGGCCACCGGGCCCAGCAGGAAGTACCAGAAGATCACCGCGAAAAAGCTCTGGTAGGCCTGCCACAGCAGGTGCCCCTGGACCTGCCCGAGCAACTGCTCGCCACTGTCGGCGCAGATATCCAGGTCGCGCTTGGCGACATGCGCCGCGGCTTGCAGGTCCTCGCGGCGCCAGGCATCGCGAAACGGCCCGAGTTCGCCCAGCAGGTCGCCCCGCCCCAGGCTGTAGATCACCACCAGCAGATGCACCGGCAACGCCAGCAGGCCGTAGGCCAGCGGCTCCAGTATCAGCAACAGCAACCCCAGCAGCACGGCCGGCAGCAACACCAGCAGGGCCAGCACCCACCAGGGACGCTTGGCCAGGCGCGGGCTGGCCTCCTGCCGGAACAGTTGGCGCAACCACGGCTCGTCATGCTGAACGCGCTGGCGCAAGGCCGAGAATTTCTCGATCCATACCGCCAGCAGCAACACCAGAAAACTCATTGTCCTTCCCCTTCGTTCAGGGCCGCGCGATAGCGTACCCAGTCGAATCCGGGCCCCGGATCGGTCTTGCGCCCCGGAGCGATATCGCTGTGCCCACAAATCCGCTGTGGGGTGATGGCCTTGAAGGCCTGCCGCAACTGCCGGGTCAAGGCAATCAGCGCGTTGTACTGGGCATCGGTGAACGGCAGCTCGTCGGTGCCTTCCAGTTCGATCCCCAGGGAGAAATCATTGCAGCTTTCGCGCCCGTCGAACCACGACACGCCGGCGTGCCAGGCACGGTCCAGACAGGAGACAAACTGAGTGACGGTTCCGTCACGTTCGATCAGGAAATGCGCAGACACGCGCAAGTCGGCAATCCCGGCAAAATAGGGATGCTCTGTGACATCGAGACGGTTCTGGAAGAATTCCTGCACCTTGCCCGTCGCGAACTGCGCCGGCGGCAGGCTGATGTTGTGGATCACCAGCAGGGAGATTTCATCCGCGGGGCGTGCGTTGAAATTGGGTGACGGGCAATGGCGAACGCCGTGACACCAGCCGCTTGCGGGGTCCAACTGCATACCGATTCCTTCAACGAAGCCTGTGACGGCTCAGTATGCCGCGTTCCACGCCCAGGTTGCGATCACTTGCCGCGATTGAGTCGCTGCAAACTGCCGATCACCGACTCCAGCGCCCGGTCGAACAACAGGGTGTCGTCCAGCTCACGCACCGCACCGCGCTGAAACTCCAGGGCCAGGCCGACCCGGGTGCGCTCCAGGACCTTCATGCCAGTACGGTTGACGAAGATGTACTTGTCGCCGGGTTGCACGATGGCCGCCAGCTTGCAGCGCACGCTGTTGTCCTCGTCCTCAAGGAATTCGACCCAGGCCCCCAGCCGCAGCTGTTCGACCCGCAGCAACCCGGGATCATTGGGCGCCAGCGCCAGGGAAGCGGCCTCCAGCGGGCCCTCTTCGGCACAGGGCAGGATGATGTGCGCCTCGACCGCGACCATCGCCGGCTGCTCGTCCGCCAGGCCCGGCCAAGGCTGCCCGGCGCTCCCGCCGAAGCCCTCGAACACCTGCAGGTGCAGGGCTTCCAGCTGGCTGAAGAACTCACTGGTGGCGAACGGATCGAACGCCGCGCTGTTCAAGCCGTCGCGCAGCGCCTTGAGCAGGTCCGGCACCAGCGCCAGCAACTGCATGGCGGCATCCGGGTCGGTGTGGCGCTGCACGCTCCAGATCAGTTGTTCCAGGGTCTGCAACCCCTCGCGCCATTCGCGGGAATGCTCGCCATGCTTGAGACAGGCCAGCAGCAGGACCTTGCTCCAGGCCTGTTGCACGAACTCGACGACCGTCAGGGGCAGGACCTTGCCCAGCAGCCCCTCGTTCAGTGCCTGCTCGACGCAACGCCGCGCCAGCTCGGCCTTGGCCCGCCCCTCTTCGGCGTCACGGGTGCGCTGCTCCAGCAGCTCGCTGCGGCGGCGTTCGTCGCTGGTGAAAGCGAGAAACTCGGCGAGCAGCTCGGAAAAGATCGCCGGGTCGTCGACAAAGTCGCTCAACAGCCGTTGCACCACCTGTTCGATGCGCAGGTACAGGCTGTCGCGCTGATAATCGTCGCAGCTGCCCCAGCCCATGGCCGCGGCGGCGATTTCGTTGAGCAGGCGGCGGGCGGGATGGCTGCTGCGGCTGAAGAAACTCTTGTCCAGCACCGCGACTTTGAGCATGGGGATCTGCAAGCGGCCGATCAGGGTCTTCAAGGATTCCGGCAGGTTGCGATCGGCCAGGATGAACTCGAAGAGCATGGCCACCAGATTGATCACGTCCTCGTCGGCCACCCCGACCACCCGCGACTTGCCGCTTTTCACGCTGACCCGGGTCAGCAGCTGTTCCAAGTGGTTGCGCAGGTCGAAATCGTCCTGGGTGCCCGCCGGCACGTAGTGCTGCAGGTGGGACAGCAGGCGCAGCAGGTCGCGGGTGGAAATCGGCTGGGTTTCGGCGCTCGCCTCCAGGGTTGGCACCACGCTGCCGCGGACATGCAGCAGCAGCTCCTGCAAGGCGGCGAACACTTCCTGAACGCTCTCGTCCATCTGCGCCACGCCGGGCTCGGGCGTGGCCTGGATACTCGCGGCCGCCTGGTCGAAGGCCCGGCGCGCCGGTGCCGGCTTGAGTTCGGGCAGCACGCCAGTGGCGGCCAATAGCTGGTTGGCTTCGGCGTACAGCTGGTCGGCCTCGCTGAGCACATAACGCTCGAACAGCTTGAGAATGATCAGCTTGACCTTGATCTCCACCCCCAGGTTGCGCCCGGATTCGAGGAAGTACTCGCAGAGCATGGCCGGGCCCAGGGGGTTGCCGCGGTCATCCAGGCGCTTGCCCAGCAGCACGTTCAGGCGCGCGGTGAGTTGGCCAAGGGCAAAGCCGTCACGGTTGCCCGCCTTGGCAACCATCGCCTCAAGGGCCACGGTGCGCTCCAGATCGTCACGGCAGGTATCGGCGGGTGGGACGTAGGCGACAGCCTGGGCGATGGCTGGCGCGGGGTCGTACTGGACCAGGCCGACAAAGGCCTCGAAGAGTTTTTCCAGGAAGCCGCGCTCGATGCTTTTGCGTTTCAGGCGCAGGTCGCGCATGGCTTCGAAAAAGGTGTTCTGGTCGACATTGTTCTGGGCCCGGTCGGCCATCTCGAACAAGGTGTCGTCGGCGTTATCGAACAGTTCCTGCAGGCCATGACGCAGTTGCTGGGCGGCCTTGTCACGGACCTGAAGCAGAATCACAGGCAGGCGGGCGAGCGGCGAAGCATTCGCCTGATCCGTAGCCGCCTTGTGCAAAGGCACTACATTCCCGTCGTTGTGCATCCAAGCCTCCTGAAAGGGTTTTCTCTGCCGCGCGATGAAAGGTCGGCCGACGCTCACAGTCGAGTCCCAGCGGGCATCGATACGCACCGCTGCATTTCAAATATCGGGGAGCCAAACAAACGTCAAAGCTATGACGTCAATTAGAAGTCGGATTATCTGGCAAAAGCCCCTTCTTGTGCCAGCAGACTCTGCGCGGGCTTTGCAATAGCGCTCATATAGCGACCGCCCTTTCTCGCAAACGGCTCATGCCAGGCGACCAAATGCAGCTACGGGTGGGTGCTCGCCTTGGGTTCGCTTGCGCCATGGCCCTATAATCGGGCCACTTTGTTTGTGGAGCCCGTTATGCCGAATCTACGCCTCGCCGACCTGACCGCCGAAATCGAAGCCAACGTGCGCCGTGCGTTGCTGGAAGACATCGGCAGCGGCGATATCACCGCGCAACTGATCCCGGCCGAACGCCTGGCCAAAGCCACCATCATCACCCGCGAAGCGGCGATCATCAGTGGCACGACCTGGGTCGACGCGGTGTTCCGCCAGCTCGACCCGCGGGTCGCCGTGCATTGGCAGGTGCGTGACGGCGAGCGTGTCAGCCCCAACCAGGTGCTGTTCCACCTCGAAGGTCCGGCCCGTTCGCTGCTCAGCGGCGAACGCTGCGCCCTGAACTTCCTGCAGTTGCTGTCCGGCGTGGCCACCCGCGCGCAGTACTACGCCGACTTCGTCGCCGATACCCAGGTCAAGTTGCTGGATACCCGCAAGACCCTGCCGGGCCTGCGCCTGGCGCAGAAGTACGCGGTGACCTGCGGTGGCTGCCACAACCACCGCATCGGCCTGTACGACGCCTTCCTGATCAAGGAAAACCATATTGCCGCGTGCGGCGGCATCGCCCAGGCGATCAGCGCCGCCCACAAGATCGCCCCGGGCAAGCCGGTGGAAGTCGAAGTGGAAAGCCTGGAAGAACTCAAGGAAGCCCTGGCGGCGGGCGCGGACATCATCATGCTCGACGAGCTGAGCCTGGATGACATGCGCGAGGCGGTTCGCCTGAATGCCGGCAAGGCCAAACTGGAAGCCAGCGGCGGGATCAATGAAAGCACCTTGCGCCCGATCGCCGAGACCGGCGTCGATTACATTTCAATCGGGGCGATGACCAAGGATGTGAAGGCGGTCGACCTGTCGATGCGCTTGAGCCTCTGAATTCCTGAAGCTTTGCGCAGTACCCCGAAGAAAAACGCCAGCCCCTGAAAGGCTGGCGTTTTTGCATCAGTCGTCGATTTCGTTGAGTTCCAGGTAGTCCTGAAGGTCCATGCCCAGGGCCTCGGCCACTTCCTGATGGACCTCCAGGCGCATGGCCTTGAGCTCCTCGGGCGACTCGGCCACCAACTCCAGCACCAGTTCCCACGGCTCGATGCCGCGCGACTCCGCTTCGTCCTCGAACGCCCACTGGGCCTGCTGCTTCTGCTCCTGCGGGCTCAGGGCGCTGATTTCTTCCTGCAAGGAAGGCGTGGCAGCCAGGTACTTTTCAAGGGCTACGTCAATTCTGGCTTCTTTAGGAATCATCTCGTTCTCTCTGATCATGGGAATGGAAGATGGATCTGGATCGTTGGGATCTCTTTGCCGCAAAAAAACGCTGTGAAAGCCGATTTATCTGGCCGTGAACCATTCGGGATCATCTGAAAACCATTCAGACAGGCTGCGAATATAGGGCCTTTGCCTGCGGATGCCTACGAATCCTTACAGCGCACCGACAAAAAACCTGTCCGTTCGCTCAAGGCACTTTGATGAAAAATACGTTGTTACATTCCTCTCCCTGAGCCGCCTGCTTGCCCCTGGAACAAGAAGACAAGAACGCAGTCATAGCGATGTGCCATATCGGCACTTCACAAGGAAACCCAGTGATGTTCAGCCGCACTCAGCGTTCGTCCGCCTTCCTCGCCACCAGCCTCTCCACCCTGATCCTCAGCAGCCTGTCACTCCCCTCCCAGGCCGTCGAGTTCAACTCCAGCAGCGCCTCGTACTCGGACAGGATCTCGGCCCTGCACCAGGAAGTGGACCTCAAGTTCAGCGTGCGCCCCAGCGGTTTCACTGTGGACGACCTGCAAAAGCTGCAGGACGACCTCAAGAGCAGCACCGCCGAGCTGGAAAAGCTCAAGGACCTCGTCAACAGCCAGGCCCGCCTGATCGAAGAGTTCAAACGCAACACCGGCAGCAGCTCCAGCTCCAATGCCAGTGAGGTGAGCAACCTCAAGAAAACCACCGGCGAGCAAGCCAACCAGCTGAAAAAACTGGAAACCCAGCTTGAAGAGTTCAAGCGTAACAACGGTACAAGTTCCAGCTCGAACGCCAGTGAAGTGAACAACCTCAAGCGCGTTACCAGCGACCAGGCCAGCGAACTGGACAAGCTCGGCAAACAGATCGAGGAACTCAAGCGCGGCAGCAATTCAAACTCCAGCTCGAACTCCAGCGAGCTGAGCAACCTCAAGAGCACGGTCGGTAGCCAAGCCAGTGAACTGGATAAGCTCAGCAAGCAGATCGATGACCTCAAGCGCGGCAGCAGCTCAAGCTCCAGTTCGAGCTCCAGCGAGCTGTCCAGCCTCAAGAGCACGGTCAGTAGTCAAGCCAGCACCCTGGATAAGCTGGCGAGTCAGATCGACGACCTCAAGCGTGGCAGCAGCTCTAGCTCCAGTTCGAGCTCCAGCGAGCTGTCCAGCCTCAAGAGCACGGTCAGTAGTCAGGCCAGCACCCTGGATAAGCTGGCGAGTCAGATCGACGACCTCAAGCGTGGCAGCAGCTCAAGTTCCAGTTCGAGTTCGAGTTCGAGTTCCAGCGAGCTGTCCAGCCTCAAGAGCACGGTCAGCAGTCAGGCCAGCACCCTGGATAAGCTGGCGAGTCAGATCGACGACCTCAAGCGTGGCAGCAGCTCTAGCTCCAGTTCGAGCTCCAGCGAGCTGTCCAGCCTCAAGAGCGAGGTGAGCAATCAGAGCCAGAACCTGGACCAGCTCAAACGCAGCCTCGAGGACCTGAGAAGCAAGGTGAAGTGATTCAAGACCGGTAAAAACGACAAAGCCCGCTCGATGCGGGCTTTGTTGTGTATGAAGGATCGAGTCAGATCCGCTCCCCAGGTCTTACGCATCCAAAAGCCATCTCACACCCGTGGCAAATGCTTGCTCACGCAATGAATGCCGCCGCCACCCGCGGCGATCGGGTCGATATTCACCTGTTCCACCACCCGCCCCGGATAAAGCCTGGTCAGCAGGTCCTTGCAGTACTGGTCCGCCGCCGCGTCACCGAACTGTGGGGCGATCACCGCGCCGTTGATCGGCAGGAAGTTGATATAGCCCGGCGCGAAATCCGGGTTGTCGCGGGTGTACTGGTTGCTGCGCCTCTTGGTCGGCGGCGGCAGGGTGTGGACCACCAGCTTGCGGCCATCGGCGTCGGTGGCGGCGTTGAGGATTTCCAGGTGCTTGCGCGTCACGGCGTAGTCATAGGACTCGGGATCGTTGTCCAGGTTGGCGATCACTACGCCAGGCTTGACGAAGCGCGCATAAAAATCGACGTGGGCATCGGTGATGTCCTTGCCCTTGATACCCGGCAACCAGATGATCTTGCGCAGGCCGAGGTTGGCCTTCAGCTCGGCTTCGATCTGCGCCTTGCCCAGCCCCGGGTTGCGGTTGTCGTTGATCCAGCAGCTCTCGGTGATGATCGCGGTGCCATGCCCGTCCACCTCGATGCCGCCGCCCTCGCCCACCAGCGCGCTGCGGATGTAGCGGGCTTCCATCTCTTCGCTGAGGGCGTCGGCCACGCGGGTGTCGTTGGCCGAGGTCTGCTTGTCGCCCCAGCCGTTGAAGTTGAAATCCACCAGGCCCAGGCCGCCCGCGCCGTCGACCACGAAGCAGCCGCCGTAGTCGCGCCCCCAGACGTCGTCCAGCGACAGGGTCAGGAAGTCGATATTGCCGGTGCCACACTTGCTCTTGGCCAATGACAGCTGGTTGGCGCGGCACAGTACGGTCACCGGCTGGTACTTGGCGATGGTCCTGGCCAGCAGGGCGATGGTGTCGTTCACCGCGCCCGCCCAGTCCTCCCAGACCCGGGACGACGCGCCGAAGGCCAGGATCACCCGCTCCTGCGGGCCGTGCTCGTCGGGCATGTACCAGTTGCCAGCCAGGGCGGCGAAAATGCGCGGGGCGCCAAAGCCGAGGCCAAGGGAGGCGGCGGCACCGACTCCGCTGGCCGCCATCAGCTGCTTGATGAAGTCACGGCGTGTAGACATGAGGTGTTCTCTGTTGAGTGAATCTTGAAGGGCGTGGCCACCCGGTTAGCGGGTGCCCGCCCTGCTCTGGTAGCTGGCGGCTTCAGTCGTGAAGGCTGGTCTTGAAGGTGGTCCAGGCGCGCATTCGCGCCCGCATGTCGCGCTGCGCAATGTCCTTGCCGGGGATCAGCCGCCCGTAGGTGGCCTCGTCCACATAGATATCCGGATTATTGCGCATGTCGGCCGCCACCATCGGCCGAGCCTTGGCGCTGGAGGTGGGATAGCCGGTGGCGTTGCTGATCGCCGCCATGTTTTCCGGGCGCATGATGAAATTGATCAGCGCATAGGCGTATTCCGGGTGGCGGGCATCGGCCGGGATGGCCATGGTGTCCATCCATACCGTGGTGCCCTCCCGCGGAATGCGGTACTCAAAGCGCGTCCCCTTGCCGGCCTCGTCGGCGGTACGCTGGGCCTGGGTCATGTCGCCGCTGTAACCAAGAGACAGGCAGATATCGCCGTTGACCAACTGGGTCACCGGCTGCGACTGGAACTTGCGGATATACGGTTTGATGGCCTTGAGCAGCGCCACCGCCTCAGCCAATTCGTCCGGCTTGCTGCTGCGCGGGTCGTGACCGAGGTAGTTGAGCACCACGGCCAGCACTTCATCGGGCGAGTCGATCATG
>Ga0207976_100467_pt1 | contig 15381 bp, 10 predicted proteins | sample LakWasMe94_HOW11_2_FD_183916 | JGI IMG/M metagenome (GOLD analysis project Ga0207976, IMG submission 183916) | Freshwater sediment methanotrophic microbial communities from Lake Washington under simulated oxygen tension - Sediment Metagenome... | ecosystem: Environmental > Aquatic > Freshwater >... | reverse complement strand
AAGGCACCGATGCTGCTGATCGGCCCCACCGGTGCCGGCAAGTCGTTCCTGGCCCGGCGCATCTATGAGCTCAAGCGCGGCCGGCATCAGGTCCAGGGGCGCTTTGTCGAGGTCAACTGCGCCACCCTGCGCGGCGACGGCGCCATGTCGGCCCTGTTCGGGCATATCAAGGGCGCCTTCACCGGCGCCCAGAACGCCCGGGACGGCCTACTGCGGGCGGCGGACGGCGGCATGCTGTTTCTCGACGAGATCGGCGAGCTGGGGCTCGACGAACAGGCGATGCTGCTCAAGGCCATCGAGGAAAAACGCTTCTTCCCCATGGGCTCGGACAAGGAAGTGGACAGCGACTTCCTGATCATCGCCGGCACCCACCGCGACCTGCGCGGCCGGGTGGCCCAGGGCCTGTTCCGCGAGGACCTGTATGCGCGGATCAACCTCTGGACCTTCAACCTGCCGGGGCTGGCCGGGCGACGCGAGGACATCGAGCCGAACATCGATTTCGAACTGGAACGCCACGCCCGGGAACAAGGGCGCCTGGTGCGCTTCAACCTCGAGGCTCGGCGACGCTACCTGGCGTTTGCCAGTTCCAGCGAGGCGGCGTGGCTGGGCAACTTCCGCGAGCTGTCGGCGTCCATCACCCGCATGGCCACCCTGGCCGACAGCGGGCGCATCGACGAAGCCCAGGCCGAGGAAGAAATCGAGCGGCTAGGTTATGCCTGGGGCTTGAGCCAGGAACAGGATCCGTTGGCCACCCTGCTGGGCGACACCGTCGAACTCGACCTGTTCGACCGCCTGCAATTGCAGGCGGTGCTCGAAGTCTGTCGCCAGGCCGACAGCCTGTCCGATGCCGGACGCAAGCTGTTTGGCGTGTCCCGCCAGACCAAGGCCCAGCCGAATGACGCCGACCGCCTGCGCAAGTACCTGGCGCGTTTCGGGCTGGACTGGAAGCAGATAGTTGCACCAGCGGACTAAGAGGGGTTGCTTGCGAGCGCTGCGCGCTCGATCGCAGCCTGCGGCAGCGGCTACACAAACCCACTGCCCCTCCCGCCAACGGCACAGATCGCTTCCCCGGTAGCCGCTGGCGAAGCCTGCGATCGAGCGCGAAGCGCTCGCAAAAGCGCCCCACACACTTGACCAGCCCTCAGCCACCCGGCACCGCGAACACCGCGTTGGCCCTGGCCACCACCCGCTCGCCGACCTGCAGGGTGACGGTGGCAAAGGCCATCTGCCGGCCGCGCTTGGAGTGCTCCAGGCGCACGTCGATCCATTCGCCGACCTGCACCGCGCCGAGGTAGTCCAGGTGCATGCTGGCGGTGATCAGCGGCAACGGCGGATCGCTGGCGAAGGCCATGGCGTAGCCCATGCCGATATCGGCCAGGGTGGCGAGGATGCCGCCGTGCACGGTGCCACGTCCGTTGGCGTGACGGCTGTCGGCGCGCAGGCCGATCTCCAGCTGCAGGCCGCTGCCACGGCAATACACCGGGCCGATCAACTCCAGCAGCGGGCTGCTGCGGGACAAGGGGGCATAACCTTCGGGTAACTCGGGCGTGCTCATGGCGGGTCTCCGTTGCCGATGGCGATGGCGATGGCGATGGCGATGACAGGGGCGCGGGTCATCGGTCCCCGAGGTGTACCCCGATGCGGCGCCCGCGCCCAGCCGTATCCATCCGGCAAATCCCTGGCGATAAGCCGCGGCGACACCACATCCTCGCCCCTCCCCGGGCAATCGACGATAAGATACGCAGCCGTCCCGCCAGCCCCGGGCACGATCATTTATTTCAAGGAGCGACCATGCACCCTCAGGACGACACCCCTACCCCGCTGCGCAGCCTCGCCGTGGTGCTGCTCAGCACCCTGCTGGCCGCCTGTTCCCCCAGCGATCGTTCGTCCTCGGTGGCGGTCGGCGGTGCCCAGGGCAAGGCCGGCGCGCAACTGGCCTACGAACATGAACTGAGCCTGTCGCTGCCCTCGGCGCAGATCGCGCCGCGCCTGGCCGCCACCCGCGAAGCCTGCGAAAACGCTAAGTTCGGCGCCTGCAATATCCTGCGCCTGCAGCAAGGCCAGTATCACGCCCAGGTGATCCTGCGCATCGTGCCCGACGGCGTCGAACCGATAGTCGCGCTGGCCGCCCAGGGCGCCGAAATCGGCGAGCGCATCACCAGCGCCGAAGACCTGGCCGACGCCGTAGCCGACGTGCAGCGCCAGCAGGAGCGGCTCAAGGCCCAGCAGCAACGCCTCGACCAGCTGGCGGCGCGCAAGGACATCACCGTCAGCGACCTGATCGCCCTGAGCAAGGAACAGGCGAGCATCGAGAACGACCTGCAGGCCCTGGCCCAGGCCGCCGCCGGGCACCAGCGGCGGCTCGACACCAACCGCCTGACCCTGAACTTCGTGCCCACCGACAGCAGCCAGCGCGGCTCGACCCTGCAACAGGCCTTCGACAACCTGCTGGACAACCTCGCCTACGGCACCGCCGAAGCCCTGGAGAAAGGCAGCTACGTGCTGCCGTTCCTGATCCTGGCCTTCCCGCTGGCGATGATCTGGGTCTGGCTATGGCGCCGGTTCGTGCGCCGTCGTTGAATCGCAGCACTCTGCAAAGCCCAAGAAGCCCGGCCTGATGTGCCGGGCTTTTTTATGGGCACGATGGGCGAGCCTCGCCTCACTAGCATCCGCTGCCACCTCCAGGCCCCGCCAAACAAGGCCTGGCGAGCACAGGCGAAGAAAACTGCACGAACGTACCTGGAACTGGCACGTTTTTCCCATGCACCTGCTGCTTGCGAATCGACCCACCGCAAGAGCCGCATCGACGGTGCCTACCCGCACCAATAGCAATCATCGGACGCTATCCGCGTCCCTATAAAGTGCAGACGGCGAGCCAAAAGCTCGTTGAGCTGAGACTGGCGATAAGGAAGTCTCATGTGCGATGTGCAGTCATGTTCACCGGCGTTTTCCGCTATTGGCTCCACCGTTTCGCCCCTGGTCCCGCCTCGTCCGGCAGCCCTGCCCGGACCGGCCCTCGCGCCCTGTGCGTCATCGACGATCGACCTTGCGCACGCCACGCGGCGCTGCCTGTGCCAGCGTCTGGCGATGCCCCCTGCTCCAGTCGATGGGGCAACTTTCAGGCTGGCGGCAGCGGCTGTTATAAGGCCGACCCTGTCCCGATACCGATATCCAAGCCCGTCGTCCCGGATACTGCCCAGGGTATCCCGACACAAACATTCGCCCCCAGCCCGGTCTCGCCACTGTCCAAGTAGCGTCAACGGAAGAACCTTCGACAAGATCGATCGTCGACTGTTTTTGAACCACTAATCGGCCAACTTAATTTTGCACTCGGCGACACTTCACCGAGCGAAAATCGTGTTCCCGTCGTTTCGTATTCGACAATAAACAAGCGCGCCAAGGCGCGTTAAAAGTGGATGATCAGCGTGTTGTCCGACAATAAGGCAATTCAATATCAAGGCATCGACCACTGGGCAATGAGCGGACCACTATTTACATACACTCAATGTACGTACCGGTTAATTATTTACACCCCCAGCAGGCTGATAAGACGTCCGCCATCGTCCTGCTCCATGACGGGCAGGCGAGCGCACCGTAGATACTCAAGGATGCCCCCGGAACGGGCCGCCAAAGACAGCAGAAGTGCTACACAGAGCCCTGAAGACAACAAGATCAAGGACCTCCAGGCAATGACCGGCTAGTCACTGTTTATTTGCACCAAATCAATTCGCCAGACACTTTTTAGTGCGTTGGCCAGGGTATTGATCGCCCCTGTTTCCGGCTGAAAAGCGGATAACCCAGGGCAGGCAGGCTCGTCCGTAAAAAGCATTTAAGGTCAACTTTTCGAGGCACTGAATATAGGTTGTTGCGCCAGTTTTTCGCGCAAATTTATATAAATGCGACATGCACTACGGGCCGTCGCCAATTGCATAACAAGCGACACAATCTGGCATAGCGGTTGCTATATGTAACGAGTACGAGACAGGTGCACTACAAACACCGACTCACCCCATAACAATGTTCCAGGGAGTGGTAATGAACAATCGAAGCCGAAGGCGTTAAGCCACTCGTTTGCACAAGCCCGTTCAACTGGATAGTTCAACTATCGGCTTTTGCTCACCCTTGAAAAAGTTAAACCCGACTTTCGAACATTCCAGCCAATGTTCGAACGGTGCCTTATTGCCCTTCATCCGACCGAGGGAGCTTTAATGAACGATGCGGTAAAGAACAGAACCCTGCCGAGGCCCTTGGGCGATGAAGCCGTCGTCCAGGTTGCGCGGGGCCGTCCTTATAAGGGCAATGCATCGAAACCCGCAGGCCTGAGCAAGCGCCAGGTGCTGTTGCTGGTGACGGTCTCGGCCCTGCTCCATGGTGGCGCCTGGTGGTTCTTCCAGCAGACCCGCGCCGCGCCGCTGGAAACGCCCCCGGAAATCCCGGAAATGACCGTCGAGCTGAGCAGCCCGACCCCGCCCGCACCGCCCACCCCGGAACCTCCGCCGCCGCCACCGCCGCCCGAACCCGAGCAACCGGTGGAAGACGAAGACGCGCTCAAGCCGCCGCCCAAGCCGGTGGAGAAACCCAAGCCCATCGAAAAGCCCAAACCGGTCGAAAAACCCAAGCCGGTGAAAAAGCCCGAGCCGCCGAAAACCCCGGCTCCACCCGCCCCCGCGCCACCGGCCGCGCCCGCAGCACCCAGCCAGCCGACCGCGGCTCCGGCGCCTGCCGCGGCCCCCGGGCCGGTCAAGGAGTCGGCGGCGGTTTCCGGCCTGGCCAGCCTCGGCAACCCGCCGCCGGAATACCCGTCCCTGGCCCTGCGCCGCAACTGGGAAGGCACGGTGGTGCTGCGCATCAAGGTGCTGCCCAACGGCCGCGCCGGCAGCGTGGAAGTCACCCGTTCCAGCGGCAAGCCGCAACTGGACGAGGCCGCCGTGGCCGCGGTGAAGAACTGGAAATTCATCCCGGCCAAGCGCGGCGACACGCCGATCGAAGGCTTCGCCACCCAGACCATCGATTTCAAATTGCCGCAATGACCGCGGCCTGACCTGAACTCACAACCTGTTTACGCATGCGAGGTGTAGCCATGAACGATTCCCTGACATCCCTGATTGTCCCCGGCGTGCTCTGGGCCCTGGTGCTGTTTTCCGTGGTCAGCTGGGCACTGCTGCTGGTCAAGTCGGCGCAGTACCTGCGGCAGAAGACCCAGAACCGGCAGTTCAGCAAAGCCTTCTGGAGCGCCCCAGACCTGCTCACCGCCGCCGAGCACGCCAGCCAGTACCCCGGCTCCCTGGCGCGCATCGCCAGCAGCGGCTTCGAAGCCCTGCTCGTGGAAGAGTCGCCGCGCACCACCCAGCAACTGGCCCACACCATCAACCGCGCCGACCGCCTGGAACGCAACCTGCGCCAGCAGATCCAGAAGGAACGCCGAGCCCTGGAAAGCGGCCAGGCGGTGCTCGCCAGTATCGGCAGCACCGCGCCCTTCATCGGCCTGTTCGGCACGGTCTGGGGGATCATGGAGGCCCTGCAGAGCATCGGCGCCAGCGGTTCGGCCAGCCTGGAAACCGTGGCCGGGCCGATCGGCCACGCGTTGATCGCCACCGGCGTGGGCATCGCCGTCGCCGTGCCGGCGGTGCTGATCTACAACTTCTTCCTGCGCCGCCTGAAGCTGGCCTCGGCCAGCATGGACGACTTCGCCCATGACTTCGACGCCCTGGCCCAGCGCAGCGCCTTTGCCATCAGCCGCCAGGCCATCGCCAGCAAGACCGCCCACGCCGTACGGGAGGCCAGCTGATGTCCTTCTCTACTCAAGACAGCGACGAAGTGCTCAGTGAAATGAACGTCACGCCACTGGTGGACGTGATGCTGGTGCTGCTGGTGGTGTTCATCGTCACCGCCCCGCTGATGACCAACGCGATCAAGGTCAACCTGCCGAAAACCGACGCCGTGGCCCCCGCCGAGAAAAAAGACCCGGTGGTGGTCAGCGTCGACCAGGACGGCAAGTTCTACCTGGCCAAGTCCGAAGTGGCCCCTGAGCTGCTGGAAAGCAGCCTCAAGGAGGTCAAGGCCAAGGACAGCGAGGTGCGCGTGCAGCTGCAGGCCGACGCCGCCGTCAACTACGGCCAGGTGGCCAAGGCCATGGCCTCCATCGAACGTTCGGGGATCACCAGGATATCCGTGATGACCACCCGATGAAGGCAGTGCCTGGCGCCCCGTGAGGGATGCGCCAGGCACTGCTTCCAGGAATCCCGTCGCAATCGGCCGACCGCAAGACGCCACGCGCCTGCGGAGGGGATCGGCTTGCTTGAAGAAAGTGGTTTTCCGGGGTCGGTACAACCCAGCCGGAGCAATGAGGGCCCACAAGGCCATTTCGATAAACGTCTGAAAGAGTCGGAAGTAATCATGCTGATGAACATTCCACGTTTCACCCTCAAGCCACTGGTGACCACGCTGCAACGGCACCGTTTTGTCCCGCTGTACCTGATGGCCATGGGCCTGGGCGCCGGCACCGCGCAAGCCGCCGAAGAGGAGGCTGACAGCAGCGCCGCCGTCCCGGCCGCCAGTGCCGCGGCAGTGGCGCCCACCACCCAGCTGCAACGGGTCGAAGTGACAGGCTCGGCGATCCGCCGGGTCGATGCCGAAACCGCGGTGCCGATCACCATCCTGCGCGCCGAAGAGCTGCGCAAGCAGGGGGTGAGCACCACCGCCGAACTGGTGCAGCGCATCACCGGCAGCCAGTCGATCAACAACAGCGCCGGCTCGGTGGGAGCCGCCACCGGCGGCGCCTCCTTCGCCGACATGCGCGGTATCGGCGCCAACAAGACCCTGGTGCTGCTCAACGGCCGGCGCCTGGCCAACAACGCGTTGTCGGGCACCAACTCGGCCGGCGGCGCGGTGGACCTGAACATGATCCCCTTCGCCGCCATCGACCGCGTCGAAGTGCTGCGCGACGGCGCCTCGGCCCTCTACGGCACCGACGCCATCGGCGGCGTGATCAACTTCATCACCAAGAAATCCCTGACCGACGGCCAACTGACCCTGGGCGGCGAAACCCCGACCCACAGCGGCGGCGGTGCGAGCAAGGACATGAGCGCCAGCTGGGGCTTCGGCGACCTGGAGGAAGACCGCTTCAACGTGCTCGGGGTGTTCAACTACAACAAGCAGCAGAACCTCGACGCCAACGACCGCTCCTTCGCCACCGACTACCGCCCCGGCCGCGGCCTCGACCAGACCTCGGGCACGGCCTTTCCGGGCAACTACACCCAGGGCGACAACGCCACCAACCCGCTGGCCGGCAGCAACTGCAACGGGCCGAACCTGATTGCCCGCCAGGGCCTGTGCCGCTTCAGTACCCGCGAGTACATCGACCTGGTGCCGGAGACCGAAAAGACCTCGTTCTTCGGCAAGAGCACCGCCAAGCTGGCCGACGACCACAACGTCAACCTGGAGTACTTCTGGTCGCGCAACAACAACGCCACCGCGGTCGGCCCGGCGCCCCTCACCGGCCTGAGCCTGGATGCTTCCTCGCCCTACTACCCGGGCAACGGCATCACCCCGGCACCGACCGGCTTCAGCCTCGACCCGAGCCAGCCGATCGGCGTGAACTGGCGTGAAACCGCCGCCGGTGCCCGGGAATCCAAGGACCAGAACACCAGCCAGCGCTTCGTCCTGAGCTTCGACGGCCTGGTGGCCGGCTGGGACTACAACCTCGGTGCCTCCTACAACCAGAACAAGGTGGTCTCCAGCGTCACCAACGGCTATGTCAGCGACCGCGCGATGATCGCCGGCCTGGCCAGCGGCCTGCTCAACCCGTTCGGCCCGCAGACCCAGGCCGGCCAGGACTACATCGAGCAGGCGGCCTACCACGGCGCCTACTCCACGGCAGTCGGCCGGGTGGTCGGTTTCGATGGGCGCGTCAGCCGCGAGATCGGCGACTGGTTCGGTGCCGGGCCCTCCGGCCTGGCCCTGGGCGGCGAGTACCGCAAGGAGAAATTCCACCAGGACTACGAAGAGTTCGCCGGTGACATCCAGAGCCTGGGCATCGACCCGTCCGGCAGCGTTGAGGGCGATCGCAGCGTCAAGGCGGCCTACGCCGAACTGAGCGTGCCGGTGCTCGACAGCCTGGAGCTGTCCGTCGCCATCCGCCACGACAAATACAGCGACTTCGGCAGCACCACCAACCCGAAATACTCGTTCCGCTACCAGCCGATCAAAGAGCTGGTGGTACGCGGTGCCTACAGCGAAGGCTTCCGCGCGCCGTCGCTGTACGAGCTGTATGCGCCGCGCAGCATCACCTACACCCAGGGCTACTACAACGACCCGGTGCTCTGTACCGGCGGCGTGGTACAACCCGGCGGCAACGGCGGGCGCGACTGCGGCCAGCAGTTCCTCAACCAGATCGGCGGCAACACCGACCTGGCGCCGGAAAAGGCCCGCAACGTGACCCTGGGCTTCGTCTATCAGCCGATCCGCGACCTGTCGGTGGGCCTGGACTTCTGGTGGATTCACATCTCCAACCAGATCCAGCCGTTCCCCGAATCCACGGTGTTCGACCAGTCCGGCGCCTACGCCGACCGCTTCGTGCGCAACGCCGACGGTTCGCTGAACTACATCGTCACCGGCAACGCCAACCTGGGCATAGTCGAAACCAACGGTGTCGACGTGTCCCTGGACTACCGCTTCCCCAATACCCCCTATGGCCAGTTCGGCCTCGGGCTGCAAGGCACCTACGTCAAGAGCTACGACTTCCAGAGCACCATCAAGGGGCCGTTCACCGACAAGGTCGGCGACTTCGAGGGCGATGGCGTGATCGCCCGCTGGAAACACAACCTCACCGGCACCTGGACCCTGGGCGCTGCGCGGGCCTCGCTGAGCAACCGCTTCACCACCGGCTACAACGACTACGACCGCAGCACCAATGCCCGGGTGGCCTCGTACTCGGTGTGGGACCTGGCGGCCGGCTACACCTTCGACAAGGTGCTGGACGTCGACGCCGGGGTGAAGAACGTCTTCGACCGCGACCCACCCTTCTCCAACCAGGCCTACAACTTCCAGAGCGGCTACGACCCCCGTTACACCGACCCGCTGGGTCGCACCCTGTTCGCGCGCATGACGTACCACTTCTGAGTCACCGCCGGGGCCGCGCAAGACTCCGGCCGGCCCCGGCCGCATTGCGCATTCGCGCCCCATGGCGGCCCGCCGCCGTGGGTCTTTTCGCCCTGCCGACCCAGGCTTTCCGGCATCACGAGGAACCTTTCGATCATGTCTGCACTGACTCGCACCCTGGCCGGGCTGGCGCTGGCCGCCGCACTGCTTGGCGCCGCCGGCGAAGCCCTGGCCGCCGCCCACGGCAGCTATGCCATGACGGTCTATGGCGAACCGCCGAAGTACCCGCCGGGCTTCCAGCACTTCGACTACGTCAACCCCGATGCGCCCAAGGGCGGCTCCCTGAGCCGCGCCGCGATGGAGATCGGCCAGTTCAACTACATCACCCCCTATGCCGACCAGGGCATCGCGGTGGTCCAGGTCAACGACTGGGTGTATTCGCCCCTGGCCTTTCGCTCCCTGGACGAGCCCTACACCGTCTACGGGCTGGTGGCCGAACGCATGGAGCGCGACCCCGGCGGCCTGTGGGTGCGCTTCTACCTCGACCCCAGGGCGCGCTTCGCCGATGGCACGCCGATCACCGCGCAAGACGTGCGCTACACCTTCGACCTGCTGCTGAGCAAGGGCAGCCTGAGCTATCGCCAGCAGTACGGCGACGTGCGAGACGTGGTGATCGAAGGCCCCGGGCAGGTGCGCTTCGACTTCAAGAACAACCTCAACCGCACCCTGGCCCTGGACCTGGCGACCCTGCGCGTGCTGCCCGAGCATTGGTGGAAGAGCCGCGACTTCGCCAACGGCGGCGGCTTCGAGCCGCCCCTGGGCAGCGGGCCGTACAAGGTGAGCAAGGTCGACGCCGGGCGCAGCATCAGCTTCGAGCGCGATCCGAACTGGTGGGCCAAAGACCTGCCGGTCAGCCGCGGCATGTACAACTTCGACAGCCTGACGGTGAATTTCTACGGCGACACCGACGTCGCCCGCCAGCTGCTGCAGGCCGGTGCCTTCGACTACAACCGCGAGTTTTCCTCGTCCGGTTATGTGGTCGGCTACGACAGCCCGGCCCTGCGCGACGGCCGCCTGCAACAGGCGATCCTCGCGCCGGACAAGCCCACCGCCGCCCAGGGTTTTGTGTTCAACCTGCAGCGGCCGGTGTTCCACGACCGCCGAGTGCGCCAGGCGCTGACCCTGCTGTGGGATTTCGAGTGGACCAACAAGCAGATGATGCGCGGCTTCTACGTGCGCCAGCAGAGCTACTGGCCGAAAAGCGAAATGGCCGCCAGCGCCCTGCCGGACGCCCGCGAGCGGGAGATTCTCGACCCCTTGCGCGGGCAGATCCCCGACGAAGTCTTCAGCCAGGTCTACCGGGCCCCGCAGACCGACGGCAGCGGCCGCATCCGCGATAAGCAGCTGCAGGCCCTGCGCCTGCTGGCCGAGGCCGGCTGGACACCCCGCAATAACCGCCTGGTGAACGCCGCCGGCGAACCGCTGGAGTTCACCTTTCTCGATGGCCAGGGCGGCTTCGACCGCATGCTGCTGCCGTACAAACGCACCCTGGCGCAGATCGGCATCACCCTCAACCTGCGGCGCATCGATTCGGCGCAGTACATCAACCTGCTCAACGCCCGGGACTACGACATGATCGTCACCAGCTTCCCCCGCAGCGGCGACCCCATCGTCTCCCCGGGTCGCGAGCTGTACAGCCTGTATGGCTCGCAAAGCGCGACCCAGGTCGGCAGCTCCAACGCCATGGTGCTGGCCAACCCGGCGGTGGACCGCCTGATCGACGGCCTGGTCCAGGCCAATAGCCGCGACGAGATGGTGCATTACGCCCGGGCCCTGGACCGGGTGCTGCAATGGGGCCAGTACCTGATTCCCAACTACTACTCCAAGGGCACGCCCACGGTGTTCCAGAACCGTTTCGGCCGGCCGGCCATCGCGCCGATCTACGACGAGGGCCTGAACACCTGGTGGGAGGTCAGCCCCAAGGCCCTGACCGCCAGCCAGATGAGCGCCCTGCGCGGCACCGTGGGGGCGCACTGACATGGGCCGTTACCTGAGTCGTCGCCTGCTGCTGATCATCCCCACCCTGTTGTGCATCCTGGTGGTCAACTTCCTGATCGTCCAGGCCGCGCCCGGCGGCCCGGTGGAACAGGCCATCGCCCGCCTGCAAGGCTTCGGCGGGCATGCCATGGGCGGTGGCGCCGAGGTCGCCGCGGTGGGCGGCGGCGGACGCAGCAGCCGGGGCCTGGACCCGGCGCTGATCGAGGAGATCAAGCACCACTACGGCTTCGACAAGCCGATGCACCAGCGCCTGTGGCTGATGCTGAAGAACTACGCGCAACTGGACTTCGGCAACAGCTTCTTTCGCGGGGCCAAGGTCACCGACCTGATCCTGCAGAAGCTGCCGACCTCGCTGTCCCTCGGCCTGTGGGCGACCCTGATCACCTACCTGGTGTCGATTCCCCTGGGGGTGCGCAAGGCGATCCGCAACGGCAGCGCCTTCGATGCCTGGACCAGCAGCGCCATCGTCCTCGGCTACGCCATGCCGGCGTTCCTGTTCGCCATCCTGCTGATCGTGGTGTTCGCTGGCGGCAGCTACCTGGACTGGTTCCCGGTGCAGGGCCTGGTCTCGGACAACTTCGCCAGCCTCGGGCCCCTGGCCAAGGTCGGCGACTACCTGTGGCACCTGGTGCTGCCGGTGTCGGCCCTGGTGATCGGCGGCTTCGCCACCTTGACCCTGCTGACCAAGAACAGCTTCCTCAACGAGATCAGCCGCCAGTACGTGGTCACCGCCCGGGCCAAGGGCCTGAGCGAGCGCCGGGTGCTGTACGGCCATGTGTTTCGCAACGCCATGCTGCTGGTGATCGCCGGCATTCCCACGGCGCTGATCGAGGTGTTCTTCGCCGGCTCGCTGCTGATCGAGACCCTCTTCAACCTCGATGGCCTCGGGCGCATGAGCTACGAGGCGGCGGTGTCGCGGGACTACCCGGTGGTGTTCGGCGCGCTGTTCCTGTTCACCCTGTTCGGCCTGCTGATCAAGCTGATCGGCGACCTGTGCTACAGCCTGGTCGATCCGCGCATCGACTTCTCGGCGAGGACTGCCTGATGTTCACACTCTCTCCCCTGGGCCGTCGCCGCATCGAACACTTCAAGGCCAACCGCCGGGGTCGCTGGTCGCTGTGGCTGTTTATCGGCCTGTGCCTGGTCTGCCTGGGCGGCGAACTGATCGCCAACGACAAGCCGCTGGTCATCCGCTATCACGGCGCCTGGTATTTCCCGATCCTCAGCGACTACGACGAAACCGAGTTCGGCGGCGAACTGCCGTTCCAGCCGGACTATGCCAGCAGCTACGTGCACGAACTGATCGAGGGCCAGGGCGGCTGGATGCTGTTTCCGCCGATCCCCTTCAGCTACGACACGGTCAACTACGACCTGGCGGAACCGGCGCCCAGCCCGCCCTCGGCGCAGAACTGGCTGGGCACCGACGACCAGGCCCGGGATGTGCTGGCGCGGGTGATCTTCGGCACGCGGGTGTCGATCCTGTTTGCCCTGGTGCTGACCGCCATCAGCGCGCTGATCGGCATCAGCGCCGGCGCCTTGCAGGGTTATTACGGCGGCTGGGTCGACCTGCTCGGGCAGCGCCTGCTGGAAATCTGGTCGGGGCTGCCGGTGCTGTACCTGCTGATCATTCTCTCGGGGTTCGTCTCGCCGAGCTTCTGGTGGCTGCTGGGGATCATGGCGCTGTTCTCCTGGCTGGCCCTGGTGGACGTGGTGCGCGCCGAATTCCTGCGCGGCCGCAACCTGGAGTACGTCAAGGCCGCGCGGGCCCTGGGCCTGAGCGACGGCGAGCTGATGCGCCGGCACATCCTGCCCAACGCCATGACCTCCACCCTGACCTACCTGCCGTTCATTCTCACCGGCGCCATCGCCACCCTCACCGCCCTGGATTTTCTCGGCTTCGGCATGCCCGCCGGCACCGCCTCCCTGGGCGAACTGATCGGCCAGGCCAAGCGCAACCTGCAAGCACCCTGGCTGGGCCTGACGGCGTTTTTCGCCCTGGCGCTGATTCTCTCGTTGCTGGTGTTTATCGGCGAAGCCTGCCGCGACGCCTTCGATCCCCGGAGCTGACATGCACGACAACCTGATTGAAATCCGCAACCTCAAGGTGGCCTTCGCCGGCACCGAAGTGGTCCATGGCCTGGACCTGGATATCCGCCGTGGCGAATGCCTGGCCCTGGTGGGCGAGTCCGGCTCGGGCAAGTCGGTGACCGCCCACTCGATCCTGCGCCTGCTGCCGGCGCAGAAGGTGCAGACCCAGGGCAGCATCCGCTACGCCGGCCTGGACCTGGTGCAGGCCAGCGACGCCCAGTTGCGCACCTTGCGCGGCAACCGCATCGCGATGATCTTCCAGGAACCCATGACCTCGCTGAACCCGCTGCACACCGTGGAAAAACAGATCGGCGAAGTGCTGGACGTGCACAAGGGCCTGCGCGGTCGCGCGGCCCAGGCGCGGATCCTGGAGCTGCTGGAGCTGGTGGGCATCCGCGAGCCGCACAAACGCCTCAAGGCCTACCCGCACCAGCTGTCCGGCGGCCAGCGCCAGCGGGTGATGATCGCCATGGCCCTGGCCAACGAGCCGGAGCTGTTGATCGCCGACGAGCCGACCACCGCGCTGGATGTGACGGTGCAGCGCAAGATCCTCGAACTGCTGATCGCGTTGCAGCAACGCCTGGGCATGTCGCTGCTGCTGATCAGCCACGACCTCAACCTGGTGCGGCGCATCGCCCAGCGGGTATGCGTGATGCGCCAGGGCGAGATCGTCGAGCAGGCCGAATGTGAGGCGCTGTTTCGCTTCCCCCAGCACCCCTACAGCCGCTTGCTGATCGAAGCCGAGCCCAGCGGCGCTCCGGTGCCCAGCGCCTACTCGCACAATCTGCTGGAAGTAAGTGAACTCAAGGTCTGGTTTCCCCTGCCCAAGGGCCTGTTCAGCCGCCAGCGCGACTACATCAAGGCAGTGGACGGCGTCAGCCTGAGCCTGCACCGGGGCAAGACCCTGGGCATAGTCGGCGAGTCCGGCTCGGGCAAATCCACCCTCGGCCAGGCAATCCTGCGGCTGGTGGAGTCCGAGGGAGGCATCCGCTTCGGCAACAAGGAGCTGAGCATTCTCAACCAGCGCCTGATGCGCCCCTTGCGCCGACAGTTGCAGGTGGTGTTCCAGGATCCGTTCGGCAGCCTCAGCCCGCGCATGTCGGTGCAACAGATCATCGCCGAGGGCCTGCTGACCCACGGCATCGGCACCGCCGAGGAACGCGAGGCGGCGGTGATCCGCGTGCTCGTGGAAGTCGGCCTCGACCCGCAGAGCCGCCACCGCTACCCCCACGAGTTTTCCGGCGGCCAGCGCCAGCGCATCGCCATTGCCCGCGCCCTGGTGCTGGAACCGGCGCTGATCCTGCTGGACGAACCCACCTCGGCCCTCGACCGCACCGTGCAGAAGCAGGTGGTCCAGCTGCTGCGGGAGTTGCAGGTACGCCACGGCCTGACCTACCTGTTTATCAGCCACGACCTGGCAGTGGTCCACGCCCTGGCCCACGACCTGATCGTGATCAAGGACGGCAAGGTGGTGGAACAGGGACCGTCGCGGGCGATCTTCAGTGCGCCGCAACACCCCTATACCCGGGAGCTGTTGCAGGCTTCGGGGCTGCAATGGAGCCCGTCGCAGGCCTGCGAAGAGCCGGCCTGAGGCTCTGTTCCGGGGGTTGGCGCGGCTATCATTGGCGTCGATGGTCACCATCGACCCAATGAAATTCTCAAAAAAAATCCGCCGCGTAACATCTGCTCCATACCAACCAAACAACACCCCGGAGCACACCACCATGAAACGCCAAATCCTTCTCAGCATCGCTTTCTCGGTTCTTGCAGCAAACGCTTTTGCCGCGTCCTCGGCCTACCCGGTGGTCGCCGAAGGCGGCTCGGATCGCCTGATTGAAAAACGTGTCGCCGAAGGTGGCGCCGATCGCTTGATCGAACGTCGCGTTGCCGAAGGTGGTGCTGATCGTCTGATCGAACGTCGCGTTGCCGAAGGTGGTTCCGACCGTCTGATCGAACGCCGTGTTGCCGAAGGTGGCTCTGATCGTCTGATTGAACGTCGCGTTGCCGAAGGTGGTTCCGATCGTCTGATCGAACGTCGCGTTGCCGAAGGTGGTTCCGATCGTCTGATCGAACGCCGCGTTGCCGAAGGTGGTGCTGATCGTCTGATCGAACGTCGCGTTGCTGAAGGTGGTTCCG
>Ga0207976_100466_pt1 | contig 15413 bp, 13 predicted proteins | sample LakWasMe94_HOW11_2_FD_183916 | JGI IMG/M metagenome (GOLD analysis project Ga0207976, IMG submission 183916) | Freshwater sediment methanotrophic microbial communities from Lake Washington under simulated oxygen tension - Sediment Metagenome... | ecosystem: Environmental > Aquatic > Freshwater >... | reverse complement strand
CGCCGCAAGACCCTGCGCAATACCCTCAAGGCCCTGCTCTCCAGCGCCGAGATCGAAGCCGCCGGCGTCGATGGCAGCCTGCGTCCGGAGCAACTGGACCTGGCAGCCTTCGTTCGCCTGGCCGACAAGCTCAGCGAACAAGCCGCGGACACTGCCAGCGCCAGCTGACACGCCACCAGCGTTATCGGGTAAGACGCCAGGCTCCATGTCTGGTTTACTACCCGATACTTGGCCTAGACTGACCTCCATCAGCTTTGTCCCGCGTCCCGCTTCGTTTTAAGGCCCCTTGCATGTCCGATCCTCGCTATCAGATCGACGTCAGCGTCGTCACCCGCTTTCTCCCGGAACAGTCGCAACCCGAGCAGAACCGCTTTGCCTTCGCCTACACCATCACCGTACAGAACAATGGCCTGCTACCCGCCAAACTGCTCTCTCGGCACTGGGTGATCACCGATGGCGACGGGCACGTCGAGGAAGTTCGCGGTGCCGGTGTAGTCGGCCAGCAGCCGCTGATCGCAGCGGGCAAAAGCCACACCTACAGCAGTGGCACGGTGATGACCACACAGGTCGGCAATATGCAGGGCAGCTATCAGATGCTCGCCGAAGACGGCAAACACTTCGACGCCATCATCGCCCCCTTCCGCCTGGCTGTACCCGGAGCCCTACACTGATGACGACTTACGCCATCGGCGACCTGCAAGGCTGCCTGGGGCCTTTGCAGTGCCTGCTTGAGAAGGTCGCTTTCGACCCGGTCAAGGATCGCCTGTGGCTGGTCGGCGACCTGGTCAACCGCGGCCCGCAGTCGCTGGAAACCCTGCGTTTTCTTTATGCCATGCGCGATTCCCTGGTGTGCGTGCTGGGCAATCACGACCTGCACCTGTTGGCCGCCTGGCGCAACATCGAGCGGCTGAAGAAAGCCGATACCCTGAGCGAGATCCTCAATGCGCCGGATTGCGAAGAGTTGCTCCAGTGGCTGCGCCAGCAAAAGCTGATGCACTATGACGAACAGCGCAACGTCGCCCTGGTGCACGCCGGGATACCGCCACAGTGGTCGCTGAAAAAGTCCCTCAAATGCGCCATCGAAGTCGAAGAGGCGCTGCGTGACGACAACCGCTTCGAACCCTATCTGGACGGTATGTACGGCAACGATCCGACAAAATGGGACAGCGAGCTCAAAGGCGTGACCCGCCTGCGGGTAATCACCAACTATTTCACCCGCATGCGTTTCTGTACCAGTGACGGCAAGCTCGACCTCAAGGGCAAGGAAGGCCCGGACACTGCTCCTCCAGGTTATGCCCCCTGGTTCGAGCACAAGGAACGCAAGACCCGGGACGTGAAAATCATCTTCGGTCACTGGGCCGCCCTCGAAGGCAATTGCAACGAACCCGGCGTCTTCGCCTTGGACACCGGCTGCGTCTGGGGCGGCGCCCTGACCTTGCTCAACGTCGATACCGGCCAACGCCTCGAGTGTGAATGCGACGCCCACGGCCACACCAGGCCGGCCACTCAACCTACCCCTGAACCCATGCCAATCACCGCCAAGCGCTAGACGGCGCTTGCACCAGGCCCAGGAGCCCGCCATGAGCGAATTCAAACGCATCCCCCCAGAACAGGCCCAGGCACTGCGCGAGCAAGGCGCCGTGGTGGTCGACATCCGCGACCCGCAGACCTTTGCCTTGAATCACATCAGCGGCTCCCTGCACCTGGACAACCACTCCATCTCCGACTTCATCCGCAATGCCGATCTCGACGCCCCTCTTGTGGTCGTTTGCTATCACGGCAACTCCAGCCAAAGCGCGGCGGCCTACCTGATCAGCCAGGGTTTTTCCGACGTCTACAGCCTGGATGGTGGTTTCGAACTGTGGCGGACCACCTATCCTGCGGAAATTGCCCAGGGCGGCGTCGAATAATTTTTCTGCGCTCCAGCCCGCGTCATTCGCGGGCTGGCGCCACGACCGACGAACGGTCACTTGAACAAATTGCGTATTCCACCTTTATCTCCCCGATTCCGAACTATCCTTAGCCTCAGGCCATCCAATCAGGGGAGAGCCGGTACACCGGCGTGCGGGTCATCGGTACTAGCTTTCAAGGTCGATAGCTTTGAAAGTGTTCTGGGGGGTAAACATCAGCCGGAATCCCGGTTGCATGCCAGCACTTGACTGACTGATCCGACGTCGGCTCCACGTATCGAGCGAGGTGACGTCATGAGTATTTTTAGCCACTTCCAACAACGCTTCGAATCCACACGCCAGGAAGAGTTCTCGCTACAGGAGTACCTGGAGCTCTGCAAAAAGGATCGTAGCGCCTACGCGTCGGCCGCTGAACGCCTGCTTCTGGCTATCGGCGAACCGGAGCTGCTGGACACGTCAACCAATTCGAGACTGTCACGGATCTTCTCCAACAAAGTGATCCGTCGCTATCCGGCCTTTGAAGACTTCCATGGAATGGAAGAATGCATCGACCAGATCGTCTCCTACTTCCGCCATGCCGCTCAGGGCCTGGAAGAGAAGAAACAGATCCTCTACCTCCTCGGCCCCGTCGGTGGCGGCAAATCATCCCTGGCCGAGAAACTCAAACAACTGATCGAGAAGGTGCCCTTCTACGCCATCAAGGGCTCCCCGGTATTCGAGTCGCCTCTTGGGTTGTTCAACGCCACGGAAGATGGCGCAATCCTCGAAGAAGACTTCGGTATCCCACGACGCTACCTGAACACCATCATGTCGCCCTGGGCTACCAAGCGCCTGTCCGAGTTCGGCGGCGACATCAGCCAGTTCCGGGTGGTCAAGCTCTACCCCTCGATCCTCAACCAGATCGCCGTCGCCAAGACCGAACCGGGGGACGAGAACAACCAGGACATTTCCGCACTGGTGGGCAAGGTCGATATTCGCAAGCTGGAAGAATTCCCGCAGAACGACGCCGATGCCTACAGCTACTCGGGCGCATTGTGCCGGGCCAACCAGGGCCTGATGGAGTTCGTCGAAATGTTCAAGGCACCGATCAAGGTGCTGCACCCATTGCTGACAGCCACCCAGGAAGGCAACTACAACAGTACCGAGGGCCTGGGCGCGATCCCCTTCACCGGCATCCTGCTGGCCCACTCCAACGAATCGGAATGGCACACCTTCCGCAACAACAAGAACAACGAAGCCTTCATCGACCGGATCTATATCGTCAAAGTCCCTTACTGCCTGCGGGTCAGCGACGAAGTCAAAATCTACGACAAGCTGCTGTTCAACAGCTCCCTGTCCAGGGCGCATTGCGCACCCGACACCCTGAAAATGCTCGCGCAGTTCACCGTACTCTCGCGCCTCAAGGAGCCGGAGAACTCGAACATCTACTCGAAAATGCGCGTCTACGACGGTGAGAACCTCAAGGACACCGACCCGAAAGCCAAGTCGATCCAGGAGTACCGCGATGCCGCCGGCGTGGATGAAGGCATGAATGGCCTGTCGACCCGCTTCGCCTTCAAGATCCTGTCGAAAGTCTTCAACTTCGATCCCCACGAGATCGCGGCCAACCCGGTGCACCTGCTCTACGTGCTCGAACAACAGATCGAACAGGAGCAATTCCAGGCGGAAACCCGCGAACGCTACCTGCGCTTCCTGAAGGAATACCTGGCTCCGCGTTACATCGAGTTCATCGGCAAGGAAATCCAGACCGCGTACCTGGAGTCCTACAGCGAGTACGGCCAGAACATCTTCGACCGCTATGTGCTCTATGCGGACTTCTGGATTCAGGATCAGGAATATCGCGATCCGGAAACCGGCGAGATCCTCAATCGGGTCGCGCTCAACGAAGAACTGGAGAAAATCGAGAAACCGGCCGGCATCAGCAATCCGAAGGATTTCCGCAACGAGATCGTCAATTTCGTACTGCGGGCCCGAGCCAACAACAACGGCAAGAACCCGACCTGGCTCAGCTACGAAAAACTGCGGGTGGTCATCGAGAAGAAAATGTTCTCCAACACCGAGGACCTGCTCCCGGTCATCAGCTTCAACGCCAAGGCCAGCAAAGAGGATCAACAGAAACACAACGACTTCGTTACCCGAATGGTCGAGCGCGGCTATACCGACAAACAGGTACGACTGCTGTCCGAGTGGTATCTGCGGGTCAGAAAATCGCAGTAACCCGCCGGTTGCACCGGTTGTCGTTAGCCAGGAGCCTGTCTTAGCGTTTTCTGCTACACAGGCTTCAGGAAGCGCGTTTGAACGTTCGCAGCGAGGCTCGGGCAGAGTACCGGCGGCAAGACAACTTACCGCCCCCTCTCCCCGTCCGGGCCGCTTGCGAGCTTCAAGACCGCTTCTAAGGAGCAGTCATGAGTTATGTGATCGACCGACGTCTCAATGGCAAGAACAAGAGCACGGTAAACCGTCAGCGGTTTCTGCGGCGCTATCGTGACCACATCAAGAAGGCCGTCGAAGAGGCGGTCAGCCGCCGTTCCATCACTGACATGGAGCATGGCGAACAAATCAGCATCCCAGGCCGGGATATTGACGAGCCGGTGCTCCATCATGGGCGCGGCGGCAAACAGACCGTGGTGCACCCGGGAAACAAGGAGTTCACGGCCGGCGAGCACATCGCACGTCCTCAAGGCGGGGGTGGCGGAGGCGGCCGGGGCAAGGCCGGTAACTCCGGCGAAGGCATGGACGAGTTCGTTTTCCAGATTACCCAGGAAGAATTCCTCGAGTTCATGTTCGAGGACCTGGAACTGCCGAATCTGGTCAAGCGCAACCTGACCGGGACCGACACCTTCAAGACCGTCCGGGCCGGGATCAGCAACGAAGGCAATCCTTCTCGCATCAATATCATCCGGACGCTGCGCTCGGCCCACGCCCGTCGCATCGCCCTGTCCGGCAGCAGTCGGGCAAAACTGCGCGAAGTCAAAGAAGAACTTGAACGCCTGAAACGCGAAGAACCGGACAACTTCGGCGATATTCAGGAAATGGAAGCGGAAATCGAACGCCTCAGCGCCCGTATTCATCGGGTGCCGTTCCTCGACACCTTCGACCTCAAGTACAACCTGCTGATCAAACAGCCCAACCCCAGCTCCAAGGCCGTGATGTTCTGCCTGATGGACGTTTCCGGCTCCATGACCCAGGCAACCAAGGACATCGCCAAGCGCTTCTTCATCCTTCTGTACCTGTTTCTCAAGCGTAACTACGACAAGATCGACGTGGTGTTCATCCGCCACCACACCAGCGCGCGCGAAGTGGACGAGGAAGAGTTCTTCTACTCCCGGGAAACCGGCGGCACCATCGTCTCCAGCGCGCTGAAACTGATGCAGGAGATCATGGCCGAGCGTTATCCGAGCAACGAGTGGAACATCTACGCCGCTCAGGCTTCCGACGGCGACAACTGGAACGACGACTCGCCGATCTGCCGCGACATCCTGATCAACCAGATCATGCCCTTCGTGCAGTACTACACTTACGTGGAGATTACCCCGCGCGAACATCAGGCCCTGTGGTTCGAATACGAACGCATCGCCGAAGCCTTTTCCGATACTTTCGCCCAGCAGCAACTGGTCTCGGCCGGAGATATCTATCCGGTCTTCCGTGAACTCTTCCAGCGCAGGTTAGTGACATGACCGCCAGAGAGCAGAAACGCCAGCCTATCTCCACCGGTTCGGAATGGACGTTCGAGCTGATCCAGGCCTACGACCGCGAAATCAGCCGTATCGCGGCGCGTTACGCCCTGGATACCTACCCCAACCAGATCGAGGTGATCACCGCCGAACAGATGATGGATGCCTACGCCTCTGTCGGCATGCCCCTGGGTTATCACCACTGGTCCTACGGCAAGCACTTTCTCAGCACCGAAAAGTCCTACAGCCGTGGCCAGATGGGGCTGGCCTACGAGATAGTGATCAACTCGGACCCCTGCATCGCCTACCTGATGGAAGAAAACACCATCTGCATGCAGGCGCTGGTGGTGGCCCACGCCTGCTATGGCCATAACAGCTTTTTCAAGGGCAACTATCTGTTCCGCACCTGGACCGATGCCAGTTCGATCATCGATTACCTGGTGTTCGCCAAGCAGTACATCATGCAGTGTGAAGAGCGCCACGGCATCGATGCCGTGGAAGACCTGCTCGACTCCTGCCATGCCCTGATGAACTACGGGGTGGACCGCTACAAACGTCCTTATCCGATTTCCGCGGAAGAAGAACGACGCCGGCAAAAGGACCGAGAAGAACATCTGCAGAAACAGATCAACGACCTGTGGCGCACCATTCCCAAAGGCACAGACAAGTTCAGCGACAAAGACAATGCGCGCTTCCCCGCCGAACCTCAGGAAAACATCCTGTATTTCATCGAGAAACACGCACCGCTGCTGGAACCGTGGCAGCGGGAAATCGTGCGGATCGTGCGCAAGATCGCCCAGTACTTCTATCCGCAACGCCAGACCCAGGTGATGAACGAAGGCTGGGCAACGTTCTGGCACTACACCCTGATGAACGACCTGTATGACGAAGGCCTGGTGACCGATGGCTTCATGATGGAATTCCTCGCCTCCCACACTAGCGTGGTGTTCCAGCCCGGCTTCGACAGCCCTTACTACAACGGCATCAACCCCTACACCCTGGGTTTCGCCATGTACCGCGATATCCGGCGCATCTGCGAAGAGCCGACCGAGGAAGACCGCCGCTGGTTCCCGGAACTGGCCGGGACCGACTGGCTTTCCAGCATCAAGTTCGCCATGAGCAGCTTCAAGGACGAGAGTTTCATCCTGCAGTACCTGTCACCCAAGGTCATCCGCGACCTCAAGCTGTTCAGCATCCTGGACGACGACCAGAAAGACGACTTGCTGGTACCGGCCATTCATGACGAAAGCGGCTATCGGATCATCCGCGAAACCCTCGCCGCCCAGTACAACCTGGGCAACCGCGAGCCTAACGTGCAGATCTGGAGCATCGACAGGCGGGGCGACCGCTCGCTGACCCTGCGCCACCAACAACACGACCGCAAACCACTGGGCGACTCCACCGACGAAGTCCTCAAGCACTTGCACCGGCTGTGGGGGTTCGACATCCACCTGGAAACCCTGCAGGGCGACCAAGTGATGAAAACCCATCACGTACCGCCAAAAAGCGATCACAACGAAGGGGACTACGGCCGCCTGGACTTGGCCGTCATCCATCTCTGAGTGCATGACAAACCTCCGAAAGCTCGGCGCAAGGGTTATTCTGTCGGGCTAACGGAGGTTTTTTATGCAGATCTACAAGGTCGGCGGTGCAGTACGCGATCGCCTGCTGGGCAAACCGGTAACCGACATCGACTGGGTGGTAGTCGGTGCCACGGCCGAAGAAATGCTCACCAAGGGTTTTCGCCCGGTGGGCTCGGACTTTCCGGTCTTTCTTCACCCCAGGAGCGGCGAGGAATACGCCCTGGCCCGTACTGAACGCAAGAGCGGTCGGGGTTATGGCGGCTTCACCTTTCACGCCAGCCCCGAGGTCACCCTCGAAGAAGACCTGATCCGCCGCGACCTGACGATCAATGCCATGGCGGAAGACGACCACGGCGTGCTGACGGATCCGTATCACGGCCAGCAGGATCTGAAAAACCGCCTGCTGCGCCATGTTTCCCCGGCATTCGCCGAAGATCCCCTGCGCGTCCTGCGGGTTGCCCGCTTTGCTGCTCGCTACGCCGGGCTCGGTTTCCAAGTGGCGCCTGACACCCTCGAACTGATGCGCCAGCTCAGCGAATCAGGCGAACTGGAAGCCCTGACGCCGGAACGCAGCTGGAAGGAAATCTCCCGCGCATTGATGGAAGATCACCCCCAAGTGTTCATCCAGGTGCTGCGCGACTGCGGAGCGCTCAAGGTCCTGCTGCCTGAAGTGGAGGCGCTGTTTGGCGTTCCACAGCCCGCCGTCCATCACCCGGAGATCGACAGCGGCGTACATACACTGAGCGTTCTCGAGCAGGCGGCGCTGCACAAGCAGCCATTGAGCGTGCGCTGGGCGTGCCTGTTGCACGACCTGGGCAAAGGCCTGACACCGCAAAGTGAATGGCCACAACACATCGCGCACGAGCACAAGGGCCTGAAGCCGATCAAGCAGGTCAATGAGCGCTTCAAGGCGCCACGCGACTGCCAGGAACTGGCGCTGCTAGTGGGCCAGTACCACACCCACGGCCATCGCGCCCTTGAACTGAAACCTTCGACATTGGCGGAGCTGCTGCAAAGCTTTGACGTGTACCGTCGGCCGCAGCGTTTCGAGGAGTTTGTCGCCGCCTGTGAAATGGATGCTCGCGGCCGTCTTGGACTGGAGGAGCGCGCCTATCCCCAGGCGGACTATCTGCGCGGTGCGGCCACCGCGGCGCGAACGGTCGCAGTACAGCCGCTGCTGGAGCAGGGATTCAAGGGGCCGGAGCTGGGGGAAGCGCTGAAACGGGAGAGACTGAAGGCGCTGAAGGCCTACAAGGAACAGCACTCGCAGTAAGGAACATCACGAGCAAGCGCCTCCGTAGGAACCCGCTTGCTCGCAAGCCGATCGCCGTCGGCCAGAACTACGCCAGCCAGAGCTATCCCAGCTCCAGCGGCGTCAGTTGCCTGCCCCGCCACTCAAAGGCCACGGGCGCCAGCACCTGGTCGATCCGGGCCTCGCGCCAGAGGGTAGCGAAGTCCTGCCCCGCCAGCGGATGAACCCTTTCCGGCGCCATCAGCGACAAGGGCCAAAGTACAAAGGCGTTCTTCAGAATCTCGGCGCGCGGCAGGATCAAACCGTCGAAGTTACCCACCAGATCGCCGTACAGCAGCACATCGATATCCAGCGGCAAGCCTTTGCGGTCCGGGGCATAACGACCGTTGTCCGCCTCGATGAACTTCAACCGGCGGTCCAGTTCCATCAGCGGCAGATCGGTAAAGGCCGAAACCACCAGATTGAAAAAAGGTCCGCTTTTGATCCCCACCGGCTGGCTTTCGAATACCGCCGAGCAGCGCATATCCAGCAGGAAGCCGGCCAGGGCATCGAGCCCGGCCAGCAGATGGGTTTCGCGCTCGATATTGCTGCCGAGCCCAAGAAATACCTGAGTTAGCGACATCCGCGCTCGATCTCCACGCCAACACCTTTGGCGGCCGCGACTGCACCGGGTTTGGTCAGCTTGAGGTGCAACCAGGGAATATGGAACTCGCTCATCAGGACTTCCGCCAGACGCTCGGCAAAGGTTTCCACCAACTGGAATTGCGCTTGCTCGGCAAACGCCTGGATCCGCGAAGACACACTGGCATAGTCGAGCGCCAGGGTCAGGTCGTCACCGGCCGCGGCCGGGCGGTTGTCCCAGGCGAAGCTCAGGTCAAGGCGCAGGCACTGCCGGATGCCTCGCTCCCAGTCGTAGGCACCGATCACCGTGTCGACTTCCAGGCCCTCGATAAACACTCTGTCCAAGCACTCTTCTCCGCAGCACGACAAGGGCGCAATGCGCCGTTAGAATCAGGGCGTCCTCGCCCGGAATAGTTAGCATGTTTTGGTTACTGGCGATCTTCGCCTACCTGCTCGGCTCGCTGTCCTTCGCCATCTTGCTCAGCCGCCTGACCGGTACACCCGATCCGCGAATGAGTGGCTCGGGCAATGCCGGCGCCACCAACATGCTGCGCCTGGCCGGCAAGAAACTTGCCGTACTGACCTTGCTCGGCGATCTGCTCAAAGGGCTGTTGCCCGTGCTGATCGCCAGTCTCGCAGGCCTTTCGCTCCAACAACAGGCCTGGATCGGGCTCTACGCCGTACTGGGCCATCTGTTCCCGGTGTACTTTCGCTTTCGTGGCGGCAAGGGTGTCGCCACCGCCGCCGGGATGCTGCTGGGGCTCTACCCGCCAGCGGCGCTCCTGGCCATTGCCGCCTGGCTCCTGACCTTCTACCTGACCCGCACCAGCTCGCTGGCGGCCTTGATCGCCACACCCCTGACCTTGCCATTGCTGGCCTGGCAGGCGCCGGCGGCGCTGCTGCCGATGAGCGTACTGACACTGCTCATCGTCTGGCGCCATCGCGGCAATCTACGCGACCTGTTTGCCGGGCGCGAACGGCATTTCTGAATCCTGAAGATGAACCGGGCTCAGGTAGGGTAAACACCGACTCACAACGGCGACAACTGCTCCATCGGCCAACGCGCCTGCACAGTGATCGCTAGGCTTTCCTGCTGACCGGCCTGCAAACGCTGGCAACCGGCAAACGCGATCATCGCGCCGTTGTCGGTGCAGAACTCGGGACGGGCGTAAAACACATTCCCCTTCATCTCACCGAGCATTTTCTCCAGCGATGCGCGCAGAGCCTTGTTGGCACTCACGCCACCAGCGATTACCAGACGCTTGAGTCCCGTCTGCTTCAAGGCTCGCTTGCATTTGATGGTCAGAGTTTCCACCACCGCCTGCTGGAAGGCGAGCGAGATGTCGCAACGGGTTTGTTCGCCGTCGTCCCCAGCGCTGACGCATTGCTGCCAGGTGTTCAGGGCGAAGGTTTTCAAGCCGCTGAAACTGAAATCCAGTCCCGGACGATCGGTCATCGGCCGCGGGAAAACAAAGCGCCCGGCCACGCCTTGTGCAGCCAGGCGAGCGATTTCCGGACCACCCGGGTAATTCAGGCCGATCATCTTCGCCGTCTTGTCGAAGGCTTCACCGGCAGCATCATCCAGGGTTTCACCCATCAGCTCGTATTGGCCGATGCCATCGACTCGCACCAGCTGCGTATGACCGCCGGAAACCAACAAAGCGACGAACGGAAACTCCGGCGGTTGTTCTTCCAGCATCGGGGCCAGCAAGTGGCCTTCCATGTGGTGCACACCCAGCGCCGGGATACCCCAGGCGAAGGCCAGCGCCTGGGCACAGGAAGCGCCCACCAGAAGGGCTCCGACCAGGCCTGGGCCCGCGGTATAAGCAATGGCATCAATTTCGGTCGGCACACAGTCTGCCTCGGCCAGAACCTGGCGGATCAGGGGCAGCATGCGCTTGACGTGATCGCGAGAGGCCAGCTCCGGCACTACGCCACCATAGGCCCGATGCAGGTCGATCTGACTGAACAGCGCGTCGGCCAGCAGGCCCCGCTCACTGTCGTAAAGCGCGACGCCGGTTTCGTCGCAGGAAGTTTCTAATCCCAGTACTAGCATGGGTTTGCGCCTTGTAGAGGCTAAATTCGAAGGCGCGCATAATAGTCGCCACTCCCTCAGCCGACCAGCGGTTTTCGATCAGAGGCTTTGCATTCCGAGCGATGAGGGGTTAACATCCGCAACCCTTAAAAACCGACGACCTCAGCCGCGATTTTTGCGACGAGAACGTTGACCCCGGTAATGAATGAAGGTAGCTCTGGATGCCAGCCGTCAAAGTTAAAGAGAACGAACCCTTCGACGTAGCTCTGCGTCGTTTCAAGCGCTCCTGCGAAAAAGCCGGTGTTCTGGCTGAAGTTCGTAGCCGCGAATTTTACGAGAAGCCGACTTCCGAGCGTAAGCGCAAAGCAGCTGCTGCTGTTAAGCGTCACGCCAAGAAAGTTCAGCGCGAACAGCGCCGCGCCGTACGTCTGTACTAATACACAGACGTTCGCTGCAAGCTTCTGCCAAGCCCGGCCCTCAGCCGGGCTAATGGCATTTGCGGACAACGCTTGATGCTTCACCGTCAACGCCGCCCATGCGACCGAGACAATCCGCTTCACCACGTCAGACCTGGCTTCCTGCCAGCGGTGCACGTCTCTTCTGACGAGCCTTCCAAGGCTACTGACGAGCACACTTTTATTCTGATTCCTCAACAGACTCAACCCAAGGCGCCCCTTCTCCAGCGCCCGCTTATGAGCCATCCGAGACCTGTCGGACTCAGAGCAATATCTTCAAATAGCCGAAGACTGATTGAAACTAACGTCAGTGGACTTTCGGCAGATACACTTCCCGATAGCGATCAAGCCGACGACAGATGGTCGAACGCGCAGCCGTTGCGCCTCGAACAGCCCACTTTCGAAGCCTTCGCATTGGTCCAATTCTTTCGCGCAGTGATGACGAGAACGCCATGGCCGGGCTGATTCCCCAGAGCTTTATTGACGACCTTCTGAACCGCACCGACATCGTCGATGTTGTCAGCTCGCGCCTGCAGATGAAAAAGGCCGGCAAGAACTACACCGCCTGCTGCCCGTTCCACAAGGAAAAGACCCCCTCCTTCAGCGTCAGCCCCGACAAGCAGTTCTACTACTGCTTCGGCTGTGGCGCAGGCGGGAACGCCCTCGGCTTCATCATGGACCACGACAACCTGGACTTCCCCCAGGCAGTCGAGGAACTGGCCAAAGCCGCTGGCATGGAAATCCCGCGAGAGGAAAGCGGTCGCTCGCACAAGCCCCGACAGCCGACCGACTCGCCGCTCTACCCGCTGCTGACCGCCGCCGCCGACTACTATCGACAGGCCCTGAAAAGCCATCCAGCCCGCAAAGCAGCGGTCGATTACCTCAAGGGCCGCGGCCTGACCGGCGAGATCGCCCGCGATTTCGGCCTCGGCTTCGCTCCGCCCGGCTGGGACAATCTGTTCAAGCACCTCAGCAGCGATACCCTGCAACAGAAAGCCATGATCGATGCTGGCCTGCTGATCGAAAATGCCGAAACCGGCAAACGCTACGATCGCTTCCGCGACCGGGTGATGTTTCCAATCCGCGACAGCCGCGGCCGGATCATCGCCTTTGGCGGCCGGGTACTGGGCGACGACAAACCAAAATACCTGAACTCGCCTGAGACCCCGGTGTTTCACAAGGGCCAGGAGCTTTACGGCCTGTTCGAAGCCCGCAAGAACAACCGCAACCTCGACGAAATCATCGTCGTCGAAGGCTACATGGACGTGATTGCCCTCGCCCAACAGGGCCTGCGTAACGCCGTCGCGACCCTGGGCACCGCCACCAGCGAAGAACACCTCAAGCGTCTGTTCCGCATCGTGCCCAGCGTCCTGTTCTGCTTCGACGGCGACCAGGCCGGGCGCAAGGCCGCCTGGCGCGCGCTGGAAGCGACCCTGTCCAGCCTGCAAGACGGCCGCCGGGCGCGCTTTCTGTTCCTTCCCGAAGGGGAAGACCCGGACACCCTGGTCCGCTCCGAGGGCACCGACGCCTTTCGCGCCCGCATCAATCAACACGCTCAACCGCTGGCCGATTACTTCTTCCAGCAGCTGACCGACGAAGCCGATCCACGCTCGCTCGAGGGCAAGGCCCACCTGGCCACCCTGGCTGCGCCGTTGATCGACAAGGTCCCCGGAGCCAACCTGCGGACCCTGATGCGCCAGCGCCTCAGTGAAATTACCGGGCTCAACAACGAGACCGTCAACCAGTTGGTGCACAGCGCCCCACAAGAAGCGCCTCCGGTGTACGACGCCGGCATCGATTACGACGGCATACCGGACTACGCCGACTACCACGAGCCGCAAGAAGCCTACGTGCCGCAGCAGGAGTGGACGCCGAAGAAAAGCGGTGCTGGCGGCAAGAAGTGGGAGAACAAACCCTGGGACAAAAAGGGCAAGCGTAATGGCGATCGTGATCAGCCACGTGCCTCGCGCGTTCCGGCCGCCGTCGAACCACCAACACTGTCAGCCCTTCGAACATTGTTGCATCACCCGCAACTGGCCGAGAAAGTTGAAGACGCCGGGCATTTCGCCGCCGACGACAACACCAATACCCAGTTGCTGGTCGCCCTGATCGAAGCCGTGCAGAAAAATCCTAAGCTACGCTCTATTCATCAACTGATGGCGCGTTGGCACGGTACCGAACAGGGCCGCCTGATCAAGGCGCTGGCGGAAAAGGAGTGGTTGATTGAGGGCGATAACCTTGAACAACAGTTTTTCGACACCATTAAAAGCTTATCCGCTCGTCAAAGTGAGCGTGCTTTGGAACAACTTCTCAGGAAATCGCGTCAAAGCGAATTGAGTGGCGAAGAAAAAATTCAGCTACTCGAGCTTTTAAAACGCAATGTTCCCGCATCAAACCCGACCTCAACTGGCGCGTGAGGTCATAGCTCGGGTATAATCCTCGGCTTGTTTTTTGCCCGCCAAGACCTTCAGTGGATAGGGTGTTATGTCCGGAAAAGCGCAACAGCAGTCTCGCCTCAAAGAGTTGATCAGCCGTGGTCGTGAGCAGGGTTACCTGACTTACGCGGAGGTCAACGACCACCTGCCGGAGGATATTTCAGATCCGGAACAGGTGGAAGACATCATCCGCATGATCAACGACATGGGGATCAACGTATTCGAGAGTGCTCCGGATGCGGATGCCCTTTTGTTGGCCGAAGCCGATACCGACGAAGCAGCAGCTGAAGAAGCCGCCGCAGCGTTGGCGGCTGTGGAAACCGACATTGGTCGCACTACCGACCCAGTGCGTATGTACATGCGCGAAATGGGTACGGTAGAGCTGCTCACACGTGAAGGCGAAATCGAAATCGCCAAGCGTATCGAAGAGGGTATCCGTGAAGTGATGGGCGCGATCGCGCACTTCCCTGGCACGGTTGAGCACATCCTCTCCGAATACACTCGCGTCACCACCGAAGGTGGTCGCCTGTCCGACGTCCTGAGCGGTTACATCGACCCGGACGACGGCATCGCGCCGCCTGCCGCCGAAGTACCACCGCCTGTCGATGCCAAGGCCGCGAAAGCGGACGACGACACCGACGACGATGACGCCGAAGCCAGTGACGACGAAGAAGAAGCCGAAAGCGGTCCGGACCCGGTCATCGCAGCCCAGCGCTTTGGCGCCGTTGCCGACCAGATGGAAATCACCCGCAAGGCGCTGAAAAAGCACGGTCGTGAACACAAGCAAGCCCTGGCTGAAATGCTGGCCCTGGCCGAACTGTTCATGCCGATCAAACTGGTTCCGAAGCAATTCGAAGGCCTGGTTGAACGTGTTCGTAGCGCCCTGGATCGTCTGCGTCAGCAAGAGCGCGCGATCATGCAACTCTGTGTTCGTGATGCTCGCATGCCACGCGCCGACTTCCTGCGCCAGTTCCCTGGCAATGAAGTGGACGAAAGCTGGTCCGACGCGCTGGCCAAAGGTAAGGCCAAGTACGCCGAAGCCATCGGCCGCCTGCAGCCGGACATCATCCGTTGCCAGCAGAAGCTGACCGCGCTCGAGACCGAGACCGGCCTGACGATCGCCGAGATCAAGGACATCAACCGTCGCATGTCGATCGGCGAGGCCAAGGCCCGTCGCGCGAAGAAAGAGATGGTCGAAGCCAACTTGCGTCTGGTGATCTCCATCGCCAAGAAGTACACCAACCGTGGCCTGCAGTTCCTCGACCTGATCCAGGAAGGCAACATCGGTTTGATGAAAGCGGTAGACAAGTTCGAATACCGTCGCGGCTACAAGTTCTCGACTTATGCCACCTGGTGGATCCGTCAGGCGATCACTCGCTCGATCGCCGACCAGGCCCGCACCATCCGTATTCCGGTGCACATGATCGAGACGATCAACAAGCTCAACC
>Ga0207976_100464_pt1 | contig 15478 bp, 13 predicted proteins | sample LakWasMe94_HOW11_2_FD_183916 | JGI IMG/M metagenome (GOLD analysis project Ga0207976, IMG submission 183916) | Freshwater sediment methanotrophic microbial communities from Lake Washington under simulated oxygen tension - Sediment Metagenome... | ecosystem: Environmental > Aquatic > Freshwater >... | reverse complement strand
GCCGTTGAATGTGGACCTGAGTGGCTTCGTCAAACTGTTGCAGCGCATGCAGGTGCCGCACCGGGTCAGCGAGGAAGCGGGGGAGCAGGTGCTCTGGGTGCCGGATGCCATCAGCGAGGACGTGCGTTCGTTGTACGAGCGTTTTCCGGCGGGCGATCCCGAGCAGCAACTGGACATCCCCGAGGCTGGCGCCGCCATGCGCCGTCCGGGGTTCGTCGAGCAACTGCGGCGTAGCCCTGCCACCGCGCTGATCCTGTTGCTGAGCCTGATCGTCGCCGCGTTGACCCTGCTCGGCGAGAACCTCGGCACCCTGCGCTGGCTGACCTTTCTCGAATTCCGCGTGGTCGGCGACTACATCCAGTTCACGCCCCTGGCCGACAGCTTGGCGGCGGGGCAGTGGTGGCGCCTGGTCACGCCGATGCTGATCCACTTCGGCTTTCTGCACATCGCCATGAACGGCATGTGGTACTGGGAGCTGGGGCGGCGCATCGAACAGCGCCAGGGCAGTATCAACCTGTTGGGCCTGACGTTGCTGTTCAGCCTGGTGTCGAACTATGCGCAATATCTGTTCAGCGGGCCGAGCCTGTTCGGCGGCCTGTCCGGCGTGCTCTACGGCCTGCTCGGGCATTGCTGGATCTATCAGTTACTGTCGCCCAACCCGGCTTATCGCCTGCCTCGCGGGGTCCTGGCGATGATGCTGGTGTGGTTGCTGATCTGTATGTCGGGGCTGATCTCGGTGATCGGTTTCGGTGAAATCGCCAACGCCGCCCACGTCGGCGGGTTGCTCGTCGGATGCCTCACAGGTTTGTTGGGCGGCTTGTACAGCCGCCGTAAACTGGCCGTCTAATGCTGGAGACCGCTTATGTCGTCGTTTGTTGAAATGATTGAAAACATCACCCCGGACATCTACCAGAGCCTGAAACTGGCGGTAGAGATCGGCAAATGGTCCGATGGCCGCAAGCTCACCGCCGAGCAGCGCGAACTGTCCCTGCAGGCGATGATCGCCTGGGAAATGCACAACCTGCCCGAAGAGCAGCGCACCGGTTACATGGGTCCGCAGGAGTGTGCGTCGAAGTCGATCGAAGTGCCGAATATCCTGTTCAAGTCGGATGCCATCCATTGATCGAGATTGGCCGTGGCTCCATCAGTAAAATGTCGGCGCGCCTGGACGGGGCGGATGTGCAATATGCCTTTCGTCTTGGCGACACCGAGGTGCCGGTCAATCCATTGATCGGCAGCACCCTGCGCCTGGAATACCTGGGGGCGATCCACTGCACCCATTGCGGGCGCAAGACCAAGACCAGCTTCAGCCAGGGTTACTGCTACCCGTGCATGACCAAGCTGGCCCAGTGCGATATCTGCATCATGAGCCCGGAGCGCTGCCACTACGACGCCGGCACCTGCCGCGAGCCGTCCTGGGGCGAGCAGTTCTGCATGACCGACCACGTGGTGTACCTGGCCAATTCGTCGGGGATCAAGGTCGGCATCACCCGCGCCACCCAGCTGCCGACCCGCTGGCTCGACCAGGGCGCCAGCCAGGCGCTGCCGATCATGCGCGTGGCGACCCGCCAGCAGTCCGGTTTCGTCGAGGACCTGTTCCGCACCCAGGTGGCCGACAAGACCAACTGGCGCGCCCTGCTCAAGGGCGACGCCGAGGCGGTGGACCTGGTGCAGGTGCGCGACCAGCTGTTCGCTTCCTGCGCCGAGGGCCTGCGCGCCTTGCAGGAACGCTTCGGCCTGCAGGCGATCCAACCGGTCACCAATGTCGAGCCGATCGAGATCCGCTACCCGGTCGAGCAGTACCCGGCCAAGATCGTCAGCTTCAACCTGGACAAGAACCCGATTGCCGAAGGCACGCTGCTGGGGATCAAGGGCCAATACCTGATCTTCGATACCGGCGTGATCAATATTCGTAAATACACGGCCTACCAGCTCGCCGTGCATCAGTAGAAGGATTCGACGCATGCGCACCGAACAACCGAAGATGATCTACCTGAAGGACTATCAGGCGCCCGAGTACCTGATCGACGAAACACACCTGACCTTCGAGTTGTTCGAGGACCACAGCCTGGTCCATGCGCAACTGGTGATGCGCCGTAACCCGGTGCATGGTGGCGGCCTGCCGCCGCTGGTGCTCGACGGCCAGCAGTTGGAGCTGCTGTCGGTGTCCCTGGGCGACCGCGAGCTGACGGCCGCGGATTATCAGCTGAACGCCAACCACCTGACCCTGCAGCCGACCAGCGAATCCTTCACCGTCGACACCAGCGTCAAGATCCACCCGGAAAGCAACACCGCCCTGGAAGGCCTGTACAAGTCCAGCGGCATGTTCTGCACCCAGTGCGAGGCCGAGGGCTTTCGCAAGATCACCTACTACCTCGACCGCCCGGACGTGATGAGCAAGTTCACCACCACAGTGGTCGCCGAGCAGCACAGCTATCCGGTGCTGTTGTCCAACGGCAACCCGATCGCCAGCGGACCGGGCGAAGACGGCAGGCACTGGGCAACCTGGGAAGACCCGTTCATGAAACCGGCCTACCTGTTCGCCCTGGTGGCGGGCGACCTGTGGTGCGTCGAGGACAGCTTCACCACCATGAACCAGCGCGAGGTCGCGCTGCGCATCTACGTCGAGCCGGAAAACATCGACAAGTGCCAGCACGCCATGACCAGCCTGAAGAAGTCCATGCGCTGGGATGAACAGACCTATGGCCGTGAGTACGACCTGGACATCTTCATGATCGTCGCGGTCAACGACTTCAACATGGGCGCCATGGAGAACAAGGGCCTCAACATCTTCAACTCCAGCGCCGTGCTGGCCCGCGCCGAAACCGCCACCGACGCCGCGCACCAGCGGGTCGAGGCGATCGTCGCCCACGAATACTTCCACAACTGGTCGGGCAACCGCGTGACCTGCCGCGACTGGTTCCAGCTGTCGCTCAAGGAAGGCTTCACGGTATTCCGCGATGCCGGTTTCTCCTCGGACATGAACTCGCGCACGGTCAAGCGCATCCAGGACGTGGCCTACCTGCGCACCCACCAGTTCGCCGAAGACGCCGGCCCCATGGCTCACGCCGTGCGCCCGGAAAGCTTTATCGAGATCTCCAACTTCTACACCCTGACCGTGTACGAGAAGGGCTCGGAAGTGGTCGGCATGATCCGCACCCTGGTGGGCGCCGAAGGCTTCCGCAAGGGCAGCGACCTGTACTTCGAGCGCCACGATGGCCAGGCCGTGACCTGCGACGATTTCGTCAAGGCCATGGAAGACGCCAACGGCATTGACCTCGCCCAGTTCAAGCGCTGGTACAGCCAGGCCGGCACCCCGCGCCTGGCGGTCAGCGAGGCCTATGACGCGGCGGCGAAGACCTACAGCCTGACCTTCCGCCAGAGCTGCCCGCAAACCCCGGACAAGGTGGAAAAACTGCCGTTCGTGATTCCGGTCGAGCTGGGCCTGCTGGACGCCAAGGGCGCGGCCATTGCCCTGCGCCTGGCCGGTGAAGCCACCGCGCAAGGCACTTCGCGGGTGATCTCGGTGACCGAAGCCGAGCAGACTTTCACCTTCGTCGACATCGCCGAACAACCGCTGCCGTCCTTGCTGCGCGGCTTCTCGGCGCCGGTGAAACTGAGCTTCCCGTACAACCGCGACCAGCTGATGTTCCTCATGCAGCACGACAGCGACGGTTTCAACCGTTGGGACGCCAGCCAGCAATTGTCGGTGCAGGTGCTGCAGGAGCTGATCGCCCAGCAGCAGAAGGGCGAGGCCCTGGCGATGGACCCGCGCCTGGTCACGGCGCTGCGCAGCGTATTGACCGACGACAGCCTGGATCAGGCCATGGTCGCGGAAATGCTCTCGCTGCCGGGCGAGGCCTACCTCACCGAAATCAGCGAAGTGGCCGATGTCGAGGCCATCCATGCCACCCGCGAATTTGCCCGCCGGCAGTTGGCCGATGAGCTGTTCGAACCCTTGTGGCAGCGTTATCAGGCCAACCGCGAAGTGTCCAAGCGCACGCCTTATGTGGCCGAGGCTGAACATTTTGCCCGGCGTGCATTGCAGAACATTGCCCTGTCGTACGTGATGGTCAGCAGCAAGCCGGAGTTCCTGGTGCCGGCGGCAGCCAAGGAGCAGTTCGAGCACGCCGATAACATGACCGAACGCCTGACCGCGCTGGCGGTGCTGGTCAATTCCCCTTACGAGGAAGAAAAGGCCTGGGCCCTGGAACTGTTCGCCGAGAACTTCAAGGACAATGCTCTGGTCATGGACCAGTGGTTCAGCGTCCAGGCCGGCAGCACGCTGCCGGGCGGGCTGGAGCGGGTCAAGGCGCTGATGCAGCACCCGGCGTTCAACATCAAGAACCCGAACAAGGTGCGCGCCCTGATCGGTGCCTTTGCCGGCCAGAACCTGATCAACTTCCACGCCGCAGATGGCTCCGGCTACCGCTTCCTGGCCGACCTGGTGATCCAGCTCAACGGCTTCAACCCGCAGATCGCCTCGCGGCAGCTGGCGCCGCTGACCCGCTGGCGCAAATACGACAGCGCCCGCCAGGCGCTGATGAAAGGCGAGCTGGAACGCATCCGCGCCTCCGGCGAGCTGTCCAGCGATGTGTTCGAGGTGGTCAGCAAAAGCCTCGCCTGACCCCTCCTTGTAGGAGCGGCCGGTCGACGCTCGATTGCTCGCGAAAAACCTCAAGCCAACGCGCGGCCCCAGATGCCGCGCGTTGTCGTTCACGTCTTATCGCGAGCAAGCTCGCTCCTACAAGGCGGTGGAGCTGTCCGGTTCGCTCTGTAGTGCGCCAGGCAGATCCCGGTGATAGTTCTGCGCGCCGATGGCGTGCAGGATGCCGACCCGTTCAAGCTTGGTGTGGACCTTGAGGTTGGCTTCGCACAGCTTCACCACAATCCCGCGCTTGTGCAGCTGGCCTATCACTTCCTCCAGCATCTGCAAGCCCGTGATATCCATGAAAGGCACGTGTCTCAGGCGAATGATCAGCACCCGCGGGTCGCTGTGGGTCTGGGCCAGCGCGCGCTCGAAAGTCTCGGCGGCGCCAAAGAACAGCGGCCCCTCGATGGTGTAGATCAGCACGCCCGGTGGCAGATGCAACTGGCCGTTGCCGTGCAGCTCGTGTTGCAGATCCTGTTCCACCACCTGTTGCACCTCCACCGAGGAGGCCATGCGCCGCAGGAAATGCAGCATCGCCAGAATCACCCCGATATTCACCGCGATCACCAGGTCGCTGAACACCGTGAGGGCAAAGGTGGCCAGCAGAATCGCCACGTCCGCCCGGGGTGCCCGTTGCACCATGCGCTTGAAGTGGTGCAGTTCGCTCATGTTATAGGCGACCACGAACAGGATCGCGGCCAGGGCGCACAACGGGATATTGGCCGCCAGCGGCGCGAGAAACAGGATGATCAGCACCAGGACCAGTGCATGGGTGATGCCCGCCAGCGGGCTGCTACCGCCGTTGCGGATATTGGTCGCGGTGCGGGCAATCGCGCCGGTGGCGGCGAATCCGCCGAACAGCGGCGTGGCCAGGTTGGCGATGCCCTGGCCGATCAGTTCCTGGTTGGAGTCGTGGCGGGTGCCGGCCATGCCGTCGGCCACTACCGCCGACAACAGCGACTCGATGGCGCCGAGCATGGCGATGGCGAAGGCCGGGCCGATCAGGTCCAGCACCCGGGGCAGGCTGATTTCAGGCAGGTGCAGCGCCGGCAACCCCTGGGGAATGCCGCCGAAGGCACTGCCGATGGTGGCCACGCCGTCGAACTGGAACACTGACTGCAGGGCGGTGGCCAGGGTCATGGCGACCAGGGGCGCCGGCAGGCGTTTGAGCTGCGCGATCCTCGGCACGCCCCACAACAGCGCCAGGCTGAGCAGGGCCAGCAGGGTGGTGGCCGGGTGCAGGTTGGGCAGGGCCAGCAGCAGGTGCCAGAGCTTCTGGTGAAAGTACTCGCCGCCGACGGCGGGCAGGCCGAAGAAGTCCTTCCACTGGCTGACCCAGATGATCACCCCGATCCCGGCGGTAAAGCCGAGTATCACCGGGTCCGGGATAAACTTGATCAGCGCCCCGAGGCGACTGATGCCCAGCAGGAACAGGATGATCCCGGCCATCATGGTCGCCAGTTGCAGGCCGTCGACCCCGTACTTGGCGGTGACCCCGGCCAGAATCACGATAAAGGCCCCGGTGGGCCCGGCGATCTGCAAGCGGCTGCCGCCGAACAGCGACACCAGCAGGCCGCCGACGATGGCGGTGTAGATTCCCTGTTCAGGCTTGACCCCGGAGGCGATGGCGAAGGCCATGGCCAGGGGCAGTGCCACCACGCCGACAATCACCCCGGACACCAGGTTGCGAGCCCAGTGGGCGCGTCCCAGCAATCCAGCTTTCCACGCCTCGCGTATGGCAATCATGGCTCACTCCTGAAGTCCTCGCAGACCACGCAGCTCATCATAGCCAAAGCCAAGGGGCGGGGCCCATGGCCTGAATCAGTCTTTACGCGGCTACCGGGTGCCAATGCCTAGTGGAATCCGCGGCGTTTGTGTCCCAGCCTCGACTACGCTTCGTACGCCACCCCCGGTATCGACTGAGCAGTCAGGTTCCAGGCCGGGGACGGTGGTTAACAAAAGATAACGTGGCGTCGATTGTCAGACGTTTCGAAAGCCCGATAGGATAGGTCAGCTTCCGAAGGGGCTCTAGATTGCAGGTTTCAGGACATTGTCCTAACCGCCCCGAACGGCGCCCTGTAAAGGTTGAACGACCTAACAATAATAAATGGGGGAGAGGTCTATGAGTGAGCCTGTCATGGGTGTGAGTTCCTGCCGCCCGCCGGCCTTGCGCAGATTTGCGTTGCTGGCTACAGCGCTCTCGCTGTTGGGGGTCGCCCTGTTGCCGGCCCCGGTCCTGGCCGCCGCGTCCGCGGCGGACACTGTCTATTCCACCGAATCGGCCAAGGCCAGCAAGGGCCTGATGCTCGATGTCGTGCATGCCGGTTCGCGCCTGGTCGCCGTTGGTGACCGTGGGCACATTCTCTATTCCGACGACCAGGGCCAGACCTGGACCCAGGCCAAGGTGCCGACCCGGCAGCTGCTGACCGCGGTGTATTTCGTCGACGCCCAGCACGGCTGGGCCGTCGGTCACGATGCCCAGGTGCTCGCCAGCGAAGACGGCGGCCTGACCTGGACCAAGCAGTTCGAAGACCTCAAGCGTGAAGCGCCGCTGCTGGACGTATGGTTCCAGGACACCAATAACGGTTTTGCCGTGGGTGCCTACGGCGCGCTGCTGGCCACCACCGACGGCGGCAAGCACTGGGAAGACACCAGCGACCGCCTGGATAACGAAGACCAGTACCACCTCAACGCCATCGCTGCGGTGAAGGACTCCGGCCTGTTCATCGTCGGCGAGCAGGGCAGCATGTTCCGCTCCGCCGACTGGGGGCAGACCTGGGAACGCCTCGAAGGCCCTTATGAAGGTTCGTTCTTCGGCGTGATCGGCACCGCCCAGCCCGCCACGCTGCTGGCTTACGGCCTGCGCGGCAACCTCTATCGCTCCACCGATTTCGGCAGCACCTGGGAACAGGTCGAGCTCAAGGCCGCTCGCGGCAGCCTGGAGTTCGGCCTGTCCGGCGCCACGCTGCTGGACGACGGTTCGCTGGTGATAGTCGGTAACGGCGGCAGCGTGGTGCGCAGCACCGACAACGGCTTGACCTTCAGCGTCTATAACCGTCCGGACCGGATCTCCCTGGCAGCGGTGACGGCAGCCGGCAATGGCAACCTGATTCTGGCGGGGCAGGGCGGTGTGCGCTCGACCTCGCCGAATGGCGCCGATCTCGGAAAATAATCAGGGCAAGCAAGCCGGGCCAATAATAAGAAGGCGGGAACACTTCCATGAGCAGTCATCAAACCGACAAGGCGACGTTTCTCGAGCGTCTGATTTTCAACAACCGCCCGGCAGTGATCGTCATCTGCCTGTTGGTCAGCGTGTTCCTGTTCTGGCAGGCCACGCTGATCAAGCCATCCACCAGCTTCGAAAAAATGATCCCGCTCGAGCATCCCTTCATCGAGAAGATGATGGAGCATCGCAACGACCTGGCGAACCTGGGCAACACCGTGCGTATCTCGGTGGAAGCCAAGGACGGTGACATCTTCACCAAGGACTACATGGAGACGCTGCGGCAGATCCACGACGAGGTGTTCTACATCTCCGGCGTCGACCGCTCGGGCCTGAAGTCGCTGTGGAGCCCCAGCGTGCGCTGGACCGAGGTGACGGAGGAGGGCTTCGCCGGCGGTGAAGTGATCCCGCAGAGCTACAACGGCTCGGCCGACAGCCTCGACCTGCTGCGCAACAACGTGCTCAAGTCGGGGCAGGTCGGGCGCCTGGTGGCCAACGACTTCAAGTCGAGCATCGTCGACATTCCGCTGCTGGAGTCCTACCCGGACCCGGAAGACCAGGGCAAGCTGCTGGCCCTGGACTACCAGAAGTTCTCCCACCAGCTTGAAGAAAAGATCCGCGACAAGTTCGAGGCGCAGAACCCCAATGTGAAGATCCACATCGTCGGTTTCGCCAAGAAGGTCGGCGACCTGATCGACGGCCTGATCATGGTGGTGATGTTCTTCGGCGTCGCCTTCCTCATCACCCTGGTGCTGCTGTACTGGTTCACCTGGTGCATCCGCAGCACCATCGCCGTACTCATCACCACCCTGGTGGCGGTGGTCTGGCAGCTGGGCCTGATGCATGCCGTGGGCTTTGGCCTCGACCCTTACTCGATGCTGGTGCCGTTCCTGATCTTCGCCATCGGCATTTCCCACGGCGTGCAGAAAATCAACGGTATCGCCCTGCAGTCCAGCGGTGCCGACAACGCCCTGACCGCGGCCCGGCGCACCTTCCGTCAGCTGTTCCTGCCGGGGATGATCGCGATCCTCGCCGACGCCGTGGGCTTCATCACCTTGTTGATCATCGACATCGGGGTGATTCGTGAGCTGGCCATCGGCGCGTCCATCGGCGTGGCGGTGATCGTGTTCACCAACCTGATCCTGCTGCCGGTGGCGATTTCCTATGTCGGCATCAGCCGGCGCGCGATCGAGCGCAGCAAGAAGGACGCTACCCGCGAGCATCCGTTCTGGCGCCTGCTGTCGAACTTCGCCAGCCCGAAAGTCGCCCCGGTGTCGATCTTCCTGGCCCTGCTGGCCTTCGGTGGCGGCCTCTGGTACAGCCAGAACCTGAAGATCGGCGACCTCGACCAGGGCGCGCCAGAACTGCGTCCGGACTCGCGCTACAACAAGGACAACAACTTCATCATCAGCAACTACTCCACCAGTTCCGACGTGCTGGTGGTGATGGTCAAGACCGCTTCCGAAGGCTGCTCGCGCTACGAAGCCATGGCGCCGATCGACGAGCTGATGTGGAAGATGCAGAACACCGAGGGCGTGCAGTCGGCGATTTCCCTGGTGACCGTGTCCAAGCAGATGATCAAGGGCATGAACGAGGGCAACCTGAAATGGGAAACCCTGTCGCGCAACCCGGATGTGCTGAACAACTCCATCGCCCGGGCTGACGGCCTGTACAACAACAATTGCTCGCTGGCGCCGGTGCTGATCTTCCTCAACGACCACAAGGCCGAAACCCTCGACCGCGCGGTGCATGCGGTGCAGGAATTCGCCAAGGAGCACAACAAGGACGGCCTGGAATTCCTGCTGGCGGCGGGTAACGCCGGGATCGAGGCGGCCACCAACGAGGTGATCAAGCGCTCGGAGCTGACCATCCTGGTGCTGGTGTACATCTGCGTGGCGGTGATGTGCATGATCACCTTCCGCTCCTGGGCGGCGACCCTGTGCATCGTCCTGCCGCTGGTGCTGACCTCGGTGCTGGGCAACGCGCTGATGGCGTTCATGGGCATCGGCGTCAAGGTCGCGACCTTGCCGGTGGTGGCGCTCGGGGTGGGGATCGGCGTGGACTACGGGATCTACATCTACAGCCGCCTGGAAAGCTTCCTGCGTGCAGGCCTGCCGTTGCAGGAGGCCTACTACCAGACCCTGAAATCCACCGGCAAGGCGGTGCTGTTCACCGGTCTGTGCCTGGCCATCGGCGTCGCCACCTGGATCTTCTCGGCCATCAAGTTCCAGGCCGACATGGGCCTGATGCTGACCTTCATGCTCCTGTGGAACATGTTCGGCGCGCTGTGGCTGCTGCCGGCGCTGGCGCGGTTCCTGATCAAGCCGGAGAAACTGGCGGGGCAGAAGGGCAACTCGCTGTTCGCCCACTAAGCCTTGCGGCTCCAACCAAAACCGCGACCCAGGTCGCGGTTTTTTATTGCCCGCCAAGGCTCACCGGTCCCTGTAGCCGCTGCCGAGCCCGCGAGGCTGCGATCGACCGGCACGGTCGCGGCGGTCCTCCGGGCCCAGGAGGGCCTGCGGCCCTGGCGCAGGCTGCGGCAGCGGCTCCAGGGCTTGTAGCAATGGTTCTCGCGAACTTTGCAATGCCACTACAGCCGCGCCGCGCCGGACCCGCTATCATGGCCGCTTTCCACTGCTGACTGACTACCATGACTGCCGCTACAGACACTTTGCTGACTGCCCTCCAAGCCTGCGACATGCTGGAAATCGACGGGCTGCATGCCTTCGACTTCACCCTTGACGACCAGCAGCTGCTGATCGAATGCATGGACGGCCGCGCGGCCAAGCGCTGGAGTTTCAGCCTGGCCCAGGTCAACGCCGCGACCTTCGACGACACCCTGCAAAGCTGGACCATAGTCGGCGATTCCGGTGAGCACCGCCTGGTGTGCATGACTGCTTTCAGTGCCCGTAACGATGAGGAGGATGAACATGAGGATGCGTAACTTCTGGCCACTGCTGATGGCTGGCAGTGTCGGCGCCATGGCCGTGCAGGCCGCGCCGGTCGAGACCCAGGAACTGCTGGTCGGTTCCTACACCCAGGGCCAGAGCGAAGGCATCTACCGCCTCAAGTTCGACGGCCGCACCGGCAAGATCGAGGCCAAGCCGCTGCAGGTGGTCAAGAGCGCCAACCCGTCCTGGCTGACCCTGTCCAAGGACCAGAAGCAGCTGTTCGTGGTCAACGAGAACGGCCCGGGACAAACCGACCCGATCGGCCGGGTCAGCAGCTTCAGCATCGAAGCCAAGAGCCGCAAGCTGAGCCCGATCAACCAGGTGCAGAGCCTGGGCAACGAGCCGACGCATTCCAGCCTGAGCGGCGATGGCCGTTACCTGTTCGTCAGCAACTACTCGGTGGTCGCGGACCCGGGCGGCAGCCTCGCGGTGCTGCCGGTCGGTACCGATGGCAAGCTGTCGCCGGTGGTCCAGCTCAGCAGCCACCCGGGCAGTGGGGTCAACCCCGAGCGCCAGGTGTCGGCCCACGTGCATTCGGTGGTGTCGTCGCCGGACGGCCAGTTCGTGTTTGCCAACGACCTGGGCGCGGACAAGATCTTTATCTACCGCTACGACCCCAAGGCCAACGCCGAACATCCCCTGACCGCGGCCGAACCGGCGTTCGTCGAGCTGCCGCCGGGTAGCGGCCCACGCCACCTGCTGTTCAGCGCCGATGGCAAGCACGCTTACCTGACCCTGGAAATGAGCGCCCAGGTGGCGGTGTTCGACTACCAGGACGGCAAGCTGACCCAGAAGCAGATTCTCGACTTGACCAGTGGCGGCAAGGACAAGAAGGCGGCGGGTGCGCTGCATGCCTCCAAGGACGGCAAGTACCTGTACGTCAGCAACCGCGGCACGGCCAATCAGTTGCTGGTGTTCGCCATCGACGAAGCCACCGGGCAGCTCAAGGAGATCCAGCGCCGTTCGGTGGAGGGCGATCACCCGCGTGAGTTCAGCCTCGATCCGAGCAACAAGTACGTGCTGATCGGCAACCAGAAGAGCAACGAAATCGTGGTGATCGAGCGCGACGCCAAGACCGGTTTCCTCGGCAAGACCGTGCAGAAACTGCCGTTCGATTCACCCAGCGATATCAAATTCCTGGTGCGTCAATAGGCCGCAGGCCCCGGTTGACGGGGCCTGAGCCTTTCTATTAATGACGCTGATATCTGCTACTGCTGGAAAAAATTTCAACCCGCCAACCCTCGGGCGTAGTTTTGCTTCACGGCCCGGCGCATCAAGGCTTCCGGGCAAACAAGCCGACTGCATACGAGGGTTACCCAATGAACTTCAATCTCTTCTCCGTGATCGCCGCTTCCGCCATCTCCGCTACCGTGGCCCTGCCAGCCAGCGCCAACGTGGAAATCAGCGAGAAAAAATCCGCGACCAACACCTACACCCAGAAATACCTGCAACAGAGCGCCAACTTCTACGCCGCACTGGATCACAAGATCCAACACTGAAACTCCCCCGCATCGCCCAGGTATGCAGGAGCGAAGTCACTGGCTTCCCTGAATGGACTTGTTCATCCAGTGGACCGGCAGTGATGTCGCTCCTGCATCACCTGTATGCGACGTTTTCCCCCATGCCAGGCAAATTAGCTTGGTAATGTCACATCGCCATATGTTTAAATTTGACGCTAATTAATTGACTCCTCCTTTCCAAGGATCGACAGCATGGCGATGCGTCTGGCAGTGGTTCTTCTGTTCCTCTATTCCACCCCGATTCTCTCGGCTGCCCAGCCTGTCGAAGGCGAGCCGGAAACGTCCCGCGAGCGCATGCTGACCCTGCTCCAGGATTGATTGGCCGCGGATTTACGATCAATCCAACTGATGGTGACTATGCACCGAGGTTGTTTCTGCGGCGGGCGCTTTTAACGGATTCTGTGGGCACTGAAACATGCCCACGGAGACCACCATGGCCCACTCGATCCTCACCTCTGCCAAGCGCGGCGCCTATGTCGCCATTGGCCTGTACCTGGCCATGGTCCTGCTGGTCAGCCTCTCGGCCCAGACCCCGTCGACGGTGCAACCGCCGATCCAGGTCGCTTACCCGGCCATCCAGTTCGAACACCGCGCGCAAGCCGCCGAACAGGCTCCGGATGCGGGAGTGGCGCTGCTATGAAAGGACGCAGGTTCTGGGTCATTGCCGTCCTGGCATTCATGACCAATGGCGCTTCCTTGCTGGGGATAGGGCAGGGCTCGGCGGGTTCGCTGGCCCGAGCCATCGAATGCAATCACAACATCGCCCACAACATTGAAACCGCCAAGGCCCAGGGCCTGTTGGCCGGCAATCCGCCAGCCAAACCCAAGGCCGCGATCCTGGGCCCATTCAGCGTCGATTGCTCGGCGTTGCAGATGTGCAGTGTGCTGGCCTGAGTGCAGCAAGATCTTCTGTAGGAGCGAAGCTTGCTCGCGATAAATCTGCAACGATAACGCGATGTGATGGATAGAGCGCTGCTGCGCAGCTATCGCGAGCAAGCTTCGCTCCTACAGAGGAGGAAAGGGCAGGATCAGGCCTTGGCCATGATTGCGACAAACAGCTCCGACTCGAGAAACCGCTGCAACCAGCGCTGCAGATTCAGATAAGGCGTCTGCGCAAACCACTGGCGATCGACATGGGCGAACTGCCGCACGAAAGGCGCCAGGGCCATGTCCGCCAGGCTCGGATGATCCGCCAGCAGGTAATCCTGCTGGCTCAACAGCTCATCCAGCTGGCGCAGAAACAGCTCTCCCTGGCCACGGTAATGCTCCATCGGCTGCTCGGGATAACGCTCGGCGTATTTGTAGCGATTGAGGTGCAACTTGAACACCTGGTCGTTTTCCGCGATCAGCGCTTCGATCCGTTGCTGCGCCGGCCCATCGTCCTTCAGCAGCCAATTCTGCGGATCGTGCTGGGCCAGGGCCCAGCGCATGATGTCCAGGCTTTCGTCGATTACCCGCCCATCAGCGTTGAGCACCGGCACCGTGCCCTTGGGCGACAGCGCCAGCATCTCGGCCGGCTTGGCCTTGAGGCTGACTTCGACTATCTCCAGCGGCACTCCGCTGTAGCGCAGTGCGAGGCGGGCGCGCATGGCGTAGGGGCAGCGGCGGAACGAATACAGGGTATTCATTTCACCTCCAGGGTACTCAGGCCATTGCCCTGGCGCCGTACCTGGATCTGCACCGGAATCCGCTCGTGCATTTCCTGCACGTGGGAAATCACCGCCACCTTGCGCCCCTGGGCCTGCAAGCCGTCGAGGGCGTCCATCGCCAGTTGCAGGGATTCCGGATCGAGGCTGCCGAAACCTTCGTCGATAAACAGCGACTCGATCTTCAGCGTGCTGGAGGCCATGGACGCCAGGCCCAGGGCCAGCGCCAGGGACACCAGGAAGGTTTCGCCGCCGGACAGCGAATGCACCGAGCGCAGTTCATCGCCCATTTCCGTGTCCATCACCAGCAGGCCGAGCATGCTGCCGCCGCGCTTGAGGCGATAGCGCCGCACCAGCTGGCGCAGTTGCGCGTTGGCATGATGCACCAGCAGATCGAGGTTGTAGGCCTGGGCGATCTTGCGGAAGGTGTCGCCGCTGGCCGAGCCGATCAAGGCATTGAGCCGCGCCCAGCGTTGCCATTCGGCGTAGGCCTGGGCGATCTGCTCGCTCAGCGCCTGGTTGGCGTCCTGCCGGCGCTGGTCCTCGCTCTGCTGGGCGCGCAGTTCGGCGCTCAGCTGTTCGCTGGCGGCCAGTTGGTTGTGCAGTTCGCTCAGGGCGTTGGCCAGTTGTTCGGCGTCGAGTTGGCCGTCGTGCTGGGCCTGATGGCTGTGCAGGCGTTGCTCGCGTTCGGTGACCAGGACCCTGGCCTGTTCCACCGCCTTTTCACTGGCTTGCAGTTGCTGACGCAGCGCGGCGACCTGCTGGTCGTCGAGGCTGAGCAGCTGTTCCAGGCCGCCGTCGTCCAGTTCCGGGTGCTGCTGGCGCCAGTCGGCGATCCTGCTGCCCAGCTCCTGCTGTTCAGCTTCCAGGGCCAGCAGGCGTTCCTCCTTGCCTTGCAGCTCCGCGCCCAGCTGCACCAGCAGGCTGCGGACTTCCTGCAACTGCTGGTTGGCCAGCACATCGGCGGCGCGCGCCTGTTCCACGGCCTGTTCCAGATGCTGCTGCCACTGCTCGGCACTGGCGTGTTCGCCCAGCAGTTGCGTGAGTTTGTTGCGGGTGCCTTGCTGTTGCTCGGCCAGGGTATTGAACTGCTCCTGGGCGGTTTGCAGTTGCTGCACCCGGGTCTGCTGGCGGTCCTGTTCCTTGTCCAGGGCCAGCTGGCGCTGTTGCTGCTCCTGCTGTTCTTCCTTCTGCTGGTCGAGCTGTTCCAGGCGCTGCATGACCTGCTGGTCGATCTGCATAAAGGTCGCGGCCGGGTCGCTGCGCAGGGCTTCGAGGGTATCGGCCGGCAGCAGGGTGGCGAAGGCGGACAGCTCTTCTTCCAGGCGCTGGCGATCCGCGCCCAGCTGCTGTTGCTGATGGGTCAGGTGTTGCGTGGCCTCGTGGCTGGCCTCGATCGCCGCCTGCAGTTGCTGTTGCAGGCGCCCGGCGTCCTTTTGCAGTTTCAGCAGGGCGCCTTGGCGCTGTTCGTCCTGCTGGATGCTTTG
>Ga0207976_100458_pt1 | contig 15704 bp, 15 predicted proteins | sample LakWasMe94_HOW11_2_FD_183916 | JGI IMG/M metagenome (GOLD analysis project Ga0207976, IMG submission 183916) | Freshwater sediment methanotrophic microbial communities from Lake Washington under simulated oxygen tension - Sediment Metagenome... | ecosystem: Environmental > Aquatic > Freshwater >... | reverse complement strand
GCGGCAGAGGGTGTACTCGGCGGCAGCTTGGGCCGCCTGATGGTGGTGGCCGAGAGTTACCCTGAACTCAAGGCCGACGCCTCCATGCAGTCGCTGTCCGAAGAGATCACCAGCACCGAAAACCGCCTGGGGTTTGCACGTCAGGCCTACAACGACCAGGCGCTGGAGTTCAACGACGCGGCGGCGCAGTTCCCGGACCTCATCGTCGCGCGCCTGCTGGGTTTTGCGCCTGCGCCCATGCTGGCGTCCACGCAGTCCGACGAAGAGCGCGCCGCGCCCCGGGTGAAGTTCTGACCCTTCCGCTTCCATTCGCATGAAGTTCTGGGATCACCAGCACAACGCGCGCAGCGAGACGCGTCGCTTGCTGCTGGGTTTTGCCTTCGCTGTGGTCGTTCTGGTAGCGGCTGTGCATGCTGCCCTGGCGTTGGCCTGGTGGCTGATGGTGGCGGTGTTGCCCGTGCACTTGCCCTTTCCACAAGGTTTTCTGGCCGCCAATGTGGGTGTCTCGCTGATGCTGGTGCTGGGCGGTTGGTGGGTGGAGACGTCCAACTTGCGCGCAGGCGGTGTCAAGCTGGCGCAGCGTGTGGGCGCGCGCGAGTTGCGCCCGTCGCTGTCGCACGCCGAGCAGCGGCTGTCCAACATCGTGGACGAGCTGTGCATTGCAGCGCACATGCCGCGCCCGCAGATCATGGTCATGCCGCGCACCGATGCCATCAATGCGTTCGCTGCCGGGTGGGACGAGAGAGACGCCGTCATTGCCGTGACGCAGGGTGCCCTGGACTACCTCACCCGCGAAGAGATGCAGGGCATGGTGGCGCACGAGCTGAGCCATCTGCATGAGGGCGACACCCGCCTGAAGATGCGTCTGGCGGGCATGGTGTTCGGGCTGGAGCTGGTCTACAACTTTGGCGACACGATGCGCGAGCGCGGTGGTCTGGCTTGGTGGTTCGGCTCGGCCATCATGGCGGCGGGCTTTGCGGGCTGGCTCACCGGCCGCATGCTCAAGGCCGCCGTATCACGCCAGCGCGAATACCTGGCCGATGCACGCGCGGTGCAGTGGACCCGCAGCCGCGATGGCCTGGGTGGCGTGCTGCGCAAGGTCATGGCCCAGCGTCGTGACACCCCGGCCGGGTATGCCGAGAACCCCGTTCACACCGGCCTGGCCCACCCGGCCGTGCAACACATGCTGCTGGTGGACGTACCCGGCCGCAGCCGCATGGAGCGCTGGCTGGATACCCACCCCACGCTCGACGACCGCGTGCAGCGCGTGTATGGCCGCCGCATGCAGCCTTTGCCCGCCGTGCCCGTGCATGCAGGGCATGAATCGGCGCGGCGTGACGAGGGTGGGGCGCCCGGCACCGTGTCGATCGCCTCGCTGGTAGACCCTTTTGCGCGCTTCATGTAGCCCGCTGCGAAGGCCGCAGTTTTTTCAGGAGACCCATGTCCATGTCACGCGACGCGAGATTTCAGGAACAAGCCCAGGTACTGGGCTACTGCTTTGATGGCGAGATCAAGATTGGTGGCAACTACGTCCCGCTCGTGCGGGACGGCCACCACATCTACCTGAGCGGGCAGATCCCGCGCGTGGGCGACACCGTGGTGGTCACGGGCGCTGCCGGGGCGGTCGCCACGCTGGCCGATGCGCAAAAAGCCGCGAAGGTGTGTGTGATGCGGGCGCTGGCCTTGTTGCAGCGCTCGCTGGGTTCGCTCGATGCCGTGCAATCCATTTTGCGCATTACCGTATACGTGCAGTCGGCGCCTGCCTTCACGCAGCAAAGCGAGGTGGCCGATGGTGCCTCCGAGGTGCTGTTTGCCGTGCTGGGCGAGGCTGGTGCGCACACCCGCACCTCGGTGGGTGTGCTGCAGCTGCCCAAGAACGCGACGGTGGAGGTGGACTTGATCGCGTCGGTGGCGCCATGACGACGCCTGCTGCTGTGCAGCGAGGCAGCTGCCTGTGTGGAGGCGTGCGTTACGAAACCACGGCGCCATTGCAGGGTGCATCGCACTGCCACTGTTCGATGTGCCGCAAGGCGCATGGTGCGGCGTTTGGCAGCTATGGCAGCGTTTTGCGTGTGCACCATCGCTTCGTGTCTGGGCAAGGGCTGACGCGCACCTACCGGTCTTCGCCCCTGGTCACGCGCACGTTTTGCTCGGTGTGTGGCTCGCCCTTGCTGTGGCACAGCGAAGGCCCCTATAGCGAGTGGGTGGCCGTGCCGCTGGGTACCTTGGACACCGCCTACGAGACCCCGCCCCAAAAGCACATCCATGTGGCCTCCAAAGCCGCATGGGTAGTGATCTGTGATGGTTTTCGGCAAGAGGCCGAAGGATAGATCGGTACCCCATGGCAGCACCGTTGAACGCTCACCCCCGTTTTAATGTTTTCGGTCGCATCGTCGAAGTGCGCCGCGAAGGTGCGCTGTGGCAGGCCTACCGAGTGGGCGCAGATGGCAAGCGCTCGCCGTCGGGCTTTGTGATCCCCGACTTTGTCCAAGAGCATGAGCTGGCACAGTTTCTGGAAGACCTGTTCCACGAAAGCGCCTCGCCGCACAACGGCGACGTGTACCGTATCGATTGAGTCGCAGCAAGGCGCACTGACCGCAGCACGAGGCACAAGTGTTGCGGCCACGTTGCCACGTCACACCGCTGTCAAACCTAGCCCAGACACTCGGTCCCTTGTTTCAATTCGGGACTGTTCATGTCTGAACGCACTCTGGGCTTTCTGATTTCTCCTTCGCATGTTTCACGCCGCATGGCTGCATGGGGCATGGTGGCGCTGGCCGCGTCGCTGGCTGCCTGCGGCGGCAGTAGCGACAACGCCAGCAGCAACGCGGGCGCCACGGCAACGCTGGCCGTGCTGGAGACCACCGACCTGCACTTCAACGTGCGCAGCTACGACTACTTCAAGCTGGCCGAAGACAAAAGCTACGGCTTTGAGCGCACGGCCACGCTGGTGCGCGCGGCCCGCAAGGAGTTTGCCAACACGCTGCTGGTGGACAACGGTGACACCATCCAGGGCACCGCACTGGCCGACTACGAGGCCACCATCAGCCCTATCCCCTGCACGCAGCAGCTGTCCATGTACAAGGCCATGGGCGCGCTGGGCTTTGATGCGGGCACGCTGGGCAACCACGAGTTCAACTACGGCCTGCCCTTCCTGAACCAGGTGCTGGGCGGCGGGCTGGATGTGGACGGCGTGGACCCCTCCAAGAAATGCGCAGGCGCTGGCTATCCCGCCGTGCTGGCCAACGTGTACAGCAATAAGACCAAGAAGCCGCTGGTACAGCCCTACACGCTGCTGGAGCGCACGCTGGTGGCCAAGGGTACGGATGGCAAGGAAGTGAAGCTGCCGATCAAGATCGGCGTGATCGGCTTCACCACACCCGGCATCATGAACTGGGACAAGCGCTACCTGGAAGGCAAGGTCTATACCGAAGGCGCCGTCGAATCCGCCAACAAGTACGTGCCCGAGCTGCGTGCCAAGGGGGCTGACATCGTGGTGGCTTTGTTGCACGGCGGTCTCGACAGTGCCGCCTACTCGGCCACCATGGAGAACCCCGGCCTGTACCTGTCGAAGGTGGCAGGTATCGACGCGATGGTGATGGGCCACCAGCATGGCGTGTTCCCCGACACGGCCGCCACGCCCAGCTTCAACCTGGCAGGCGTGGACCACAAGGCGGGCACCATCAACGGCGTGCCTGCCGTCATGGCCAGCTCCTGGGGCAAGGCCCTGGGGGTGGTGCAGCTGGCGCTGCAATGGGACGGCAGCAAGTGGGTGGTCAACAAGTCCGCCAGCAAGAGCGAGCTGCGCAACATCCAGAACAAGAATGCCGCAGGCGCCACGGTGACCGTGGACGCCGACCCCGCCATCGCCCCGCTGATCGAGACACAGCACCAGGCCGCGATCAAGTACGTGAAGACACCCATCGGCCAGACCGACTTCCGCATGAGCACGCTGTTTGCCGATGTAGGTGACCCCGGCGCGATCCAGATCGTGAACCAGGCGCAGCAGGCCTATGTGGCGGCTTACATCAAGGCCAGCCTGCCGCAGTACGCGCAGCTGCCGGTGTTGTCGGTGAGCGCACCGTTCAAGAGCGGCTTCCAGGGCGGGGCCGACTACACCGACGTGGCCGTGGGCCCGCTGGCCATCAACAACGCGGCCGACCTGTACCTGTACCCCAACACCGTCTACGCGGTGAAGGTCAACGGTGGCGACATCAAGAACTGGCTCGAAGCCGCTGCCAAGCGCTTCAACCAGATCGACCCGGCCAAGACCACCGAGCAACAGCTCATCAGCACCTTCCCTGGGTACAACTTCGACATGTTCACCACGGCGGACATGCAGTACGAGATCGACGTGACCCAGCCCGTGGGCAGCCGCATCAAGAACCTGACGTATCTGGGTAAGCCCATCGATGTGGCGCAGGAGTTCGTGATCGCCACCAACAACTACCGCGCCACCAGCGGCAAGAGCTTCATCGACAAGCTCGACGGCTCGGGCACCATCTGGGCTTCGCCCGACGCCAACCGCGACGTGGTCATCGACTACATCCGCAAGAACCCGGCAGTGACCCGCGCGGCCAACGGCGCTGCCAAGAGCTGGCGCTTTGCCAAGGTCACGGTGGCGGGTCCGGTGGTGTTCAGCTCAGGCGCCAATGCCCTCAGCGTGGCGCAGGCGGCCGGGCTGGGCAACGTGTCGCTGCTGGCGGCCGATGACGGCTCGGGCAAGGGCACGTCTAAGTACGGCGTGGACCTCTCGAAGTAATGCAGGAGTGAAGGGGCGGGCGCTCTCCACAGTTCCCGCTTTCCGGGTTGGCCGAGGGCGGGGCTGTTCTGCGACTGCCTATGGGTGGCCGAACGGCAGCTTCGGTGCACGGAATCTCCTTGACGGTGTTGTCAGCGGCGGCTGATGATGGGCACAAATACCGCATCTTGGAGACAAAGTGTTACGTGTTAGAGTGACTGTCATGGGCGAACCATGGCTCCCCATCGGGGCCCGTCTCCCGCCATTCTCTTTTGGAGTCACTATGAACCGAATCGCCATCCGCCAATCGGCCTGCGCAGGGTTGGGGCTGTTTTCCTCGTTTGCGGTGCTGGCCCAGCCGGCTTCCGGCGGAGTCATCAGCTTCGGATTGGGTTCCTCCATTCCCACCTTGTCGGATTGGGGGATGATGGCTTTGGTCGGTGCCTTGGGACTGTTTGCCTGGAATGCCTTCCGCCGTGCGGGGCACGGAGCGAAGTTCTACTCTCTGTTGGCTGCGGCGGTGGCGGTGACCCTGGTATTGGGTAGTGTCTTTGGCGCACGCAATGCCTACTCGAATGGCAGCATCAATGCTGCCAACTACATTGGGTCTTCGTACAACTTCCCGGCCAATATTGACGAGGTGGTCTACAACGCCGGGGATAAAGATGTGTTTATCCTGAGCATTCAGGCGACTCCCGGTTATACGGTCGTGACGCCCAATACGCTGCCCCAATGCCAGGTAGGAATGAAGATCCCAGCCCATAGCGCCATTCCCTTTTGCTACGTCCGGGTTCAGGGTGGTCCGGTTTGAGCGGAAGCTTTACGGTCAAATTTTAGAAGAGTATCGTGCGGGTGATGCCGTACGGTTGCTCTGAAATATATAGCGATCAGTGCTTTTATGGCAAGCGCTAGGGCCTATTTCGCAACATCTTCCGCGCTGAGCGTAGCAGCACCACCAACGCACCTGCCCCACCTTCATCCCCCCGGGCTTGCACAAAGGCCAGGACTTCGTTTTTCTGCACCAGCCAGCTGTGTACCCGACCTTTGAGCACCGGACTTTTCCCCGGTGAACCCAGGCCTTTGCCGTGCACCACGCGCACGCAGCGCTTGCCTTGCTTTTGCGCGTCGCGCAGGAACTGGCCCAGGGCCTCGCGGGCTTCGTCGGTGCGCAGCCCGTGCAGGTCCAGCTGGGCCTGCAGTGTCCACTCTCCCTTGCGCAGCCGCCGCGTGATGTCTGGCCCCACGCCGGGGCGGCGAAAGCTCAGGGCCTCGTCAGTTTCGAGCAGAGAGCTCACATCAAAGTCGTCGCTGATGGATTCGAGCAGCACGCGCTGTTCGTCCAACTGGTGTTGCACGGGGATGGGAGGGGGCAACTTGGGCTCATGCTCCACGGTGCCGGGGGGGCGCATGCGGTGCACCGGGCCCACAGCCAGTTCGAAAAAGCGGTGGGCATCGCGGGCGCGGCGATCGGCCTCCTGACGGGCCTTCTCGTGTGCGGCGGCCTCGGCGCGGTCTTGTTCCAGTTGCTTGCGGATCTGCTTCAGGTCTTGCAGCGAATGTATGACATTGGCAGCATTGGTCACCGAGGTGTCAGCGATGGATGAACGAGATGGCCGAGGGCTCATACCAGGCCCTTTTCTGCCATCGACAGCGCCTGGCCCGGCGCCACGATCACATGGTCGAGCACGCGCACGTCCACCAGGGCCAGCGTGGTCTTCAGGGTCTGGGTCAGCGCCTCGTCGGCGCGGCTGGGTTGCACGCTGCCGCTGGGGTGGTTGTGGGCCAGCACCACAGCGGCGGCCTGGTGGTGCAGGGCGCGCAGCACCACCTCGCGCGGGTACACACTGGTTTGCGTGAGCGTGCCGCGAAACAGCTCCTCCAGGGCCAACAGGCGGTTTTGCGCGTCCAGAAACAGCACCGCAAACACCTCGTGTCCCTTGGCGGCCAGGTGCAGTTGCAAATAGTGCTTGACGGTATCGGGCGAGTCGAACACCTCGCGTTCGCGCAACTGCTGTGCCAGGGCGCGGCGCGCGAGTTCGAGCACGGCCACCAGCTCGGCGCGTTTGGCGGGGCCCAGGCCCTTGATGCGTTCCAGGTCGGCCGCGCTGGTGTGCAACAGCCCGGCAATGCCGCCAAAGCCGCCGATGATGGCGCCCGTGTCGGGGTCAATGCCGAACGGGTCCAGCAGCTCCTGCGCCATCTGCAGGACGCCCTTGCCCACGATGCCTGTGCGCAGCAGGATGGCCAGGAGCTCGGCATCGGCCAGGGCGGCGGGGCCGCGTGCCAGCAGTTTTTCGCGGGGCTGGGCGTCGGCGGGCAGGTCTTTGATGGCCATGGAAGAGGAGGTGGGACGCGCCAGCAGCGGTGGCTGCGGTAGGGGTTTGCCCGGTTTTCTACAATCGCGGCAGTTTATCGGGACTCTCATGACCTCTATTTCCACCTCCCTTCCCACTGTTCAGCCGGGCTCCTTCCTCACGCTGCACTACCGCCTGGCCGGCCCGGCGGGGGATGTGATCAACACTTTTACCGACAAACCCGCCACCCTGTCGCTGGGCACGGGCGAGCTGTCGCCCGCCATGGAACAGCGCCTGCTAGGCCTGGCCGAGGGCACGCGCACCACGTTCGAGCTGCCTGCGGGCGAGGCCTTTGGCGAGCGCAACCCCGACATGCAGCAGTGGGTGGCGCGCAAGCTGATGAACGAACTGGGTGACCCCGACGAAAAATACAACGTGGGCGACGTGGTGCAGTTCCCCACGCCCGACGGCCAGGGCAGCTACGCCGGGGCCGTGATGCAGGTGCGTGACGACGGCGCCGTGCTGTTCGACTTCAACCACCCGCTGGCGGGCCAGCCCGTGACTTTTGAAGTGCAGCTGATCGGGATCCTGTGATGCTGGCGCCGAAAGAAATCCTGCTGGCCGAGCCGCGTGGCTTTTGCGCCGGTGTGGACCGCGCCATCGAGATCGTGGAGCGCGCCATCCAGAAGTTTGGCGCCCCCATCTATGTGCGCCACGAAATCGTGCACAACACCTACGTGGTGAACGACCTCAAGGCCAAGGGCGCGATCTTCATCGAAGAGCTGTCGGACGTGCCCCCGGGGGCCACGCTGGTCTTCAGCGCCCACGGCGTGAGCAAGGCGGTGCAGCAAGAGGCCGAGGCGCGTGGCTTCAGCATTTTTGACGCCACCTGCCCGCTGGTGACCAAGGTACACGTCGAAGTGGCCAAGCTCGCCAAAGAGGGCTACGAGTTCATCATGATCGGCCACAAGGGCCACCCCGAGGTGGAGGGCACGATGGGCCAGCTCGACCACGGCATCCACCTGGTGGAAGACGTGGAAGACGTGGCGCGCGTGCAGCCTGCGCAGACCGAAAAGCTGGCCGTGGTCACACAGACCACGCTCTCGGTGGACGATGCGGCCGAAATCTCTGCCGCCGTGCGCGCGCGCTTCCCCAGTGTGCGCGAGCCCAAGCAGCAGGACATCTGCTACGCCACGCAAAACCGGCAGGACGCCGTGAAGGTGCTGAGCCCGCAGGTGGATGTGGTGATCGTGGTGGGCAGCCCCACCAGCTCCAACAGCAACCGCCTGCGCGAGTTGGCGGCCAAGCTGGGCACCACCGCCTACATGGTGGACAGTGCTGACGAGCTGCAGGGCGATTGGTTCAAGGGCCGTTCGCGCGTGGGGCTCACGGCGGGCGCATCGGCGCCTGAAATCCTGGTGCAGCAGGTCATCGACCGCATCAAGGCGCTGGGCGCTGTGTCGGTCCGCACCATGGCGGGCATCGAGGAAACCATCAAGTTCCCGCTGCCCAAGGGGCTCAAGATCGACGCGGCCACGGGGCTGGAGATTCGGGAGCGCACGCCAGAGACAGGTCCATCGGCCCACTGACGGTGGCGTGAAGGGCCGCCGGTGATCGTGCAAGGGCGCCAATAGGCGCCCTTTTTATTCACTCCTGAATTGATAGCGGTTGGCGCATATTCTTCTGGCGCCAGCGGCCATTTTTATTCAAATATGCCCTTACAAGGGCACGGCGGGCCCGCTCCACAGGTCCAGCGGCGGGTCGGCTGCCACGGCGCGCAGGATGTCGGTGCGCGAGATAAAGCCCGACAGCACGCCCGCCTCGTCCGTCACCGGCAGGCCCGGCAGGCCCGTGTCCAGCAGCACGGCGGCCACGCGGCGCAGCTCGGTGTCGGGGGACACCGTGGGCACGGGGCTCACCATCACCTCGGCCACCGGGCGGCGGGCCAGGTCAATGGCCTGTTTGACGGCGCCGGGCTCGGGCAGCAAGTCCAATGGCGCCATGTCGGCCCTCAGCAGCAGTCCGATCACACGGCCCAGCACATCGACGACGGGCGCCTGCGCCACTTTGTGCTCGGCCAGGGTCTGCCAGGCATCGTTCACACGCACGTCGGGCGCCACACTCACGCCGCCGGTGGTCATCACATCGCTCACCTTGGTCAACGGCTGGCGGGTGCTGGCCTGGGGGCCTTGCTCGGTCTGTGCGTAGGCGCTCACCGCGTCGTGCATGCGCAGGTTGACGATAGCCGCAGGCGCAGCAGCGTTGGTGTCGGCCGCAGTGGGGCGGGGCGGGGCCGTGAAGACGGGCCCTGGCTGGCCATCTTGTGCGTCCATGGCCCGCGTGCGCAGGGCCTGCGGGCGCTGCACGCTGCGCACCGCAGAAATACGTGCCAGGTTTTCGGGGCCGCCCCGGTACATCTGGCCTGACGGGCCGAACACAAAGAACATGATTTTTCTCCTGCGCGCAGGCCGGCCAGCGCGGTGGGGTGGGGACTGCTCTGTCCATGTTATCGGCAGTTGTGCGGCGCGCGTGCAGTCAGCGTTGTGTCTGCATGTTGCGGGCAGCCCCTACACTGCCCCCTTCTTTTGACACCATCTGCCATTCGGAGCCCCTGCATGATCGACCGCGCCGCCATTGCCGCTGCCCGCCGCCAACTGGCCACCCAGCCCGACTTTCTGCGCACCACGCCGCTGATGCGCCTGTCCGGCAAGTCCTTGGGCGTGGACTGTGCCGAGGTCTGGCTCAAGCTGGAGCATTTGCAGGTGGGCGGCAGCTTCAAGGCGCGCGGCATGTTGTACCGCCTGCTGGCCAACCCGGTGCCCCAGAGCGGCGTGATCATTGCCTCCGGCGGCAACGCCGGCATTGCCGTGGCGGCGGCCTCCCAGGCCCTGGGGGTGCGCTGCGAGGTCTTTGTGCCCGAGGTCTCGCCCGAGGCCAAACGTGCCCGCCTGCGCGCGCTGGGGGCCGAGGTGGTTGTCACTGGCGCCGCATATTCCGAAGCGTTTGAAGCCTGCGTGGCCCGCCAGAAGGCCACGGGTGCGCTGCAGGCCCATGCCTACGACCAGCCCGAAGTGGTATCGGGTGCGGGCACGCTGGCGCTGGAGATGGAAGAGCAGGGTGGCCGCCTGCCCGACTCGGTGCTGGTCAGCGTGGGTGGTGGCGGCCTCATTGGCGGTGTGGCCGCGTGGGTGGAGAGTCGCGCCCATGTGGTGGCACTGGAGCCCGAACGCGCGCCCACGCTGTACGCCGCGCGGGCTGCGGGCCAGCCGGTGGATGTGGATGTGGGCGGCGTGGCCGCTGACTCGCTGGGCGCGAAGCGCATCGGCGCCATTGGCTGGGAGGTGAGCCAGCGCCATGTGCACGATGCACTGCTGCTGCCCGATGACGCCATCCGCGCGGCCCAGCTGTGGCTGTGGAAGGAGTTGAAACTGGCTGTGGAACCCGCCGCCGCGCTGGGCCTGGCCGCACTGCAAACCGGCGCCTACAAGCCCCAGCCGCAAGAGACGGTGGCCCTGATTCTCTGCGGCGCCAACTTTGATCCGGCAAATCTATAGCCCCCTGGGCCGCTGCGCGTCTTCCCCCTCAAGGGGGACGCTCTCTGCGCGGTGGGGCGGCCCTTGCGCGGGGGCCCTGCTCTGGTGCGTGCCAGTTGCCAGGGCTCTGCATGACAGCTGTGCCGTTGCTCTGAACTTGGCTTTCCTGCCAGCCCTCTAAAATCGACCCCATGCTTGACATTCTTCTCCTCCGCAAAGACCTCGACACCGCCATCGCGCGGCTGGAAACCCGCAAAAAGCCCCAGGCCTTCCTGGACGTCTCCGCTTTCCAGGCCCTGGAGTCCGAGCGCAAGACGCTGCAGACCCGAACCGAAGAGCTGCAGGCCCAGCGCAACCAGCTGTCCAAGCAGGTCGGCATGCTGATGAGCCGGGGTGACAAGGACGGCGCCGAAGCCGTCAAGGCCCAGGTGGCCGCAGGCAAGGTGGAGCTGGAGCAATCCGCCGCGCGCCTGGAGCAGATCCAATCCGAACTGTTGGCCATGCTGGTGGCCGTGCCCAACCTGCCGCACGAGTCCGTGCCGGTGGGCAGCGACGAAGCTGGCAACGTGGAAGTGCGCCGCTGGGGCGCGCCTGCCAAATTCGATTTCGAGGTGAAAGACCATGTCGATGTCGGCACCCCGCTGGGCCTCGATTTCGATATGGGCGTCAAGCTGTCGGGCTCGCGCTTCACCGTGATGAAGGGCCCTATCGCCCGCCTGCACCGCGCATTGAGCCAGTTCATGCTGGACGTGCAGACGCAAGAGCACGGCTACACCGAGTGCTACGTGCCCTATGCCGTGAACGCCGACTCGCTCAAGGGCACAGGCCAGTTGCCCAAGTTCGAAGGCGACCTGTTCGCTGCCAAGAAGGGCGGCCAAGATGGCGAGCCCGTGCCCGACAACGCGGCCCTCTACCTCATCCCCACCAGCGAAGTACCGCTGACCAACTTTGTGCGCGACGTGGTGGTGGCCGAGGCCGACCTGCCCATCAAGCTCACGGCCCACACGCCGTGCTTCCGCTCCGAAGCGGGCAGCTACGGCCGTGACACGCGCGGCATGATCCGCCAGCACCAGTTCGACAAGGTCGAGATGGTGCAGATCGTGCACCCCGACAAGAGCTACGAAGCGCTGGAGGAAATGACCCGCCACGCAGAAGCCGTGCTGCAAAAACTGGGCCTGCCCTACCGCGTGATGAGCCTGTGCACCGGCGACATGGGCTTTGGCGCCGCCAAGACCTACGACCTGGAAGTGTGGCTGCCCGCGCAGAACACCTACCGCGAGATCAGCTCGGTGAGCAACTGCGAAGCCTTCCAGGCCCGCCGCCTGCAAGCCCGCTTCAAGAATGCCCAAGGCAAGAACGAGCTGCTGCACACCCTGAACGGCTCGGGCCTGGCCGTGGGCCGCACGCTGGTGGCAGTGCTCGAAAACTACCAGCAGGCCGACGGCAGCGTGACGGTGCCTGAGGTGCTGCGCCCCTACCTGGGCGGCACCGCTGTGCTCAAGCCCTGAAAATCTGGCTATAATCGAAGGCTTCGACACATAGGAGAGGTGGCAGAGTGGTCGAATGTACCTGACTCGAAATCAGGCGTAGTGGCAACACTACCGTGGGTTCGAATCCCACCCTCTCCGCCAGCATCAAGGCCCTGTAGCTATCTAATTAATAGCACAGGGCCTTTTTCTTTGGGTCCGTTGGAACAACTCAGGCGGCTCGCTGGCCCGCTTCGGATGTCCCAGGTGAAGCGGCTCGCAGATTCGCCATGGTGTTCATATCGCTGTGCGGGCGCAGGAGGGGTAGGGTATTCGTTGCAATGCATGGCCGCGTTCCGCGCAGCGCCAGAATACGGGTAGCGCGCCCCGCGCGTGACGCCACGAAAGAACCTCGCATGCTTCCTGAGACCCTGACAACATCCCCCATCCGCCTGACCCAGTACAGCCACGGCGCGGGCTGTGGCTGCAAGATTAGCCCCAAGGTGCTGGACGTGATCCTGGCGGGCAGTGGAGCGCAGCACCTGGACCCCCGGCTCTGGGTGGGCAACACCTCGCGGGACGATGCGGCGGTGTATGCCCTGGATGCCGAGCGCGGCGTGGTGTCCACCACCGATTTCTTCATGCCCATCGTGGATGACCCGTACGACTTCGGGCGCATTGCTGCCACCAATGCGATCAGCGACATCTACGCCATGGGTGCCGATCCGCTGATGGCCATTGCCATCTTGGGGTGGCCGGTGAATGTGCTGCCGCCCGAGGTGGCGCGTGAGGTGGTGCGCGGGGGGCGTGCGGTGTGCGACGCAGCAGGCATTCCCCTGGCAGGCGGTCACTCCATCGATGCGCCGGAGCCCATTTTCGGTCTGGCGGTGACGGGCATCGTCGAAAAGCGCCATCTCAAACGCAACGACACGGCCACGGCGGGTTGCCGGCTGTATCTGACCAAGCCCCTCGGAATCGGCATCCTGACCACCGCAGAAAAAAAGGCCAAGCTGCGGCCCGAGGATGTGGGCGTGGCGCGCGACCTGATGTGCACGCTCAACCGGCCAGGGAGCCGATTCGGCCGGCTGGCCGGCGTGCAAGCGATGACGGATGTGACCGGCTTCGGCCTGTTGGGGCACCTGGTCGAGATGGCCGAGGGCAGCGGCTTGAGCGCCGTGATTGACTACGCAGCCGTGCCCCGCCTGGAGGGGGTGGACTACTACATGGATCAGGGCTGTGTGCCCGGCGGCACGGTGCGCAACTTTGACAGTTATGGCGCCAAGATTGCGCCCCTGACGGAGGTGCAAAAGCACCTGCTGTGCGACCCCCAGACCAGTGGGGGGCTGCTGGTGGCCGTGAGTCCGGAGGGCGAGGCCGAGTTCCTGCAGGTGGCCGCGGAACTGGGCCTGGCGCTGCAGCCCATCGGCCAGCTCACCCCGCGACAGGCCTTTGCCGTCGAGTTGCGCTCATGCCCGACAACCTGACGGACTACCGGCACATCTTCCTGAACGATGTGCCCATGATGGATGTGCGCGCGCCGGTGGAATTTGGGCAGGGCGCGTTTCCTGGGGTTGCCAACCTTCCCCTGATGGACGATGGCGAGCGTCAGCAGGTGGGCACCTGCTACAAGCACAAGGGCCAGGAGGCCGCGATTGCGCTGGGGCACCAGCTGGTGTCTGGCGGCATCAAGCGCCAGCGCATTGAGGCGTGGGCGCAGTTTGCGCAAGCGCATCCACAAGGCGTGCTGTATTGCTTTCGTGGCGGGCTGCGCTCGCAGATCGTGCAGCAATGGTTGCTGAACGAAGCGGGCATGGACTACCCCCGCGTGGTGGGGGGCTACAAGGCCATGCGGGGTTTCCTCATCGGCACCACGCAGGCTGCGGCGGCGGAGTGTGGGTTTGTGGTGCTCAGTGGCCTGACCGGCACCGGCAAGACCGAGGTGATTGCGCAGCTGGCCAACGGCTTGGACCTGGAAGGCCATGCCAACCACCGTGGCTCCAGTTTTGGCCAGCGCGTGAGCGGCCAGCCGACGCAGATCGATTTTGAGAACCGGCTGGCCATCGACGTGCTGAAGAAACGAGCACGGGGCCATGCGACTTTTGTGCTGGAGGACGAGGGGCGCCATGTGGGCAGCTGCTCGGTGCCCCTGGAGCTGCGGCAGCGGCTGGAGCAGGTGCCCATCGTCTGCCTGGAGGACGCTTTCGATGCCCGTGTGGAGCGCATCTTGCGCGACTATGTGTGGCAGCAGTGCGCAGATTTTGTGGCCTTCCATGGCGAGGTAGCGGGTCTCAACCTGTTTGCAGCGCGGCTGCTCGACAGCCTGGGCAAACTCGCCAAGCGCCTTGGGGGCGACCGCTACCAGGCGCTTCGTGGGTCGATGCAGGCAGCGCTGGTACAGCAACGCAATCAGGGTGACCTGTCGCTGCACCGCGGCTGGATTGCTGCACTCATGCGCGACTATTACGACCCGATGTATGCCTACCAGCGGCAAAGCCGGGCTGATCGCATCGTTTTCCAGGGCGACCACCGGGCGGTGCTCGATTTTCTGCAGTCGCAGTCAGCCCCTCGCCGCTAGCTATTGCTCGTCGTCGTCCGGCGGCGCATCCAGCCGCTGCGGCAGCACCAGCCGGAACTCGGCCCCCCGCCCTACGTCGCTGTCCACCTCCAGCGCCCCGCCGTGGCGCAGCACGACGGTCTGCACCAGTGCCAGGCCCAGGCCGACCCCTGCTATGGCCGGGTGGCTGTGGTCGTGCAACCGCTGGTAGGGCGTGAACAGGCGGCCTTGCTGCTCGGGGGCAATGCCCGGGCCCTGGTCCCGTACCGACACCACCCAGTGCGTACCCCGCGCCACGATGGCGCACTGCACCGTGCCGCCATCGGGGCTGAACTTGATGGCGTTGTGGATCACGTTGGTCAGCGCGCGGGACAGCAGGGCGCGGTCGCCCAGGCAGGGCGCAGTGTCTGGGGTGGACACCGTGCGCACGTCCACGTTGCGGTCGCGGGCCAGGGTCCAGAGGTCGTCGGTGGTTTCAGAGAGCAGGGCAGCCAGGTCCAGCGGCGCCATGCGGTATTCCTGCGTCTGCGCGCTGGCCAGTTGCACAAAACTTTCGGCCATGCCCAGCGAAGCCTGTGCATAACGTTCGATGCGCTCCAGCAACTCCTGGTCCGACAGGCGGCCGGGGTAGGCACGCTGCATCTCCAGCAGCGTCAGGATGGACGCGTTGGGCGCGCGGATGTCGTGCGAGATGAAGTGCATCGCCTGGTCGCGTTGTTGCAGCGCACGGCGCATCTCGGTCAGGTCCACCAGGGTCAGCAGCCAGCCTGCATTGGCCAGGTTGGTGAAAGGCTTGCACTGCACCAGCAGACTGCGGCCCCGGGCGTCGGTGCCCTCGGTCTGTTCTGGCAAGACAGCATGGTGCAAGGCTGCCTGGGTAACGATCGGCTCTTGAGTCCCTGTCTGCACCAGGTCGGCCAGCAGGTCCACCACGGACAGGCCCTGCAAGGAGGGCTGGGCGGGCCCACCCAGGTGTTGGCGGGCCGCCTGGTTGGCCAGCAGGATTTCACCGTCGGGGGCGCAGACGATGGTGGGTGAGGGCAACTGCTGCAGGCTCTCGCTCACGAACTGGTGCAGGTCACGCAGCTGGCGGGATGCGCGCTCCACGGCGTTGAT
>Ga0207976_100456_pt1 | contig 15752 bp, 8 predicted proteins | sample LakWasMe94_HOW11_2_FD_183916 | JGI IMG/M metagenome (GOLD analysis project Ga0207976, IMG submission 183916) | Freshwater sediment methanotrophic microbial communities from Lake Washington under simulated oxygen tension - Sediment Metagenome... | ecosystem: Environmental > Aquatic > Freshwater >... | reverse complement strand
AGCTGGTGTAGTTGGCATGGTCATAACCGCCGTCGGCCTTGCCCCAGGCCCCCAGTACCTTGAACCACACATTGTTGTCGCTGGCCGCGGGCGCCGACGAATCGAGCAGGCCGTCCTGACGCAGACGGTCGCCCACCGCATCGCGCAGCTGGCGGCTGTCGTTGATCAGCAGCGTGCCGATGGCCGGATGGATCTCCCCGGTCAGTTGCTGCAAGGCTTGTTGCGCGCTGGCGGCGTTCTCCGACAGCAGCAGGCTTTCGTACACCGCATTGCCCGCCCCCAATTGTTCGGCGGCGGCACCCACTGAGCGCTGGTTCGGGGTCAGGCCGACATCGCTGAAGGCGGTCGCGTTACGCACCACCTGCAACTGCACGCCGCCGGCGGTGTAATCGAGGTTGCCACCGAGGAACAGGTAGTTCGGCGCGATCGAAGCGAAACGACCGTCGATGCCACCGGCCGCCTGCAGGATGTTGTATTGCCGGCCCAGCAGGCTCCGCGCCTCGCTGGCGCTGAGCAGGGTCGGGCTGTTCTCCAGGGCCAGGGTCACGTTGGCCCCTTCGACGGTGGCCTTGCCGCCAGCGACTATCTGGTCGCTGCTGGTCGGCGACAGCTCCACCGCGTAGGTCGAGCCCGGTTGCAGGGTCACGTCGCCGGCCACCTGCAAGGTGCCGATGGAGTTGCCCGGCGCCACGGTACCGCCACGGTTGGCGGTCAGGGCGGCGATGCGCCCGTTGCCGCCGAGAATGCCGCTGTCATTGACCGTCACCGCCGACGCCAGCGAGCCATTGATGGCCAGGCGTCCCTGATTGACCAGGGTCGGGCCGCTGTAGCTGTTGTTGCCGGTCAGCACCAGGGTGCCGATACCCTGCTTGGTCAGGCCGCCGTGTCCGGAAATATCGTTGCGCCAGACATCCAGGCCGCAAGACAGGCCAGTGCACAGGCGCTGGGTGGGTTTGCCGGCATCCACCACGGCGCCGATGCCGGGCAGGTCGACGACGAACTGGCCGGAGCCATAGGCGCCTTCGACACGGAACTCCTGGGGAATGTCCGCTTCGGTGACGAACATGCCCGGGCCGTCGATGCCCTTTTGCAGGTTGATCATGCCCCAGCCGTACAGCGCGTCGATGCCCGGATCGCCCATGTCGGTGGCGGTGGTTCTCAGCACCGTGGCGATCTGCGAAGCACTCATGTAGGGAAAGCGCTCCATCAGCACCGCCGCCGCGCCCGCCACATGGGGCGCAGCCATGGAGGTGCCGCTCTTGTTGGCGTAGCCGATGGTCATGTTGTCCAGGTTGGTGCCGCCGATCACCGCGCTGTAGATCCGCGTACCCGGCGCCGAGACGCAGAAGCTCGCGGTGTAGCCGCAGCGCGAGGAGAAGGTACTGAGGGTGTAGGGATTGGGGCTGGCGGTGTCCGGGTTCTTCTGCAAGGCCGCCACCGTCATCCAGTTCGGCGCGATTTCCGGCACGAAATAGGCCAGGCCGGCGATGGCGTCCGGGTTGTTCAGGTTGTAGTCGTTACCGGCGGCGAAGATGGTCAGCACGCCACCGCGAGCGGCGTCGATCGCCCCGCTGTAGGCGCCACCCTGGCGGGTGCCGAGCAGCGGCTGGATCTGGTCGAACTGCAACTGGGCGTCCTGCACGGTGAAATGCGGAAAGGCCGGGTCGCGACCGCCCTGGTCGAAGCGATCGGTGATGCCGATGCCCCAGCTGTTGTTGATGATCCGCGCGCCGCTGTTCACCAGGGCGTCCCAGCCGGCCCGGTAGACCGCGCCGTCGTTGCCGAGAATGATCCCGTCCTCGGGGCCCGGGTCGCCGTTCTCGGCAGTGATGATCTGCGCGTCGAAGGCCACGCCATGCATCGGCCCGCCGTCGCGGCTGCCGGCGGCGATACCACCGACGTGGGTACCGTGGGAACCGAGCTTGCCATCGGAACCCACCGAAGGCGTGCCGTCATAACGGAAGGCATCGCCGGCTTTGACCGGAATGTAGGGGTCGGTGTATTCGCGGATGCCGCTGGTGACCAGGGTGATCACCTTGTCGCTGCCGCTGAATTCCGGGTGCTGGGCATACACCGGCTGGTCGAAGATCCCCAACTTGACGCCCTTGCCGGTATAACCGGCGGCATACGCCTGCTCGGCATGGATCGCCCCCAGGCCCCATTCGGCGTTGAACTCGGCACTGCGCCAACTGCCGGGATCGCCCGGCTGGCCGCTTTCCACATAAGGCGCGGCCTGGGCGCTACCCGCCACGGCCAGGCCACAGATCAAAGCGCCACAGGAGGCGCGCATCAGGCTGTTGGCTGCCGGAGCAGCCCCCGTAAAGCTGTATTTCATCGGTACCTTCCTTAGTTGCCTTGCTGAAAATAGTTGCCTTGCTAGAAACAACTGCCTTGCTAGAAACACCGCGTCAGACCCGACGCGGGTGGTTTTACCGAACAGCCGGTCCGCCAACGGCGACCCCTGCTGTGCCGATAGCTGCAGCCGTGCCGACGCGACCTTGCGTCAGCACGGCGCTGTCAAAAGCCGGGTCAGAACTGCCAGTTCAGGCTCAGCCCTGCCCCATGGTTCTTCTCGCGGCTGGCCAGTTGGCCGTTGTAGTCCAGGCTCAGGCGCAGGTCGCGGCTCAGCGCCAGGCTGGCATGGGCACCGACCAGCGCGGCATTACGCGGCAGCGAGGTGCTTTCGACGCTGAACGGCGTGCCGCCGGAAGCAAAGGCCAGGTGCTCTTCGGCCCGGGTGTTGCTCAGGTTGTGCTGCCAGCCCAGGGAGCCGGAAAGGTCCAGGCGGGTTTGCCCGGACAGCTCGAGGCTTTTCAGGGCGCGCAGGCCGAGGGTGCTGAGTGCGGCTTCACGGCTGTCGCTGCCGCCTTTCAACGCGGCGGCATCGCCCTTCTCGCTGAAGCTGTCGCGGTGCAGGTGCACGTAGGCCAGGTTGGCGAACGGCTCCAGGGCCAGCGCCGGCAGGTCCAGGCGATAAGCCGCTTCGCCGAAGACCTGGCTGGTGCGGGCGTCGACCTTGGCTTTCTGCTTGCCGCTGACTTCGCCGAACTGCAGGTCACGCTTGACGTCGGCGCGGTGCCAGCTGTGGGCCGCGCCCGCGCTCAGGCGCCAGGCGCCCAGCTCGTGGCCGAGGTAGGTGCCCAGGTGATAGCTGTCCACGGAGGCCTTGGAATGGGTGCCGCCGCCCATGCTCAGGGAGCTGTCGCTGTAGCCGGCGAAGGCGCCCAGGCGCGTGTTGTCGCTGAGCGCGCCGTCGGCCCCCAGCAGCAGCCCGCCGATGGACGTGTTGTAGGCCTCGGTGTCGTGGTCGCCGTCGTTCTTGCCCCAGGCGCCCAGCACCTTGAGCCACAGGTTGCCCTCGCTCTGCACCACCGCGCCCGGGGCCTGTAGGCGCTCGCCGACCGCCTCGCGCAGCTGCCGGCTGTCGTTGAGCAGCATCGAGCCCAGCGCCGGGTAGATTTCCCCGGACAGCTGCTGGAACGCCTGTTGCGCCACCCCGGCGCTCGGCGAGCGCAGCAGGCTTTCATACACCGGGTTGCCCGCCCCCAGTTGCTCGGCGGCGGCCGCCACCGAGCGCTGGTTCGGGGTCAGGCCGACACTGGCGAACGAGGTGGCGTTACGCCCGATGCTCAGCTGCACGCCACTGGCCGAATAATCGAGGCTGCCGCCAAGGAACAGGTAGTTCGGCTCCACCGAGCCGAAACGGCCGTCGATGCCGTTCGCCGCCTGGAGGATCTGGTACTGGCTGCCAATCAGGCTTTGGGTCTGTTCGAGGCTGAGCAACTGCGGGCTGTTTTCCAGGGCCAGGCTGACCCCCGCGCCATTCAGAGTGGCCTTGCCGCCGGCAACGATGCGGTCGCTGCTGGTGGGCGACAGCTCCACCGCATAGGTCGAGCCCGGCTGGAAGGTCACGTCCCCCGCCACCTGCAAGGTGCCGATGGAATTGCCCGGGGCCACGGTGGCGCCGCTGTTGGCCAGCAGCGCGCCGATGCGTCCGGAACCGCCGAGGGTGCCGCCGTCATTCACCGTGACGCTGGAGGCCAGCGAGCCATTGACCGTAAGCAAGCCACCATTGACCGTGGTCGCCCCGCGATAGCTGTTGTTGCCGCCGAGCACCAGCCAACCGGCGCCGGACTTGACCAGGCTGCCCGCGTACACCCGCTGCGCGGCGGCCGCGTCACGGGCCATGCCGACGGCATAGTCGGTCTTGTCCTGCTGGCTGGCGCCGACGCCCAGGCCATTCTCCCAGCCCTTGTCCTTCAGGGTCTGTTGCCAGGCCCCGTGCTCGGCGGCGTCTTCGCCCTGGCGCTGCAGCAGCGCCTTGTCCGAGATGTCGTTGCTCCAGACGTCGCCCTGCCCGGCGCCCAGGTTGGCGTCGAACGCCCCCAGCAACTGCCCGGGACCGTGCATGGCCCGTTCCAGGTTGGGCACGCCCCAGCCGACCAGGCGGGTGGGCGCCTCGGTGATCGAACCGTCCAGCTGGGTGGCGGTGGTCAGCAGCACCTCCAGGGCCTGCTGGTTGTTCATATAGGGATAACGCTCCATCACCAGGGCCAGCGCGCCCGTGGCATGGGGCGCGGCCATCGAGGTGCCGGACTTGGTGGCGTAACCGCCGCCGGGCACGGTGCTGGAGATCAGCCGCCCGGGCGCGGCCACGCACCAGTACTTGGCGATGCCGCACTGGTTGTAGCGCTGCTGGTTATTGGCATCCAGGCCGGACACCGCCAGCCAGTGCCCTTCCAGCTCCGGCTGGAAGTACGGCAGTGCCGCGCGCACGCTGGCGTTGGCGTAACCGCTGTTGCCGGCGCTGAACACGTTGATCACGCCCTGGCGCGATATATCGGCCGCCGCGTCCAGCCAGGTGCCCTGGCCATAGTGCTGGGCATAGGCGGCGTGCAGGTCGCCCAGGGTCTGGTAGCTGACACCGGGCGGCTGGCTGCCCCAGCTGTTGTTGATGGCGCGCACCCCGGCATCCGCCAGAGCGCCGTACACCGCCTTGAAATACTGCGGGTCCGGAGTCGGGCCGAACAGGAAGCTGTCGTTCTTGTTGGTGTTGCCCACGTAGACCTGGGCATTGAAGGCCACGCCGTGCATGCCAACGCCGTCGCGGGCCGCGCCCATGGTGCCGGTGACATGGGTGCCATGGCTGTCGTTGTTGCCGTTGAGCACCCCGGAGACGCTGAACGGCGTGCCGTCGACGTAGGTGCCGCTGGCGGTGACCCCGTGGAAGCGCTCGGGCGATGCTTCGCCATGGCTGGCGTCGAAACCCGAGTCGAGGGCGCCGATCTTCACCCCACTGCCGGTGATGCCGGCGGCATAGGCGGAACTGGCGCGCATCCGTTCCAGGCCCCAGTCCTGGGTGTATTCGGCCGATTGCCAGCTGGCCGGCACCCCCAACTGGCCGGTTTCCTGGTACTGCGCCTGGGCCACGCCGGGCAGTGCTACCGCCGATAACGTGGAGCAGGCCAGCAACGAGCGGCGACTCAGCGCCTTGAGCTGATAAAAGCGTCTATCCATGTGATGACTTCTCGTTTTTTGTTTTTGTCGAAAATGTCAGGTCGGGCCGCCCTCGGCCGCCTTTTTGTCAGTTCATGAGCCGGGCCTGAAGGCTTCGTCGACCCGGGCCAGGTCATCTTCACGCAGGGTGCCTGCGTAGTAGTGCAACTTGGTCCAGGCCATCAGGTAGTCGTAACGGGCCTGCGCCAGGTCGCGGCGTGTGGTGTACAGCTGTTGCTCGGCGTTCAGCGCGTCGAGGTTGACCCGTTCGCCGCCGAGGATGCTCTGCTTGGTCGAAATCACCAGGGCCTCGGCCGAGGTCAGCGCCTTCTGATAAGCCCGCAGCTTGCTGACCCCGGACAGGCAGGCGCTGAACTGGCGCCGCAGCTCGATCAGGGTGGTGCGGGTCTGCGAGTCCAGTTCGTACTCGGCCTGCTCCATGGTCCGGCTGGCCTGGCGGGTGGCCGCCGAGACACCGCCACCGGCGTACAGCGGCATGCTGATTTCGATGCCGATGGTGTTGGTGTCGTAGCGCTGGTTGTAGGTGTTGCCGCTTTCCGACTCGACCCGGCGCGAGGTGGCATAGGCACTGAGCCGCGGCAGGTGGCCGGCGCGGTTGCGCTCGATTTCGTAACGCGCCACTTCCACCGCCTGGCGCTGGGAGGCCAGGTTCGGGTTGTTGCTGATCGCCAGTTCATGCCAGGCGTCGTAGTTGGCCGGCGACAGGGTGAAGGACTCGAAACGATCGCGCAGCGGGTCGAGGTCGCGGATGTCCACGGTCGGCACGCCGATCAACGCCCCCAGCTCACGCAGCGCGGCGTCCTGCTCGTCGCGGGCCTCGATCTCCTCGGCGGTCGCCAGTTCATAGCGCGATTCCGCTTCGAGAATGTCGGTGCGGGTGCCCTCGCCCTGGCGAAACATGTGTTCATTCTGCTGGAACTGCTGCTCGAAGGCCTTCTTCTTGGCCTGGGCGATCTCGATCTGGTCCTGGGCGAACAGCGCCTGGGTGTAGAAGCTCAGCACCCGTACCAGCAGCTCCTGGCTCTTGCCACGGAAGTTCTCGTCGGCGAACAGCGCCTGGGCCACGCCCTTGCGGTAGGAGGCATACGCCTCGTAGTCGATCAGCGGCTGTTGCAGGGTGAAGGTGGAGCCGTAGCTGTCGTAGTTGCGGTCATCGTGGCTGGTGCCGCCGCGGCCATCGGGCACGGTGGCCTGGGAGTTGTTGCGGCCCTTGTTGTAGCTGTAGTTGAGTTTCGGCAACAGCCCGGCGCGGCCGATGATGCGGTTCTCCAGGCCGGCATCGCGCTCCTTGATCGCCCCGAGGAACACCGGGTCGTTGCGCAGGGCCTGTTCGTAGACCTGGAACGGCCCCATGGCCTGGGCGTTGGTGCATACCAGCAAAGCGACTGTGGCTCCGAAGATGGAAAGCTGACTCATGCGACGGAACATCCTTATTCCTCGGTCAATGCGGAACCCGCCCGGTCGAGCAGGGGTTTGAACAGGTAGTTGAGCAGCGAGCGCTCGCCAGTGCGGACGAACATCTCCGCCGGCATGCCCGGCTTGATCACCAGGCCGTTGAGCTTTTCCATGGCCTGGTCGCTGACGCTGCTGCGCAGCACGTAGTAAGGCACGCCGGTCTTTTCATCGACCATCTGGTCGGCGGAGATCAGGCTGACCTCGCCGGACACCCGCGGCGTGCGGCTCTGGTTGAAGGCGGTGAAGAGAATGTCCACCGGCAAGTGGCTGCCGACCTTGTCGATCAGGTTCACCGGCAGGTGCCCTTCCACTTCCAGGCGAGTGCCCTGGGGCACGATCTCCAGCAGGTTTTCCCCGGGGCGGACCACGGCGCCTTCGGTGTGCACCCCGAGGTTGACCGCAATGCCGTCGGCGGGCGCGAGGATCTCGCTGTGCTGCAGGTCGAAACCGGCCGAGGTCAGCTGTTGCTCCAGGGTCAGGCTTTTCAGCTGGGCGTCGGCCAGCTGGCTGCGCACTTCCTTCTGGTACTCCTCGCTGTGCTGCTGCAACTTGAGCCGCGACTCGAGAATGCCCTGCTCCACCCGCCCGCTTTCGCCGGTGTTCTGCGCCAGTTCCTGCTGCACCTGGGACAGTTGGCGCTGGTACTCCATCAGGCGGTTGCGCGGGATGTAGCCGTTGTCCGCCAGGGGTTGCAGGTTGGCCAGCTGCTGGCGCAGGGACTCGGCCTGGTTGTTGAGGTCGGTGCGCGCCCGGCGCATCCCGGCCAGTTGCGCGGTGGCGCCTTCGATACTGGCGCGGATCCCCGCCTGCTCGCGGGCGAAGGCTTCGCGCCGGCTGCTGAACAACTGCCGCTGGCCTTCCAGCACCAGGGCCAGGCGCGGATCGGGATCGGCGCTCAAGGCCTCGGGAAAGTTCACCTGCTTGAGGTTGTCGCGTTCGCTCTGCCAACGCGCCAGGCTGGCCCAGGCCATGCGGTACTGCGCCTGCAGCGACTGCACATCGGCCTCGACCTGGGTCTGGTCCAGGCGGAACAGCGGCTGGCCCTGCTTCACCGCTTCGCCTTCACGCACCAGGATCCGGCTGACCACCCCGCCACTCATGGATTGCACGGCCTTGCGCTTGCCCGAAACCACCACCGTGCCCTGCACCGGGATGCCCTGGTCCAGCGGCGCCAGGGCCGCCCAGAGAAAAAAGCTGCCAGCGCCGGCCAGCGCCAGCACCCAACCCATACGCGCGAAAAACCGCGCATCGCGCTCGGGACGCTCCGGCGCGTAACCCTGTTCAATCATCATTTCGCTGTCCTTGCTCATGCGCCTGGGTTCCGTGTCGGGGCCTGATACTGGCGGCTCATGCTCAAGCCGCCCGGGGCCGTCGGGGCCGAGGTTTTTTCCCGCTGCTGTTCCTGGGGCTGGGCCTGGTTTTGATTTTGCGCCTGAGCCTGGGCACCGCTGGACAGCGCCTTGAGCACTTCCTGGCTCGGGCCGAAGGCCTGCAGGCGCCCTTCGTTGAGCACCAGCAGCTTGTCGGCCTGGGCCAGCGCCGAGGAGCGATGGGTCACCAGGATCACGCTGGTGCCCTGGGCCTTCATCTGCGCGATGGCGGACGCCAGGGCGCTTTCGCCCACGGTATCGAGGTTGGAGTTCGGCTCGTCGAGCACCACCAGGCGCGGCTGGCCATACAGCGCCCGGGCCAGGGCCACGCGCTGCTTCTGGCCGCCGGACAGGCCGCTGCCGTCATCGCCCAGCAAGGTGTCGTAGCCCTGGGGCAGGCGCAGGACCAGGTCGTGCACGCCAGCCTGTTGCGCGGCCTGCACCACCTTCTGTGGGTCGGCTTCCTGAAAACGCGCGATGTTCTCGGCGATGCTCCCGGAAAACAGCTCGATGTCCTGGGGCAGGTAACCGATGTGAGGCCCCAGCTCGTTGCGGTTCCAGCGATGGATATCGGCGCCGTCCAGGCGCACCGTGCCGGCCAGGGTCGGCCATACGCCCACCAGTACCCGCGCCAGTGTCGACTTGCCGGAACCGGAAGCGCCGAGCACCCCCAGCACCTCCCCCGCCCCGAGGTTGAAACTGACCTGCTGCAAGGTCGCCATGCGCTTGCCCGGCGGACCGGCGCTGACCTGCTCGAAGCTCACCTGGCCCTTGGGCGCGGGCAACGACATCGCCGTGTCGCTCGGCGGGAAGGCCTGCAGCAACGAGTCCAGGCGCTGGTAGGCCAGCTTGGCGGAACTCCACTGCTTCCACACGGCGATCAACTGGTCGATCGGGCTCAGCACCCGGCCCATCAGGATCGAGCCGGCGATCATCATCCCTGCGGTCATGTCGCCCTTGATCACCAGCAAGGCCCCCAGGCCCAACACCAGCGATTGCAGGCACAGGCGCAGGGTCTTGCTCAGCGAGCTGATGACCGCGCCGGTGTCGCTGGCCTGGTTCTGCAGGCCGAGAAAGCGCGAATGCACCTCAAACCAGCGCTTGCGCAGCGCGCCGAGCATGCCCATGGCCTGGATGGTCTCGGCGTTGTGCAAGTGGCTGGTGGCCAGTTGCGTGGACTTCTGCGAATAACCGCTGGCCTCGCCCAAGGGCTTCTTGGTCATCGCCTCGTTGAGGTACGCCAGGGCGATCAGCAAGACCGCGCCCGCGGTGGCGAATACCCCCAGCCAGGTATTGAACAGAAAGATCACGAACAGGTAGATGGGGAACCAGGGCGCGTCGAAGAAGGCGAACAGCGCCGGTCCCGTGACAAACTGGCGGATATGGGTCAGGTCGCCCAGGGACTGCCCGGCATGCCCTTCGCCGCGAAACAGGTTGCGCTCGAACGCCGCCTGGTAGACCCGCAGGTTGAAACGCCGCTCCAGCTGGCTGCCGATGCGAATGACGATGAAGCTGCGCACCACCTCCAGCAGGCCGATGAACGCGAAGAACCCGACCACCATCAGCGACAGCATCGCCAGGGTGGTTTCGTTCTGCGAGGAAAGTACCCGGTCGTAGACCTGGAGCATGTAGATCGAGGGGACCAGCATCAGCACGTTGATCAGGGCGGTGAAACACCCGACGCTGATCAGAATGCCTTTGTAATCGCCCAGTGCCTTGAACAGCGGTGCAGTGGTCTTCGCCATCTTCATTGGTCTTTCCTGAGCTGTATATCCCGTGCCAGGGGCGCAGGACAAATAAACCGCCCGTACTTGAGTCGGGACATTATTGGATTATTGTGACGGACAGGCGAAAGGACTCTACCGCCAGACGAAACGGAGTTCTAGTTATTTAGTTGTCTTTAATCGAGCGAAGGACATCGCGTATATGGCACTGCCTTATACGCTTATCCATACAGATACATTTAAAGATGCATACAGCCACGATTATTCAGGGTGTACGCTGCAATATAATGGTTATGCCTGATTTCAAAGTGCCTTGATATAAGCCTTCTTTCTGACGACTTAGAAAGATGATCTTCGAGCCTTCTTTGCCGGTCACGGCAATACCGTCCGGCTCGGGAAACCAGCCGATGGCCGAATCGCCCAACCAGGCGGAAAAACACTCGGCGCCGGCGCCCAGGGTGCCGTTCAGCTCGAGGTCCAGGGCACAGTGGTTGGCAGGTTGTGCCGGCTGCGACAGTTGCCAGTGTCCGGCCAGTTCCGCGGGGTCCGCCAATCTCAGGCTGCTTGCCATGCTTGTCTCTCCATAAAACATCATCAGCGTCGCGATCAGGTACGCGCCGGCCTTAGCGATCAAGGCAGTTCGAATCATAAGGGGGTCGCTCCGGGCCACAGCCTCAGGCAGTTCGCCAGTCAATGCAAGGTCAGAGGGCGACGCCTGGGCGCCACCCTCCTTCTTTTACCTTACCGCAATGACTCAGGCGACGATGTCGGTGTAGGCCGCCTGGCCGACGGTGCTGACCAGGAAGTCCGCCACGCCGTGCCCGGAGAAGTCCACCGACAAGGTGCTGTTGCCAGCCGAGGTGCTGAGGATCGCGTCGCCGGCGTTACCGGTGAACGCGCTCACGAAGTGCAGCCCAGCGCCTTTGGTGATGCCGGTCAGATCGATCTTGTCCAGGCCGCTGACAAAATCCAGGATCTGGTCGGCGGCACCCGGAGCGGAGTCCGAGCTGGCACCGAAGACGAAGGTATCGGCACCCGCGCCACCCCAGAGTTTATCCGCCCCGCCAGCGCCGTAGAGGATGTCGTTGCCGGCACCGCCCTTGAGCTCGTTGGCCACGTTGTTGCCGATCAGCAGGTCGTTGCCCGAACCGCCGATGGCATTCTCGACGGTGACGCCCTTGGCAATGGACACGTTGCCCACCAGGCCGCCAACGTCGGAGAACGAGGTCTCATTGAGGTTGATCTTCTGGTTTTGGGTAAAACCGGAGAAGTCCAGGGTGTCCTTGCCGCCCGCGTCCCATACCGAGAACACCAGCTTGTCCGCCGACGAGGTCGCGCTGAGGAAATCGCGACCAGTGTTGGAGTTGAAGCCGTAGGTGGTGTCGCCGGTACGGATGCTGGTGTTGGCCCCGTAGAGCTTCTGGATCGCCGCGATATCGTCCATCAGCGGGCCGGACGAATAGGCTTCGACGCCGGCCTTGCTGAAGTTCTGGCTGGTATTGCTTTCGCTCCAGTAGCTCATGACGCTGTAACCGCGCGTGTCCTGTCCATAGACCGCGTCGTTATAGGTCGGGTTGCCATTCCCGGCGTTGTAGTCGCCAGGGTGAGCCAGGCCCAGGGTGTGGCCGATCTCGTGGGTCAGCGTCTGCCGGCCGTAGTTGTTCAGATCGGGGGTCTTGTTCTGGGTGTAGCCGCTGTTGATCAGGTACCAGGAAGTACCGTCGTAACCAGCACCGGTGCCCGGCAGGTAGGCGAAGGCCGCCGCGCCGTCCTGACCGCCACTGTAGTTGCCGAAGGTCATGTGACCGTCACCACCGGAAGCCTTTTCGGTGAAGGTGACATTGGCCACATCGGCCCAGGATTGCATGGACAGCGCGGCCTGGGCTTTCTGCTGGGCGCTGAACTGGCTGAACCCGGAGATGCCATGTTTGTACATGGTGCTCGAGGAGGCCGAGGTGAGGAAAGTATAAGTCAGTTCGATCTTGCCGTTGCCGTTGAGATCCTGGTACGCGGCACCGTCGCGCAGCAGCTGGGTGGCTGCCTGATCGACCGAGTAGGAGGGTTTGCCATTGACCGTCAGATTGCCACCCCGGTCATACTGATGGCTGAAGCTATTGATCTGGTTGTAAGCCGAACTTGCCGCGGCCAAGGGCACGAGTTCTTGTTCGGCGGTCACAATAGCTTTCGCTTTAACTTTCGACATAAACACACTTCCTTGTAATCAATGGAACAGTTTTTGTCCGATAGCGACAATCCCTGGCGAGATCGTCCTATCACTCGCCCTATCCGGGCGTAAGCAACCTGACACAATTTGAAATCAGGCGTCCACTACTTTTTGACGCCTGATTTTCGCTGTTCCAGCAAACTCCCGAAAACAATGACTGGTGAGTCGAAATATTCTTTAAGCCTCAATACCCGCCGATAATTGTCCGACAATCTCGAATTTAAATATTAAATAACAGTACAGATAGTTTTGCAGACTGCGTCGCAGTTTTTAGTTCATCAAAGTTTGTTCCATCCAGTTAGTTTCATGGCTTCCAACAAGGTTTCCCCGGTCAGTGCCGGAACGTTCGCGCCACTGTCCGCGGTCATCGGCTCGCCCGCCAGCAAGGCATTGACGATGGCCTCCTCCACCGCTTCGGCGGCGGCGCTGAACAGGGCCGAGATGTAATCGTTGTTGAGCATCGCCAGGGGTGTGCTGAAGGGCACGCCCTGGCGCCCGTAGGCGGAAGGCGGCAGATCGCGGTTGCCGGTGGCGAAGGCCAGGAAGATATCGCCGCTGGAATCTTCGGTACCGCCGCCGGTGCGGGCGATGCCGATGGACGCGCGCTGCGCCAGGCGCTGGCACTGGTGCGGCAGCAAGGGCGCGTCGGTGGCCAGGATCACCACGATCGAGCCCATGCCCGGCGTGCCGCGCAGGGCGAAGGGCGACGGGATGTCGGTCAATTGCCGCCCCACCGGATAGCCGTCGACCCGCAACTCCTCGCGCTTGCCGTGGTTGGCCTGGACCAGCGCGCCGACCGTGTAGCCACCCTGCTCCCCCGGCATCCGGCGCGAAGCCGTGCCGATGCCGCCCTTGAACTCATGGCAGATCATTCCGGTGCCGCCGCCCACCGCGCCCTCGCGCACCGGCCCGGACTCGGCATTGTCCAGGGCCTCGCGCACCTGCTGCGGGCCGACATGCTGGCCCCAGATATCGTTGAGCAGACCGTCGTAGGTCTCCATCACCACCGGCATGCACCAGTATTCCGAGGGGTCCGCCAGGCTCCTGTGTTCCTCGGCGATCAGCCAGTCGCGCACCACGCCGACGCTGTGGGTATTGGTAATGGCCAATGGCGTGGTCAGCAGGCCCGCCTCGCGGATCCACTCCAGCCCGGTGGCATCGCCATTGCCGTTGAGCACATGGCAGCCGGCGAAACAGGGTTGCAGCCGGGCAAATCCCTCGCGGGGCTGGATCAGGGTCACCCCGGTACGCACCTGCTTGCCGTCGACCGTGGTCCTGAGGGTGCTGTGGCCCACCCGTACCCCCGGAACATCGGTGATGGCGTTGAAGGGGCCGGGAGTACCCAGGCCCAGGCTGATCCCCAATTGACGTGCGCGCATGACTTCTCCTTAGAGTTTCTGGAACGCCGGGCTGAACCGGCCGTTGGTGCCATACAGGATCACCGACAGCGCCAGCAGGCCGACGATCACCATGATGTCCCTGAGCGAAGCGTCCAGGAACAGATTGAACAACAGATAACCGGCGCCGATCACCGCCAGCAGCGCCGGCAACGGCCACAGCGGCATGCGGTACGGATGTTCGCGATCGCGCAGCAGCACCCGGCTCATCAGCGCGCTGAGGGCGACGATCAGGTACACCAGCATGATCAGCAGCACGCTGAACGAGGTCAGGTCGGCCAGGTTCGAGCTGAAGCTCAGTACCGCCGAGGGAACGGCCAGGAACAGCGTGGCCAGCCACGGCGAATCCCAGCGCGGATGAATGCGGGTGAACAGGCGGTTGATGCCCGGCGTCCACAAGGCATCGCGGCCGCTGGAGAACACCACCCGGCCGATCTGGATCACGATGGCGACAATCGCGTTGAACACCGAGAGGAAGATCCCGGCGCTGACCACCCGCGACAGGGTTTCGTTGCCGTGGCTGGTGAGCAGGTAGCCGATGGGATCGGGGCTGGCGAGCATGGCGCTGAGGGACGGCGCGCCGATCAGCAGCGCGGTCAGCGGCACCAGTTCGATGATCACCACCAGCACCAGCGACCAGAGCACCGCCTTGTGTACGCCCTGCCCCTTGCATTTCATGTCTTCGGCCAGCAGCACCGCCGGACCATAGCCGTTGTAGGAAAACAGGCCGATGCCCACCGCGCCGATCACCAGCGCCCAGGGCGCTAGCTGCAACACGCCGTTTTCGACGATCTGCGGCTGCAGCAGGATGCTCGCCGGCTGCGAGGCATTGCCGAAGCCCAGGAAAACGATCACCAGCAAGGCGGCGATCTCCAGCAGCAGGCAGGTACCGGTGATCCAGGCGTTGAGCTTGATATTAAGGATGCCCAGCGCATAGCTGCAGATCACAATCACCAGGGCCACGGTCTGCGAATCGAAGCGCGTGCCCAGGGCATTGTTCAGGTAAGTCGCCGCGCCAGTGGCCAGCACCGGCGGAATGAACAGCAGCATCACCAGCACCGTGAGAAAGGTCGCGTACCCGGCCATGCCGCCGAACACCCGCTTGGCGTACACATACTCGCCGCCGGCGCTGTTGTGGGCGCGGCCCAGTTCGGCATAGCAGAAGGCGAACATCAAGGCCAGCAGCCCCGCCATGACAAAGGCCAGGAACACCCCGCTGCCGGCCTGGTGAATGGCGAACGGCGCGATGACGAAGACCGAACTGGCCGGGGTCACGCCCGACACGGTAATGGCCACCACATCGAACACGCTCAGCGTGGGTTTCAGGGCGCCTTCCGGCGCGCAGGGAGAGCTCATGTCGTTATCCTCGTGGTTATTTTTGGTTTGAGGCAGAAACGAAGAACGTCAGGCGGATGCGCTCTGGGTCGCACTTGATGGGGGCCACTTTAGGCAGCCAGGGGCACAGGGCCAATTCCCCTATTGGAGTACTCCCCCTTGACGTGGCCGGGCAAATCGCCGAAACCGTGCTTCCAGCTGGCGAAAAGCAGCACGCCAGACCACAACGGCATCGACGCGGAGCCACTTATTTGATCACTCTGTTCAGGGAAATCGGCATGCATGCCGGACTCGGGCGCACCCTCTCGCAGATCGGCGGCGAGCGCTTCTGGAAGCAACTGGTGCTGTTGCTGCATCAGGCCTTGCCGTTCGATAACGCCCTGGCGATCTTCTATCCCCACAACGGCCTGCCCATCGCCCTCGAGGAATACGATGCCGAGCCTTCGGACAAGCCGGCGTCGATGCTCACCTACCTCAATGGCCTGTACCTGCTGGACCCGTTTTTCCAGGCCTGCCGCGAGGGCTACCCCAACGGCCTGTACCGCCTGGAAGAAGTGGCGCCGGACCATTTCCGGCAGACCGAATATTTTTCCAGCTACTTCCACGACAACGTGCTGGAGGACGAGCTGCAGTTCATCCTGCAGATCCCGGAGGCCGGCACCCTGTCCCTGTCCCTGGGCATGCAGCGGCCGTTCAGCGCCGAGGAAATCGGCCAGCTCACCACCTTCTC
>Ga0207976_100454_pt1 | contig 15810 bp, 13 predicted proteins | sample LakWasMe94_HOW11_2_FD_183916 | JGI IMG/M metagenome (GOLD analysis project Ga0207976, IMG submission 183916) | Freshwater sediment methanotrophic microbial communities from Lake Washington under simulated oxygen tension - Sediment Metagenome... | ecosystem: Environmental > Aquatic > Freshwater >... | reverse complement strand
CTATGGAGCGGTTGAACGCGGCGTTACGGGTGGCGATCCCCGACTTGAGGAAGGCCAGGCCCTCCAGGCGCTTGCCGGCGAAGCGCGAGGCGATGCGGTCGTAGCGCGACAGGTCGAGGTCGATCAGGGCGTGGGTGCCGGTGGCGTGCTGCTCCGGGTCGCGACGCCGCGCCGGGGAGGTCTGGATCAGCCGCGCCGGCAGGTAGCGCGCCTCGGTCAGCAGGAACCAGCAGATCTGCGCCACGTGGGTCCCGGTGGTGATGTGCACCAGGTAGTCCTCGCGCTCGGTGTCGAAGGGGTAGGCGCTGGTGAAGTCGTGCAGGGCGCCGTACACCTCTTCGAAATCCCAGGGGTTCTTCAGGCCCATGGGGTGCAGGCGCACCTCGGTCTGCGGCGATACCTGGCGAATGTCGTTGGCCACCCGCTCGGCCAGGCTGACGTCCCGGGCGTCGATGCCGTGGATCAGCTCCAGGCGGTGGATCAGCACGTCCTGCTGCTGGCACAGGCCGACACTGGGGCGCCAGTGGCTCCAGCGGTTGGCGCCCTTGCCGACGCGATCGAGGGTGGAACCGACAAAACCTATGGCGACCGTGGGCTTGCCCGACATGTTTATACCTGAAGATAAAAAGCGATAAACAAAGATATAAAATTATCAGGAGCTTTGTCTCGAAGACGCGCAAAAGAAAAATGATTTAAAAATAAAATCGTTATAAATCAATTAGTTAAAAAATAATTCGCAGGAAAAAATAAAACTGGCACAGCGGCTGCAATCTCTCTGGCAACGAACAAGACAACAGAGCGAGACGCCAAGATGGCCAACTTCCAGCTGTTCAACACCCAACAGGCAAAAGCGCCGGCGAGCAACACCCTGAACGCTGCCCAGGCCCCGGCCTATGCCTACAACGCCAAGCACCGCCTGGCCCAACTGGCAGTGACCGGTTGCCTGAACTCGACCTTCTACACCTCGCCTGAAGGTCAGCTGGAAGCAGTGCTGCAACTGGTGAACGAAGTCGACAGCCGTTTCGTCGCCCAGGCCGCGCGTTACGCTCGGCAACAGGGTCATATGAAGGACATGCCGGCCTTGCTGCTGGCGGCGCTGACCGCGCAACGCTCGGCCCTGGTGCCGGAGCTGTTTGCCCAGGTGGTGGACAACGGCAAGATGCTGCGCAACTTCGTGCAGATCCTGCGCAGCGGGGCGACCGGGCGTAAATCCCTGGGTTCGCAGCCCAAGCGCCTGGTGCAGAACTGGTTGAACAGCGCCACCGAGCGCCAGCTGTTGCAGGCTTCGGTGGGCAACCAGCCGTCGCTGGCGGACGTGGTCAAGATGGTTCACCCCAAGCCAAGCGAGGCCTGGCGCGCAGCCTTCTTCGCCTGGTTGATCGGCAAACCGGTGGATGCGCAGGCGCTGCCCGAGTTGACCCGCGCCTTGCTGGCCTTTCGCAGCGGCGCGACCACGGCTGTGCCGCAGGTGCCGTTCCAGTTGCTCGGCAACGAAACCCTGAGCCGCGAGCAGTGGGCCGAACAGGCGCACAATATGGGTTGGCAGGGGCTGCGCATGAACCTCAACACCCTGGCCCGCCATGGCGCGTTCCAGGTGCCGGGTTGCACCGAGTATGTGGCGGCGCGGCTGGCGGATGCCGCCGAGGTGGCCAAGGCCCGGGTCTACCCGTACCAGTTGCTGGCGGCCTACCGCATGGCCGGGGACGAGGTGCCGCAGCCGGTGCGCGAGGCGTTGCAGGATGCCCTGGAGCTGTCGCTGGCCAACGTGCCGGCGCTGCAAGGCGCGGTGGTAGTGTGCCCGGATGTCTCGGGGTCGATGCACAGCCCGGTCACCGGTTATCGCCAGGGCGCCACCACGGCGGTGCGGTGCATCGATGTGGCGGCACTGGTGGCGGCAGCGGTGTTGCGCAAGCAGCCGGCGGCGCGGGTCATGCCGTTCGAGGTCGGGGTGGTGGATATCCGCCTCAACCCGCGGGACAGCGTGATGAGCAATGCGCAGAAACTGGCGGCCATCGGCGGTGGCGGGACCAACTGCTCGGCGCCCCTGGCACAACTGGCCAACGCCAAGTGCAAGGTGGACACCCTGATCCTGGTCTCGGACAACGAGTCGTGGATCGATGCGCGGCGCCATGGGGCGACCGAAACCCTGCGCCAGTGGGAGCGGATCAAGGCCATCAACCCGCAGGCGCGGCTGGTGTGCATCGATATGCAACCCGGGGCCACCACCCAGGCGCCGGACCGCGAGGACATCCTCAACGTCGGCGGCTTCAGTGACGCGGTGTTCGATGTGATCCAGCAGTTCACCGCGGGCAACTACGGTGCGCAGCACTGGGTCGAGGCGATCGAGGCGATGGCGCCCTGATCGGCAAGACATGAGATAAACCGTGCGCCGCTCACCCGGCGCACGCCGAAGAGTTTTTGTTCATTGGCCCCGAATGCCGCTGTGACTACATCCAAAGACGTCCCAGCAGATCTTGTCAGGGCCTGTGAAGGCACGAATGCCAGTGGCTGTACATCCTGGTTATGCCGGTTCGATTCCGGCGATCAGTCACTCCTTTTGTCGTGCCGCCTTTTTTGCAGCTTCAGCGACGAATGCTGATGGAACTACATCCCAGATTCGTGATGCGGGTTCGAGTCCCGCCGGTGCCTGAAAAGGCGCCGTAGTTCAAAGGTCAGAACACGAGTGCACTGTTTCATCGACCCTTGTCGTCGCAGGTTTTTCTCCCGCCCGAGCGGGATGGCAGCGAATGCCACAGGTACTACATCGTGTCGCGGGTTCGAGCCCCGCCAGCCGCAAGGCTGTAGCTCAGTCGGTAGAGCGCATGTGCCTGTTTCCTTGTCGCTGCCCGCAGGCCCGGCCTGCACCGATTGACCCGGCGAATGCCGGTGGAACTACAGGACAGCGTGGTCGCGGGTTCGATTCCCGCCAACCGCAAGGGGCTAGCTCAGTGGCAGAGCGCGCTGCATGTTTCACCTTCACTGGTCGCCGTTTATGCCGGACCACCGGTCACCGAACAAGGTCGGATTTTCGACCACAGGAAAAAGAGTCAGGAACATGGAACACAAGACCTACCAACTGCTGGAAGTCGCCAACGGCAAGCCGATCAAGATGTGGACCGAGGGCGTGCCCGTGGAAAACGAAGCCCGCCAACAGTTGATGAACACCGCGAAGATGCCGTTCATCTTCAAGCACCTGGCGGTGATGCCGGATGTGCACCTGGGCAAGGGCTCGACCATCGGCAGCGTGATCCCCACCCTGGGCGCGATCATCCCGGCGGCGGTCGGGGTGGATATCGGTTGCGGCATGATCGCCGCCCGCACTTCGCTGACCGCTGCCGACCTGCCGGATAACCTGCACGGTTTGCGCAGCGCCATTGAAAGCGCCGTGCCTCACGGGCGCACCTCGACCCGTGGTCGTCGTGACAAGGGGGCCTGGGACGATATTCCACAGCAGGCCGATCGCGCCTGGGCAGCGCTTGACCCACGTTTCAAACTGATCACCGACAAGTACCCGTCGCTGCTCAAGACCAACAATCGTCAGCACCTGGGCACCCTGGGTTCCGGCAACCACTTTATCGAGGTTTGCCTGGATGAGGCCAACCGGGTCTGGTTCATGCTCCACAGCGGTTCCCGTGGCGTGGGTAACGCCATCGGCAACCTGTTTATCCAGATGGCCCAGGCGGATATGCGTCAGCACATAGCCGATCTGCCACACCGGGATCTGGCGTATTTCAAAGAGGGCAGCCGGCATTTCGACGATTACGTCGAAGCCGTGGGTTGGGCTCAGGATTTCGCCCGGCAGAATCGTGAACTGATGATGCAGGCGGTGATCCAGGCCACCCGCCAGGTGATCCGCAAGCCTTTCGAGGTGGCGCTGGAGGCCGTGAACTGCCACCACAACTACGTGCAGAAGGAGCGCCACTTCGGTGAAGAGGTGCTGGTGACCCGCAAGGGCGCGGTGTCGGCGCAGAAGGGCGAGCTGGGGATCATTCCGGGATCGATGGGGGCCAAGAGCTTCATCGTTCGCGGGCTGGGCAACGAGGAGGCGTTCTGCTCCTGCAGCCACGGTGCCGGGCGCACCATGAGCCGCACCAAGGCCAAGAACACCTTCACCCTGGCCGACCAGATCCGCGCCACTGCCCATGTGGAGTGCCGCAAGGACGAAGCGGTGATCGATGAAATCCCGATGGCCTACAAGGACATCGACCAAGTCATGCACGCCCAGCGCGAGCTGGTGGAAGTGCTGCACACCCTGCGTCAGGTGGTGTGCGTCAAGGGGTAGAACAATGGACGACATGGACGCATTGATAGCGGCCCCGCCCAGCTGGCATTACCAGCTGGGCGACTACGAAGCCCGCCGCGTGCGGGAGGTGATGGATACCCTGGACAGGCACAGCGCCTGGCTGGAACTGAGCCGCTTCGGCAACGGGTTCGTGCGGCAGGCGGCGGTGCGCGGCCTGGCCGCACAGCCTTCGGCAGAGGCCCTGGCCGCCTTGCTGGAGCGCCTCAACGATTGGGTGCCCCAGGTTCGCCAGGAGGCGGCTGCGGCAGTCGAGGCGTATTGGGCGCCGGAGCACGCCGGGCTGCTGTTGCAGACCCTGGCACCGTTGCTGGCCCTTACCAGCAAGCAGCGGGCCGACCACGGCGCGACCCTGGAGCGGGCCACCGCGGTGTTGCAACTGGCCCAGGTGCGCGACGAAGTGCAAGGGGCCTTTGGCGATTGCCGGGGCAAGGCCGCGCGCTTTGTCTTCGAGCTGTTGCTCAAGGGTGTCGAGGACCGGCCGGCGCTGCTGGCCATGGCGTTGCGCCACCCCGAGGTCAGCGTGCGGCAGATGGCGGTGGATGCCTGCGCCGGGTTGCCGGCAGACCAGGCGGTGCTGTTGCTGGAGCAGGTGATGCGCAGCTGCGGCGCCAGTGTCCGGGTCAAGGCGTTGCGGTTGTTGCTGCCGTTGCTGGCCGACCCGGGCGCGCATCTGCGCCAGGCCTTGCTGGACCCTTCGGCGGCCCTGCGTTGCCTGGCCCGCTGGGCGGCGCCGCGCCATCGGCTCGACCCGCGGGAGGTATTGCTGGCCCGGCTGCTCGAGCCGGCACCGCTGAACAAGCGCGAGTGGCTGGGTCTGCTGGGGCTGGCCAAGGAACTGCAGGAGCCACAGGCCGACGCCATGCTGCAACAGGCCCTGGCCTCCAAGGCGCTGACCGTGCGCCTGCTGGCCCTGCAAACCCTCGGCGAGCGTGGCCTGGCCCAGCAACTGGCGGCCCTGGACGATCCGTCGGACAAGGTCTTCGACTGCGCCCTCGGCCTGTTGCGCGAGCAGCCCTGGTCGGCGTTCGAGGCGGCCCTGGAGCAGCGTCTGGACCAGCATTGGCATGGGCTGCCAAAGGCGCGGCGCTGGGCCTTGCTGGGGCTCAAGCCGGGCTGGCGCCAGTTGCAATACCTGCTGCATCGCCTGGACCAGGCGGGCAGCGAGGCGGCTTATTGGCGCGAGATCCTGGCCCGCTGGTGCGATGCCCGCTACGTGATGTTCGACCCGGTAACCCCCAAGCCACTACGAGAAGCACTGGCGCAGCGGTTGCAGGCGATGGAGGGGGCCGGTGAAGTGCCTCGGGGATCGCTCAAGCGCCTGCTGTGAACGAAGAGGGCGATCAGGCCAGCGCGAGAAGCGGCTGGCGATCGTCGATTGAACAGGACAAGGAACCATGGAACTTCATGAGCGTCACCCGCTGAGCAGCGCCATGCGCGAACGGGTACTGGAAGAGCTGGCGCGGATCGAGCGCGAGCGCAATGTGCGGGTGTTGTATGCCTGCGAGTCGGGCAGTCGGGCCTGGGGTTTTGCCTCCACCGACAGCGATTACGATGTGCGTTTCGTCTATGTGGAGAAGCCCGAGTGGTTCATCCAGGTGGACGCCGGGCGGGACGTGATCGAGCGGCCGCTGGATGACGAACTGGACATCAGCGGCTGGGAACTGCGCAAGACCCTGGGGTTGCTGCGCAAGTCCAACCCGACCCTGCTGGAGTGGCTGGATTCGCCCCTGGTGTATCGCAGCGAGCCGGCGGCCACCGCACGCTTGCGCGAGCTGGCGGAGGCCTTCTACAGCCCGCCGGCGGCGCGCAATCATTATCTGTCGATGGCCAGGAAGAACTTTCGCGGTTACCTGCAAGGCGACAGCGTGCGGTTCAAGAAGTACTTCTACGTGCTCCGGCCGTTGCTGGCGGTGCGCTGGATCGATCAGGGACGGGGCCGGCCGCCGATGACTTTCGCCGACCTGCTGAGCACCGTCGATTACCGGCCACTGCTGGACGAAGTGGATGAGTTGCTGGCCTTGAAGCGCAGCGCCGACGAGGCAGCTTACGGGCCCAGGCGCCCGGCGCTGCACGCCTTTATCGCCGCCGAACTGGAACGCCCGGTGCCCAAGCTGGCGCGCACCCATCAAGACAACGCTTTGCTGGACGACTACTTGCGAGACACTGTCCGGCGCTACGCCTGAGGAATGTAATGAAACAGGATGTCATCGAACTGGACGGCGCCATCGGCGGCGGCCAGGTCCTGCGCAGTGCACTGAGCCTGTCGATGCTCACCGGCAAGACCCTGCGCATCCACAACATACGGGCCCGGCGCAGTCGCCCGGGGCTGCTGCGCCAGCACCTGACCGCGGTGCTGGCGGCGGCGCAGGTCTGCGCGGCCAGGGTCTTGGGCGCCGAGTTGGGTTCCCGGGCGCTGACCTTCGAGCCGGGGCTGATTCGCGGCGGCGACTACCGTTTCGCCATCGGCACCGCCGGCAGCTGCACCCTGGTGTTGCAGACCCTGCTGCCGGCTTTGTTGCAGGCCCCGGCGCCGAGCCGCGTGAGCATCAGCGGCGGCACTCACAACCCGCTGGCGCCGCCGGTGGATTTCCTCCAGCAGGCCTGGCTGCCGCAACTGCGGCGCATGGGCGGGCAGGTGGAGTTGCAGCTGCTGCGCCATGGCTTCGTTCCCGCCGGCGGCGGCAAGCTGGAGGCTTTTATCCAGCCCTCGACCCTGCAACCCCTGCACCTGGAACAGCGTGGCGAACTGCTCGGACGCCGGGCCTGGGCCCTGAGTGCCGGCCTGCCGGAGCATGTGGCGGAACGCGAATTGCGCCGGGTCGGCACTCGCCTGGACCTGCCTCGGGAACACCTGAGCCCGGTGCGGCTGGATGAGCAATGCGGCCCGGGCAACGTGTTGTTGCTGGAGTTCGTCTGCGAGCACCTGACCGAGCTGTTCAGCGGGTTTGGCCAGAGCAGCCTGCGGGCCGAAAGCGTGGCCGATCGGGCCATCGACCAGGCCCGCGACTGGCTGGATTCCGGCGCCGCGGTGGCCGAGCACCTGGCCGATCAACTGCTGCTGCCCATGGCCCTGGCCGGTGGCGGGAGCTTCACCACCCCGCGCATGACCGAGCACCTGCAAAGCAATATCCGGGTGATCGAGGCGTTTTTGCCGGTGCGTATCGAGTGTTCGACGAGCGCTCACGGAGGGCTGCGCGTCGAGGTTCTGCCTCAGCGTCATTGAACGGAATGTCTGCGCTGGCGGACCACTGAAGAGCGTATTTGATGAATTTCACTGAAGTCTTTTTGCAGAAGAAACTGCGCCTTACCGAACAGCTGTTGCAGGGTTTCGATATCGCCAATGACCTGGCGGTTTACTGTCAGAAAACCACGATCAAGGACGGGACGTCGCATAGCCATGTCGATGCAGTCCGCTATCACTCCTCATTGGTCCGCAAGTCGCTGGACAGCCATGAGCATCTTTCGATGTTCCCCGTGGTCTTCGACTACCTGGACCTGATGGTCGACCAGCAGTACGGGACGAGCGACAAGTTGTTCCAGGAAAAACTGAATATTTTCCGTCGCAGGAACCGGCAGCCCGATCCGTTGCTCAGGCATATCGAGATCATGGTTTTCGATTACGCGATCACCGTCCGCAACAAGCTTGTCCATCACACGACCCGGTTCTCTGCGTGCGGCAAGTTCTTGCAGGTAAAGGCCGGGATGCGGCTGGAGATCGCGCACTTCGGGATGCTCAACCGCTTGATCCATTTTCTGGTGCGGCGCATGGCGGCTCCCAAGCCGCTGAGCCTTTATCGGCGGGCGCTGCTGGTGAGTACTTATCGCGCAGTGTTCGGGCATCTGGATCGCCGGCTTGATGGATGGGGCGCCAAGGGGCCACGGTTGCCTTCGATGAATATCACCTATTCTCGTTATCTGGTCGATATGGCCCAGGAGGCGGTGGCCGAGGACGTGGTGCTGTTCGATAAGCTGGCACGGTTTCCGGACCCTACCGGTTATCCCGATCGCCAAGCCTTCCTCAAGGCGCATCCGGACCCCGAGCGCAAGATCATGTATGGCAACTACACCTATCGCCTGAGCTACCGTGGGACTGTCCTGCGAGTGCCGGCCGAGGCGATCCATCAGCATCCGGCCTACCGCCTCGCGGACTTCCGGCACTGGAATGAACAACCTGTGTAGCCCGTCGACCGCAAGATCCAGTCAACCGAGGGAATGGTCATGTATCAACTTTATGGGGCGCAAGGCTCCGGTTCTGCCATCGTCGAGATCGCCCTGGAGTGCTGCCAGGTGCCGTACCGCATCCTTGAGGCCGCCCCCTGGGAGGACAGCCCGGGGCTCGCGGCCCTGGCGCGGCTCAATCCGCTGAAACAGATCCCGACCCTGCAGTTGCCGGACGGCAGCATCCTCACCGAGAGCGCGGCGATCCTGATCGAGCTGGGCTTGCGTTATCCAGACTCCGGGCTGCTGCCGGAGGATGAGGGCGCCCGGGCGCAGGCGATTCGCGGGCTGGTGTTTATCGCCGCCAATTGCTACTCGGCGATCGGCGTGATCGATTACCCGGAGCGCTGGCTGCAGGGCGCCGATGAGGCGCTGAAGGCGCGGGTGCGGGACACAGCCCGGGAGCGCCTGCACCGCAACTGGGAGGTGTTCGCCGATCAGTTCGCCACACAGCTGTACCCCGGCGGTTCCCCCCTGGCGGCCCTGGATTTCCAGGCGGCAGTGGTGTCGCGCTGGTCCGGCACGCGCGAGCATCTGCGGCGCGAGCGGCCCGGGTTCTGCACGCTGCTGGAGCGCATCGACCGCCATCCGCGGGTGGCGCAGGTGCTGGCGCGGCACTGGCCGGGCTGAACACGGCAAGGCGCGAGGCAGCGAAAGCCGTCGATGGTTGGGCGCGAGGCTCTTATACTCGCCGGCTTTCTTTATGCCTGCTTCTCACTGCCTACTACTCACCGCCTATTACTCACTGCCTATTACTTAAGAGGAACGCCCCTTGGCCAACGAATCGGATCAGGACTTCTACAACCGCGCCGATGCCATCATCGAGCTGGCAAACACCCATATCAGCGACAGCAGCCGCGGCAAGGCCAGTGCCTCGCTGATGTATGCCAACTCGCGCTTTGCCGCCTGGGTCAGCGCCTGCGGTTGCCGCAACGCCGAAGAACTGGCGGCGGCCAAGCAGCAGGCGGTGGATTATTTCGTCGAGGAATTCCGCCTGATGATGGAAGAGAACCTCACCGACTACATCGAGAATTTCTCGCTGTACATGAACCCCAAGCAAGACTGAAACCTGCCGCTCCGGCCCGCTGCCGACTGGCTTCACGATCCTGTTCGTGGAGCTGTCCGGCACTCGCTTGCGGGCCCTTCGGAGCCTTGCTGATCCGCGGTTTTTTATAGCCCCGGGTTGTCTGCATTTCGCCGTGCATAGCGCTTTGATCTGAGGGCGGCAGGGCCACGGTAACCGCTGGTCCAGTTGTCTCCCGGGCGCCCCGGGAGCCGGCAAAGGCTCGACTACACTGCGCCTGCGGCAGGCAATCCAGGGGCGTCGAATATCCCTCCGGGATGAGCACGGTCATGAGTTGCCAAGGCATTGCTGCCTCTGTGGTTACACCAGGGAATCTACCCAATCAGCAAGGAGTGCCAACCATGATCGTTCTTCCTCAACGTGTGATTGAAAACGGTACTGTCATCTCGCTACGCGGCGACTCGGGCAACTACATGTCGCGGATGGGGGCGACAGGGCTCGAACTCTCCAAGGGCGCCATCGACCAGTACTGCAAGTTCAGGGTCACCCTGATCCAGATCGGCAACGACAAGAAGCTGGCGTTGCAGGGCGACACCAACAAGTACATGTCGCGGATGGGGGCGACGGGGCTTGAACTGTCCAAGGACAGCATCGATCAGTACTGCCAGTTCTCCTATGCCATCGACACCGCCAGCGGGCAGATTTCCCTGCGTGGCGACAACGGCAAGTGGATGTCGCGCATGGGCGAGAAAGGGCTTGAACTGTCCAAGGATGGCATCGATCGCTACAGCCAGTTCCTGGTGGTGGTCGAGGGCTAGCGCCAGGCGCTACCCGGCGTCGGGGCAGGCTTCTCGATTGTCGTGGCCAGCGCTCCAGCGGCTGGCCACGAAGTCCCGGTGCAGGTATAGGGACGGAGCTGGAAGGGGGGACAGGCAGATCGTCCCCCCTGTTACCTGTGACGTTGCGTATCAGGCCCTTACAACCCCATCTCCAGTTCCAGCAGGTCCGCCAGCGGCTGGCGCCGGCGAATCAGTTTCACCTGGCCGTCCTCGAACAGCACCTCCGGCAGCAGCGGCCGGCTGTTGTAGTTGGAGGACATGCTGGCGCCATAGGCGCCGGTGTCGTGGATCACCAGCAGGTCGCCGACCCGGGCCTGGGGCAGCAACTGCGGGGTCAGGCTTTCGTCGTCCTGGGTGAAGATATCGCCGGACTCGCACAGCGGGCCGCCGACCACGGTGGGCCGCAATTCGCGCTGCACCGCCTGGCCGTTGGCGTCGATCAGGCTCATGGCGTGATAGGCGCCGTACATGGCCGGGCGCATCAGGTCGTTGAAGCCGGTGTCGGCCAGCACGAAGTGATGATTGCCAGCATCTTTCACCACCCGCACTTCGCTGACCAGGCAGCCGGCCTCGGCCACCAGGAACCGCCCGGGTTCGATTTCCATGCGCACGCCGTGGCCGAGCCAGGCTTCGATTTCCTCGCGGGCCTGGCGCCAGGCATTGGCATAACGACGCACATCCACCGGCTCGTCGCCCGCGCGGTACGGGGTGGACAGGCCGCCGCCGATGGAGAAGGCCTCGATGTCGTGGTCCAGGGACTTGACCGCCGCCACCATGGCCGCGCCGACCTGTTCCAGGTGCCCGTAGTCCACGCCGGAGCCGATGTGCATGTGCAGGCCCACCAGTTTCAGGCCGTACTGGCGGATCACCGCCAGGGCTTCGCCAACCTGTTCGTGCCAGATACCGTGCTTGCTGTTTTCGCCGCCGGTGTTGGTCTTGCGGCTGTGGCCGTGGCCGAAGCCCGGGTTGATCCGCAGCCATACGCGGTGGCCCGGGGATTTCTCGCCGAGCTGGCGCAGCATGTCGATGGAACCGGCATTGACCTCGATGTTCAGCTCCACCACCCGTTGCAGGGTGGCGGTGTCGAACAGGTCGCAGGTGAAGACGATGCCGGCCGGATCGCCCTCCGGGCTGAACCCGGCCAGCAGCGCCCGTTCGATTTCCCCCAGGGACACCGCATCCACCCGCACCCCGGCCTCGCGGATCAGGCGCAGCACCTGCAGGTTGGAGCAGGCTTTCTGCGCGTAACGCACCACGTCGAAGGCCTTCAGTTGCTGGATGCGCACCTTGATGGTCCGCGCGTCGTAGCACCACAACGGGGTGCCGTACTGGCGGGCGGCGGCGGTCAGTTGCTCGGGAGAAAAGGGAATGGCCATGGCGATCGTCTGTGGCGAGGAAAGAGGCCTGCATGATGCCGAGGGCAGTGTATTCAATAAAATATCTATTCTTTGTATCTCGATTCAGTTTTGATATGGGGTGTGTAAAGCAAAGTCGCAAACCAAGGAGCAAGCAGTGGACATTTCCCTGCGCCATATCGAGGTGTTCCGCGCCATCATGCAGGCCGGCAGCGTCACCGGCGCGGCGCGCCTGCTGTTCACCTCGCAGCCCACGGTCAGCCGCGAACTGGCGCGGCTGGAGAGCCTGTCCGGGCTGAGCCTGTTCGACCGCGAGGGCGGCCGCCTGCTGCCGACCGCCCAGGCCATGCTGTTGCTGGAGGAGGTGGAGCGGGCCTATGTCGGCCTGGAGCGGATCAACAGCGTGGCGCAGTCGATCCGCCGCTTCGAGCACGGCCAGTTGAGCCTGACCTGCCTGCCGCTGTTCTCCCAGACCCTGCTGCCGCGGGTGTGCAAGCACTTCCAGCAGCGCCACGCCGGCATCGGCCTGAGCATCACCGCCCAGGAATCGCCCTTGCTGGAAGAGTCCCTCAGTGCCCAGCGCCACGACCTGGGCCTGACCGAAAGCGAGCACCTGCCTCGCGGCACCCAGGGCGAACTGCTGTTCTGCGCCGACATGGTGTGCATCCTGCCGGAAGGACATCCGTTGCTGGCCAAGCCGCTGCTGCACAGCGAAGACTTTCGCGGGGTGGATTTCATCAACCTGTCAGGCCTGGACATCTATCGTCAGACCCTCGACGAGCACTTTCGCCAGGCCGGCATCGACCGCCGGGTGGTGATCGAAACCACCAATGCCGCCTCGGTCTGCGCCATGGTGCGCCAGCAACTGGGGGTGGCGATCATCAATCCGCTGAGTGCCATGGAGGAGGCGGGCAGGGGCCTGGCGATCCGGCCGCTGCAGTTGTCGGTGCCGTACCGGGTGATGCTGATCCGCCCGGATTTCCGGCCGTCGTCGATTTTCGTCGAGGCCTTCTGCGCCTCCTTGAAACAGGAGGCGTCGGCCCTGGCCGCGGCCCTCGAGCGTCGATTGCAACGGGAGCCATGACGGGCATTGCCGCCGTTGTCGGCCTAGGCTTGGAGCAACCGGATTCTTGGTAAACCCTGGGGGATGTCTGTCATGGCGGGACCTGTAACGAGCGAGTCCGGGAAACACCTGAGCCGCGGCATTCCACGCACGGTCTGGGCGCTGGGATTCGTCAGCCTGTTCATGGACCTGTCGTCCGAGCTGGTGCACAGCCTGTTGCCGCTGTACATGGTCGGTACCCTGGGGATCAGCATGCTGGTGGTCGGCATCATCGAGGGCGTGGCGGAAGCCACGGCGCTGATCGTGAAAGTCTTTTCCGGCGCCATCAGCGACTTTATCGGCCGGCGCAAGGAGCTCCTGTTACTGGGTTACGGCCTGGCGGCGCTGACCAAGCCGCTGTTCCCCCTGGCGAGTTCGGCGGAGCTGGTGTTCAGCGCGCGCCTGCTGGACCGCATCGGCAAGGGCATTCGCGGCGCGCCACGGGATGCCCTGGTGGCGGACGTGGCCCCGGCGGAAATTCGTGGCGCCTGTTTTGGCCTGCGCCAGTCGCTGGACACCGTGGGGGCCTTCCTCGGGCCGATCCTGGCCATCGGCCTGATGCTGTGGCTGGCCAACGATATCGCCCATGTGCTGTGGCTGGCGGTGATCCCCGCGGCGGTGGCCGTGGCGCTGCTGATCTTCGCCATCCGCGAACCCGAACATGCCCCCGGCACCCGGCACTTCCAGTCGCCATTGCGCCTGGCCTCGCTGCGGCGGTTTTCCCGGCATTACTGGTGGGTGGTGGCCATCGGCGCGGCCTTCACCCTGGCCCGTTTCAGCGAGGCGTTCCTGGTGCTGCGGGCCCAGCAACTGGGCTTCTCCGCTGCCTGGGTGCCGCTGGTGATGGTGGTCATGGCCGGGTTCTACATGGTCTCGGCCTATCCGGTCGGCAAATGGTCGGACCACATCAACCGCGGCGCCTTGCTCAGCGTCGGCCTGCTGTTGCTGATCCTCGCCGACCTGGTGCTGGCCTATGCCGAATCGGTGCTGATGGTGCTGCTCGGCGTCGCCCTGTGGGGCCTGCACATGGGTTTCAGCCAGGGCATCCTCGCCACCCTGGTGGCCGACACCACGCCCGCCGACCTCAAGGGCACGGCCTTCGGTGTGTTCAACCTGTTGAGCGGGATCGCCCTGTTGCTGGCCAGCGTGATCGCCGGCTGGCTGTGGCAGGCCCACGGCGCGGCGCTGACGTTCTACGCCGGGGCGGGGTTTGCCGCTTTGTCGTTGCTGTTGCTGATGGGCAAGCCGAAATCGCAGTGACAGCCTCTCGGGGCAAGGCGCTAGCTGCTCCCGCCGGGCTGCTCGGCCGACAGGCTCCAGACAATCGAGGTCAGGATGCCCAGATCGAGCAGCAGGGCTTGTGAGCGCAGGGCCTTGCGCAAGGGGCTGTAGTCGGCCTTGGTCGCCTTGAAGCTGGACTTTTCCAGCACATGGATATGCTTGGTCAGCACAGTGACGGCCAGGTTGGCCAGCTGTTTCTCGGTGTCGGGTTCAGCGATACCCAGCTCCTTCAAGCGGTCCTGGAAGGCGGCGATGGCTTCTTTTTCACTGTCATCCCGGGGCTGGTAGACGATCTTCCGCTCGGGGGCGCTTGCAGTGACTTTCTTGAACAGCACGACTGACTCGTTGAAGTGCTGCAGGGCCACTGCCTTGGCCTCGGTGGCATGCAGGGGTTCCTTCAGTTCGAGGTACATCAGCATTTCGTGGAATTTCTGAAAACCCCGGTGCAGCTCGGCGCCGGCGTTGGCCGAGAGTTTCTCGAGCCCTTTTCTGTCCGCGTCGAAGGAGGGGCCGGCACTGGCCTGGAGGCCGGCCAGCCCCGCCAGCAATATGCAAAAGCCAGTGTAGAGCAGGCATCTGATCAGGCGCATGTTCCGCTCCTCGTTATCGGGTCGATGCAGGAGGCAAAGGACTGGGTGGCAGGCCGCGCTCTGCCCATGCAGGCTTGAGCGCTGTGATCCGGCTTCGACAGGTAACGCACCGTGCACCGGCCGGGACTGTTTCAGCCGTGAGTCAGTGGGCAGGAAGGAGTGGGAAACGGGTCTCGCCAGCCGTATGAGTTGAATGTAGCTGACGGATAGGCGGCCGCCAGCGACCTCTGTTCAGCGTCTGCCGGAGCGCAAAATAAACCCGGCGCACCATGAGGTGCGCCGGGTGTGTTGCCGGCTGGCCGCCGGATGTCGTGGGTCCGAGGGCCGGCCGTGGTGCTCGGTGGGTGCCGACCTGTAGGAGCGAGGCTTGCCCGCGATAAATCGTCAACGATAACGCGGTATGTCTATAGCGCCGCGGTGGGATGACGTTTCTTTCGCGGGCAAGCCTCGCTCCTACAGGAAGGGCGCTGAATTAGCGTTCGATGGCCAGAGCTACGCCCTGGCCGCCACCGATGCACAAGGTCGCCAGGCCTTTCCTGGCATCGCGCTTGAGCATCTCGTGCAGCAGGGTCACCAGTACCCGGCAGCCCGAGGCGCCGATCGGGTGGCCGAGGGCGATGGCGCCGCCGTTGACGTTGACCTTGCTCGCGTCCCAACCCAGTTCCTTGCCCACCGACAGCGACTGGGCGGCGAAGGCTTCGTTGGCTTCGATCAGGTCCAGTTGCTCCAGGGACCAGCCGGCCTTGTCCAGGCAGCGGCGGGTGGCCGACACCGGGCCGATGCCCATGATCGCCGGATCAACGCCGGCGTTGGCGTAGGCAGCGATCTTCGCCAGTACCGGCAGACCCAAGGCCTTGGCCTTGGCGGCGCTCATCAGGATCACCGCGGCGGCGCCGTCGTTCAGCGACGAGGCGTTGCCGGCGGTGACCGTGCCGTCTTTCTTGAAGGCCGGCTTGAGCTTGCCCAGGGATTCGGCGGTGGTGCCGGCGCGCGGCTGCTCGTCGGTGGCGAAGGCAATTGGGTCGCCTTTGCGCTGGGGAATCAGGATCGGGGTGATTTCATCGACGAAACGTCCGCCTTCGATGGCGGCCACGGCCT
>Ga0207976_100451_pt1 | contig 15851 bp, 16 predicted proteins | sample LakWasMe94_HOW11_2_FD_183916 | JGI IMG/M metagenome (GOLD analysis project Ga0207976, IMG submission 183916) | Freshwater sediment methanotrophic microbial communities from Lake Washington under simulated oxygen tension - Sediment Metagenome... | ecosystem: Environmental > Aquatic > Freshwater >... | reverse complement strand
CGCGTTCCTTTTGCTGTCGAGTGGGTTCAAGCGTTGAGTTGCACAATTCGGGGGCTCGGCGCGGGTTCCGTTGTGGAAGGCTTTGCTGCCGGCTTGGTGGCTAATTTAGGGGCTGGATCAAAAAGGAACAATTCCCTAAAATCGAGAATAATTGATTCTAAAAAAGGGACAATAATGGACCGCATCGAATGCATGCGCGCGTTTGTCGTCACGGTCGACGCCAACGGCTTCGCCGCCGCGGCCCGGGCCATGGACGTGCCGCGCTCGAAAGTCAGCAAACAGATCCAGGCGCTGGAAGAAGCCATCGGCGTGCAGTTGCTGCACCGCACCACCCGCAGCCTGCACCTGACCGAAGCCGGCGCCGAGTACTACGAGTCGGTGCGGGAAGTCCTGGCCGCCGTGGACGAAGCGGAACAACGGGCGCGGGACGGCATCGGCGAATTGCGCGGGGTGCTGCGGGTCAACGCGCCGATGTCCTTCGGCCTGCGCCGCCTCGGGCCGCTGGTGCCACTGTTCCATGAGCAGCACCCGAACATCGAATTGCAACTGGTACTCAGCGACCAGCAGGTGGACCCGGTGCGCGGCGGTTTCGATGTGACCATCCGCATCGCCAGCCTGGCCGACTCCTCGATGGTCGCCAAGCTGCTGGCCCCGGCACCACGGATCATGGTGGCCTCGCCGGACTACCTGAAGCGCGCCGGCACTCCGCAAACGCCCCGCGACCTGACCGCCCACCAGTGCCTGAACTACGGCTACCTGCAAAGCGGAGTCAGCCTGCAATTGAGCAACGGCAAGGACACCCAGCGCGTCCACGTCACCGGCCCGCTGCACGCCAACAATGGCGACCTGCTGGCCCAGGCCGCCGAGGCCGGCATGGGCATCGCCCTGCTGCCCGACTTCATCGTCGCCGACGCCCTGGCCGCCGGCCGCCTGGTGCCGGTGCTGTGCGAATGGCAGGCGCCGCCGATCAGCATCCACGCGGTGTACCCGTCCGCCCGGCGCGTGCCGCAGAAGACCCGGGCCTTTATCGAATTCCTGGTGGCCCAGTTGGCGGAGAAACCGCCTGTGCATCCGTAGGTGATCCAGGCGAGATGGGGTGTCAGATACACCGCCTCGCGGGCAAGCCTCGCTCCTACAGAAGCCGGGAACACCATGGCGTCCCTGTAGCCGCTGCCGAGCCCGCGAGGCTGCGATCGGCACCGCAGGGGCCGCAAAACCAGGCACAGCGTTCCTACAGGCAAACCGCATGCGCAGGTTTTGCGAGGACTTCGTCCTCGAGCGCAGCCTCGCGCTGCTCGGCAGCGGCTACAGACATGCGTGAACACCCCCTCTTCTGTAGGAGCCAGGCTTGCCGGCGATGCAGGCGACGCGGTGCCGCGGGCGACCTGGGCTGTCTCGACGATGGACCTACACTGAATGCATACACCTCGGCATTCGTGAGGGGCCATCATGCGTAACTCTCCCAGACTCGCAGCGCTCAGCCTGGTCGCCACCCTCGTCTATCTCGGCCTGGCCATCCTCGGCATGGGCGGGCTGGTGGCGTTCTTCTCCCACCCGGCGCTGTGGGTCATCGCCCTGTCCCTGCTGGCCATGGCTGGCGTGGCCCAGTTCAGCGAAGGCAACCTGAGCCCCGGCAAACAGGAAGACCGGGAAAACCGCTGGGTCCTCGTCGCCTTCGGCATCCTCGGCCTGTTGCTGGCCTTTCTCCCCGCCTACACCGACCGCCTGCATTTCTGGACCTTTGGTAGCGCCGACGTGCGCTGGTTCGGTGTGGTGTTCTTTATCGGCGGCGGCATATTGCGGCTGTGGCCGGTGTTCGTGCTGGGCAAGCGCTTCAGTGGCCTGGTGGCGATCCAGCCTGGCCACAAGTTGGTGACCACCGGTATCTACGGCACCCTGCGCAACCCGAGTTACCTGGGGCTGCTGATCAATTGCGTGGGCTGGGCCCTGGCCTTTCGCTCCGGGGTCGGCCTGCTGCTGACCGCCTTGATGCTGATCCCGCTGATTGCCCGCATCCACGCCGAAGAGGCCTTGCTGCGCAAAGAGTTCGGCAAGCAATACGACCTTTACTGCGCCTACACCTGGCGCTTGGTGCCCTGGGTTTACTGAGGACTTTTCCCGCTGCACGGCCGGGGGCGGTGTTAAATATTTTGTGACGCGCCCCTTGGCAGCGAGGACCAGTCCCGGTAAAACGGTGAGCCTCACTTGCACGAAATGTCCGTGAATTCTTGACGAGATCCGCCGGCCGATGAACGCCTTGTGTTGCCGCCCGCCCTGCCAGACATGCGCTGCTGCCCCGTGCAGCCGCTTCGGCATCGGCATTGGAACGGGAACAACGCAACGCACCCACGGCGATCTTCACGGCAACCCCGGGGACCTGCGATGAAACTGCTGGTCAACCTGCCCATGGCCCTGTGCCGCTCCCGCCTGCGTCATTCCTCGCGCCCTCCGGATCTCTCGCTTTCGCTCTGAACGCGCACCTTCGCGCGTCGAGCCTTGCCGCCTTGATATCTGCCATTGCAACCGGGCCATGCCGGCGCCGCTGCATGAACCGAACCTGCGCGCCGCCATGGCGCAAGCGAGAGCATCATGAAATTTGCAGCCCTTGACGAGGCCCGTAGCTTCCTGGCCGCCAACCCCGATATCGACATGATCGAGCTGTTCATCCTCGACGCCAACGGCGTGCCGCGCGGCAAGCTGTTGCACCGCGAGGAACTGCTGGCGGTCTATGAAAGCGGCCGGCCGCTGCCCAGCACCATCCTCGGCCTGACCTTGCAGGGCGACGATGTGGAAAACTCCGGGCTGGTCTGGGACGTCGGCGATATCGACTGCCGCGCCTATCCCCTGGCCGGCAGCCTGGTGCGCCTGCCGTGGCGGCAGATCCCTACCGCCGCGGTGCAGGTCAGCATGCACCCGCAGGAAGGCCTGCCCGCCAGCATCGCCGACCCACGCCACCTGTTGATCAAGGTCATCGACCAGCTCAAGGCCGAGGGTTATCACCCGGTGATGGCCTGCGAGCTGGAGTTCTACCTGCTGGACGCCAAGCGCGACGGCAACGGCCGCCCGCAACCGGCGCTGGACGCCGACGGCGGCCGGCCACGGCACACCCAGGTCTATGGCCTGCGCGAACTGGAACAGATCGAACCCTTCCTCGCCGACCTCTACGCCGCCTGCAAACTGCAAGGCATCCCGGCGCGCACGGCGATCTCCGAATACGCCCCGGGCCAGGTGGAAATCACCCTGGAACACGGCGACGCCCTGGCAGCCATGGACCAGGCGGTGCGCTACAAGCGCCTGGTCAAGGCAGTGGCCCACCAGCACGGGATGCAGGCGACCTTCATGGCCAAGCCCTTCGATGACCTGGCGGGCACCGGCATGCACATGCACGTGAGCCTCGCCGATGCCGAGGGCCACAACCTGTTCGCCGCCGCAGACCCGGCCGGCACCCCGCTGCTGCGCCAGGCCGTGGGCGGCATGCTCGCGTCACTGCTCGACTCACTGCTGCTGTTCTGCCCCAACGCCAACTCCTACCGCCGCTTCCAGGCCAACAGCTACGCGCCGCTGGCGCCGACCTGGGGCGTCGACAACCGCACGGTGAGCCTGCGGGTGCCGGGCGGCCCGGCCAACAGCCGGCATATCGAACACCGCATCTGCGGTGCCGACGCCAACCCCTACCTGGCGGCCGCGGCGATCCTCGCCGGGATCCATCGCGGCCTGCGCGAACAACTCGATCCGGGCGATCCGGTGCAAGGCAACGGCTATGCCCAGGCCAGCGAACTGCTGCCCACCGACTGGCTGACCTCGCTGACCGCCCTGGAGAACTCCAGCTGGGCCCGAGACGCCCTGGGCAGCGAATTCCTCGGGGTCTACCTGGCGGTCAAGCGCGCCGAGTACCGCCAGTTCATGGCCGAAGTCGGCGAGCAGGACTGGCGCTGGTACCTGACCCAGGCGTGACGCGGTGGCCGGCGTCACGGCGCCGGCCCGGCCCCCTCCCAGCATTCGAGAACAGTCCATGACAGCCGCACTCAACCCGGTAACACCGGCAGCCGAACGCTGCCCTTCCTACTACAGCGCCACCCTGAATAACGAAACCGCCTATCCGTCCCTGCAAGGCCAGGTGAGCGTCGATGTGGTGATCATCGGCGGCGGTTTCACCGGCGTCGCCAGCGCCGTGGAACTGGCGGAAAAAGGCCTGAAAGTGGCCATAGTCGAAAGCCACAAGATCGGCTGGGGCGCCACCGGGCGCAACGGCGGCCAGGTCACCGGCAGCCTGTCCGGCGACGAGGCCATGCGCAAGCAGATGCGCCGCACCCTGGGCGACGAAGTCGACGATTTCATCTGGCAGCTGCGCTGGCGCGGGCACCAGATCATCCGCCAGCGCGTGGACAAATACGCCATCGCCTGCGACCTCAAGCACGGCCACCTGCACGCCGCCTACAAGCCCAGCCACCTCGCCGGCCTGCGCACCGACTACGAAGAAGCGGTGCGCCGCGGCATGGGCGATGAGGTCAGCCTGCTGGACCGGCAACAAGTGCGCGAGGTGCTGGACAGCCCGCTGTACCACGGCGCGATCAAGAACACCCGCAACCTGCACCTGCACCCGCTGAACCTGTGCGTCGGCGAAGCCCGCGCCGCCGAGAGCCTCGGCGCGCTGATCTTCGAACACAGCGAGGTGCTGCAGATCGTCCACGGCGAGCGCCCGGCGGTGATCACCGCACACGGCCGCATCGACGCCAAACAGGTGCTGCTGGCCGGCGACGTGTACCACAAGCTGGAGCCGAAACAACTCAAGGGCAAGATCTTCCCGGCCATGGGCGGCATCGTCACCACCGCGCCCCTGGGCGACCTTGCCAAGCGCCTCAACCCCCAGGACCTGGCGGTCTACGACTGCCGTTTCGTGCTCGACTATTACCGCATGACCGCCGACGGCCGCCTGCTGTTCGGCGGCGGCGCCAACTACAGCGGCAAGGATTCGCGGGACATCGCCGGCGAACTGCGCCCCTGCATCGAACGCACCTTCCCGGCGCTCAAGGGCGTGGCCATCGACTTCCAGTGGAGCTGCGCCATGGGCATCGTGATCAACCGCATCCCGCAACTGGGCAAGCTGTCGGACAACGTCTGGTACTGCCAGGGCTACTCCGGCCACGGCATCGCCACCAGCCACATCATGGGCGAAATCATGGCCCAGGCCATCACCGGGCACTTGGGCGACTACGACACCTTCGCCGCCTGCCAGCACATCCGCGTGCCCTTCGGCGACCAGCTGGGCAACCCGATGCTGGCGGCGGGTATGTGGTACTACCAGATGCTTGAAAAGCTGCGCTGAGGCTTCAATGCCCAGCCTCCGTAGGAGCGAAGCTTGCTCGCGATAGCGCCCTCAAGACCGCCATCGCCGGCAAGCCTGGCTCCTACAGAAGCCGTCCGCCCCTCCCTGTAGGAGCGAGCTTGCTGGCGCCCGCAAGGCCAGCCTGGTAGCGATCTGTAACCATTGAAATCATCGTCCCCTGCAATCGGGTAGTACTCTTGCGCGGCACCCTGAATGCTCAAGGAGCAGGCAATGAATCCATTGGTTTACAGCGGCGGCTGCCTGTGCGGGCAGGTCCGGTTCCAGGCCCTGGGGCCGGCGCACAACCCGCACTATTGTTCGTGCAAACTGTGCCAGCGGCACACCGGTGCGCTCAGCGCGGCCTGGGTCGAGTTCCCCCGGGAACGGGTGACCTGGAGTGGAGTGCCAGCGACCTTTCGTTCGTCCGACTACTCCAGCCGCGCGTTCTGCCCCCAGTGCGGCAGTTCATTGGGCGCGATCGACGATGAACCCATCGTCGCCCTGCTGCTGGGCTGCTTCGACGACAGCGACCATGAAGTGCTGAAACCGACCGGGCACTCCTACTCCGATGCACGCCCGAGCTGGTGCCGGGGCGACACATAAACCGGCCTTCGTGGCCCTCTGTTTTCAATGAACAAGGATCGCTCAAGCATGAAATTCGCCTACACCATTTTCTATGTCCCGGATGTCAGCGCCTCGCTGGCTTTCTTCAACCGCGCCTTCGGCCTGTCCACCCGTTTTCTCCATGAGTCCGGCACCTATGGCGAGCTGGAAACCGGCGCCACCGCCCTCGCCTTCGCCGCCCACGAACTCGGTGGAATGAATTTCAGCGGAGGCCACGTCGAGGCCCACAGTTCGGCCAGGCCGCTGGGCATGGAAATCGGCCTGGTCTGCGCAGACGTACACGCCGCCCACCAACGGGCGCTGGATGCCGGCGCCAGCGAACTCAGCGCGCCCAGCGAAAAACCCTGGGGGCAGACAGTGTCCTACGTACGTTGCCCCGACGGCCTGCTGGTGGAGTTGTGCACGGCGGTGCAGTCCTAGACACCGCAGGTGCGGTCTGCTCGCGATGGCATCCTCGTGATCGCCATCGCCGGCAAGCCTGGCTCCTACAGAAGCAATCCGCGATCCTCCCGTAGGAGCGGAGCTTGCTCGCGATGGCGTCCTTGCGATCACCATCGCTGGCAAGCCAAGGCGAGTCAGGCGGGAGTGCGCGGCAAGGCGCGTTTGTGGGCGGTGCGGTGGTAGGCGGTTTCGATCAGCTGGCGCACGGCATCGGACACAGGCTCGCCCATCAGGTAGGCGTCGATCTCGGCGTAGCTGCAGCCATAAGCCGTTTCGTCCAGTTTGCCTGGCGCCAGCTCTTCAAGGTCCGCCGTGGGGGCCTTGTGCACCAGATGCCCGGGAGCGCCAAGAGCCTCGGCCAGCGCACGCACCTGAGTCTTGGTCAGGCCCGACAGCGGAGCCAGGTCGCAGGCACCGTCGCCAAATTTGGTGAAAAACCCCATCAGGGCCTCGGCACCGTGGTCGGTCCCCACCACCAGGCCGTTGCTGAAGTTGGCTACCGCATACTGCGCCAGCATCCGCGCCCGTGCCTTGACGTTGCTTTTGGCGAAGTCAGTCAATTCGGCCGACGGCTGCAAGCCATCGATTCGCACCTGGTTCATCAAACCGTCGACGCTGTCGGCAATATTGCAGGTGCTGACCGAGTCCGGGCGGATAAAGTCCAGGGAGGCCTGGGCATCGCGTTCGTCAGCCTGGCTTCTATAGGGCAGACGCATGGCGATAAAGCGGGCGTCGTGCCCTGCCCCGCGCATCTGCTCCACCGCCAGCTGGCACAGGCGGCCAGCGGTCAGGGAGTCGACGCCGCCGCTGATGCCCAGCACCAGGGTCTTGCCGCCGGACTCGCGCAACACCTGCTGGATGAAATCCACGCGCCGGGCGATTTCCGCGGCTTCGTCTCCGCGCCCCCATTGCCGATCGATACCCAGTTCCCGGGCAATTCGTTCTTGGGTTTGGCTGCTCATATCAGGCCTCCAGGGGCGAGTTGCTGAGGTTGACGTTGAATACCTGCGCCGCGTACCTGAGGAACGACGGGTCTTCGCAGACGTTCTTGATCGGGTCATCGGAGAACTTCACCACCGGTTCGCCATGCACCCGCACCAGCTTCATCACGATGCTCAGCGGCTCGACACCTTCGACATCGCAGGCCAGGCTGGTGCCCATGCCGAAACCGAACCGGGCCTGGCCACGCACGTGACGCAGGATCGGCAGGCATTTCTCGAAGTTCAGGCCGTCGGAGAACATCAGGTCCTTGCTCCGTGGATCGATACCCAGTTCGCGGTAGCGGGCCAGGACCTTGTCGGCCCAGTCAATCGGGTCCCCGGAATCCTGGCGCAGGCCGTCGTAGAGCTTGGCGAAGTACAGGTCGAAATCCTTGAGGAAAAAGTCCGTGCTGATGCAGTCGGTCAGGGCAATACCCAGGCGGCCGCGGTATTCATGTACCCAATTCTCCAGGGCCGCGTTCTGGCTCTCCCGCAGCCGTCCCAGTTGCTGGTGCACCATCAGCCACTGGTGGGCCATGGTGCCGATCAGCGGCAGGTCGAACTCGTAGGCCAAGTGGGCGTTACTGGTGCCGACGAAGACCCCGGGGAAGTCGCTGCGCATGATCTTCACCACTTCGCGCTGGGCCTTGAACGACAGGCGCCGACGCGTAGAGAAGTCCGAGACCCGCAGCTCGGCGAGTTCTTCACGGCTGGCATTTTTCTCCAGCCATTCGAATTTCTGATAGAGCCGGCGGCTGACGTCCGCCAGCTCCACCTCCGGGTACCTGTCGCGGTTGCGCAACTCACTGACCATAGCCAGCACCGGCTGTTCGAACATGATGCAGTGCAGCATCGGGCCACGGACGCGGATGCTCAATTGGCCATCGACCGCCGCCACGTGGATGTAGCGCAGGTTGAAACGGAACAGGCCGAGAAACTGTTCGAAATCCGGGGTCAGGTACTCGCGAAAATGCTTGTTGAACAGAAAGCGCTGCTCGCCTTCGCGCATCTGCAGGCTGGCGAGTTTTTCCAGCTCCTGGCGGATCTCTGGGATCAGATGCACCAGGGACTCTCTGGAACGGACGATGAACTGGTATTCCACATCGACATTGGGGTGCTGGTGCAGCACCGCCTGCATCATGGTGAAGGTGTAGTAGTCGGTGTCCAGCAAGCCCTGAATCACACCGTTGTCACGGTCAAATGCACTTTCCATGGTGACTCCTCAGGCACTGGCCAATCTGGCGGTTTCTTCGCGGGTCGCGGCAACCGCAATACCCGCTTGCTGCATGTCGTCGATCGCCTGGGTGGCGCCCTCTGCGCTGATGGCGCGGCACGCCGGCAGATGGACGATCACCTTGAAGCCGGCGGCGGCCAGTTGCAGGGCGGTGGTCTTGACACAGAAATCCAGGGCCAGCCCGCCGACAATGACCCATTGCACGCCCTGGCTATTGAGGTACTCGATGACCCCGGTGGACAGCTTGCCGTGCAGGTCGTGGTAGCAGGCTCCGTAGGGGTGCAGGTCCGGTTCCACGCCCTTCCACACGAAGTAGTCGTAGTCATAGGGCGTCGGCAATTCGTCCAGCAGGGTGAACCCTTCGGTGCCCGGTACGCAGTGGCTGACCCAGGTCAGGTCGGCATGTTCCAGGCCAGTGGGCTGGAGCATCTGCCCGGGCTCGGCCACCACCCAGGGGGCCTGCGGGCTGTGGGCGTCCTTGCTGCCGATGCGCAGGCTGGCCAGGGTCGCCATGAAATTCAGCTCGCCACCGATGCGGTCGCCCTCGGCCACGGGCAGTTCGTCCGGGCACAGCGGGGTGAAGCTCTTTTGTGCATCGACATCGAAGGAAGCGGTCTTCATCGTTTGGCTGTTCATGCTGGGTTTCTCCTCTGCATGAGCACAAAGTACATGTCATGTACTTTCAATGCAACCCATCGACCCTGATTTTTTGTTCCGCCCAACCAACTCAAAGAAAACATAAGAACTAAATATGCTGATTCCCTGAACCAAGACGCGATGATAAGGTACACGTCATGTACCTAAAGAGGAGAAGCAGATGTTTGAACTGGCCCTCTATGGCGGTGCCTTCAACCCGCCCCACGCCGGTCACGCCCGGGTCATGCTCGAAGCGGCGCGCCACGCCCGGCGCGTGCTGGTGGTTCCCAGCTTTCGCCATCCGGACGGCAAGCGCATGGCCGACTTCGAGCAACGCGTGGACTGGTTGCAGGCCATCACCCGGCACCTGCAACCCGAGTGTCCCGCCGAACTGGCCGTGAGCCGCCTGGAGCAGCAACTGGCCCTGGCCGATCCCGCCCCGGTCTACAGCTACACCCTGCTGCAGCGTCTGGCGGACGACCTGGCTCTGGACGGCAAGCGCATTGCCCTGGTGGTGGGTGAAGACGTGGCGCGCCAGCTGCCCAGGTTCCATCGCGGCGAGGAACTGCAGCAGCGCTTTTCCATCCTGCGGATCGAGGAACAACCGGGGGTGCGCAGTACCCTGTTGCGCCAGTGCCTGGCCCGGGGCGAAACACCGCCAAGCCAGTGGCTGGCACCGGGAATGAATCCGCTAAACTACGGCCTCTACGCCGTCCACGGAAGTTGATATGCACGATCGTCCCCCCTACCCCAGCGCCTACCTGCACACCATCGACCTGTGCCTGCTGCGCTATAACCGCGAGCGCTCCGAGCTGGAAATCCTCCTCCATCAACGCGACAGCGAACCTTTCGCCGGGCACTGGGCGCTGCCAGGCATCGTGGTCAACGGCGATGTCGAGGACCGCAGCCTGAATGATGCGGTGGAGCGTCTGCGGCGCTCCAGCAAGGTGGACATGCCCCTGGCCTGGCTGGAGCAGGTGGGCACGGTGGGCGATGCGTTTCGCGACCCGCGCTGCTGGTCGTCCTCGACCTTCTACCTGGGGATCGCCAGCGAGCCAGTGGAGCCTGGCCCGAAACAGGGTTTCTTTACCCTCGGGGAAGTGGCCAGCGGCACCTTCAAGCTGCCCTTCGACCACAACAGCCTGGTGGCCCAGGTGCGCGAGCGGCTGTTTTCCAAATCCCTGTACAGCAGCCTGCCGCTGATGTTTCTCGGCAACGAGTTCAGCGCCCCCGAAGCGGTGAGCATCTTCTCCCTGGTGCTGCAACGGCCCGTGCTCAAGACCAGCATCCGCCAGCGCCTGTTGAAGATGAGCGAAGCCGGCCACCTGCGGGATACCGGACGCAAGAAAAGCGGCGACGGCGGCCGGCCGCAAGCCACAGTGGAAAATCTCAAGCTCACCGAGCTGTACCTGTTCGATCGCTGTTTTCTGGAGTGACACCCCCCATGAGTTCTATCGCCGACAACCAGTGCCTGCTGGAAACCCCGTATTTCAAGGTGGTCCGTGAACAGGGCTACTTCATCATCAAGGAAGCCCAGGCGGTGAACGGCGTGGTGGCCGTGCCGACCCTGGCCGATGGCAGGCTGATGCTGGTCAACCTCAGGCGACGGGCCATCGGCGGCCAGTCCATCGAGTTTCCTCGCGGCGCCATCGATGCCGGGGAAAGTGCCGTTGACGCCGCGGCCCGCGAATTGCTGGAGGAAACCGGCTGGCAGGCGTCGCACGTTCGCGAACTGGGCCTGCTGCACAGCAACACTTCGCTGCTCGCCAGCGCGGTGGCGGTGTGCCAGGTGCAGATTGCCGAGCAACAGGCCGCCGCCACCGATGGTGAAGTGGACAATCTGCTGTGGGTCAGCCGCCAGGAATTGATGACGATGATTGCTACCGGCCGGATCACCGACGGCCACACCCTGTCGGCGGCGATGATGCTGCTGGCCAGCGAGTCGGCCTAGCGCCCCCACTTCTCCAAAGCGAACTCGACGAAGCTGCGCAGCTTGGGCAGGCGGTAACGGTCCTGGGCATACACCAGGTGCATCGCCCGCAGGGGCAATTGATAGTCCTGCAGCACAGGCACCAGCCGGCCCTGTTGCAGGTCTTCCTCCACCAGGGCATCGGGCATCATCACCACCCCCAGGCCACCCCGCGCCGCGCGGTGCAGGCCGGACGAGGTGTTGGTCAGCAGCGAACCGGACACCGGGATCAGCACGTCCCCCTCGGGCCCGCGCAACGGCCACTGGGTGGCGGTGGAGCTCCACTCGTCACCGGCCGGATAGGCGAACGCCAGGCAGTTGTGGTGCTGCAGGTCCTCCGGGACTTGCGGCGTGCCGCAGCGCTCCAGATAGTCCGGCGCGGCGCAGATGGTCAGGGTGTAGTCCTCCAGGGGCCGGGCGATCAGCGACGAGGTGTCCAGGTTGCCCAGGCGAAAAGCCACGTCGAAGGCACCGTCGATCAGGTCGAAGCGCTGGTTGGCCAGGGTCAGCTCCACCTTGACCTGCGGGCAGCGCTGCTGGAACTCGCTCAGGGCCGGCGCCAGTCGCTCAGTGCCGAAGGTCAGCGGCGCGGTGATGCGCAGGGTGCCGGACGGCTCACCCTGGACCTGTTCCGCCATGCGCTCGGAGTCCGCCACCAACCCCAACACCGCCAGGCAACGCTGGTAATACTCGGCGCCGAACTCGGTCAGGCGCTGGCGGCGGGTGGTGCGCTTGAGCAGGCTGACCCCGAGGCGCTGCTCCAGGGCCCGCAGGTGATTGCCGACCATGGTGGTGGACAGCCCGCACTCGCGAGCCGCGACGGTCATGTTCCCCGCCTCCACCACCTTCACGTACACCGTCATCGCCTGGAACAGATCCATTATCAACCCTGACTTCAAGATGATTAAAGAATTGACGAGTTTATCTAGCTCAGGTGGCTAACGATACTGCCAGCACACCCCACTGGATGGAGCTACCCGTCATGACCGCCACCTGCCTGATGAGCACCTATCAACCGCTACCCCTGAGCTTCACCCACGGCCTGGGCACGCGCCTCTGGGACCAGGCCGGCCGCGAATACCTGGACGCGGTGGCCGGTGTGGCGGTGACGGGCATCGGCCATTCCCATCCCAAATTGGTCAGCGTCATCCGCGACCAGGCCGGCCTGCTGCTGCACACCTCCAACCTCTACGGCATCGACTGGCAACAGCGGCTGGCGCAGCGCCTGACCCGCCTGGCCGGCATGGACCGGGCGTTCTTCAACAACTCCGGCGCCGAAGCCAACGAGACCGCACTGAAGCTCGCGCGGTTGCACGGCTGGCACAAAGGCATCGAACGGCCGCTGGTGATTGTCATGGAGAACGCCTTCCACGGCCGCACCCTGGGCACCCTGGCGGCCAGCGACGGGCCGGCGGTGCGCCTGGGCCTGAACTCGCTGCCCGGGGATTTCCTCAAGGTGCCCTTCGGCGACCTGGCCGCCCTGGAGCAAGCTGCGCAGGCCCACGGCCCGCGAATCGCCGCGGTACTGATGGAGCCGATCCAGGGCGAAAGCGGTATCCGCCTGGCCCCGCCCGGCTACTTGAAGGCGGTGCGCGAGCTGTGCAGCCGGCGCAACTGGCTGCTGATGCTCGACGAGATCCAGACCGGCATCGGTCGCACCGGCCAGTGGTTCGCCTGCCAGCACGACGGTGTAGTCCCGGACGTGATGACCCTGGCCAAGGGCCTGGGCAATGGCATCCCCATCGGTGCCTGCCTGGCCCGGGGCAAGGCCGCGCAACTGTTCACCCCCGGCAGCCACGGCAGCACCTTCGGCGGCAACCCGTTGGCCTGCCGGGTGGCTTGCACCGTGCTGGAGATCATCGAGGAACAAGGCCTGCTGGCCAATGCCAGGCGCCAGGGCGAGCACCTGCTGCAACGCTTGCGGGTAGAACTGGCGGATCACCCACAGGTCCTGCAGGTGCGCGGCCTGGGGTTGATGATCGGCATCGAACTGAAAGCCCCCCAACGCGAGCTGGCACTACGGGCGGCGCAGGATCACGGGCTGCTGATCAACGTGACCCGGGGCAGCACCATCCGCCTGCTGCCACCGCTGATCATCGACGAACGGGAAGTCGAGATGATCGTGCGCGGGGTCAGTCGGACGCTGCAAGGCGCGATGGCCGAAGGTGATGGTGCTGAAGCAGCAGGAATGCTGGCTGTGTCGTGACCGATGCCTGATGCCTGATGCCTGATGCCTGATGCCTGATGGTCAGGTGAAGCGAGTTAGAACGCTATCGCGAGCAAGCTCGCTCCTACAGGGGCATGTATGTTTCTGTAGGAGCGAGCTTGCTCGCGATGGGCTATCAGGAAAGGGTGATGGCCAGACTCAGTCGTCCAGCGGTTTGGGTGGCGCGGCGGGCTTGCCCGGTTTGGCGGCCTTGCCGGCATGGGCTGCCTTGACTTCAGAGACAGGCGGAGGCGTCGGTACGGCCGCTTCCTTCTCCGCGGCCGGCAGTTGGTCGATGGTGCTGAAGAGTTCCTTGAGTTCGATGGCCCCGGAATGTTCGAGCTTCTTCTCGCCGTCCTTGCCCACCAGGATCACCTTGGTCTGCGCCCCGGCGCCGAGCTTCAGGCTACGGATCAACGCCATGGTCGATTGTGGGTCCAGGTCCTTGCCGTCGCGTTGGCCGATGGTGTTGATCACCGTGTAGAGCACCATGTTGCGTTCGCTGAAGGCCTGGCGGTTGGCCGGCTCGTCGAGGGACTTCTTCAATGCCACCAGCGTCGGGTCCACGGTGCTGGGAGCGATGACGATCAGTGGGCGCGCCTTGCCCTGATCCTGGGCCAGAGGGCCTTCGTTGTCGGCCGCCATTGCGGGGCCGACGACAGCGAGCAGCGTTGCGAGGGTCAATGACCGAATGAACATGCGTCTCTCCTTTGGGTATCCACGCTCTAATGATTGCGCATCAGGGGAAAAGGTCCAGACCCGGACTCAAATTCTGACATTTTATTGAGCCTTTGCCGTGGTTCGTGGCGCTGCAACCACCGCTGCGCACGCTCGTTTTCGCCGCTACCGATCGACGCCCCCATAAACGCCAGTGATGACTGAACCGTCTCATTCGGCATGATCGACCCGCCTTGGCGCCCATGACAACCGGCATGGCCTATGCCGTTCTGGCATGGGCCCATACGAATTCGTCATCATTTTCGCCGCGACGGCGTGATAGCCTTCATCCCGGCCATAACAAGAGCGCCCGCCTGGCTTTTTCCATCCGGTGCGGCGTCACCCGCCGTTTCATACCTGCTTGCTTCGTCTTCATCTGCCCAGGTTTTCGCAGCGAACCTTCCACACAGGCTCGCTGGACGACCGATTGCATTTTTGACTCGACGCTATCGTCGGCATCTCTTTTACCTCCTTCCGGGAGTTCGTATGTCCAGGCTGTCTCATCAAGATTTACGCCGTAGTTTTCGCGAGCTGATCGCTTCAGACTCCTGCTTTCACACCGCCTCCGTATTCGACCCGATGTCAGCGCGGATCGCCGCCGACCTGGGGTTCGAAGTGGGCATTCTCGGCGGTTCCGTCGCCTCGCTGCAGGTGCTGGCCGCGCCTGACTTCGCCCTGATCACCCTGAGCGAATTCGCCGAGCAGGCCACCCGCATCGGCCGCGTCGCCCAACTGCCGGTGATCGCCGACGCCGACCACGGCTACGGCAACGCCCTCAACGTGATGCGCACCGTGGTCGAACTGGAGCGCGCCGGCGTCGCCGCCCTGACCATTGAAGACACCCTGCTGCCAGCCCAGTTCGGGCGCAAGTCCACCGACCTGATCTCGGTCGCCGAAGGCGTGGGCAAGATCCGCGCGGCCCTGGAAGCACGGGTCGACCCGGAACTGGCGATCATCGCCCGGACCAACGCGGCGATCCTGCCGATCCAGGAAATCATCAGCCGCACCCAGCAATACGAGCGCGCCGGCGCCGACGGCATCTGCATGGTCGGGGTCAAGGATTTCGAGCAGCTGGAACAGATCTCCGAACACCTGTCGGTGCCCTTGATGCTGGTGACCTACGGTAACCCGGCGCTGCGCGACGATGCGCGCCTGGCGCAACTGGGCGCGAAGATCATCGTCGACGGCCACGCCGCGTACTTCGCAGCGATCAAGGCCACCTACGACTGCCTGCGCGAACAGCGGCAGATCTTCACCCAGGCCTCGGACCTCAGTGCCACCGAGCTGGCCCACACCTACACCCAGCCCGAGGAGTACATCGTCTGGGCCAAAGAGTTCATGAGCGTCAAAGAGTGAGCCGCTAGCTCACCCTCCCTTGCGATCACCGAGGACCTGAGGTCCTGGGTGGTCGAAAGCCGCTTCGCGCCTCACCTCCCCGCCCCACGCTCTATTCCCCCGTCCCGTTCAACGCCTCGTCGACACTGTCGAGGATCTGCCCGATGGTCCAGGGTTTGCGGATGAACGCCACAGGGTAGCGGATGCCGGAACTCTGCGGCGTCTCATAACCGGACATCACCAGCACCGGCATGCCGGGCCAGCGCTCGCGCACCCGGTTGGCCAGGCCCGCGCCGTTCAAGGTGCCCGGCATGTTGATATCGGTCAGCAGCAGGCGCACCTGCTCCGGATGGCTTTCCAGGAACCGCAGCGCCTCATCCGCG
>Ga0207976_100450_pt1 | contig 15883 bp, 10 predicted proteins | sample LakWasMe94_HOW11_2_FD_183916 | JGI IMG/M metagenome (GOLD analysis project Ga0207976, IMG submission 183916) | Freshwater sediment methanotrophic microbial communities from Lake Washington under simulated oxygen tension - Sediment Metagenome... | ecosystem: Environmental > Aquatic > Freshwater >... | reverse complement strand
TATCCGTCATGCCCCCCGTTTTGCCGTCGTCCCGCATATCGCTGCCGCGCGCAGCCTGCAGGAAGATTTGTGCAATGCTGGCTCGCGCACCCGTGTACTGGTGGGCGAGGAGGGCTTGTGTGAAGTGGCCGCCGACCCTGAAGTCGATGCGGTCATGGCGGCTATAGTCGGTGCCGCGGGCTTGCGTCCGACCCTGGCTGCCGTCGAGGCCGGCAAGAAAATCCTCTTGGCTAATAAAGAAGCACTGGTCATGTCCGGCGCGCTGTTTATGCAGGCGGTGGGCAAGAGTGGTTCGGTGCTGCTGCCCATCGACAGTGAGCACAACGCGATCTTCCAGTGCATGCCCGCGGACTTTTCCCGTGGGTTGAGCAATGTGGGCGTGCGGCGCATTTTGCTGACCGCCTCTGGTGGCCCGTTCCGGCAAACCCCGCTGGCCGAGCTGGAGCAGGTAACGCCCGAGCAGGCGTGTGCTCACCCCAACTGGTCCATGGGGCGCAAGATCTCTGTCGATTCGGCCAGCATGATGAATAAAGGCCTCGAGTTGATCGAGGCGTGCTGGCTGTTTGATGCCAAGCCTGCCCAGGTCGAGGTGGTGGTTCATCCACAAAGCGTGATTCATTCGCTGGTCGACTACGTGGACGGTTCGGTGCTGGCCCAGTTGGGTAACCCGGATATGCGCACGCCGATCGCCAATGCCTTGGCCTGGCCGGAGCGGATCGACTCCGGTGTGCCGCCGCTGGATCTGTTCGCCGTGGCGCGCCTGGATTTCCAGGCGCCTGATGAAGAGCGTTTCCCCTGCTTGCGCCTGGCGCGCCAGGCTGCGGAGGCTGGCAATAGCGCGCCGGCCATGCTGAACGCCGCGAACGAGGTGGCTGTTGCCGCGTTTCTCGAACGGCGCATCCGCTACCCCGAGATCGCGAGTATCATCGAAGAAGTTTTAAGCCTTGAACCGGTTGTTGCAGTCGATGAGCTGAGCGCTGTGTTCGCGGCGGACGCCAAAGCCCGTGCCCTGGCTGAGCAGTGGCTGGGTCGCAACGGCCGGTAAAGTTGCGACAAGCCCGAGCGTATCGGTACTGGATAGGATTGCGGAGAAAGTAGATGAGCGCGCTCTATATGATTGTCGGCACCCTGATCGCCCTGGGTGTGCTGGTCACCTTCCATGAATTCGGTCACTTCTGGGTGGCGCGCCGTTGCGGCGTCAAGGTTCTGCGTTTCTCCGTGGGCTTCGGCATGCCGCTGCTGCGTTGGCATGACCGGCAAGGTACCGAGTTCGTGATCGCCGCCATTCCGCTGGGCGGCTACGTGAAGATGCTCGACGAGCGCGAAGGTGAAGTGCCCGTCGACCAGCTCGATCAGTCGTTCAATCGTAAGTCCGTGCGCCAGCGTATCGCCATCGTTGCCGCCGGTCCTGTTGCCAACTTCCTGCTGGCGCTGGTGTTCTTCTGGGGGCTGGCGATGCTCGGTACCGAGCAGGTGCGTCCGGTCATCGGCAGTGTCGAGGCTGGAAGTATTGCCGCCAAGGCAGGCCTGAGCTCCGGCCAGGAAATTGTTGCAATTGATGGCGAACCCACCGTGGGGTGGTCGGCGGTCAACTTGCAGCTGGTTCGACGTCTGGGCGAAAGCGGCACCTTGCAGTTGTTGGTTCGCGAGCAGGGTTCGACCGCCGATTCGCCACGCGAGCTGGTGCTCGACAACTGGCTCAAGGGTACCGATGAGCCTGATCCTATTCGTTCCCTGGGGATTCGTCCCTGGCGCCCGGCGCTCGCCCCCGTTCTGGCCGAGCTCGACCCGAAAGGCCCGGCCCAGGCGGCTGGCCTGAAAACCGGCGATCATTTGCTGGCGCTGGATGGTCAGGCGCTGACCGATTGGCAACAGGTCGTCGACTGGGTGCGTGTACGTCCTGATACCAAAATTGTGCTGCGCGTCGAGCGTGATGGTGCTCAAATCGATGTCCCTGTGACCCTGGCCGCGCGTGGCAAAGAGAAGGTTGCCAGTGGTTATCTGGGGGCTGGGGTGAAGGCGGTCGATTGGCCGCCGGAAATGCTTCGCGAGGTCAGCTATGGTCCGCTGGCCGCGATTGGCGAGGGTGCCCGGCGTACTTGGACCATGAGCGTGCTGACCCTCGATTCACTGAAGAAAATGTTGTTCGGCGAGCTCTCGGTAAAAAACTTGAGTGGACCGATAACCATTGCTAAAGTGGCGGGCGCTTCTGCCCAGTCGGGCGTTGCTGATTTCTTGAATTTCCTTGCTTATCTGAGTATTAGCCTAGGGGTTCTGAACTTGCTGCCCATTCCTGTACTGGATGGGGGGCATCTGTTGTTTTATCTGATCGAGTGGGCGCGTGGTCGTCCCTTGTCGGATCGGGTGCAAGGTTGGGGGATACAGATCGGTATCAGCTTGGTGGTCGGGGTGATGTTGCTTGCCCTGGTCAACGATCTGGGTCGTCTGTAACGCTTCGCTGAATTGCGAATCTGCCGCATTTTGCGGCAGTTTCTTTATTGCCAGTTGGAATAAGAAAGGACTTCATGAAACGTCTGCTGCTAACTGCGGTTCTCTCCGTATTGATGATCGCCGAAGTTCACGCCGAGTCCTTCACTATCTCCGATATCCGCGTCAATGGCCTCCAGCGGGTCTCCGCGGGTAGCGTCTTTGGTGCCTTGCCGTTGAACGTCGGTGAGCAGGCGGACGATCGTCGTCTGGTGGAATCCACTCGTGCGCTGTTCAAAACCGGCTTCTTTCAAGATATCCAGCTGGGCCGCGATGGCAATGTCCTGGTCATCACGGTAGTCGAGCGTCCATCCGTCGCCAGTATCGAAATCGAAGGCAACAAGGCGATTTCCACTGAAGACCTGATGAAAGGCCTCAAGCAGTCCGGTCTCGCGGAAGGCGAAATCTTCCAGCGTGCGACCCTTGAAGGTGTTCGTAACGAGCTGCAGCGCCAATATGTCGCTCAGGGCCGCTACTCGGCCACCGTCGATACCGAAGTGGTCCCGCAGCCGCGCAACCGTGTGGCGTTGAAGGTCAATATCAACGAAGGCACAGTAGCTGCCATCCAGCACATCAACGTCGTGGGCAACACCGTATTCCCGGACGAAGACCTGGTTGATCTGTTCGAACTGAAAACCACCAACTGGCTGTCGTTCTTCAAGAACGACGACAAGTATGCGCGTGAGAAACTCTCCGGTGACCTGGAGCGCCTGCGTTCCTACTACCTGGACCGTGGCTATATCAACATGGATATCGCTTCGACCCAGGTTTCGATCACCCCGGACAAGAAACACGTCTACATCACTGTGAACGTCAACGAAGGCGAGAAGTACAGCGTTCGTGACGTGAAACTCAGCGGTGACCTGAAAGTGCCTGAAGACCAGGTCAAGTCGCTGTTGCTGGTCGAGAAGGGCCAGGTGTTCTCGCGTAAATTGATGACCACCACTTCCGAGCTGATTACCCGTCGCCTGGGCAACGAGGGTTATACCTTCGCCAACGTCAACGGTGTTCCGCAGCCTCACGACGAAGATCACACGGTCGATATCACTTTCGTGGTCGATCCTGGCAAGCGTGCCTACGTGAACCGCATCAACTTCCGCGGCAACACCAAGTCCGAAGACGAAGTGCTGCGTCGCGAAATGCGTCAGATGGAAGGTGGCTGGGCTTCGACCTACCTGATCGACCAGTCCAAGACCCGTCTGGAGCGCCTGGGCTTCTTCAAGGAAGTCAACGTCGAAACCCCGGCCGTGCCAGGTGTCGACGACCAGGTCGACGTCAACTACGCGGTTGAAGAGCAGGCTTCCGGTTCGATCACCGCCAGCGTCGGTTTCGCCCAGAGCGCCGGTCTGATCCTCGGTGGTTCGATCACCCAGAACAACTTCCTGGGTACCGGTAACAAGGTCAGCATCGGTCTGACCCGCAGTGAATACCAGAGCCGCTACAACTTCGGTTACGTTGATCCCTACTGGACCGCCGATGGTGTGAGCCTGGGTTACAACGCGTTCTATCGCACCACTGACTACAAAGACCTCGATGTCGACGTGGCAAGCTATGCGGTAGACAGCCTGGGTGCCGGCGTCAGCGTTGGTTACCCGATCAGCGAGACTTCGCGTCTGACCTTCGGCCTGACCGCGCAGCAAGACAAGATCAAGACTGGTCGTTATACCGTCGACGAAATCTTCGACTTCGTGAACCGCGAAGGTGACAACTACCTGAACTTCAAGGCTTCGGCCGGCTGGTCCGAGTCGACCCTGAACAAAGGTGTTCTGGCGACTCGTGGTCACTCTCAAAGCCTGGTCCTGGAAGCCACTACTCCAGGTAGCGACCTGTCGTTCTTCAAGCTCGACTACCGTGGCCAGTTGTTCCAGCCACTGACCGATACCTACACCATGCGCCTGCACACCGAACTGGGTTATGGCGACGGTTATGGTTCGACCGACGGCTTGCCGTTCTATGAAAACTACTATGCTGGTGGTTTCAACTCGGTGCGTGGTTTCAAGGACAGTACTTTAGGGCCTCGCAGTACTCCGAGTCGCGGTGCTGATCCAGTAACTGGAACAGGTAATCCAGGTACTTCTCGTGACCCTGACCAGGATCCACTGCCATTCGGTGGTAACGTGCTGATCCAGGGTGGTGTCGAGGTACTATTCCCGATGCCATTCGTTAAAGATCAGCGCTCGCTTCGTACCTCTGTATTCTGGGACGTAGGTAACGTGTTCGACTCCAAGTGCCAGCAAGTCAGAAACCCCAATGGTACTTCCTCCAATACGCAGTGTAATGACGTCAGTCTGAGCAATCTTGCCAGTTCCGTCGGTGTTGGCGTGACATGGGTAACCGCACTGGGGCCTTTGAGCTTTGCCTTGGCAATGCCGGTCAAGAAACCTGACAACGCTGAAACCCAGGTGTTCCAATTCTCCCTCGGTCAGACTTTCTAAGAGTCCGACCCAAGATAACGACAATGGATTTTGTAGGAGTGCATCGTGCGTAAGTTGACTCAATTGGTTCTCCTGGCGACTGTCCTGGTAGCAGGTCCGGCCTTCGCCGATATGAAAATCGCCGTACTGAACTATCAGATGGCTCTGCTGGAATCCGATGCTGCGAAGAAGTACGCAGTGGATGCCGAGAAGAAATTCGGCCCGCAGTTGAACAAGCTGAAAACCCTGGAAAGCAGCGCCAAGGGCATCCAGGATCGTCTGGTTGCCGGTGGCGACAAGATGCAGCAAGGCGAGCGTGAGCGCCTGGAGCTCGAATTCAAGCAGAAAGCCCGCGACTTCCAGTTCCAGTCCAAGGAACTGAACGAAGCCAAGGCCGTTGCCGATCGTGAAATGCTCAAGCAGCTGAAGCCGAAGCTCGACAGCGCCGTGGAAGAAGTCATCAAGAAAGGTGGTTTTGACCTGGTGTTCGAGCGTGGTGCAGTGATTGATGTCAAACCTCAGTACGACATCACTCGCCAGGTTATCGAGCGCATGAATCAGCTGAAGTAACCCATGACAGCGACTATAAAGCTCGGCCAGTTGGCCGAGTTCCTCGGAGCCACCCTGCGTGGCTCCGCAGAGAAAGAAATCACTGGGCTAGCCACCTTGCAGGAGGCTGGCCCAGCTCAGTTGAGCTTTTTGGCAAATCCCCAATACCGTAAGTACCTGGCTGACAGTCAGGCAGGAGCCGTGCTGCTGAAGGCGGCGGATGCCGAAGGTTATGCCGGCGATGCCTTGGTAGTGGCCGATCCCTACCTGTCGTATGCACGGATTTCCCACCTGTTCGATCCCAAGCCCAAGGCGCCAGCCGGTATTCATCCGACTGCGGTCATTGCCGAGGATGCGCAGGTCGATGCAGCTGCCAGTATTGGCGCGTTTGCAGTGATCGAGAGCGGCGCGCAAATCGCCGCGGGTGTGACGATCGGTGCTCATTGCTTTATCGGTGCTCGTTGCCAGATTGGCGAGGGCGGTTGGTTGGCTCCGCGTGTGACGCTTTACCACGATGTGCGTATCGGCAAGCGTGTGGTCATTCAGTCCGGTGCGGTCCTCGGTGGCGAAGGTTTCGGTTTCGCCAACGAGAAGGGCATCTGGCAGAAGATCGCGCAGATTGGCGGTGTCACCATTGGCGATGATGTGGAGATCGGCGTGAATACCGCTATCGATCGCGGTGCGCTGGCCGATACCGTCATTGGCAATGGCGTGAAACTGGATAACCAGATCCAGATCGCCCACAACGTCCAGGTCGGTGATCACACCGCCATGGCAGCCTGTGTCGGTATTTCCGGCAGCACCCGGATCGGCAAGCACTGCATGCTCGCCGGCGGTGTCGGACTGGTTGGCCACATCGATATTTGCGACAACGTTTTCCTGACCGGGATGACCATGGTGACCCACTCGATTACCGAGCCGGGTTCCTACTCTTCCGGTACAGCCATGCAGCCTGCTGCCGAGTGGCGCAAAAGCGCGGCACGCATCCGTCAGCTCGATGATCTCGCGCGACGCCTGCGACAACTGGAAAAGCGCGTAGGGGACGTGACCCCCGACGGTAAAGCTTCATCAGATGGCTGATACCATTTCCATATCAAGTGTGCACAGCCGTTAGACTGCCTCCTTGATTTGCTAGAGGAGTGTGCGTTAGTCGCGCGCTCCCAATCTTTACTACAGGCTTCCCCCCGAAATGATGGACATCAACGAGATTCGCGAATACCTGCCTCACCGTTACCCGTTCCTGTTGGTGGACCGGGTGGTGGACCTGGATGTTGAGGGCAAGTGCATTCGTGCCTACAAGAATGTCAGCATCAACGAACCTTTCTTCAATGGTCACTTCCCCGCGCATCCAATCATGCCGGGCGTGCTGATCATCGAGGCCATGGCTCAGGCTGCGGGCATCCTTGGTTTCAAGATGCTGGACGTGAAGCCGGCCGATGGCACCCTCTATTACTTCGTCGGTTCCGACAAGCTGCGCTTCCGCCAGCCGGTACTGCCAGGCGACCAGTTGATCCTGGAAGCCAAGTTCATCAGCTGCAAGCGCCAGATCTGGAAATTCGAATGCCAGGCCTCGGTCGACGGCAAGCCAGTCTGCTCCGCTGAAATCATCTGTGCGGAACGCAAACTATGAGTTTGATTGACCCTCGCGCAATCATCGATCCGACGGCCATTCTGGCCGACGACGTTGAGGTTGGCCCGTGGTCGATCGTTGGCGCCGGTGTGGAAATCGGCGAGGGTACGGTGATTGGGCCTCATGTGATTCTCAAAGGCCCGACCCGGATCGGTAAGCATAATCGTATCTACCAGTTCTCCTCGGTAGGCGAAGACACTCCCGATCTGAAGTACAAAGGCGAGGAAACCCGCCTGGTGATTGGTGATCACAACGTCATTCGCGAAGGCGTGACTATTCACCGCGGCACTGTCCAGGATCGTTCCGAGACCACCCTCGGCGATCACAACCTGGTCATGGCGTACGCTCATATCGGTCACGACAGCGTGATCGGCAACCATTGCATCCTGGTCAACAACACGGCGTTGGCTGGTCATGTGCATGTGGACGACTGGGCGATCCTGTCCGGCTTCACCCTGGTTCACCAGTACTGCCATATCGGCGCCCACAGCTTTTCCGGCATGGGTACGGCGATCGGCAAAGATGTTCCGGCCTTTGTCACAGTCTTTGGCAACCCGGCCGAGGCCCGCAGCATGAACTTCGAGGGCATGCGCCGTCGTGGTTTCAGCGAAGACGCGATTCACGCCCTGCGTCGAGCCTACAAAGTGGTTTATCGCCAGGGTTTGACCGTCGACCAGGCACTCGCCGAGCTGGCAGAGGCTGCTGCACAATTTCCCGAAGTCGCGGTATTTCGTGACTCGATCCAGTCTTCGACTCGCGGCATCACCCGTTAATCATGAGCAAACTGCGTATTGCGCTGGTGGCTGGCGAAGCTTCCGGCGACATTCTTGGCGCCGGTTTGATGCGCGCGCTCAAGGCCCAGCATCCCGCCGTTGAATTTATCGGTGTCGGTGGCCCGCTGATGCAGGCCGAAGGGTTGACCTCCTATTTCCCAATGGAGCGCCTGGCGGTCATGGGGCTGGTGGAGGTCCTGGGGCGCTTGCGCGAACTGCTGGCTCGGCGCAAGAAACTGGTTCAGACCCTGATCGCTGAGAAGCCGGACGTATTCATCGGCATCGACGCCCCCGATTTCAACCTGAACATCGAACTCCAGTTGCGTCAGGCCGGCATCAAGACCGTGCACTACGTCAGCCCTTCGGTCTGGGCCTGGCGGCAAAAGCGCGTGCTGAAGATCCGCGAAGGTTGCGACCTGATGCTGACGCTGTTCCCGTTCGAAGCCAAATTCTATGAAGAGAAGGGCGTGCCGGTGCGGTTCGTCGGGCACTCCCTGGCTGACGCCATTCCGCTGGAGGCTGACCGGGCCGCGGCGCGTGCTGAACTGGGCTTGTCCGAGGGGCCGCTGGTGGCCCTGATGCCGGGCAGTCGTGGCGGAGAAGTCGGGCGCCTGGGGGCCTTGTTCCTTGATGCGGCGCAACGCCTGCGTGCCTTGCGTCCAGGGGTGCGTTTCGTCATGCCTTGCGCGAGTCCCGAGCGGCGCATTCAGCTGGAAGAGCTGCTGGCCGGTCGCGACCTGCCGTTGACCCTGCTCAACGGCCAGTCGCATCAGGCGCTGGCGGCTTGCGACGCGGTATTGATCGCTTCCGGCACCGCGACCCTTGAGGCGCTGCTGTACAAGCGTCCGATGGTCGTCGCCTATCGCCTGGCGCCGCTGACCTTCTGGATTCTCAAGCGCATGGTCAAGAGTCCTTATATTTCCCTGCCGAACCTGCTGGCCCAGCGCCTGCTGGTTCCCGAACTGCTGCAGGACGACGCGACTGCAGAGGCCCTGGCCCAGACCCTGTCGCCCTTGATCGAAGACGGCCAGGAGCAGACTCGCGGGTTTGACGAGATCCACCGTACCCTGCGCCGGGATGCCTCCAACCAGGCGGCTGAAGCGGTGTTGAACCTGATTGGCAAACCGGCATGAGTAACGAAAAGATGCAAATGGGACTGGATTTCTCGCTGGTAGCCGATGCTGAAGACCTGGTGGCCGGTGTCGATGAAGTAGGGCGCGGCCCCTTGTGCGGCGCGGTGGTCACGGCCGCGGTCATTCTCGATCCGAATCGGCCGATTATTGGCCTGAACGACTCGAAGAAACTCACCGAGGCCCGTCGCGAAAAGCTCTACGACGAGATTTGTGAGAAAGCCCTGAGCTGGTGCATTGCCCGCGCCGAAGTCGAGGAAATCGACGAACTGAATATCCTGCACGCCACCATGCTGGCCATGCAGCGCGCGGTAGAAGGGCTGAGCGTGACCCCGAAACTGGCAATGATCGACGGTAATCGTTGCCCGAAACTGTCGATGCCTGCCGAGGCCGTGGTCCAGGGCGATAGCAAGGTACCGGCAATCGCCGCGGCATCGATTTTGGCCAAGGTCAGCCGGGATCGCGAGATGGCGGCGTTCGAGCTGATTTACCCCGGTTATGGCATCGGCGGACACAAGGGCTATCCGACGCCCGTTCATCTGGAAGCGCTGGCCCGCCTGGGGCCGACGCCGATTCACCGGCGCTCGTTCGCACCGGTGCGCCAAGCCTACGAAGCCCGTGAGAACGCGGGCGAGATTCAGCGCTGAGGCTGATGTTTTAGCGAAGGCCCGGTACAATCCGGGCCTTGTTGTTTTTGCGCTCATTACAGGATCACTATGCCGGCTTCATTCGTTCATCTACGCCTGCACACTGAATATTCCCTGGTTGACGGTCTGGTGCGGATCAAACCGCTGGTCAAGACGTTGGCCGGCATGGGCATGCCCGCGGTGGCGGTTACCGACCAGAACAACATGTGTTCCCTGGTCAAGTTCTACAAGGCATCCATGGGTACCGGGATCAAGCCGATCTGTGGCGCCGACCTGTGGCTGTCGAACAAGGACCCCGAGAACCCACTGAGCCGCATCAGCCTGCTGGTGATGAACGCCGTTGGCTATCGCAACCTGACCGAACTGATTTCCCGTGGCTTCATCGATGGCCAGCGCAATGGCCAGATCATTATCGAGCGCGAGTGGGTGGCCGAGGCCGCCGAAGGCCTGATCATGCTCTCGGCCGCGAAAGAGGGCGAGATCGGTATCGCCTTGCTCTCTGGTGACCTGCAAGAAGCGGAAACCCTGGCCCGCGAGTGGATGGCGGTGTTCCCGGACCGTTTCTATCTGGAAGTGCAGCGTACCAACCGTCCCAACGACGAAGAGCAGCTGCACGCAGCCGTGGCCCTGGCGGACAAGATCGGCGCGCCGCTGGTGGCGACCAACGATGTGCGCTTCATCAAGCGCGAAGACTTCGAGGCCCATGAAACCCGGGTCTGCATCGGTGAAGGCCGCGCCCTCGACGACCCGCGCCGCTCGAAGAACTACAGCGATCAGCAGTACCTGAAAAGTGCCGAGGAAATGGCCGAGCTGTTCAGCGACCTGCCCGAGGCCCTGGAAAACACGGTCGAGATCGCCAAGCGCTGCAATATCGAAGTGAAGCTGGGCAAGCACTTCTTGCCTGACTATCCGATTCCCGATGGCATGACCATCGATGAGTATTTCCGCAAGGTTTCCTTCGACGGGCTGGACGAGCGCCTCAGCGTGCTGCTGCCCAAGGACACCACCGAAGACTATGAAGCCAAGCGCCAGGTGTATGTCGACCGGCTGAATTTCGAGCTGGATATCATCATCCAGATGGGGTTCCCCGGTTACTTCCTGATCGTTATGGACTTTATCCAGTGGGCCAAGAGCAACGGTGTGCCGGTAGGGCCTGGCCGGGGGTCGGGTGCCGGCTCGCTGGTGGCCTACGTGCAGAAGATCACCGACCTCGACCCGCTGGCCTACGACCTGCTGTTCGAACGTTTCCTCAACCCGGAACGGGTTTCCATGCCCGACTTCGACGTCGACTTCTGCATGGACGGTCGTGACCGGGTTATCGACTATGTGGCCGAGAAATATGGCCGTAACGCGGTAAGCCAGATCATCACCTTCGGTTCCATGGCCGCGAAGGCTGTGGTGCGGGACGTGGCGCGGGTTCAGGGCAAGTCTTACGGCCTGGCTGACCGTCTGTCGAAGATGATCCCCTTCGAAGTCGGCATGACCCTGGAAAAAGCCTACGAGCAGGAAGAAATCCTGCGCGACTTCATCAAGGTCGATGAAGAAGCGGCGGAAATCTGGGACATGGCGCGCAAGCTCGAGGGCGTGGTGCGTAACGTCGGCAAGCACGCCGGTGGTGTGGTTATCGCCCCGACCAAGCTGACCGACTTCTCGCCGATCTACTGCGACGAAGCCGGCGACGGCCTGGTAACCCAGTTCGACAAGGACGACGTCGAGGCCGCCGGCCTGGTGAAGTTCGACTTCCTCGGCCTGCGGACCCTGACCATCATCAAATGGGCGATGGAGACCATCAACCGCGAGCAGGTGAAAAAGAACCTGCCCGACGTCAACATCGACTTCATCCCGCTGGACGACAAGAAGACCTACGAGCTGCTGCAGAAGGCCGAGACCACCGCGGTGTTCCAGCTCGAATCCCGAGGCATGAAGGAGCTGATCAAGAAGCTCAAGCCTGACTGTCTGGAAGACCTGATCGCACTGGTGGCGTTGTTCCGTCCTGGTCCGTTGCAATCGGGCATGGTGGACGACTTCATCAACCGTAAGCACGGTCGTGCCGAACTGGCCTATCCGCATCCGGACTATCAGTACGAGGGCCTGCGGCCGGTACTGGCGCCGACCTACGGCATCATCCTGTATCAGGAACAGGTGATGCAGATTGCCCAGGTAATGGCTGGCTATACCCTTGGCGGGGCCGACATGCTGCGTCGTGCCATGGGTAAGAAGAAACCCGAGGAGATGGCCAAGCAGCGCGGCGGCTTCATCGAAGGTTGCGCCAACAACAGTATCGATGCCGACCTGGCGGGCAACATCTTCGACCTGGTGGAAAAATTCGCCGGCTACGGTTTCAACAAGTCCCACTCGGCCGCCTACGGGCTGGTGTCCTACCAGACTGCATGGCTCAAGACGCATCACCCGGCGCCTTTCATGGCGGCGGTACTGTCCGCGGATATGCACAACACCGACAAGGTGGTAGTGCTGATCGAAGAAGTGCGCAGCATGAAGCTGCGCCTCGATGCTCCGGATGTGAACAGTTCCGACTTCAAGTTCACCGTCAACAACGACGGCCGCATCGTCTATGGCCTGGGAGCGATCAAGGGCGTGGGCGAGGGGCCGGTGGAGGCGATCGTCGAGGCCCGTGCCGAAGGTGGTCCGTTCAAGGACCTGTTCGACTTCTGCAGCCGGGTCGACCTCAAGCGCATCAACAAGCGTACCCTCGATGCGTTGATCCGCAGTGGTGCCCTGGACCGCCTGGGGCCGCACTTCCACGATGAAATCAAAGCCTACCAAGCCAATATCGACCGCAACCGCGCGGTGCTGTTGTCGGCCCTGGAGGAAGCGGTCAAGGCGGCCGAGCAGACCGCGCGAACCGCCGACAGTGGCCACGCCGACCTGTTCGGCGGGGTCTTCGTCGAAGAGGACGCGGATGTCTACGCCAATCATCGCAAGGCCAAGGAACTGACCCTCAAGGAACGCCTGAAAGGGGAAAAAGATACCCTCGGCCTGTACCTGACCGGGCACCCGATCGACGAATACGAAGGTGAGATCCGGCGTTTCGCTCGCCAGCGCATCGTCGACCTGAAGCCGGCGCGCGATACCCAGACCGTCGCCGGCATGATCATTGCCCTGCGTGTCATGAAGAACAAAAAGGGCGACAAGATGGGGTTCATCACCCTTGACGATCGTTCCGGGCGGATCGAGGCTTCGCTGTTCGCCGATGCCTTCCATTCGGCCCAGTCCCTGCTGCAGACCGACGCAATGGTGGTGGTCGAAGGCGAGGTCAGCAACGACGACTTCTCCGGCGGCCTGCGCCTGCGGGTCAAGCGGGTGATGAGCATGGAAGATGCCCGCACCAATCTGGCGGAAAGCCTGCGCTTGAAGGTGCACACCGAAGCCCTCAAGGGCGATCAGCTACGCTGGCTGGGGGAGCTGTGCAAACGCCATCGCGGCGCTTGCCCGATCTCCATGGAGTACACCAAGGAGGACGCCAAGGCCTTGCTGCAGTTCGGCGAAGCCTGGCGGATCGATCCGGCGGATGCCTTGATTCAAGCCCTGCGTGACCAGTTCGGGCGAGACAACGTCTTCCTCCAATACCGTTGACGGTCAGGCGCCATAAAAGTGCGCCGATCTCGACCCGAATTTTTAATCTCGACCTGAACGCGCCTCTCCCTTAAGGTAGGGCGCGAATAGACAACCGGCCGGCCCAAGCTCTCTTGGACGTCGACCCAAGACGGACGCCTATGAACCCGAATTTTCTTGATTTCGAACAGCCGATCGCCGACCTGCAAGCCAAGATCGAAGAGTTGCGCTTGGTCGGTAATGACAATTCGCTGAATATCGGCGATGAGATCTCCCGCCTGCAAGACAAGAGCAGCACCCTGACCGAAGACATCTTCGGCAAGCTGACCAGCTGGCAGATCGCACGCCTGGCGCGTCACCCGCGTCGTCCGTACACCCTGGACTACATCGAGCACATCTTCACCGAGTTCGACGAACTGCATGGCGACCGTCACTTCTCCGACGACGCCGCGATCGTCGGCGGTGTTGCCCGTCTGGACGACCAGCCGGTAATGATCATCGGCCACCAGAAAGGCCGTGAAGTGCGCGAGAAAGTCCGTCGCAACTTCGGTATGCCGCGTCCTGAAGGCTATCGCAAGGCCTGCCGCCTGATGGAAATGGCCGAACGCTTCAAGATGCCGATCCTGACCTTCATCGACACCCCGGGCGCCTACCCGGGCATCGATGCCGAAGAGCGCAACCAGAGCGAGGCCATCGCCTGGAACCTGCGCGTTATGGCGCGCCTGAAAACTCCGATCATCGCCACTGTTATCGGTGAAGGTGGTTCCGGCGGTGCGTTGGCCATCGGTGTCTGCGATCAGCTGAACATGCTGCAGTACTCCACTTACGCGGTGATCTCGCCGGAAGGCTGCGCCTCGATCCTGTGGAAAACCGCCGAGAAAGCGCCGGATGCCGCCGAAGCCATGGGCATCACCGCCGAGCGCCTGAAAGGCCTGGGTATTGTCGACAAGGTCATTGGCGAGCCACTGGGTGGCGCGCACCGTGATCCGGCTGCCGCTGCTGCCCTGATCCGCGCCGAGCTGACTTCCCAGTTGGCGATGCTCAAGAAGATGGATAACGACACCCTGCTGGCGCGTCGTTACGATCGCCTGATGAGCTACGGTCTCTGACAGATCGACGCTCCTTGTAGGGGCGGGCTTGCTCGCGAAATGGGCGCCTCGGCCATTCAGGCCGAGGCTTTTCAGGCACGGCGAGCAAGCTCGGTCTCTATTCAGGATCCGATCCATTCATGAGCCCATTCGATACAGTCCTTACGCAAAAACTGCTGCAACGCCTCCTGCCCTGGCTGGATCGCTCGGCCTGGCGCATCGCGTTCTCTGGTGGTCTCGACTCCACCGTCCTGCTTCACCTGCTTGCCCAGCTCAGGCAGCGACACACACTTCCCCCTTTGACCGCCATCCATGTGCATCACGGCCTTCAGGCTGTGGCTGACGCCTGGCCGGAGCATTGTCGAACCCAGTGCGAGGCCTTGGGGGTGCCGTTGCAAATAGTGGCGGTGCAGGTGCAACCGGGGGCTAGCCTGGAGCGCGCGGCGCGGGAAGCGCGTTATGCCGCGTTCGAAGAGGTAACCGGCAGCAGTGAGTTGTTACTGACGGCCCAGCACCGTGACGATCAGGCGGAAACCCTGTTGTTTCGTCTGTTGCGTGGAGCTGGAGTCAGGGGGCTGTCCGCCATGCCGGCGTCGCGTGCCTTGGGGCAGGGGCATTTGCTGCGGCCCTTGCTCGACGTCTCCCGCGACGAGCTGGAGCGTTACGCTCGTGATCACCAGCTGCGCTGGATCGATGACCCGTCCAACCAGGACCGGCAGTTCTCCCGCAACTACCTGCGCCATCAGGTGTTCCCATTGCTGACGGCTCGCTGGCCACAGGCGGCCAGCAGCATGGCGCGCAGCGCGGCGCATTTGCGCGAGGCCCGGGAGTTGCTGGATGAGCTGGCGATCATTGATCTGCAGGCCGCCGCTGTGGGCGTCGAGTTCGAGTGGCTGGGGTTACCGTCCCTGGCGCTGGCGCCTTTGGTCGGTTTGTCGGAGGCGCGTCAGCGCAATGCCCTGAGCCACTGGCTGAGCAAGCTCACGACATTGCCCGACAGCGACCACTGGGCGGGTTGGCAGACGCTGCGCGATGCTGCGGGCGGCAGCCGTCCGGTATGGCGGCTGGGGCAGGGCGAGTTGCAGCGGGCGGCAGGGCGCGTCTGGTGGTTGTCGGATAGCTGGCTGCAACCCGTGCTGTCTGCACCGAGTTGGGTCGATACCGCTGCGCCGCTGCCGTTGCCGGGTAATGGTCAATTGCAGTTCATCGAGGGAGTGCCGCAAGGGCCCTTGCAGGTGCGTTACCGTCAGGGGGGTGAGGTGATGCAATTGCCCGGACGTGGCCATCGCGATCTCAAGCGCCTGCTCAACGAGGCGGGTCTGCCAGCCTTTGCCCGTGGCAGATTGCCGCTGCTGTATCGAGGCGAAGAATTGCTCGCGGTGGCGAACCTGCCAGGTCTTGACGCAAATGCCCATGAAGGCTGGCAATTGCATTGGCAGCCGCCTTCGAGCGATCAAGGTTTGAGCTGAAAGTCCCTTTCCGGTAGACTACGCTCCCTTCTTGATACAACTTCTGTGGATTCGCCTGAATTGCAGGAGTTGCCGATTACCAAGCAGTCTTTGCTGGGCGATTCCAAAAAATGTGTAGCGAGC
>Ga0207976_100448_pt1 | contig 15987 bp, 13 predicted proteins | sample LakWasMe94_HOW11_2_FD_183916 | JGI IMG/M metagenome (GOLD analysis project Ga0207976, IMG submission 183916) | Freshwater sediment methanotrophic microbial communities from Lake Washington under simulated oxygen tension - Sediment Metagenome... | ecosystem: Environmental > Aquatic > Freshwater >... | reverse complement strand
ATGAGTATTTCGAACAAGGCACGAAGCTATCCCTTGCTCCAGAAGAGCATGCCTTTGATATCAAAGAACACCAAAGGCCTTTCATTGATCTGTATGAAACTAATGACAAGAACCTAGGACTGGAGTGCATTCTTTTTGCAAATGGCAGCCCTGGAGAAGCCATTCTTCACATGGAAATATCTGCGAGCGAAGGCCGCATTCAACTCCACTACAAATATATTGGTTCCTAGAACCACCCTGGCAACCCTGGCGCCAGAAGCCTACCAACATGGATGTGTGCATTGAGCAGAACAGTTACGGAGCCGTATATGAACGATAAAGAAGCCCCTGTTCTGATTCAGGTTTATGTCACAGATGATGACGGCCCTTTTTTTGAAGAGCTGCCTGCTCGCAGGATCGATCAGGACACTTACGAGTTGCTCTCCTCTCCTGGTATCGCGCTGAATCTGGCACGAGGAGATATTGTCTCAATCAAAGACAGAGAAGCACCTGCCGTCGTCTTGAAACGAGGTGGGAATTTCTGCATCCAGATCTATGCGGACGCTATTCCTCAAGAAGAAATAGCCTGGCTGGAAAACGCTGTGGCCTGTGAGCTGGGAGGAACCCTGGACGGTGTATTTGAGGGAAACCTGTCATTGGCGGTTCCGGCGCGCAATGGGATGGAGAAGATCAACGACCTCTTTAACAGGTTTCGAGATAGGACAGCGATTCAGTGGTACTACTGCAATATCTATAAAAACCTGGATGATGACGAGGATGAGACACTTTTATATTGGTGGCTCGAACGCTGATAGATGCTGACGTCGCAGTCATTTCACCAGGCGCTTCTCTTTCGAAGGCCGATAGCCGAAATACGAGCTGTAGCACTTGCTGAAATGGCTCGGCGACACGAAGCCACAGGCCACCAGCACCTCGACCTGGGACAGCTCGGTGTGCTGCAGCAATCGGCGCGCTTCGGTGATGCGCAGTTCCAGGTAATAGCGCTGCGGGGTGGTGCCCAGTTGCTCCTTGAACAGGCGCTCGATCTGCCGCCGGGAACGCCCGGCGTACTCCGCCAGTTGCTCCATCTGCAGCGGCTCTTCCAGGTTGGCGTCCATCAGATTGACCACCTCGCGCAAGGGCGCGCTCAACGAGATGTGCATGGTCGGTTTGATACGCCGGTAACGGGACTCCTCGAACGACAGAATGTCCTCGATACCCTCGACCAGCGCCTTGCCGTGCAGCCCCTTGATCCACTCCAGGGCCATATGGAAGGCGCCGGCGGGACTGGAGGCGGTGAGCCGGTCGCGGTCCACCACAAAGGCCTCGCTGGTGACATGGGTGACCTTGGAAATCTCCGCCAGCGCGGGGCGATGTTCCGGGTGGATCGCGCAGCGGTAACCCTCCAGTAGCCCCGAGACGCCAAGGAACCAGGCCCCGTTCCACAGCCCGGCCAGGGTGATGTCCAGATCGGCGGCGGCCTTCAGCAGGCTGACCAGCTCGGGATCGGCCTTGAGCTCCGTGCGGTAGCCGCCGCAGATCACCAGCAGGTCCAGCTCCTTGAGTGCGGAAGCACTCAGGCGCGCATCGGGGCGGATCACCAGCCCGAGGTCGCTGGTGACTTCACCGTCCTGCAAGCCAAAGGTGCGCGGCGAGAACAAGGCAGGACGCAGCAGGTTGGCGGTGACTATGGTATCCAGGGCCTGGGTGAAGGCCGGCAACGAGAAGTGTTCGAGCAGCAGGAAACCCGCCCGGGTAGTGGCCGCGGGCGCTACCCGCGCTTCTTCCAGGTAACGCAGGTTCTTGCCCTTCATGCCGCCACTGAAATCCCGTCGTTCAACCGCCATACGCCCTCGCCTTTTTTACCCTACCGAACGTAGATCCAGTGTATGTCGAATCCTGGCATCCACCGAAAACCCTGCTCCCGCCACCCCTCGGGCGAACCGGAGCCGTAGGCTATAGAAAAAACTCGCGGGCCAGAAGCCGTCTCAGCTGAACACCAGGGGGGTGGATTGCAACTAGGCAAAACGCATATTCAGCACAGCGCTCCGCTGTGGCGTTATAAGTGAAGGTGACGATGCGCGAACTGTCCCCGAAGAAGTCTTGCGCACGGTGGCGGCCTCAGCAGCGATGACGAAGCGCTTCCGGGGAATGTCCAGTGCCGTGGCCACGGCACTGGCGACATTGCGGCCCTCAGGGGGCCACGACACTCACAGGCCAGGCTCGGCCCGCAGGATCGAAGGCTCCTCGCCGCGATACAGCGCCTCGACCTGGTCGGCCCGCCACTGCAGCACCGCGCGCTGGTTGATCGAGCCCTTGTCGGTGATTTCCCCACGGTCGATGGAGGCCGGCTCGTCGAGCAGCGCGATCCATTCCAGGCGGCTGGCGTTGCCGCTGGCGTCGCGGTTGAGGCGTTGCAGCCAATCACCGAACCAACACCGCACCGGCGCGCTGGCCAGGACCTCGGCGTCGCTGGCATTCGCGGGCAGGCCGGCCAGCCGCCGGCACTCGTACAGCCGCGGAAACACCAGCGCCCCCAGGCACTCGCGGTCCGGCGCGGTCACCACCAGGTCCTGGACATAGGGCGAGCCTTCGAGCACCGCGCGATTGCGCAACGGGCCGACGCTGACGAACACCCCGGAGCCGAGCTTGAAGTCCTCGGCGATGCGCCCGTCGAACATCAGGCCCAGTTGCGGGTCGGCGGCGTCGACCAGTTTCAGCGCATCGCCGGAGCAGTAGAAACCCTGCTCGTCGAAGGCTTCGGCGGTCTGCTGCGGCGCGCGCCAGTAGCCCGGCATGATGTGCGGCCCGCGAAAGCGCCCTTCCAGCTTGCCGTCCACCGGCACCAGGCGCACCTCGCAACCCGGGGCTGGCAAGCCGATATAACCGGCCATGGACAAGGGCCCGGTGGTGAAGGTGCAGGACGGTGACGCCTCGGTCATGCCGAGCCCGGCCATCATGCGGATGCGTTCGCCGCAATGCTGTTCGGCCACCCGGTCGAGGCGATCCCAGACCCTCTGGGACAGGCCGGCCGCGGCGAAAAAGAACAGCTTCATGCGTGAGAAAAAACGCTCGCGCAACTCGCCGTCCTGCTCCAGGGCGTTGACCAGTTCTTCCCAGCCCTTGGGCACCGTCAGGTAGGCGGTGGGCGCGATTTCCTTGAGGTTGCGCAGGGTTTCGGCAACGCCCTGGGCCGTCGGCTTGCCGTCGTCCAGGTAAAAGGTGCCGCCGTTGTAGAGCACGATGCCGAGGTTGTGGCTACCGCCGAAGGTGTGGTTCCACGGCAACCAGTCCACCAGCACCGGGGGTTCCTCGCCGAACACCGGGAAGGTCTGCAACAGCATCTGCTGGTTGGCGCAGAGCATGCGCTGGGTGGTGACCACCGCCTTGGGCAGCTTGGTCGAACCCGAGGTGAAGAGAAACTTGGCGATGCTGTCCGGGCCGGTGGCGGCGAACGCCGCTTCGGCTTCGGCGTCGCCGGGGTGTTGCAACAGGCTGGCGAAGTCGCGCTGCGGCCTGCCCGCCACGGCGCCACGCACCACGATCAGCGGCGTGTCGCCCGGCAGCACGGCATCGATCGCCCGCTGGAAAGCCGCGCCATCGCTGACGAACACCAGCCCGGGCTGCATCAGGTCGCAGACATGCCGCAGCTTGGCGAAATCCTGGGACAACAGCGAATAGGCCGGCGACACCGGGCAATAAGGAATGCCGGCGTACATCGCCCCCAGGGCCAGTTGCAGGTGCTCGATATCGTTGCCGGAAAGCAGCACCAACGGCCTCTCGGCCGACAGGCCGTAACCCAGCAGGCTCTGGGCGATGGCGCGCACGCTGGCCAGCATCTCGGCGTAACTCACCCGGCGCCAGTCGCCGCCGTCCTGGCGCGCGGCGACAAAGGTCTGCTGCGGGCGCACCCAGGCCCAATGCACCAGGCGGTCCAGCAGGCGCCTCGGCAGCTCGGCCAGGGGCTCCAGGGAACGCATCCGCAGGATGCCCTGCTCTTCGCTGACCTCCACCGCGGGATGGGCGATGGTCACCTGTCGATAAGGCGGCGCGTCGGCCGCGTTCGGCGCTGGCGATCTGAATTCGGAATTCACGTGTTTGTCCTCCATCAAGGCCCATCGCCGGCAAGTTCGGCCGGGGACCTGGCAGCCAGAGGCTGGGGCCTTGCGATTGTTGGGTCCGGGGGCCGGAGTTCAGATCGGGTAGTGCCGGGGACCGTTCTGCAGGGTAATCCAGCGCAACTGGGTGAACTGCTCGATGGCCGCCTTGCCGCCAAAGCTGCCGTAGCCGCTGGCCTTGACCCCGCCAAACGGCATCTGCGCCTCGTCGTGCACGGTCGGGCCATTGATATGGCAGATGCCCGATTCGAGCCGTTGCGCCAGGGCCAGGGCGCGCCCGGTGTCGCGGCTGAAGATCGCCGCCGACAGGCCGAACTCCGAGTCGTTGGCCAGCCGCAGCAATGCTTCATCGCCCGCGCCGCGCAGCACCACCGCCACCGGCCCGAAGGACTCTTCGCGGTACAGGCGCATGGCGTCGGTGACGCCATCGAGCAAGGTCGGCTGCAGAATGCTGCCCGCCAGCTGGCCACCGGCGACCAGGGTCGCGCCCTTGCCCAGGGCATCGTCGATCAGCCCCTTGATGCGCGTGCCGGCACTGGCGTCCACCAGGGAACCGAGCACCGAGTCCGCAGCCTCCGGGTTGCCCGCCGGCAAGCTGGCGATCTTCGCCGCCAGCCTGGCGACAAAGGCCTCGGCCACCCGGGCATCGACGATCAGGCGCTCGGTGGACATGCAGATCTGCCCCTGGTTGAAGTAGGCACCGAAGGCCGCGGCCTGCACCGCGGCATCCAGGTCGGCATCCTCCAGCACCAACAGCGGCGCCTTGCCGCCCAGCTCCAGCAACGCCGGCTTGAGGTGCCGCGCCGAAAGCTCGCCGACAATGCGCCCGACCCGGGTCGAGCCGGTGAAGTTGACCCGGCGCACCGCCGGGTTGGCGATCAGCCGCTCGACGATGGCCGGGGCATCCTCGGGGGCGTTGCTGATGACATTCACCACCCCGTCACCGAGGCCGGCCTCCTGCAACACCTGGCCGATCAGCCGGTGCACCGCCGGGCTCAGCTCGGATGCCTTGAGCACCACGGTGTTACCGCAGGCCAGCGGCATGGCGATGGCCCGGGTGGCGAGGATCACCGGGGCGTTCCACGGCGCGATGCCCAGCACCACGCCGCACGGCTGGCGCAAGGCCATGGCGAAGCTGCCGGGCACATCGGAGGGGATGACTTCGCCATTGATCTGGGTGGTCATGGACGCGGCCTCGCGCAGGATATTGGCCGCCAGTTGCACGTTGAAGCCGTACCAGTTGGCCATGGCCCCGGTCTCGCCGGCCGCGGCGATGAACTCCGCGCTACGGGCCCGCAATTGCTCGGCCGCGCGCAGCAGGCGGCTGCGTCGTTCATTGGGCGCCAGCGCCGCCCAGGCCGGGAATGCCGCCTGGGCCGCGGCCACGGCGGCGTCCGCGTCTTCCAGGGTGGCGGCGGCGACGCGCGAGACGACGGCGCCGGTCACCGGATTACGCCGTTCGAAGGTTCGACCGTCGCGGGCGGGGCACGACTGGCCGCCGATCAGCAGGGGCACGTCCAGCATGGTGATTCCTCTTTATTGTCTTTATCGGGAATACAGTGGAGCGGTTCACGCCAGCGCCTGGGCACTGCGCCGAACAGCGGGCGGGCACTGCGGCCCGCCGGGTTGCCATCAGCGTTTGTAAGCCTGCAGGCCGGGCTTGATGCTCTTGTCGTCGAGGAATTGCTTCATGCCCTGCTCGCGGCCGCCTTCGGTGTCCAGCAGGCGCGACTGGTCGAGCTTGGCGTACAAGTAATCCTCGTTCTGCTCCCAGGTCAGCTCGCGGCAGCGCTTGAAGCCGTGCTTGGCGGCCCGCAGCACCACCGGATTCTTCTCCAGCAGGTTGCGCGCCAGCTCGACAGTGGTTTCACGCAGTTGCGCCAGCGGCACGCTCTCGTTGACCAGGCCCATCTCGGCGGCTTTCTGCCCGCCGAAGGTCTTGCCGGTCATGATGTAGTACAGCGACTGGCGATGGCCCACGGTGTCGGCCATGGCCTTGCTCACCAAGTTGCCCGGCGGGATGCCCCAGTTGATTTCCGAGAGGCCGAAGGTCGCTTCATCGGCACAGATCGCCAGGTCGCAGGCCACCAATGGGCTGAAGCCGCCGCCGAAGCACCAGCCGTTGACCATGGCGATGGTCGGCTTGGCGTACATGCGCAGCAGTTTCCATTGCCATTGCGAGGCTTCGCGGCGGATCTTTTCCTGGAGGATCTCCGGGCCGGCGTCCACTTCGCGAAAGTATTCCTTGAGGTCCATGCCCGCGGTCCAGGCTTCGCCCGCCCCGGTCAACACCAGCACGCCGGCGGCCGGATCCTGCTCCAGCGTCTCCAGCACATCGACCATCTCGCGGTTCAGGGTCGGGCTCATGGCGTTGCGTTTTTCCGGGCGGTTGAGGATGACCCAGGCGATCCCCTCTTCGATCTCGACCTTGACGGTTGTCCAGCGACCTTCGTAGTTGCTCATGGCGATTGCTCTCTTTGTTCTTGGCTTGAGATGGGCAAAAACTAAACCGGCAAATTAGTTATGTCAATTAACTATTAATTAAATTAACCAAACTTTCCCAGGCATCCGGAGCGCTTCAACGCCAAGACATCTGCCATCGGTCATGGCTATCCCCGGTCAATCCCGGCAAACTAGATAACCTTCTTAGGCTCTGTACGAAAAGTGGCTGCGCGCTGGGCGCCTTCGGCGCTACGCAGGTCATGCTGCGTTAAAAACAGGCTCGGAATGCTCATGTAGGCCCCTACAGTCGAACGCGACCCCGGCCGTTCCTCGCCTGTTTTTGCCTTGCCTGACCTTCGCTCGCCGACTTTTCGTACAGACCCTCACCGCCAGCCCGAGGATTTCCCCTGCAATGGCCAAGTCTTCCAACAAGATAGCCACCGCCGCCGAGGCCCCCGTCGCCGACAGCGAAATCCAGGCGTCCCTGGACTCCGCCCTGGACGACCTGATCGGTTATGCCATGCGCCGGGCGCAGCTGAAACTGTTCCAGAACCTGATTGGCCGCCTGTCGAGCCACGACCTGCGGCCGGCGCAGTTCTCGGCCCTGGCGATCATCGAGCAGCATCCCGGACTGATGCAGGCCGACCTGGCCCGGGCGCTGGCCATCGAGCCGCCGCAGGTGGTGCCGTTGCTGAACAAGCTGGAGGAACGGGCGCTGGCGGTGCGGGTGCGCTGCAAACCGGACAAGCGCTCCTACGGGATCTTCCTCAGCAAGACCGGCGAGACCCTGCTCAAGGAACTGAAGCTGATCGCCGCCGAGAGCGACCAGGACGCCACCTCCTCCCTCGACGACCAGGAACGCGAAGAGCTGCTCAGGCTGCTGAAAAAGGTCTATCAGCAGTAGCCGCCAGCCCTGCGATCCACGCGATCCCTGTAGCCGCTGCCGCAGGCTGCGATCGGCGGCGTAGCCGTCGCAAACCGGCCAACGCGGTTTTCCAGGCAGATCGCGGATGCAGGGGCCGGCAGATGTGTCACCAGATCGGCAGCGTGTAGAGCACCAGGAAGCGGGTCTGGTTTTCATCGCGGAACGCCGCGCCGGCGGGGAAATCGTTGCGGTAGATCGACTTGCGCGCCAGCAGCCCGAGGTTCTTCAGCGGCCCGCTCTGGATCACGTACCCCAGCTCCATCTGGAATTCCCGCTCCTTGCGGTCCTCGGCATTCAGCGCCGCCAGTTCGATATGGTCGCCGCGCACGTAGCGCAGGCGGCTCTTCAGCCCGGGCAGCCCGGCGGCGGCGAAATCGTAGTCGTAGATGGCCTGCCAGGTGCGTTCCCGGGCATTGAGAAAATCGGAACTCATGGTCAGTTCGCTCATGCCCATCAATTCGGTGCCCGACAGATAAGGCGTCGCCGTGTCGCCGCTGGCGTGCATGTAGCCCAGGCTCAGGCGATGCCCGCCCCAGCGATAGGCGAACAGCGCCGAGAGGTTGCGGTTGTCCACCTTGCCGGCCTTGGCGCTGCCGCCTTCGCGGCTGAAGAAACTGCGCAGGTCGCTGCTCAGCACCCCGTCCCCGAGCTTGAGGTTATGCAGCAGGGCCAGGGTGTCCTGCTGGTAAAGGTCCGTCACTTCGGCGTGATAGGCGCGCAGGCTGAGGTCCGGATTGAGCTGGCAGTCGCCCCCCAGGTAAGCCATGTGCGACGAGGTGGCCGCGCCATTGAAGCGCCGGTTCGGCGAGGCGATGCTCAGCGCCTGGTAGTCGGTGGAGTCGCGCTTGTTGATGCGATCTATATAGCCGGTGTTGAGGGTCAGGCCGTCGATGTCCTTCGAGCTGAGGGTGGTGCCGCGAAAGGTCTGCGGCAGCAGCCGCGACGGGCTGGCAAAGGCAAACGGCAGGAAGATCGACACATCGCCGGTCTTCACGCTGGTCTGGGCCAGGCGCAGCTTGGCGGTCAGCGCCAGGCGCGAGTATTCGTCCGCCGCGCGCTTGTCGCTGGCCGACACCGGCAGCAGTTCGGTGCCGCTGCGGTCCGGCGCCGAGTCGAGCTTGATCCCCAGCAGCCCGCGGGCGTCCAGGCCGAAGCCGAGGGTCCCCGGGGTAAAGCCCGACTCCAGGTTCAGGATCGCCCCCTGGGCCCATTCCCGGGCCGCGGTTTTCGCGCCGTCGTCCTTGTAGTCGCGGTCGAGGTAGTAATTGCGCAGGGTCAGGGTGCCGTGGCTGTCGTCGATAAAGCCTGCGGCCAGCGCCGGAGCGGCCACCACGCCCAGCCCCGAGAGGGCCAGGCAGCACAGACGGACAGGTAGGGCCAGCGTCGCCGCAAGGGCGTTGCGTGAGAGGTTCGGCATGTTCGAGTCCACTTATTGTTGTTGTTTTGCGGAACGGGATCGCCCGGCCATGGCAGGCGTCCACGGTCAGAGAATGGAAACAGCCGAGGGCCGGCGTCAATCCATAATGACCGATAATCGAACATTAATATTATTAACTATTTAACAGATAGAATTGAACAAGACTGCTAACTAATTGATTTACAAAAAACTAAATCGATATTTAAGACTGATCCGACCACCCTTCAATTTTTAGTTATCTTTGTTAATCTTAATTTCGCCTGCCAGCGCCTGAGCCAGCAAGCATGTTGCGCTGCGTCCGCCCTAACAAAAACAACAATGAGGTTTGCCATGGACACTCCATCGCGTCGCACGACGCTGACCATCGCCCTGTGTTTTATCGTTGCCCTGATCGAAGGCTTCGACCTGCAAGCCGCCGGCACCGCCGCCGCGGGCCTGCGCCAGAGCTTTGCCCTGGACCCGAAGATGCTGGGCTGGGTGTTCAGCGCCGGAATCGTCGGCCTGCTGCCCGGGGCCTTCTTCGGCGGCTGGATCGCCGATCGCATCGGCCGCAAGAAAATCCTGATCGGCGCCGTGCTGCTGTTCGGCCTGTTCTCCCTCGCCACCGCCTATGTCGCCAGCCTCTCGGGCCTGCTGCTGGCGCGCTTCATGACCGGCCTGGGCCTGGGCGCCGCCCTGCCCAACCTGATCGCCCTGTGCGCCGAGGCCGCGGGCGAGCAACGCCGCGGCACCGCCATCAGCATCATGTACGCCGGGGTGCCCCTGGGTGGTGCCCTGGCGGCGCTGGTGGCCATGCTGTTCACCGACCATTGGCAGGCAACCTTTATCGTCGGCGGCCTGGCGCCGCTGCTGGTGGTGCCGCTGATGCTCCTGCTGCTGCCCGAGTCCAGCGCCTTTCGCCAGCAACAAGGCAACCCCGGCCTGACCCGCATCTCCACCGGCCAGGCACTGTTCGGCGAAGGCCGGGCGCGCACCACCCTGGCCTTGTGGCTGAGCTATTTCTTCACCCTGACGGTGATGTACATGCTGCTCAACTGGCTGCCGTCGTTGCTGCTGGAGCAAGGCTTCAGCAAACCCCAGGCCGGGCTGGTGCAGATGCTGTTCAACCTCGGCGGCGCCCTCGGTTCGCTGCTCGGCGGCCTGCTGCTGGATCGCTGCAACGGCATCAAGGTGGTGCTGTTCGTCTACGCCGGATTGCTCGCGGCGCTGGCCGGGGTCGGCCTGTCGGCGGGCCTGCTGCCCATGGCCTGCGCCGGGTTCGCCGCGGGGCTGTTCGTGATGGCCGCGCAACTGGTGCTGTACGCCCTGGCCCCACCCTCGTACCCGACCCTGGTGCGTGCCACCGGCGTTGGTGCCGCGGTGGCCATCGGCCGCCTGGGGTCGGTGGCCGGCCCCCTGGCCGCCGGGCAGATCCTCGCGGCCGGCGCCGGCACCAGCGGGGTCCTGCTGGCGACCTCGCCGGGGCTGGTGATTGCCGCCTTGAGCATCCTCAGCGTGATCGCCCGCCCGGCACCGCGGGTCGAACCCGGGTTGGCTGCGGCGAACCCCGCCGCGCCCAAACCCTGACGCACACTCACACGCCAGCCTGGACGACTGCCGTTGCAACTCAGTTATCCAGGCTGACGCACGCTAAAGGCTGCATCCCACCCGCGCAGAACCGTCAAAAGTGAGCAATGAAAGAGCTGGGCGACCATCGTAGCGGGACCATTGGGCCCGGTGAATGCTCTTGTAACGCCCTTGGGGCAAGGCTCGGCGCGTCCTTGGTGAACCCTTGGCGGCCAGTTGTAACGTTTCATCCAGAGGCGCGCATGTCCGCGATAAGGCTCCCACGGGGGAGCCTGGGCACATATGCGTATTGATGTGGTCATTCAGATTTTTTGCAGATTCTCGAAGGAGGGGTTGGTAAACCTTCACCCACATTGAGAATTGTCCTACAGCGCCTGAGTACCCTCCCACTGTAGGTTGTTCGGCCTACTTATCATGGGATGATTGCTGTATGGCCGCAGGGAGCTGGAAAGGTCATCATTGCAAAGTGTGCTATGACCAAGCAATGAAAGAGAAAGCAAGGCTCGAAAAGCTTTTGCACGATAAACGCAGGCGAGCCATCAAAGAGCCGCCGCCCCCTAAAGACCCTGCACCGATTCCCCGAAAGACACCTCCACCACCGCTCAAAGGCTGTGTCTTTGCCAAGTCCTGCACATTGCCCAATGGGGTGATAAACCACAGCAACCCAGGCGGCTTTGTACCTGTCGAGTTGCTGAAGCAATACGGCACCTATGCGGTGATGGGCACCGGCCCAGTGATATCCGCAAGCGGAACTCTACTGCAATGGATTGGTGGCTCAGGCAGTGCTTCTACCCTCTTGGCCCGTCTTGGCGGTACTTTGGCGCTGGCCGGTCCCACAGCTGTTGGCTTCGCTGCGTTACTGCTGCCTAACGATACTTCGACTGACAGCGCCTTCTATACGTCCGAGCAGTACGTGCAACTGAGTCAAGGGAATACACGGGTACGGGTCAACGTAAAACACCTACCGGATGGCTCTGTAAGCGTGTACGGGTTCTATACCGGGGCAAAGACAGAATGGCAGCAGGTGCCAGTCATCGAAGCGAAGGCACGCGGCAATCAACTGGTAGCTGACATTGGGAATGGCATAGAGGTCATATGGACTCCGGCGGCTGACCCAAATGCTGTATTGGGCATTCCCGCACTGGAAGGCACCTCGTTGAAACCTGGGGTCTGGGTGTACCCGCCGACCGAGCAGGCCGATAAGATACTGGTCAACCCGGAGCATCCACCCGACTACAAAGACGCAATCATCTGCTTCCCCAGCACGGGCATCCAACCGATTTATATTGCGCTCAGCGTGCCGGGTGGCCGCTACCATCCTAAGCCTAACTCCTTGCCAGCATTTCCAGACGCTAAATGGGCCAAAGCAAAGACCTCGGTTCAGGGTGGTGGTGCTATACGCCCACGCTGGAAGAGCAGAGACGGCACAATCTACGAATGGGATTTTCAGCATGGAGCGGTCGAGGTGTACAACAAGCGCGGTAAGCACCTTGGTGAGTACAACCACGAGACAGGCGCTCAGAATAAACCCGCAGACCCAACAAGGAAGGTAGAACCATGAAGCACACGATTATGGGAGTTCCCGAAGGCGAGGACTTCGCATCCTTTGAAAAGGATCTTTCAGTTTCTGTCGCGGACCTTAAGCCAATTATGGGTTGGGTAGCGGATGATGATTGTGTTTACGATTATCGGCTGACCCCGGGGCAAATTAGCGCTATCGAAAAGCTCTGTTCGCTGGAGCTGCCCAGGAATCTGGAGCTTTTTCTAACGTGTAGCGCCTGATGGTCCATCGCGAGCAAGCTCGCGCCTACAGTACCCCCACTATCGGCCTTAACTGATCGGCATTAGCCCTCCCGGGGCTTTTTCGTTTCTGCGCCGCTTTTGCATTTCTGTGCGACAGATCCCACTTCGGGGACTCCCGTAGCAATCCCCCACGGTGTTAGCGTGGGAAGGTTGATCAGACATATCCTAACAATCTGCAAGGAACGCCTCCCGCAATGGATTTTTCCCTCAAGCAACTGGCCGCGGCCACCCTGATGCTGGCCAGCCTGTCAGCCTTCACCACGACCGCCCACGCCAACATCACCCCGCAGCAGAACGCGGCGATCCTCAAGAGCTTCGCCGATGCATCGGTCAAGGACTTCCGCCAGTTCCTCGGCACCCTGGGCAAGAGCGAGCTGGCCAAGAACGCCAACCTCGGCCCGGCCATCACCGCCTTCCTCGACAACAAGACGCTTTCCGCCGAGCAGCAGAACGAGATCCATCGCCTGCTGGGCCTCTATGCGCGAGTGAAGTACGGCAAGGCCGCCACCGAAACCCTGCGCGAGCTGGTGGCCATCCCCACCGTGCGCGTCGACGGCGTGCCCCAGCACGAGAACCCCGAGTTCATCAAGATCGCCGACAAGATCCAGGCCCTGGCCAAGGCCTTCAACCTGAACTTCCGCAACATCGACAACCGCGTCTACGAGATCGCCCTGGAAGGCAGCGGCAATGAAGTGGTGGGCATCCACGCCCATGCCGACGTGGTGCCGGTGACGCCGGAGAACTGGGTGCTGCAGGACGGCACCAAGCTCGACCCGTTCAAGGTCACCCTGGTCGGCGACCGCATGTATGGCCGCGGCACCGAGGACGACAAGAACGGCATAGTCGTGGCCCTGTACGCCATGAAGATCATCAAGGAAGAGCAGCTGCCGCTGGCGCGCAACTTCAAGCTACTGGTGGACACCACCGAGGAAACCAGCGGCGACGCCATCCCCTACTACTTCGAACGCAACCCGACGCCGAACTACAACCTGGCGCTGGATGGCGGCTACCCGGTGGTGATCGCCGAGAAAGGCTACGGCACCGTCATGGCCAGCTTCCCGCGGCGTACCGCCGAGGGCAAAGGCGCGGAAATCGTGTCGATGACCGGCGGCCTGGCCACCAACCAGATCCCGGGCGCCTCGGTGGCCACCCTGGTGACCGACAAGCCCGCGGAACTGGCCGCCAGCCTGCAGAAGGCCGGCAGCGAGTATGCCAAGGCCCATGGCGGCGACTTCAGCGTGGCCGCCAAGGTCGCAGGCAAGGACGTCAAGCTGACAGTCACCGGCGTGTCCGCCCACTCCTCCGAGCCCGAGTCCGGGGTCAACCCGGTGGCGCGCATGCTCGACTTCATCAACAGCCTCGACGGCAAGGTCGCGCTCAAGCACAACCCGATCACCGATGCGGCCCGCTACGCCGCCGACAACTGGGGCCTGGACTACCTGGGCAACAAATTGGGGGTCGGTTTCGCCGATGACTTCATGGGCCCGCTGACCACCTCCCTGACCTATGTCGGCCAGGATGAACAGGCCTTCAAGCTGGCGGTCAACCTGCGCGTGCCCAAGGGCAAGCCCCCTGAGGTGCTGCAACAGCAGATCGCCGACAAGCTGGCCGCCTGGAGCAAGAAGAACCGGGTCGCGGTGAACTTCGACTACAAGGTCGCCGAGCCGATGTACCGCAACCCCGAGGGTGAATGGGTCAAGGCGCTGTTGGCGGTGGCCAGCGAAAACCTGGGCATGCAGCACGAGTTCGGCACTTCCGCCGGCGCCACCTCGGTGCACGAGCTGCCCAACGGCGTGCAATTCGGCCTGGCCCGTCCCGAGGTCAAGTACACCGGCCACAACGACAACGAGTTCAAGACCGTCGAGCAGTTCCAGCTGGACCTGCAGATCGTCACTGAAATGTTCGGTCGCATCGGCCAGCTGCCAAAACTCTGAGCCCATTCGGACCCGCCGCCCTGGCGGGTCCACTGCTGTGCTCATCCCGATCCGGGTCGGGCTCGAGTCCTATCCCCCCCTGATGCACGACCGGCCACAAGGACGATTACCGCTATGTGATCTCGGTCTACCGCTCCTGCCAGTCACAGAGTTTCTCGCACCAGGAACGCCCCCTGCTGCAGGACTTTTCCCCGCTGCTGCCCATGGTGGAGGAACACCTGGCGGCGCTGCAGCCGCACAACGCCCCAGGCAACCACCCCGGGGCCGCCGACAGCCTGGAACACCAGGGCCTGGAAACCCTGCGCCTGCGCTTCGCCGCGCGCCTGCGGCAGTCGGGGCTGAAACTGTCGAACCGGGAAATGCAGGTCTGCGTCGGCCTGCTCGCCGGACGCACCGCCCCCGAGCTGGCCGGGCAATTGAAGCTCAAGGTGCACACCGTCGAGAGCTACCTCAAGCGGGCGGCGATCAAGATGGGGATCAGCGGGCGCCACTCGCTGCTGCGCTGGATGTACTCCCCGGACGAGGCCACGCCCCCGCCTCATGCCTCGTGCCGGCCCGAAGCCCATGGCGAAGCTTCAACGCCAGCCGTTCGACGCAGTAGTACGAAACGCCACTGAATAACAACGACAGCGCCAGCACGCTGGCAACGATGAAAAAGCCCGCTTTTTACGGAACCCTAGACCTGTAAGCCGCATGGTTACTGGATTGCATTTTTCGAGAAGGGGCTTTTCCAGACCATCCTTAGGGGTTTTAGACTTGATTGGGGTTGACCAGTTTTCTGGACGATGGCTTGCCTGCAGGGCCTGGCTGGTAACTTTTGCGGCAAACGATCGGCAGTGTCAGCTCGCCAGTGCCGGATGCGCGGCGGCAACCCGGTACTGGCCCGCATGGAAGACCAGCGGTTCTGCGCCGCTGTATCGGTATTGTTCGATCTCGCCAATGAAGATCAGGTGGTCACCGCCCTCGTACTGGGTGACGTTGCGGCACACCAGCACTGCCACCACATCGTCCAGCACCGGGGCTCCCGCCTTGCCATAGGAATGAGCTACACCGGCGAACTTGTCAGCGGCTGCCCGTGCGAACTGCTCCGACAAGTGGTGCTGGTGCGCGCCCAGCACGTTGATGGCGAAGTGGCTCGCCGAGCAAAAATCCTTCAGGCTCGGTGCCGTGCGTGCCAGGCTCCAGAGCACTAGCGCCGGCGACAGCGACAGTGAGGAGAACGAGTTGACGGTCACACCGACGTTGCGGCCGTCAGCGATGCGCGTGGTGATCACGGTCACACCGGTAGCGAACTGCCCCAGCACGTTGCGCAGTTCGCGGACATCGCGGCCCTCGGCATCGAGCAAATCGTGAGCCTTGGTTTTGGTGGCGGCATTCATGGTGATCTCTCCCCTCTAGCTGGCTCAGGCGTCCTGTTGGCTCATCTTTGTGATAAAGGGTCAATTTTCAATCGGCGTATACATGTCTGGCGCGCTTCACTTGCCGGCATCCGGAATTGCTGGCGTCGCGAGCGATTGCTCGCGCAGCGTGAATCGAACCAGCGGTGCGGTCAGCGCCGTCGTCACCAGCGCGAACACCACGAGGATCGTGTAGACCCTTGGCGGAAGGATCTGCATCTGCAGACCGATTGACAGGACGATCAGCTCCATCAAGCCGCGCGTATTCATCAACGAGCTCACCAGCATCGCATCGTGTGGTGCAAGCCCGGTGGCACGCGCGCCCAGATAGCTGCCGCCGAACTTGCCGATGAATCCGCCCGCGAGGAATACACCGAACCACATCCATGATGCCGCGTCGTCGATC
>Ga0207976_100447_pt1 | contig 16008 bp, 11 predicted proteins | sample LakWasMe94_HOW11_2_FD_183916 | JGI IMG/M metagenome (GOLD analysis project Ga0207976, IMG submission 183916) | Freshwater sediment methanotrophic microbial communities from Lake Washington under simulated oxygen tension - Sediment Metagenome... | ecosystem: Environmental > Aquatic > Freshwater >... | reverse complement strand
CGTGGAAAAAGTGGAAACGGGTACGCGCCAAGTGCAGGACGCCGGTCAGTCAATGGACGACATCGTGGCGCAGGTGCAGCGCGTGGGCCAGCTCATCAGCGAAATCTCCACCGCCAGCGCCGACCAAACGACTGGCATCACCGAGGTGGGGGGTGCCGTGGGACAACTGGACCAGGTGACGCAACAAAACGCCGCGCTGGTGGAAGAAAGCGCCGCCGCGGCCGAAGGCCTGCGCCGACAAGCCACCCGCCTGGCCGAGGTGGTGAGTGTTTTCAAACTCAGCCAGCAGGAAGCGCAGGACACGATCGCCAGGGCGCGGGTAGAAGACCCGCACCCGGTGGCAGTGGCACGCATTACCAACCGCGCTTAGCCCTTCCAGACAAACGGAAACTTGAGCTGCTTCAAAAACCCGTCGGGCACGTAGTCACCCAGCACGCCATAGCGCTCGGGCCATAGTTTGGTGCTCTTCACCGCGGTACCAAACAAATAGTCGATGAACGCAAAGTGCGCGGAGTAGTTGCGGTCCAGCGCCTCCTGGTCCTGGCTGTGGTGCCAGTGGTGAAAATTGGGCGTGACGATCACATAGCGTAGCGGCCCTAGGCGCACGCTGACGTTGGCATGGTTGAACACCGCCTGGAAGCCGACGATGACGATATAGGTGTCGATCACATCCTTGGAAAAGCCCAACACAAAGATCGGTGCCAGCACCAGCGTGCGGGTGATGATGAGCTCCAGAATGTGCTGGCGCGAGCCAGCCATCCAATCCATGTGCTTGGCACTGTGGTGCACCGCATGCAAGCGCCACAACCAGGTCTCGTGGTAGGCGCGGTGCGTCCAGTACTGCACCAGGTCGGCCACCAGCACGATCAAGAACACGGCCGCAAAAAACGGCAGGTCGCGCACCCAGGCTTGTATGCCATCTTTGGCGGCCCAACCAAACAGCTTGTGCACCAGCAAATTGGTGGCCAGCATGATGAAGCCCACGATCATATGGTTGACGATGAAGTGGTTGAAGTCGGTCTGCCACTCGGGGCGAAACACCGGCTGGTCCTTGCGCAACGCAAACAGCTTTTCCACAAAGATGAAGATCAGCGACGAGCCCAGCAGGTCCAGGATGAACCAGTCCAGCCCGATATAGGGCGTGTGGTCGGCAAAGTCGTTGACCGGAACCTTGCTACCGCCCAATACCGCGGTCAGTACCACCAGCAAGAACGCAAAGCCCGACAGCCAGCGCGCGCGGTCGAACAGTACATTGACCAGGGACATGCCACCGGCCAAGACCATGGCCACGAACATAATGGTGCGGATCATCTCCACGTCATAGCTCTTGCGCAGCTCGGGTGTGGTCAGGTACTGCGGAAAGTGAAACGCCAGCACACCCAGGAAGCACAGGATGCCCAAGGAGAGTGCGATCACGCCGGTGATCAGGCCATTGCCCTTTTGGAGCGCGCCATGGCCCTCGGTCAGTTCATTGAGTTTTTGCAGCATGGTCTTCCCTGTTGTTGGTTGGCAAGCGAACCGCAGTATCTCATTCCTGGGTTCGTTGGGAACCACCGCCAAACCGCAGGCATGCCCTGGTGGACCACACCGTCGGCAAGGTTCTTTATTCCATGCCGTAAGTAGCGCCATGCCACTGGTCACGCCCTTGGCAAAAGGAACTATGGCAAACTTTGCGCCCGATCATCAACCAGGAGGACATTCCCATGGCATTGCGTATCAATGATCTCGTTCCCAACTTCACGGCGGACACGGACCAGGGCTCCATCAGTTTTCACGACTGGATTGGTTCCGGTTGGGCCATTCTGTTTTCTCACCCCAAGGATTTCACCCCCGTTTGCACCACCGAATTTGGCGCGGTGGCGCAACTGGCCGATGAGTGGGCCAAGCGCGGCACCAAGGTGATTGGCGTGTCGGTGGATGGCGTGGCGGCGCACCAGAAATGGAAGGCCGATATCGAAAGCGTCTGCGGCGCGAAAGCGGGCTTCCCGATCATTGCCGATGAAGGCCTGGCCGTGTCCAAGGCGTTTGACATGCTGCCGGCCGAGGCCTACCTACCCGATGGCCGCACCGCCGCCGATACCGCCACGGTGCGCTCGGTGTTCATCATCGGGCCGGACAAGAAGTTGAAGCTGTCCATGACCTACCCCATGTCGGTCGGCCGCAATTTTGCCGAAGTGCTGCGCGCGCTGGACGCCCTGCAACTGACCTTCAACGTGCCGCTGGCCACGCCCGCCAACTGGACCACCGGCCAGGATGTCGTGGTCGCGCTCTCCCTCAACGACGACCAGGCCCGCGAGAAATACGGCAGCATTGACATCAAGCTGCCCTATCTGCGCATGGCCAAGGCGCCGAAGTAAGTGGCCCTGCGCCGGGCCAAGGTGCGCGCCGTGGCGCTTGCTGCCACGGCTCACGCGTCGGCGCGCTGCAAGGGCAGGTAAACCGAGAACAGTGTACCCACGCCTTCCGTGGACTGCACCGCGATGCGCCCCTGGTGCTTGTCCACGATCTTCTTCACGATGTCCAGCCCCAGGCCGCTACCCTCGCCCGTGGGCTTGGTGGTGAAAAAGGGGTCGAAGATGCGCCCCCGAATGGTCTGGGGTATGCCGCAGCCCGTATCACCGACGGACACCACGGCCTCCCCGCCATCACGGCCGACGGTGATGGTCAGCGTTCCCTTGTGGTGCATCGCCTGCAAGGCGTTGTGGATCAGGTTGGTCCACACCTGGTTCAACTCATCGGGCAAGCACCGCAGCGGCGGCACGGCATCGTAGTTGCGGACCAACTCAATGCCCTGTTTGATCTGGTTGTTGTAGATCGTCAATACGGTGTCCAGGCCCTCGCGCAGGTCACTTTCTTGCATCTCACTGTTGGCATCGCTGCGGGAATAGGACTTCAACGCAAAAACGATCTTCGACACCCGCTCGACCGCCAAATTGATGTTGTCAATGCCGGTGCTCATCGCCGCAGAGTTTTCCACGCAGCGCAGAATGAAATCGCTGCGCGGATGCAACCACAGGCCCAGGTAATCTGGCACCACCGTCTGGGCGTTAAGCTGCACCATCACCCGGGCTTTGCGGTCCGCATCCGCAGTTCCCGCCTCCGCCAGTTGTCGGGTCACCTCGCGGACCACGGCGCGGGCCTCTCGGCTGCTCAGCATGACGCTGTGCGTGCGGGCATGCTCCATCAAGCGGGTAAACAGCAGGCGCGTTTCCTGGTCCAACGTTCCAAACTCGGCCATCATTTCCTGCGCATGACCGAGCGCATCGGCAATGCTCTCGCCGCTGGATTTGATGGCTGAAATGGGCGTGTTGATTTCGTGGGCGACATTGGCTACCAATTGCCCCAAAGATGCCATTTTTTCTGAATGGATCATTTGTGCCTGTGCGTCGGTATTGGCCAACGCAATGGCGGCATAGGCACCCATGGTGCGAAAGATCAGCCGTTCGCGTTCGCCATACGCGTGCGGATTTTCGGTTTGCACGGACATCACACCCAACAAGCGCTCACCGACCATCAGGGGCGTGAGCAGCATGCTGGTGGTGTGGTCAGCCTCCGCGTTGGCAATGACCTCAGTCTGGTCGCGGGCGCAACGGGCCGCGGGGTGCGCGGCGTCGTCCACCGGCACGACTGGCGCCGAGACCGCCTCTTGGGTGCCGACCGCATAGGCACGCTTGAGGCTGCGGCCGTCAAACTCCAGACGGTAGACCGTGAATTCGGAGACGGCCAGCAGGGCATGGACGTGGCGATCCAGCACGGAGAAAATCGCGTCCTGCTCCCGATGCCCGGTAATTTCACGGCCAATGGCACCCAGTTGTTCCAATGCCAGGTTCGTGGCCTCGACCGCCTTGCGCGCCGCCAGGGACTCCCGCAACGCGGCTTCCTGCTTTCGAAACTCCGTCACATCGGTAAAGGTGCCGACCATGCGCAACGGCAGGCCCTGGGCGTCACGCTCGACGACCATGCCGCGGCTCAACACCCGCTTCCAGCTACCGTCCTTGCACTGCAGCCTGCGTTCGCTGCGGTAGCTGGGGGTGCGACCTTCAAAGTGGTCCTGGCGGGCCTTGTGGATATGCGGCATGTCGTCAGGGTCGGTGTGCTTGTCGAACGCGTCGGCGCGGCTGCGGATGTCGTCGTCGCTGTACCCGGTCATCTCCATCAAACGCGGCGAGAAGAACTCTTCGCCGGTCTGGATCCGCCAGTCCCAGACGCCGTCGCCCGTGCTGTCCAGCGCCAGTTTCCAGCGCTCTTCGCTGGCACGCAATGCCGCCTCGGTCTCGCGCCGCTCGGTAATGTCCTGCAGCACCGAGGTGCGCTTCACCGGCCTGCCCTGGTCCCAGGTCGTGGTGCCCATGAAGCGCACCCAGATGTGGCGCCCCAGCCAGGTGACCATCTCCAGCTCCATGTCGTGCGTGGTGGCGGTCGCCGCCACGTCGGTGGGGCCCGCGGGTCGAATCATTTTTCGGGCCTCGGGCGTAAAGAAGCGCTGCGTAGAATTGAAATCGCCGGGGGTGTATTCCTGTGGCGAGACTTCCAGGATGCGGTAGACGCCTTCGGTCCAGTAGGCGGTTCCATTGACAAAATCACGCTCCCAGCCGCCGACACGCGCAATCGTTTGGGTCGCATCCAACAACTGGTTCAGACGCAGTCTGGCGGCTTCAGCCTGCACATAGTCGGACACGTCCGCATAGGTGCGCACCACCACACCCGACGACAGAACCTGGGTGCGAATCTCCAGCGTGCGACCGGCACGCGTCTGCCGCAGATATCTGCTCGGCAGGTCGGCCTGCCCGGAGGCGGCGTCGATCACGTCGCGGCGTGCTTCCAGATCCACCAGTTGCGCATCGGGACCGAAGTCGCCGCGTTGCAATTGGTAGCGCACCAGGTCTTGCTCGCTCGGACATCCGGCCAGCATGCTCTCGGGGATGTCCAGCAACTCGCAGGCGCGGGGGTTGAATGTACGCACCCTTCGTTCAGCGTCAAACAGCACAATGCCCTGGCTGATGCTGGTCAGCGTGGTTTGCAGAAGTTGGGATTTCTCCAGCAGCTCGTCGTTGAGGGCGCGCAGATCTTCCTCGTCCTTCTTGCGCTTGGAGATATCGGTATACGTCGTAACCATGCCAGCCAGCGTGCCGTCAATGGTGATGGGCTCGCCCTTTATCAACAGCGTACGCCCGTCGGGCCGCGCGCGCTCAAAGCTGTGCGGCTCGAACCGTTGGGCCAGCGCCTTGCGCACGGCCACTTGTTTCTCCACATCACCCGGACCGTACTCGCCGCGCTTGGCAACGATGCGAAAAAGCTCCTCAATCGGGGCGCCCACATAGACCGCCTGCATCTCCAGCCCCAAGCCCTGGGCATTGATGAAGCCGTCGTTCCAGTACCGCAGCTTCAGGTTTTCATCGAACACGCTGACTGCTTGCGGTAGCTGATCCAGCACCGCACGGAAATACGCGGACTGGCGGCGCTGCTCGGTGTCGTGCTCCTTTTGCTGCGAAGCTTGCGCAGCCAATGTCTGTACGCGCTGCGCAAGCACTTGCTCCTGGCCGCGCAACTCTGCGATCTCGGCAAGGCTGCGCTGCTGGCGCAGGGCTTGCGCCACCTGCGCGCACAAAAGGTCGACGAATACGCTGTAGTCCGGGCTCCAGTCGGGCTTGCCACCCTGGCGCTCGAAGGTAATGCTGCCTATGCGGTTTTCGCCATCCAACACATCGGCACACAGCATGGAGGCCGGACCGTCGATTGGCACATGCGCGTGCAACACCGCCCCACGCGCATGCAACCCGTTGTCACGCGCGTAGAGGTCTTGGCACACACAGTCACCGGATACGCCATCGCACAACCAGACGCCAACCCGGTCGATGTCCAGCCGCTCGACCACCCACTGCGTCAAGCTGCGGCACAGGCCACCCACATCACCGGCCCGCGCAAACGGACTGCTGGAGACCAGCAGCGCGACCCCCATCTGCGCTTGCGCGCGTGCCAACGCATCCAGAGGCTCCACCATCTCAGTGCACTGCCTCGACCAGCCTGCGTCTGCACGGGACCGCGAAGACATGGGCACGACTCACTGTGTGCTCGACGGTACTGGGTGGGGGTCCGCTGATTCCGACGCACCGCCGTGGCTTTGTGCCAGGCGCAACTGAAGCTTCTCGTTGTCGGCCTTGAGCGCATCAATGGTGCTGAGTAGTTCACGCTCGCGGCCATAGACCTGCAAGGCCAGTTTGGCGGTCATGACCACGTCCATGTTATTGAAGGGCTTTTCCATGAAGCGGTAAAGGTTGGCTTCGTCGATGCTGCGCTTGACACCTTCCAAATCGCTTTGCCCGGTGAGCATGATCTTGACCGTGCGCGGACTTTTTTCGTGGATACGCACCAGCAGTTCGTCCCCGCGCATGCCGGGCATGATGAAGTCGGACACGATCACGCTGATCTCTTGGCCTTCGGCTTGCAACTCGGCGCATATCTCCATGGCCTCGGCACCGCTCTCGGCCACCTCCAAAATGACGCCGCTGCCCAGATTCTTGCCCAACAGCGTGCTCAGGGCGCTGAGCACGGTGGTGTCGTCGTCGACACACAGCAAAACCTTGGACTTCATAGCGTGCACTCCCTGATGCCTAGTACGGTAAACCCTGTCGTAGACGGAGTATCCATGAATCGGTCAGCCCCGGTCAATGGCTTTGGGAGCGTTTTGCCGGTCAACGACGGGACGACCGGATCAGGGTTTCCAGGCGCCGCCACTGTCTTTTGTAGTGACATTGCCCACGGTGCAATCCGGGCCCGTGCCGGCAAAACCGCACTGCTATTACATATATAGCAGCATATCGTTCACGCACGGGGGCTAGCGGCCAATTTCATCAAAACATTCGTGCCACAGTCCTGAAAATGGCATTAAACCCCATTGTGGGTATATTCAGGCCGTCACCCCGTCGATAAACGCGGCAACCCGGTCCAACTGCTCCGGCACATTCAAGGCCGGTGCGTGTCCACAACCCGGCACCTCCACCGTTTGCAGCAAACCGGCGGCGCCAGGCCCGCGCTGGCGCATGGCGGCGATGGTCTCGGGCAGGATCAGGTCCGACTCGGCGCCACGCAGGCTCAACACCGGTATCTGCAAGGCATCGTAGTGCTGCCAGATGCGGTAGTCGTCCGGGTGGGCGGTGAACTGCTGCACCATGGCCGGGTCGTAGTGCGGCGTGACGCGGCCGTCGGGCAGGCGCCGCGTGGACGTTTCGGTCAGGCGGCGCCACTGCGCATCGCTGAGCCAGCCAAAGGGTTGGTAGGCCTGGCGGAAGAACGCTTCCAGCTCCAGCACGGTGGCAAAGGCCGGTGGATTGCCGGCGTAGGCGCGGATGCGGGCAATGGCCGGTGCCGCCAGTTCGGGCGCGTTGTCGTTGAGCGTCAGACTCACAATGCGCGCGCGCAGCGTGGGCTCCAGCAAGCCCGCCGCGCACACGGTGCCGATGGCGCCCCCCATTGAGGTGCCAACCCAATGGGCGCGCGCGATGCCCAGTTGGTCGAACAAATCAGCGGCAATGCGTGCATAGAAGGCCAGGCAGTATTCCTGCGCGGGCCGGGTGCTCCATTGGCTCAGGCCACGGCCCAGCGTGTCGGGGCAGATGACGCGGTAACGCGGGCTCAGGTGCTGCGCCAGCTCATCCATGTCGCGCCCGGTGCGTGCCAGGCCATGCCAGGCCACCACCACCGGCGCCTGGTCGTCGCCCCACTGGGTGTAATGGATTTCACGGCCAGCGCAGGTGAGGTAGTGGGAACTGAAGCTCATGGCAGTCAATCGAACTTTCTGGGCGCGGCGGCTGGCGGTTTAGCGCAGCAACTTGCCCGTGACACCGATCACGGTCACCTCGACGAAGCGTGAACCGATACGGTTGGTGGTTGAATAGTTGACGCGCGTGCCGCCCAGGTCAAAGTTGTCCATGCCTTCCAGGGCTTTGACAAGCTTGGCGCGGGTGGGCTGGGGACCGGCGCGGCGCAGGCCTTCGACCAGCACCTTGGCACCCAGGAATTCTTCAAAACTGGTGTAGCTGTAGGGCTGGCCGCCGCCATATTTCTGCATCAGCGTTTGGTACTCGCGCACCACCGGCTTGTTGGCACCAAACGGATACGGCACCACCTGCGTAATGCCAAGCCCGTGCACGGCCTTGAGCCCGGCCAGCTTGACCAGTTCGGCCGGGTCCACCACCGAGATGTTGTAGAGCTGCCCGCCGCCACCGGCCGCCCGGTATTGCTTGGCAAACGCGGCCGTGGACCGGTTGACCGAAATCATGATGATGGCCTGCGGGTCTGCCACCTTGATCTTTTGCACGGCATCCTGCACCTGGTCGGTATTGCGTTCATAAGAGGCGGCCACCACCAGGCTCATTTTTCGCTTGGCCACCGCAGCCTCCACACCGGCCAGGCCGGCCTTGCCAAAGGCGTCGTTCTGGTACATGACGGCAATGCGCTTCATGCCCAGCGTGGCCACCTGGTGCACCATGTGCTCGGTCTCATCCAGGTAGCCGGCCCGCACGTGGAAGATGTAGGGGTTGAACGGCGTGCGCAGCGCCTCGCCACCGGTGTAGGGCGCCACCAGCGGCGCACCGCCCACGTCCAGAATGCCATCGGTCAACAGCTTGGACACATTGGCCGTGCCGGCAAAGCCAAACAGCGCCACCACCTCGGGGTTGAGCAGCGCCTCCTGGGTCAGGCGTACGGTCTCGTCGACTTTGTAGCCGTCGTCCAGCACCGTGTGCTTGATTTGGGCACCGTGCACACCGCCATGCGCATTGACCCAATCGAAGTAGATCTTTCCGCCCAGCACCATTTGCTGGCCGGTGCTCGCCAGCACGCCGGTCAAGGGCGCGACTTGCACGACCGCAATGTCAGCTACGGGAGCCGCACACGCCAGGCTGCCAACGCAAAGCGCCAGCACGGCCAGCGCGCGCCGCATCGGTCGCACAAAAGTGAATGGAGGGCGCATGGGAGTGCCTGTGTGCAATGGGTTTAGTTGGGCACGTTCAACGACGTTCCGGCAAATCCGATCTGGTCGGCCGCGGTTGGCGCTGCGCTGATGGCGGGCACATTGGCCGCCGCAATGGCCGGTGCCGCGCCCGGTGCACCGCCGCGCGCCGTGGTGCGCACCACCTGGCTCGGTGGCAACGCGGTGCCGTTCTTCAGATTGGCATACATCGCATTCATGGCCTGCACAAAGTAGGTGTGCAAGGGCACGAAGCGCGTATCAAAGCCCGAGAACGCAATGAAGCTGTCAAAGTGCTGGGCGTTCGTCACCTCGATATACCGCAGCTTGCTGTTGGCACCTTCCACCGAGCGGTTGTAGGCCGCGTAGGCACGCTCCGAGTGGTTGATGGGCAGCAGCGCATCGCTGCGTCCAGCCAGCATCAGCGTGGGCTTGCCACGCAGGTTGCCGTTCAACAGCACTTCGGCCACACCGGCGCGCACGGCATCGCTTTGCGCCTTGGTAGGCGTGGAAGCGGCGGTCAGCGTGGCACCGGTCACGGTGTCGACGCCGGTGAACAACGCACGCTGGCACAGCGCCGCGTCCAGCGAGAAGTCGGCCACGCCGGTGCTGGGTGATACGCCCAGGTTCCAGGCCTTGGCGCCGCCGACCGAGTCGTTGTAGATGACCGTCGCAGGTGTGCCGTTGATGGTGCCGTTGCCGGTGGCATAGCTGGCTGCCTTGACCGTGGCCGCCATGGCCGCCGGAGCACCCGCCGCCACTGCGGCGGCACTCATGCCGCACAGGTTGTCGGCCACCGAGATACGGCCGTAGGCATTGGTGTACATCATGGAAATGATCACCGCGTTGCCCAACGCGTAGTGGGCGTTGTGCATGGTGTCGTTGTCACTGGTCCAACCGGCCGCGCGCAGTTTGGAGAGCGCGTCCGCCGCCTGGTCGGCCGTCGTGGCACCGCTCACCAGGCCCTTGGCGGCCAGTTGGGTGCAGCGGTTGGTGGCCGTGGTGGTCTGGGCGGTGAGACCCAGGTAGTTGTAGACGGACACCTCGCTCAACGCGGCCGACGTTGCCAACGCGGCACAGGGCTGGTAGAGGTTGGCAATGGTGAAATAGTCCATCACGGACTTGCCGTAGCTTGCCACCGGCACGCCGCCCACTTGCACGCCGTAGCCCGCCGTAGTGGCGGGTTGCGCGCTGGGCTCGCCTGCCACCACACCGTCAATCAGACCGGTCGTGTCCAGCTCAGCGGCGCGCAGCACGGCGCCACCACCGTTGGACACGGACGCCGCGATCACCAGCGTATTGGCTGCCGTGAAGCGTATGCCCTTGGAGTTGGTGGTCGGCACGGCGGGGGCGTACTGCTGGTTGAGTACATACAGCGCATAGGAAGCGGCGCTGAGCGTGTCCGTACCCCAGTCCTTCTCGGGATTGATTTGGGAGTGCGCATGCTTGATCGCGACGCGGTTCGGGAACGCCGCGTTGAATGCCGCGCGCGCCGCATCGGTGATATTGGCGGCGAAGTGGGACAGGGTCCCCGCCACACTGCGGGTGGCACGGGTGCCGTCGATCCGGTGCACGGTGTCATCGCCCAGGTCGTACAGGCCCATGCCCTTGCCGGCATCGGTCAAGGCCACCGCGCAGCCGCGCTTCAAACCCCAGTCGCCTGCGGAGGCAATGGCGCCATACACGCCGCGAGAACCCGACGACGGGCCGACCACCACGCAGGGGGCATTCACATCAAAGCTGTCCGGCACCTGTACCACCATGGTCACGCGCTTGCGGCCGCTGCCGTCGTCCAACACACCGGTGTACTCCACACCGGGTACCAGCCCCTCGCCCCGCGTGTTATTGCCCGCCAGGTCGATGTTGGGGCCATACAGCACGCCATAACCGCCATTGGCCGTGTTGTCCACCAGGCCACGGTAGTTCGATTGGATGGCATTGCGCCGCAGTTCGTCCGCGGTGGGGTTGGCGGGGTCGGCATATGCGGTCAGCGATGCGGCCGCCGTGCTGGCGATACCGCTCTTGCCCAATCCACCCGTCAACAGGTCTTGCCCGGCGGCCGTATTGGCTGCGCCGGTAGACGTGGCCCGGTAGGCCTTGGCACCCAGATCGGTCACACCGGCGGGCACGGTGTTGAGGTCCGGCAAGACGGTGTTGGCACCGCCACAGCCGGTCAGCACCGTGGTGCACACCACGGCCACGGCTGCGGCCACCATCGTCATGGCCCGGGTTTCGAAATTGCTACGCATGCAGGTCTCCTGTTATTGGGGTTTGAAAGCAATGGGGTGTGGTCAAGACTGCACGCTGCGCGCGCGCAATCTACCCACCACACCCGTGGGGAAGTAGTAGACGGATAGAACAAACAACACGCCCAGCCAGAGCAGCCAGCGGTCGGGTGAAAGCAGGGCCGAGAGCCAGGGCAAGGCGCTGGTAGCCTCGCTACCCAGGCGCAACAAATCTTGCAGATAACTCTGTGCGACCAAAAAGAGAGCGGCGCCGATGATGGCGCCATACATGGTGCCCATGCCGCCGATGACCACGATGAGCAACACGTCCATCATGATCTCGAACGACAGCGAGGTGTCCGGCCCGTTGTAGCGCAGCCAGAGCGCCAGCATGGCGCCCGCCATGCACGCAAACAGCGCCGACAGAATGGCAGATGTGGTGCGGTACACCACCACCCGGTAACCAATGGCTTCGGCACGGAATTCGTTTTCGCGGATGGCTTGCAGCACGCGGCCAAACGGTGAGTTGACGATGCGCAGCAACGCCAGAAACAGCACGACGGCGGTCACGAACAACACGTAGTAACACAGCAGGCGGCCGTCCAACGAGACACCCAAGAACGGCTGGTCACTGAACTCGTAGCTGGGCGACAGAATCTCGGGCACCTTGAACGACAGGCCGTCCTCGCCACCGGTGATCTCATGCAACTGGGATGCCAGCGTCAAGAAGGCCGATGCCACGGCCAATGTGATCATCGCAAAGAAGATGGCGCGTACCCGCAGCGAAAACAGGCCCACCAGCAGCGCCAGCGTAAACGACAGCAGCAGAGCCCCGCCCAGACCGACAGCCAACGCTTCCCAGCTCGGCCCCAGGCGCGTGGTGGCCACTGCAATGCCGTAGGCACCAATGCCAAAGAACATGGTGTGGGCAAAGCTGACGATGCCGGTATAGCCCAGCAGCAAGTCAAAGCTGGCCACCAGGACGATAAACACCAACACCTTGGCCGCCACGTTCAGTGCCTTGACACCGGGGAAAATGAACGGCGTGAGAGCCAATGCCAGCACCAGCAGTATCAGCAGGCCGGCCAGCCAGCGGCTGCGCGGCAAATCATTGGAGAGGATTCTGAGCAACATATTCGGGCTCCTCTAGCGGCTCGTCACGGGGTAGACGCCCTGCGGGCGCCAGAGCAATATCGCGACCATCAGCGCGATGTTGGAAAACAGCGCAACCTTGGGTGCCAGAAAGCCGGTGTAATTGGCCATCAGACCCACCAGCAGGGAGCCAATCAGTGCGCCACCGGTGGAACCCAGGCCACCGATGATGATGACGATGAAGATCAGCACATTGACCTGTGCACCCATCTGCGGCGTGACCGTCTGCTGGTACAGGCCCCACATCACACCGCCCAGGCCGGCCAGCCCACTGCCGACCACAAACACGCCAATAAACAAACGCTTGATGCGGTAGCCCAAAGACTCCACCATCTCGCGGTCTTGTACACCAGCGCGTATCAGCAAACCAATCTTGGTACGACCCAGCACCCAGGCCAGCAGGGCAAACACGGCCAGCCCCACCACCACCGCCATCAGGCGGTATTTCTCAATGGCGGCATCACCCAGGTACAGCGAACCACGCATGGCGTCGGGCAGCGGCAGGGCGATCTGCGCCGGGCCCCACACGACCTTGATGAGTTCTTCGCCAATGATCATGCCGCCCATGGTGATCAGGATCTGCTTCAGATGCTGGCCGTAAACCGGGCGCACGATGAAACGCTCAAACGCCAGCCCCACCGCACCGGCCACCGCCATGGCCACCAGCATGGCCGGGAACACCGCCACCAGGTTGCGCCACAGTTGGTCCGAACCGGTCCAGTCGCCCATGGCGCCCATCACCGTGGTGGCCACAAAGGCACCGAGTGCGATGAAGACGCCGTGGCCAAAATTGAGCACGTCCATCAGGCCAAACACCAGCGTCAGGCCCGAGGCGATGATGAAGATGATCATGCCCATGGCCAGGCCGGCAACGGTCAGCGTGACCCAGGTGGAGGGTGAGCCGATAAAGGGCAAAACGAATAGCGCCAGCAGCGGCGCCAATACCAGTGGCTTCCAGTCAAAATTTAGCTTACTCATATTGCCAACCCCAACAAAGCGTGTTGCAGGTCTTCGTTGTTGGCGAGCTCCTGCATGGTACCGGCGTGGACGACCTTGCCGTTGTCCATCACGGCGACGTGGTCGCCCAGGCGCTTGGCGAAGCTGATGTTTTGTTCGACCAGCAGAATGGTCGTACCGGTCTGCTTGAGCTGCGCGAACGCATCAATCATGTTGTTAATGATGGCCGGTGCCAGGCCCTTGCTGGGCTCGTCGACGATCAACAGCTTGCGTGGCTCCACGATGGCGCGGGCCACGGCCAGCATTTGCTTTTGGCCACCCGAGAGCTTGCCCGCGGGGTGGTTCCAGAACTTCTCGACGGCCGGAAACAACTTGAAGATCCACTCCAGACGTTTGCTGTCCATATGCTGCACGCGCTTGGCGGAGCGGGCCGCCAGCAGCATGTTTTCCTTGACGGTCAGGTCCGAAAAAATTCCCATGTTTTCGGGCACATAGGCAATGTCAAGGCCCGCGATGTGCGGTGTCTCTGCCGCCGTGATGTCCTGGCCGTCGAACACCACCTGGCCTTGCGACGCATGCCATAAGCCCATGATGGTGCGCAGCGTGGTGGTCTTGCCCGCGCCATTGCGGCCCAGCAGCATCGTGAGCTGGCTGCGCGGCACCGAGAGGTCGACACCATGCAGGATGTGGTACGCGCCGATATGGGTGTGCACGCCCGTGAGCGAGAGCAGCACGTCGTGTTGTTGTGTGGCCTGGCTCATACGTCCTCTCCATTGCGTCCACCGCGAACGTGACCCGCTGTGGATGGGTCCGAGGACTCGGTTTGAACGGGCGTTGGACTCACTCCAAGGTAAGCTTCTTGGACTACCGGCGAAGCGATCACCGTGGCAGGGTCACCATCGGCGACCAGCGTGCCGTTGTGCAGCACGATGATGCGGTCGGCCAACTCGCGCACCACGTCCATCTTGTGCTCTACCAGCAAAATGGTTTTGCGTTTGTCCTCCTTGAGCTTGCGGATCAGGTTGAGGATGACCGGTGCCTCATCCGCCGACATGCCGGCGGTAGGTTCGTCGAACATGAAGACGTCGGGTTCCAGCGCCATCAACAAGGCCACCTCCAGCTTGCGTTGGTCACCATGTGGCAGGCTGGCCACCGGCGTGTGTTGTTTGTCGTTCATGGCCACGGCCTCCAGCACCTCTTGTGCGAGCTGCGTCAGGGCCTTGTGGTCACTCCAGATGCTCCACAGGTTCAGCCCCCGCAAATGGGCGCCGGAGCGCGCGGCCTGCACGGCCAGCCGCACGTTTTCCAGGACGGAGAGATTCGGGAATAAATTCGTCAACTGAAAGGCCCGCCCCAGCCCGGCGCGGGTGCGGGCGGACGGGCTCATGCCGCCCAGGTTGTTGCCATTGAGCATGACCTCGCCGCTGGTGGCCTTGATCTGACCGGAGATGAGATTGAAGAACGTGGTCTTGCCGGCACCGTTGGGGCCCACGATGGCCGTCAAGGTGCCAGGTTTGAATGTGCAGCTCACGGCGTTGACCGCCACATGGCCGCCAAACCGCACCGTCAAATCTTTGGTAACTAACACGCTTTATCTACTCCCTGTTTCGGTTCAGATATATGCCAGGCTCAGGGGCAAGTGCCGATGACGTAGTAATTTGCCCCCGTCATCTTCAGGGTTGTCGTGGCAAAGATATTCCACAGTCCCATGTACTGGTTGGAGCCATTGGCATAGGTATAGCCGTACAGCGCATAGGCACGTCCTGCCGTGGTATGGGCATAGTTGGATGCGGTGTAGCAGGTGGCAGGCGGAGGGGGTGGCGTGCCGGTCGTGGTGCCGGTAGCCGCTGCCGACGCAGCACCCTCGGCGCCGTTGGCATCTGCCGCTTTCACGGTCCAGCTATAGGTGGTGGCAGCCGCCAGGCCGGTGTCGTTGAAGTTCAAGGCCGTCACGGGCAAAGCGTTGGTCTTGTTGTTGTTGCGGTAGACGTTGTAGCTGGCAGCGCCGGCGACGGCACTCCAGCTGATGGTCATGGCGCTGGCTGTGGCGTTGGACGTTGCGACATTAGTGGGCGCGGGCAGCACGGGTGGTGGCGGTGGTGTGACTCCACCCGACGACACCTGGTCCACCATGGCCTTGATGGCCGCCATTTGCGGACCTGATTTCTTGGCATAGTTGGCGCTGTCGTAGCCCCACCAGTCCCAGCAACTATTGGTGGCTGCCGTGCTGGTTTGTGGGTACAACAACACGATATTGTTGCTGTCGGCCCAGCGGTTGTAGCCGGTGTTGCGCACATACTGCTGCTGCACCAGCGTCACGTTTTGCTGGCAACCGTGCAACACCACATGCAAGCGGCATTGCGTGCCCGATGTACAAGCCTGGGGAATATAGGCCCAGCCCGTGGGCGCCATGCCATGGTTGGTGATGAACTGGCTTTGGTTGAACTCCACAAAATTGCCAGTGGGCAGCGTGCCGGTATTACGCGCATTCAGCGTGCCGTAGATATGGGACAGCAGGGCCCCGGCCAGGTCGAAATTGCAGTTGTTGATATACGGAGAACCTTTGGTGGAACAACTGCTGCCGTAGTCGTCGGTGATCATCGCGTGCTCGGCCGCGATGTCCTTTTTGTAGACCACATTGGCGGTCGGCACAAAGCTGTTGTAGTAGGTCTTGAGCGCATCCATCACACCCGTCTTGACCACGCT
>Ga0207976_100446_pt1 | contig 16103 bp, 17 predicted proteins | sample LakWasMe94_HOW11_2_FD_183916 | JGI IMG/M metagenome (GOLD analysis project Ga0207976, IMG submission 183916) | Freshwater sediment methanotrophic microbial communities from Lake Washington under simulated oxygen tension - Sediment Metagenome... | ecosystem: Environmental > Aquatic > Freshwater >... | reverse complement strand
CGGTGCCTTTGTCGTGCCCTACGGCACCATGAGTGCGGTGGAGCTGTCGCTGACCGACATCATGGACAAGCTGGTGGTGGACGACTGGGGCCAATGCAAGGGCGGGATGTTCGGCGCGCTGCAGGCCCACGTCGAGGCCGGCAAACTCAGCGAACAGACCCTGCACGCAGAGCTCGGGCAGATAGTCGCGGGCCAGCGCAGCGGCCGGCAGCATGGCGAGGAAACCATCCTGTTCTGGCACCGTGGCCTGAGCCTCAGCGATATCGCCCTGGGCCATGCCCTGCTGCAAAAGGCCCGGCGCCTGGGCATCGGCCAGCGGCTGCGTTTCGCATGATCGGCCTGGGCCTGCAGGGCCTGGCGCTGGCTGACCTGCTGCGGGTTGCCCGTGAGGAAGCGGGGTTGCAATTCACCCCGGCCGCCCGGCAACGGATCGCCGCCGGCCATGGGCTGCTGCAGGAACGGATGGCCGCGGGCGACGCCATCTACGGCGTGACCACCGGCCTCGGTGCGGCGGTGGATCTGACCCTGATCCAGCCGGACGACGACCTGCAACGGCGGATCCCCCTGGGCCGCGCCGTGGGCATCGGGCGCCTGGCCACCCGTGCCGAACTGCGGGCGATAATTGCCGCGCGCCTGGCCGGGCTGGCCCAGGGCCGCTCGGGGATCTCCCAGGCCAGCGCCGACAGCTTGCTGGCCTTGCTCAACGCCGGGATCGAACCCGAGGTGCCCTTGCTTGGCTCCCTGGGGGAAAGCGATCTGGCGCCATTGGCGCACCTGAGCCTGGCGCTGATCGGCGAGGGCTGGGTGCACTGGCGCGGCGAGCGGCTGCCGGCGCGGGAGGCCTTGCAGCGCAATGGCCTGCAACCGGCGCGGCTGGTGGACAAGGACGGCCTGGCGCTGGTCTCGGCGAATGCCGCGAGCATTGGACTGGGCGCCCTGTTGCTGGCCGAGGCCGACCAGGCCCTGGACAGTCTGCTGGCGGCGCTGGCGCTGTCCTGCGAAGGTTATCGGGCCAACCTCAGCCCGTTCCAGCCCTGGGCTGCGCGCCTGCGTCCGGCGGCGGGCCAGGCCGAGCAATCGGCGGCGCTGCTGGACTTGCTGGAGGGCAGCCAGTTGCGCCAGCCAGGTAGCGCCCGGCGCTTGCAGGATCCCCTGAGCTTTCGCTGTGCCGGCGTGGTGCAGGGCGCGGCACGGCAGGCCTGGGTGCAACTGCGCGAGCATCTGCAACTGGAGCTGGCCAGCGGCGCCGACAACCCGGCATTGATCGACGAGCAGCACCAGGTCCTGGCCACCGCCAATTTCGACAGCACGCACCTGGCGCTCGCGGGGGAAGGTCTGGGGCTGGCTTTGAGTCGGGGCGCTGCCTGTTCCGCCGAGCGTATCGCCAAGCTGCTGTCGCCGGCGTCCAGCGAGCTGCCGAGGTTTCTGATCGAGCGGCCCGGGCATGTCGGCATGGCCGCCTTGCAACGCAGTGCCGCGGCGCTGCTGGCGGAGATCGGCCATCTGGCCAATCCGCTGCCGGCGGTCTGCGTGCCGGTGGCCGATCGAGTGGAAGACTACGCCGGCCAGGCCCTGGCGGTGATCGAGAAAACCCGACAACTGACCCAGCGCCTGGCCTGGCTGGCGAGCATCGAACTGATAGTCGCGGCCCAGGCCATCGACCTGCGCGGGCCCTTGCAATTGGGCGTTGGCAGCGCTCGCATTCACCGCGCGGTGCGCAGCCAGGTGGCCTTTCTCGATCAGGATCGGCCGGGCTCGGTGGATGTATTGGCCTTGAGTCGGTTTATCGAGCGCGGAGGGTTGGACTGAACGGACGAGTGGCTTCTGTAGGAGCCAAGCTTGCTGGCGATGCAGGCGGCGCGGTGTGTCAGGGAAACCGCTTTCGCGGGCAATCGAGCGTCGACCGGCCGCTCCTACAGGGCTGTCTCGGCCGTGAGCGCCGCTTGCACCGCTTCGCGCCGGGCGATGCGGGCCTGGAAGCTCGACAGCGCCGGCCACTGTTCCAGGTCGATGGCAAAGCCGACGGTCCAGCGCAGCACGGTGAACAGGTAGGCGTCGGCGACACCGAAGGACTCGCCCAGCAGGTAACTCTGCTGCTCCAGCGTGCGGTCCAGCAGTGCCAGGCGCTTGAACAGTTTCTGCCGGATCAGCGCCTGGGTCGCTTCGGGAAACTCGGGGTTGAACAGCCAGCCGAGGCCGCCATGGATCTCGCTGGAGACGAAGTTGAGCATCTCCTGCAGCCGTACCCGTTGCCAGCTGCCATTGGCGGGCGCCAGGCCCGCTTGCGGCTTGAGGTCGGCCAGGTATTGTAGGATCGCCGGCCCTTCGGTCAGCACCTGGCCGTCCTCCAGTTCCAGCGCCGCCACATACCCCTTGGGATTGATCGCCAGGAAGTCGGCGCCGTCGGCCGTGGTCTTGTTGCGGTTGTCGACCCGGACCAGGTTGAACGGCAGGGCCAGCTCGCGCAGCACGATATGCGGGGCCAGCGAGCAGGCGTTGGGCGAGAAATACAGGTTCATCGAGGGCTCTCCAGAGGGGGGAGATCAGTGTCATAGTCCGCGCTGTTCTCAGTAAAATTAATCTTCCAGAAAACTCCCATAAGGACAGCTACTGCCATGATGAACCTGATGCACTGGCGCATGCTGGTGGCCGTGGCGGATACCGGCAACATCACCCGCGCCGCCGAGCGGGTCGGCATGACCCAGTCCGGCGCCAGCCAGGCCCTGGCGCTGCTCGAAGACAACCTGGGCGTGCAGCTGTTCACCCGGGAGAACCGCCAGACCCTGCCCACTGCCGTCGGCGAACAGGTGGTCGAACAGGCGCGGCTGATGCTCGCGGCGTTGCAGAACATCCGCGACACCGCGGACGCCTGCCGGGACATTCAGCGCGGCACCATTCGCCTGGCGAGTTTCCCCATGGTGCTGGCGACTTTCCTGCCGCCGCTGCTACGACGCTTCAAGCAGCTGTATCCGGGCATCCAGGTGGTGGCGCTGGAGGTCAGCGACGACGAGGTCGAGGCCTTGCTCGAAGCGCGATTGATCGATGTCGGGGTGCTGCTCAATCCTGCGCCCGAGCGCAGCGTCGGCCTGCTGGGACGCGATGCCTGGGTGGCGGTGCTGCCGGCGGGGCATGCCCTGGCGCGCCGCGGTCAGGAGCAGGGCGTGGCCTTGCAGGAACTGGTGAGCCAACCCTTCGTGCTGGCCACCGGCGGCTGTTCGGTGAATGCCCGCAGCCTGGCGGCGGATGCCGGCCTGGAGCTGGCGGATGTGCGGGTCGAGGTGCGGGAGTGGAGCAGCGCCTTCACCCTGGTCCGCGAGCAGGTGGGGCTGACCCTGGTACCGCAGATGACCTTGCCGGAGCAACGCCATGGGTTGTGCGTACTGCCGTTGGACGTGCCGATCCCGCGCACCTTTGCCCTGGTCCTGGCCGAGGGCAGCGAGCCGTCGCCGGCGCTACGGGCCTTGCTCGATATGCTGGCCCAGGGCTGAGCGCAGCCGCTCAAGCCGCCCCCATGAAAAAGGGTTCCCGTGGGAACCCTGTTTCGACTGGCTGCTTTTAAAGCGCCGCGAGGAACTTGTCGGTGACTTGTTTATCGACGCCGCTGGCGTCCTTCTCGACTTGCGCCAGCTTCAGCTTGTCCTGGACCCGCTGGGCAATTTCCTGAGCCACCGCCTGCTGTTTCGCCGGCGGCATGTTTTTCAGGTCTTCCTCGGTAATGCCCATCTCTTCGAGGATGCGGTCGCGCAGGCGCTGCTCAGGGGACTTGCTCATGTAGTCCTTGAACTCGTCCAGGGCCGAGCTCTGCGTGGCGCTGTTGGCCTGCGCGGTGCTGGCGGTCGGCGGCGTGGCCTGGAGCAGCACGCGGGTCTTGGCGAAGGCCGCCGCGACATTGTCGTTGACCGTGTTGCTGGCTTGCTGCACGGCTTGGGATATCTGGTTGCTCGCCGCGTTCTGCACGTTCTGCATCAAACCGCTGTACAGCGCGCTGGCGGCCGCGGTGGTCGGGTCCATGTCGGACCGCTGGGTGGGCTGGATCGCCGAGGTTTTCTGGGCACTGACCAACATGATTGGGTACCTGTGTGTAAGGGCTATCGCAGGCTGTGCAGCAATTTGCATGCCGCCACCCCGCAGGGCCCTGGGACGGGGCTCTTTATCGGGGTTCTGTGCCGGTTACCCGGCAAGGCTGGCGGCACGCGGCGGACAAGCCTTGCCGCTTGCGGCCAGCGGCGACCGGTCAAGGGTGGGCGATGTTCTCCAGGGCCAGGTTGCGGGTGCGCGGGCCGAAACGGCCGATGGTGAACATCACGATCAGCATGCTGCTGACGATGAACGCCAGCACCCCGGGGGTGCCGAAGCGATCGAGGAAAAAGCCGATCAGCAGGCTGCTGAACACCGTCGACAGGCGGCTGAACGAATAGCAGAAACCCACCGCCCGGGCGCGGATATTGGTGGGGAATAGCTCGCTCTGATAGGAGTGGTAACTGAAGCTCAGCCAGGCGTTGCAGAAGGTGATCATCACCCCGCAGACGATCAGCCCCAAGGCCGTGCTCTGCCAGGCGAACAGGGTGCCGAAGGTCATGGCGCCGAGGGCCGAGCCGACGATCTGCCACTTGTTCTCGAAGCGGTTGGCGAACTTGACGAACAGCAGCGGCCCCAGCGGATAGGCGAGGGTGATGATGAAGGCGTACATCAGGCTGTGGGTGACGCTCACGCCCTGGCCCGAGAGCAGCGCCGGCAGCCAGTTGCCGAAACCGAAGAAACCGATGGCCTGGAACACATGGAACACGATCAGCATCAGCGCCCGGCGCCGATAGGGCGGTTGCCAGATATCGGCGAAACGCCCCGCGCCCTGGACGCCGAGGGCCTCGGGCTGCGGGGTGTCCAGCGGCTTGCCGTGATCCTTGGCGCAGCGTGCCTCGATGCCGTCCATGATCCGCTCGGCCTCGGCGAAGCGCCCATGCTGGGCCAGCCAGCGCGGCGATTCCGGCAGGCGTGAACGCAGCCACCAGATAAACAGCGCGAACACCGCGCTGGCCAATACCACCCAGCGCCAGCCGGCGATGCCGAACGGGTCCTGCGGTACCAGCCACCAGGACATCAGCGCCACCGCCGGCACCGAGAGAAACTGCACGAAAAAGGCAAAGGCGAAGGCCGAGCTGCGCATGTGCTTGGGCACCAGTTCGCAGAGGTAGGCGTCGATGGTCACCAGCTCGATGCCCAGGCCGATGCCCACCAGAAAGCGCATGCCGATGATCCCCAGGGCCGAGGTCTGTACCCCCATCAGCACCGTGGCCAGGGTGTACCAGATCAGGGCGAAGGTGAAGATCGCCCGGCGCCCGAAGCGGTCGGCGATCGGGCTCAGCAGACTGGCGCCGAGGAACAGGCCGAGAAAGGTCGCCGAGGCAAAGGCCGCCTGGTCGGAGAAACCGAACACGCCCTGGCTGCCGGTGGCGAAGATCCCGTCGCGGATCAGGCCGGGGCTGATATAGGCGGTCTGGAACAGGTCATACAGCTCGAAGAAACCGCCAATGGACAGCAGCGCCACCAGGCGCCAGACCGTGGCGACGGCGGGCAGGCGATCGATGCGGGCGGAGATATCGGCGGCACGGACCGGGTCGAGACCGTCGGTAGCGACAGTGGGGGCGAGGGACGACATGGGCAGGATTCCAGATTTCGGTGAAGAGGAATCTTAGCTGGCTAACGGAAATCAATGATTGTGAATGCTGGCCCGGAAGATGGGCTGTGCGCTGATTTATTGTCGTTTTTCGTTACATTTTGCTGGTTCATGCTGTTGCATCAGCCAAAACCGCATCCGACTTCTGTAGGAGCGAGGCTTGCCCGCGAAAGCGCCCTTAATCACAACACCGATTCAGGATCCGAATTGGGTAGCGCCTGTCATGGCTTTATCGCGGGCAAGCCTCGCTCCTACAGAAGAAAAAGGAGATTCAGGGAATGCCATTGCGTCCATGCAGCAGGAAGGCCGGACGCTCGCTGAGGCGTTGGTAGTAGGCGGCGACGGCGGGGAAGTGCGGATGCTCGATGGGCGCCATGGTCCAACGATGCACCGACAGCCCGAGGACGATATCGGCCAGGCTGAACTGCGTGCCGAGCACATAGGCCCCGGTGCTCGCCAGTTGCTGTTCGAGCAGGGCCATCTTGTCGTTCCAGCCGCGAATGCCGACGGCGATCCGCTGCGGGTCCTGGAAGTCCGGATTCTGCCGGACCAGGGCGACGAAGGCGTAGCTCCACGCGGGGTTGAGTTCCGTGGCCTGCCAGTCCATCCATTGCTCCACCAACGCCCGGGCCCGAGGCTCGCTGGGCAGCAGCCGTTGCCCGGTGACCTTGCTGGTCAGGTAACGGCAGATGCTGTTGGATTCCCAGAGCGCGCCGGCGTCATCGATCAGCACCGGCACCTGGGCGTTGGGGTTGAGCTTGAGAAACTCGGGTGTGTGGGTCGACTGGAAGCCGCTGCCCCAATCCTCGCGTTCGTAGGGCAGGCCCAATTCCTCGCAGGTCCACAGCACTTTTCTGACGTTGATCGACGAGGCTTTACCGAGAATTCTCAGGGTTCCCATGGAGGCTTTCCTTGGCGGGTGAAGGGCCCAGGGAATCTAACAGCGACGCCGGCCTTCGGCGATGCCGATTTGCGCCTTGGCCTCAGGCCGGATCCGGCAGCGCCGACGCTGGCAGGCCGAAGACCCGGTCGAACAGCCAGTTGAAGACGAAGGTGTAGCAGGGGATGAACAGGATCAGCGCCAGGTCCAGCAGGAAGGCCTGCACCAGGCTGATGTGCATCCACCAGGCGATCAACGGAATCAGGAACAGGATCAGCGTCAGCTGGAAACCCACGGCGTGGGCGATCCGCCGCTTGACCGTGCGGGTCCGCGAGACCTGGCGGCTTTCCCAGCGCTCGAACAGGCTGGTGTAGATGAAGTTCCAGGTCACCGCGATGCTGGTGATCACCACCGCCAGCGGGCCGGTGCTGCTTGGCGAAGTGCCGGACAGCAAGGCCAGGCCCAGGGCCGAGAAGGTCATGCCGAACACCTCGAACAGTGACACGTAAACCAGTTTGCGCTTGATGCCTTGCATGCTTTTTCCTCCGCGTTCGTTGGCCCGGGCCGCTCCTTTTGCAGGAATGGCTGGCGAATACGGCGCAAGATAGCTTCAATATGCCTGACAGAAAAAGTCAGAAGCTTTCAGGTTTTCTGATAGGTCGGAATCAATAGATAGGCATCCCCATGAATTTCTCCAGCGACAGCATCCAGTTGTTTCTCGCCGTGCTCGAGCGCGGTTCGTTTTCCGCGGCAGCCCGGGCCCTGGGCAAGGTGCCGTCGGCGGTGAGCATGGGCATCGCCAACCTCGAGGCGGAGCTGGGTTACCCCTTGTTCGATCGCAGCCATCGCGAGCCGGTACCCACCGCCATGGCCAATGCCCTGGCGCCCCACGCGCGGCTGATCGCCGAGCAGCTCAAGCACTTGCAGGTACATGCGGTGGAGCTGTCCCTGGGGTTGGAAAGCCGGCTGTCCATCGGCGTGGTCGAGGACATCGACAAGTCCCGGGTGCTGGCGGCGATCAAGCTGATCGCCGAGCGCCATCCGTTGCTCGATATCGAGGTGCTGAGCGCGCCCCAGGACGATGTGTTGCAGCTGCTGCACACTGGCCGGATCGCGGTCGGCGTGGCTTTCGCCGGGCTCAGCCTGAACGTGCTGGAGTATTTCCAGTACGTCGGCAGCGAACGGATGATCGCCTGCATTTCCGCGCGCCATCCGTTACCCGAGGCGCCGGACGCCACCCTCTATCTGGAGGAACTGGTCAACGTCCGCCAGGTGGTAGTCGCCAGCCGCGACCTGCCGATCCGCGACACCCGGCCGCTGATCGCCGAGTCCTACTGGCGCACCGACAGCCTGGCCATGGCCCTGGACATGGTCGAGTCCGGTATCGGCTGGGGCAATTTCCCGTTGTCGGTGATCGCGCCCTTGCTCAAGGCCGGAAGATTCAAGCGCCTGACCTTCAAGAACATCGACAACGGCCTGCTGCTGCCGGTGCACGCGGTTTGGCTGAAGAACCAGCCGCTGCAAAAGGCCGCCCAGGCTTTCGTGCAATTGCTCGGGGGCCAGGACCCGGCGCTGGCGCCGGGGGTTCATGCAGAGGTGAGGCCGTGAGCCCGTCTGCTTATGTGGCTGGGTGGGTGGCGCCGTGCTGCTCGCCGTCCAGCGGCAGCGCCTGGTGGCGCAGCCAGTCGAGCAAGCGGGCGACGGCTGAGTCCGGGTCGATCGCCTCGGGTGACAACAGGTAATACGCGCTGCCGTCGGCGATAAAACCGAAAGGTGCGACCAGCAGGCCCGACTCCAGGTCGTCGCGCACCAGCTGCCAGGGCGCGATCGCCAGTCCCAACCCGGCGACCGCTGCTTGCAGGCTGAAGTAGAAATGCTCGAAGACCTGCTCCTTGCCTGGCGCCTGTTCCATTCCCTTGAGGGTCAACCATTGCTCCCAGGCCTGCGCCCGGGTCGCACTGTGCAGGCGCGGTGCAGTGCTCGATAACTGGGCCGTGCCTGCTGCATTGCGTGCCCAGTGGGCGGCCTGTTCCGGGCGGCATACCGGGCCGATGGCTTCGTCGAACAGCCACTGCGCATGGGTGTGCGGCTGCCAGGGAAAGTCGTTGCGGCGGATCGCCAGGTCGATGCCTTGAGCAAAAGCGAAGGGCCCGCCGCCGGCCACCAGTTGCAGGGGGATATCCGGATGAGCGGCGAAGAATGCCGGGATCCGGGGAATCAGCCAGCGCATCAGCAGGGTCGGTTCGCAGGACAGCACCAGGGCCGCGGCCTTGTCCGGCGTTCGCAGTTTGCGTGCGGCGGCGTCGATCAGGTCGAAGGCATGCTCCACGCTGTGCAGCAATTCGCGGCCGGCCTCGGTGAGAAATACCCGGTGGCTGCGACGTTCGAACAACCGCGTGCCGAGGTCTTCTTCCAGGGCGCGGACCGCACGGCTGATGGCGCCGTGGGTCAGGTGCAAGGCTTCGCCGGCGCGGGTGAAACTCTCCAGGCGAGCGGCAGCCTCGAAACAGCGCAGGGCGCTCAGGGGTGGCAGGCGGCGATTGGCTGTCTGTGAGTTTTTATCACCGAGAATGTCAGTTTTCATCGTTCGCTCTGTGACGGTTTGTGCCCATAAAGTATGGGCCGGATTCTATAGCGAAGGCGTTTGAAAATGACTGAACTGTTAGTGGTAATCACCATTACTGTGCTGGCGGTGCTCAGCCCGGGGCCGGATTTCGCCATGGTCACGCGCAACAGCCTGGTGCTGTCGCGCCGGCATGGGGTGTTCACGGCACTGGGGATCGGGCTCGGGGTGATGCTGCATATCGGCTACACGCTGTTTGGTGTCGGCCTGGTGGTCAAGGAGTCGCTGCTGCTGTTCAGCGCGTTGAAGATCGCCGGGGCGCTGTACCTGGTTTATCTCGGTATCCGGATGCTGCGGACTCGCGCAGTCGAGGAGGAGGTGGCGATGGATGCGCCGCGGGTTTCGGCATGGGCGGCGCTGCACAGCGGTTTTTTGACCAATGCGCTGAACCCCAAGACCATGATTTTTGTGGTCAGCCTGTTCATGCAGGTGATGCAGCCGGGGACCGCGCCGGGTGTGCAGATCGGCTATGGCGCGATCATTGTCCTGGCCCATGTGCTGTGGTTCGTGGCGGTGGCGCTGTTCTTCTCGACACCGGGCATCCGGGCCCGGCTCATGGCTTACAAGCGGCGTATCGACCAGCTGTTCGGCGTTCTGCTGGTGGGCTTCGGCGTACTGCTCAGCGCCCTGAGCCTGCGTTCCTGAACGCGGCTCAGGTGCTCTCGCGCACCTTCAGTTCGAAGCCCATGTCCACCACCGGCTTGGCCACGCTGTTGCCGGCCATCAGGGTCAGCAGCTGTTCCGCGGCGCGGCGGCCGATGGCTTCGCGCGGGGTGCTGATGCTGCTCAGGCGCGGCACCATGTGCGCCGAGGCGGGCAGGTCGTTGAAGCCCATCACCGCCACTTGCTCGGGGATCCTGATGCCGCAGCGCATGGCTTCCAGCAGGGCGCCGTGGGCCAGGTCGTCGTTGCCGAAGAAGATCGCGTCGACGTCCGGGTGGCTGTGCATCAGTTGCAGGAACAGTTCGCCGCCCAGGCCCACCGACGAGGGGCGCGGGGTGAGGACTTCCAGTTTCGGGTCGTACAGGCCGGCTTTCTCCAGGCCACGGCGGAAACCTTCGCCGCGCATCAGGGTGCGCTGGTCGAGTTGTGCGCCTATGTAGGCCAGGCGCTTGCGGCCGCGGGAGATCAGGTGCTCGGCGGCGGTTTCCCCGGCGTTGTGCTGGGAGAAACCCACGCAGTTCAGGCCGGCCTCGGGGTTGAGGTCCATCATGTAGACGCAGGGAACGTTGCTGGCTTCGACCATCCGTCGGGCGCTTTCGGTCCGGTCGAAGCCGGTCAGCAGCAAACCTCGTGGCTGGTAGGCCATGTAGTTGCGCAGCAGGTTTTCTTCTTCGTCGCGGGAGTAGTGGAAGTTGCCGATCAGCACTTCGAAGCCCTTGGGTCGCAGAACCTGATGAATGGCTTCCAGGGTATCGATGAACAGCAGGTTGGACAGCGACGGCACCAGCACCACGACCGAATGGCTCTGGGCCGAGGCCAGGGCGCGAGCGGCGGGGTTGACCACGTAGTTGAGTTCGCTGGCGGCCTTGCGCACCTTTTCCACCAGTTCGGTGGCCACCGTGTCGATGCCGCGCAGCGCTCGCGAGGCGGTGATCGGGCTGACGCCAGCCAGACGCGCGACTTCGTTGAGGGTAGGGCGCCCCGTGGTGCGGGTATTTTTATCGTTCTTGGAGGAGGTCATCAGACGGCTTGCCAAACAAAATTCAAGTCACTAAGGTAGCGCTGTCTCGAAACAGCTGCAATGCGTGAGCGCGGTCGGCCTGACCCGCACTCTTTGGTTTCGCGGCCTATATACGCGGCAACCCACAAAAATGACAAGAAGGCGTCGGCATAAACTATTTTTGCACTAGAGTTTCGAAGAGCGAAGGTAGCGCTGTCTGCGCGCTGAGGTGTTACATGAGTCAACCCATCACCGCCCTGGTCATCATGGGCGTTGCCGGCTGCGGCAAGTCCAGCGTCAGTGAAGCGCTGTGCCAGCGCAGCGGCGCCACGGCCATTGAAGGCGATACGTTCCACCCTGCCGCCAATATCGCCAAGATGAGTGCCGGTATTCCCCTGAACGACGACGACCGTGCCGGCTGGCTCGACAGCCTGTGCGACGAGTTGCGTCGTGCCCTGGCCGCCGGACAGCGTCCGGTGCTGACCTGCTCGGCGCTCAAGCGCAAGTACCGCGACCGCCTGCGCAGCGCCACGCCCGGCCTGGGCTTCGTTTTCCTGCAATTGACACCACAGGTGGCCGCCGATCGCGTGGCCCACCGTCCGGGGCATTTCATGCCTTCGACCCTGATCGACAGTCAGTTCGCTACCCTCGAATCTCCCGTGGGCGAACCCCTGACCCTGGCATTGGACGCCACCATCCACAGCGTTGACCGGCTGGCCGAACAGGCCCATGGCTGGTGGCTGGAGCACGGGCTGGACCCATCCCGATAAGCTTCGGTTCACACAGATAGCGCTATCCCACTCGGCTCACGTTTTTAACGCTTGAATAAAAACAACAAACCGGAGGCAACCCCATGTTTGGCATGTCCCAAGAGACCTATCTGCTGGTAGACGCAGTGGTCACCATTATCGGGCTGATCGTGCTGATCACCCGATTCAAGCTGCATCCCTTCATCGCCCTGACCATCGCCGCGGGTTTCCTCGGCCTGACTTCGGGCATGCCGGTGGACAAGATCATCAAGGCGTTCCAGGACGGCTTCGGTGGTGTACTCGGTTTCGTCGGGATCATCCTCGCGCTGGGCACCATGCTCGGCAAAATGATGGCCGAATCCGGTGGTGCGGATCAGATCGCCCAGACCCTGATCCGCTCGTTCGGCAAGGAGCGAGTGCAGTGGGCGATGATGTTCGCCGCCTTCCTGGTGGGCATCCCGCTGTTCTTCGAGATCGGCTTCGTGCTGCTGATCCCGCTGGTGTTCATCGTCGCCCGGCGCACCGGCGTGTCGATCATCAAGATCGGTATCCCGCTGCTGGCCGGCCTGTCCGCGGTACACGGCCTGGTGCCGCCGCATCCGGGCCCGCTGCTGGCCATCGGCGTGTTCGGTGCCGACATCGGCAAGACCATCCTCTATGGCCTGATCGTGGCCCTGCCGACCGCGATCATCGCCGGTCCGATCTACGGCACCTTCATCGCCAAGCACATTCCGGGTCATCCGTCTCAGGAACTGGTGGACCAACTGGCACGCGAGAACGCCTCGGCCAACCTGCCAAGCTTCAGCGTGACCCTGCTGACCGTGCTGCTGCCGGTGTTCCTGATGCTGCTCAAGACTTTCGCCGACGTAGCCTTCCCGGACGGGCATTTCTTCCGCATCTGGATGGACATGATCGGTCACCCGATCAGCGCGTTGCTGCTGGCCTTGCTGCTGTCGCTCTACACCTTCGGTTCGCGCCAGGGCATCGGCTCCAAGCAGATCCTCAAGCTGCTCGACGCCAGCCTGGCGCCGACCGCGGCGATCATCCTGATCATCGGTGCCGGCGGTGGCTTCAAGCAGATGCTGGTGACCAGCGGCGTGGGTGACGTGATCGGCCACATGGCGGTCAACGCGCAGATCTCGCCGATCCTCCTGGCGTGGCTGGTGGCGGCGGTGATTCGCATCGCCACCGGTTCGGCGACCGTGGCGACCATCACCGGCGCGGGCATCGTGGTGCCAGTGGTCGGCATGATCCCTGGGGTCAACCGTGAGCTGCTGGTGCTGGCCACCGGTGCCGGTTCCCTGATCCTGTCCCACGTCAACGACGCCGGTTTCTGGCTGGTGAAGCAGTACTTCAACATGACCGTGGCGGAAACCTTCAAGACCTGGACCGCGATGGAAACCATCCTCTCGGTGGTGGGCCTGATCTTTATCCTGCTGTTGTCGCTGGTGGTGTAAGCCGAGCCCTGTAGCCGCTGCCGAAGGCTGCGATCGGCCGGCACGGCCGTAGCGATCTTGCAATCGCTGAAGGCCCTTCGGTCCTTATCGCAGCCTGCGGCAGCGGCTACAGGGTCGGCAGACAGGCACAAAAAAACCGCAGCGATGCGGTTTTTTTGTGCCTGCTTGTTTGTCGGTGGGTATCAGCCTTTCTGCACCAGCCCGTCGGCGCGGAACATGCCGCGGATACCACGCACGGCCTGGCGGATGCGGTCCTGGTTTTCGATCAGGGCGAAGCGCACATGGTCGTCGCCGTACTCGCCAAAACCCACCCCTGGCGAGACGCAGACCTTGGCCTCGGCCAGCAGCTTCTTGGCGAACTCCAGCGAGCCCAGGTGGGCATAGGCCTCGGGAATCTTCGCCCAGACATACATCGAAGCCTTGGGGTTCTCGACCATCCAGCCCAGCTCGTGCAGGCCCTTGACCAGCACATTGCGGCGCTGGCGGTACTGCTCGGCGATGTCTTTCACGCACTGCTGGTCGCCTTCCAGGGCCGCGATGGCCGCCACCTGCAGCGGGGTGAAGGTGCCGTAGTCGTGGTAGCTCTTGATCCGCGCCAGGGCGCTGACCAGCTCCGGGTTGCCGACCATGAAGCCGATACGCCAGCCGGCCATGTTGTAGCTCTTGGACAGGGTGAAGAACTCCACCGCAATGTCCTTGGCGCCCGGCACCTGCATGATCGACGGGGCTTTCCAGCCGTCGTAGACGATGTCGGCGTAGGCCAGGTCGTGGATCACCAGCACGTCGTACTGCTTGGCCAGGGCGATCACCCGCTCGAAGAAGTCCAGCTCGACGCACTGCGCGGTGGGGTTGGACGGGAAGCCGAGGATCATCATCTTCGGCTTCGGGATCGAGCCGCGGATGGCCCGTTCCAGCTCGTCGAAGAAGTCCACGCCCGGCACCAGCGGCACCGAACGCACCTGGGCGCCGGCGATCACCGCGCCGTAGATATGGATCGGGTAGCTCGGGTTGGGCACCAGCACGGTATCGCCCTGGTCCAGGGTGGCGAGCATCAGGTGCGCCAGGCCTTCCTTGGAACCGATGGTGACGATGGCTTCGCTTTCCGGGTCGATATCGACCTCGTAGCGATCCTTGTACCAGCGCGAAATGGCCCGGCGCAGACGCGGAATACCCTTGGAGGTGGAGTAGCCGTGGGTGTCTTCGCGCTGGGCGACGGTGACCAGTTTCTCGACGATGTGCGGCGGAGTCGCACCGTCGGGGTTACCCATGCTCAAGTCGATGATGTCTTCGCCGCGCCGACGCGCAGCCATCTTCAGCTCGGCAGTGATATTGAATACGTAGGGGGGGAGTCGATCTATGCGCGCAAAGCGGCGCGGCGAACCTTGTTCGGCCATTGTTGCCTCGAGTACGTGAGCGCCCGGAACCGTCCGAGCGACGTCGGCCACTGCGGTGGCCTGGGGGCAGACGATAAGGGCTGTGGCGCCAGGCTGTCCAGAGGGGGGAGGCAACTATTTTTTCGCCGGCAGCGGCGCTGCCTGGACAGGGATTTGCATCGTCGTGGCTGGATTCGCAGCCTGCGCATTGTGTTCGCCGGGCCCGCCCGCGTTAAATACCCCCACTCGAACAACCGCATCGAACAGGATGAATGATGGAGTTTACCAGCGGCTTTCTGCTGAGCCTTTCGCTGTGCCTGGACATAGGCGTGGCCAATATCGCGATGATTACCCTGGCCATGCAGCGTGGCTACTTCCAGGGTTTCTGCCTGGGCCTGGGCACCTGCGTCGGTGACCTGGTCTACGCGGTGCTGGCGCTGGCCGGCATGACCGTGCTGCTGCAGTACGAGGCGGTGCGCTGGGTATTGTGGATCGGCGGGTCGGCGCTGCTGGTGTATTTCGCGGCGAAGATGATCTATTCGGCGATCCACCACAGCGCCGTTCTGGCCGAGGCCGGCGAGGTGGACAATGGTTCACCGCGCAAGGAGTTTTTCCGTGGCATTTTCCTGGCCATGTCGTCCCCCAGCGCGATCCTCTGGTTCGCCGCGGTGGGCGGTACCCTGATTGCCCGTTCCGGTGGCGGCGACCTGCTCAGTTCCGGGCTGTTCCTCAGCGGTTTCTTCTGCGCCGGGCTGGCCTGGGTCGTGGGCCTGTGCTTTGCCGCGACCCAGGGCGGCAAGCTGCTGGGGGACAAGTTGTTGCGCTATTCCTACCTGGCATCTGCGGCGATCTTCTGCTATTTCGCGGTCTACGTGATTCTATCCGGTTACCAGGAGTTCATCGTCGGCGCGGCGGTCGCGGAACTTCCTGCGCTCTGATGCAGGCGATTCGGGTTTGGCCTCTATACTCCCTGCCGAACCCATTTTTCAGGCAGGAGTCGCATCATGGATGAGCAAAAACAGGTCAGCAGGCCGGTGCCGCGCTTCGAAAAGGGGCGCTTTCTGCTGATTGCCGGCCTCGGCGGACGTTTCACTCCCGAGACGACGCAGCGCATTCCTGAACTCTGGGAGCGCTTCATCCCCCATCTCGGCAAGGTCCCCGGCCAGGTGGGGGAGGTGACCTACGGCCTCTGCTGCAACCCCGACGGCAAGGGCGGCTTCGAATACATCGCCGGGGTCGAGATCAGCAAGCTCGACGATTTGCCCGAGCTGTATCGCTGGATCGAGGTGCCGCCGCAGCATTACGCGGTGTTCGAACACAAGGGGCCGCTCGCGAGCCTGCCGCAGACCTTCCAGTACATCTGGAAAACCTGGCTGCCGCAGTCCGGGCGCGAAGCCACCGATGCGCCGGAATTCGAACGCTACAGCGCCGACTTCAACCCCGACACCGGCCAGGGCGTGCTAGAGATATGGCTGCCGCTCAAGGAGCAGTGAGGCGCACCGCGAGTACAGGCCGGGCCCGCGGCGGGCCCGGTCATTTGCCCTTGCCCAGCCGGCGGGCGCGCCACAGGTCGATGGACAGGGTGACAAAACCGAACGCACTGATACCGAACAGCACCAGCAAACCGATCTGAACATTGCTCATGGCGACTTCCGTACTCGACCAGGATGGGATTGATTGAGCC